>Ga0210396_10000659_pt1 | contig 42140 bp, 41 predicted proteins | sample IncBWH17OmetaG_FD_155466 | JGI IMG/M metagenome (GOLD analysis project Ga0210396, IMG submission 155466) | Forest soil microbial communities from Barre Woods Harvard Forest LTER site, Petersham, Massachusetts, United States - Inc-BW-H-17-O ... | reverse complement strand
GCCGAGCGCGATGGTCGGGGCGCTGCCCACGAAGTCCAGCACCACGTCGGCCCCGGCGCCGCCGATGGCGTCTCTGACCTGTTCTGCCACGTCGCTTTGGGCGTTGATGGTTGCCGCCGCGCCGACCTGGCGGGCCAGGGCCAGGGCCGGCTCGCGGGTGTCCACCGCGATGACCGTGGCCGGGGTCATCGCGCTGAGGATCTGGATGGCCAGGTGGCCGAGGCCGCCGGCCCCGATGACCACCGCGTGCGAGCCCGGGGTCAGCTTAGGCTGGACCCGCTTGATCACGCGGTAGGGGGTGAGTCCGGCGTCGGTCAGCGGCGCGACGTCGGCGGGATCGAGGTCGCCGATGGGCACCAGCCGGCGCGGATCGGCGATGAGCAGGTACTCGGCCATGGCGCCATCGACGCCGAACCCGATCCCGGGCGGCCCCTCCATGCCGTGGACGCAGAGGTTCTCGGCGCCGGCCGCGCACGGCCGGCACTGCCCGCAGCCGAGCAGGCCGTACACCGCCACGGGTGTGCCGGGCTCCAAGCCTTTGACGCCGCTGCCGAGCCGGTGGACCCAGCCGGCGGCCTCGTGCCCGAGCACGAACGGCGGGCCCCACGGAGCCATTCCCTCGGCGAATTCCCGCATCACGTGCAGGTCGGAGTGGCATGCGCCGGCGCCGCCGACCTTGATGACGACCTGTCCGGGACCCGGCTCGGGCTCGGGCAGGTCCACCAGTTCGGGATCGGACTGGAAGCTCTTGAGCTGCAGGGCGCGCATGAATCCTCCGGTACGGTCAGGCGAGCAGCGTTAGCGGGTTGGTGAGCCGGGAGGCCACGGACCGCAGGAACTCGGCGGCGGGCGCGCCGTCCACGGCCCGGTGGTCGAAGGTGATGCTGAGGGTCAGGACCTGGGTGCGGTGCGGCGTGTCTTCTTCCCAGCGGACCGAGTCGCGGAGGCGGCCGACGCCCAGGATGGCGACCTGGCCCGGAGTGATCACCGGGGTGAAGAAGTCGATGCCGAAGCTGCCCAGGGTGCTGACGGTGAAGGTACCGCCCTCGAGTTCGGGCAGGGTCAGCTTTCCGGTGCGGGCGGCCTGGGCCAGTCTTCTGGTCTCGGCGGCCATCGCGGACAGCGGCAGCTGGTCGGCGCGCTTGAGGACCGGGACCATCAGGCCCTCCTCGAGGGCCACCGCGAGGCCGACGTTGATCTCTTCCCGGAGGTGGACAGCGTTGTCGCGGACTTCGGCGTTCAGGCGAGGGTGGTCGCGCAGGGAGAGCGCGGCGGCCCGGACGACCAGGTCGGTGATGGTCGGCGCCTGCTGCCACTGCTCCTTGAGCTGGGCCCGCAACGCCACCGCGGCGTCCATGGTGGCCTCGGTGCCCAGCGTGAGCTGGGCCATCTCCTGCAGGCTGGCGTGCATCCGGGTGGCGATGACGCCGCGCATCCCGGTGAGGGGGATGACGCTTGATGGTGTGCTTGCTGGCGTGCTTGCTTATGTGGCTGGCGCGGGGCGCGCGGCGGCGGCCGCGATATCCGAGCGGAGCACCCTGCCGCCCGGGCCGGTGCCGGCCACGGCGGCGAGATCCACTCCGGCCGCGGTGGCGTCCCGGCGCACCAGCGGCGAGACGGTCCCTTGGCGGGCGGGGATGGCGGGCGCGGCGGCCGCCGCGTCCAGCACGTCGGCGGTGATGATGCGGCCGCCCGGGCCGGTGCCGGCCAGCAGCGTGATCTCGATGCCCCGGTCACGGGCCACCCGGCGGGCGTTGGGCGAGGAGAACAACCGCCCGGTGCGGGCCAGCGTCGCTTCGGTGGCGGGCGTCCCGGCGGCAGCGGGCGTTGCGGCGGCTATTTCGGCGGCGGCTCCGGGCGGCTCTTGGCCGACGGCTCCGGACGGCTTTTCGCCGGCGGCTCCGGGCGGCTCTTCGCCGGCCTCCAGGAGCCAGCCGATCAGGGCGCCGGGCGGCAGCTCCGCGCCCGGCTCGACCGCCGGGTGGAACAGGCCCGACCCCTCCGCCTCGACCTCGACGTCCACCTTGTCGGTGGCCAGCCGCAGCAGCGGGTCGCCCGGTTTGACCGGGGTGCCGGGGGCGACGAGCCACTCCTCGATCAGCCCGTACTCCATGGTCAGCCCCAGCTTGGGGATCAGGACCTCGACGGCCACGTCAGCCCCCGGTGCGCTCGAGCAGCCGCCGGACTCCGGCCACGATCCGGTTGCTGTCCGGGATGTAGGCGCGTTCGAGCACCGGGCTGAACGGCACCGGGGCGAACGGCGCGCCGAGGCGGAGCACCGGCGCGTCCAGGTAGTCGAACGCCTCCTCCTGGATCTGCGCGGCGATCTCGGCGCCGATGCCGCCGAAGGTGACCGCCTCGTGCACGACCAGGGCCCGGTTCGTCCGGCGGATGGATTCCAGGATGGCCGCACTGTCGAGCGGCTGGACGGTGCGCACGTCGATCACCTCGACCTCGGCGCCTTCCTGGGCTAGTTCACCGGCGGCGGTCATCGCCTCGGGCACCATGCGGCCGACCGCGATGACGGTCGCGTCGCGGCCGGAGCGCAGCACGTTGGCCTGGCCCAGCGGGATCTCGTAGATCTCCTCGGGCACCGGGCCCTTGCTGCCGAGCATCCGCTTGTTCAGCACGACCACCGTCGGGTTGTCGTCGCGGACGGCCGCCACCATCAGGCCCTTCACGTCGTACGGGGAGGAGGGCAGCGCGACCTTCAGGCCCGGCACGTGGGCGAGCCACGCTTCCAGGCTCTGGCTGTGCTGCGGGCCCGCCGACAGGCCGGCCCCGCCGGCCGTGGTCAGCGTGAGCGGGACCGAGACGTCGCCGCCGAACATGAACTTCAGCTTGGCCGCCTGGTTGTACAGCTGGTCCATGGCGACCCCGATGAAGTCGAAGAACATCAGGTCGCAGACCGGCCGCAGGCCGCGGGCGGCGGCCCCGACGCCCATCCCGATGAAGCCCATCTCGGAGATCGGGGTGTCGATGACCCGCTTCTCGCCGTAGGCCTTGAGCAGCCCGTCGAAGGCGTGGAACACGCCGCCGTAGTGAGCCACGTCCTCGCCGATGACCAGGACGTTCTCGTCCTCGGCCATCAGCTGCATGAGCGACTCGGTGAAGGCCTTGACGTAGGTGATCTCGCGCACTGGCGTCCTCACACCGTGTAGACGTTGTCGAGCAGGTGCGCCGGGTCGGGATCGGGGCTGTCCTCGGCGAACTGGATCGCGGCGGCGATCTCCTCGCCGGTGTCGGACCAGACCTTCTCCAGTTCCTGCTGAGCAGCCAGGCCGGCGCTGGTCATGCGCTGCTCGAGGGCGGTGATCGCGTCCCGCTCCTTCCAGCTGTCGATCTCCTCCTGGGTGCGGTAGGGGATGCGCAGGCCCTTGACGCCCTGATGGTCATAGAACCGGTAGGTCTTGGCCTCCAGCATGGCCGGGCCCTCGCCGGCCCGGGCCCGCTCCACCAGCCGCTTGGCGGCGAGGTAGACGGCCACGGCGTCCATGCCGTCCACGATGTCGGCCGGCATGCCGTAGGAAGCGGCCCGGTCGGCGACGTCCTTGATCAGCATGTGCCGGTCCTGCGGGGTGAATTCGGCGTACCCGTTGTTCTCGCAGACGAACACCACCGGCAGCTGCAGGACGGCCGCCAGGTTGGCGGATTCGTGGAAGGCCCCGATGTTCGTGGCACCGTCGCCGAAGAACGGGACCGCCACCGAGTCGTGGCCCTTATAGACGGCCGCGAGCGCCGCGCCGACGGCGTGCGGGATGCCGCCGCCCACGATGCCGTTCGCGCCGAGCATGCCGATACTCAGGTCGTTGATGTGCATACTGCCGCCGCGGCCCTTGCAGTACCCGGTCTGCTTGCCGAACAGCTCGGCGTACATGTACCGCAGGTCCGCGCCCTTGGCCACCGCGTGGCCGTGGCCGCGGTGGGTCGAGGTGATCACGTCGTCGGCCCGCAGCGTGGTCATCACGCCGGCCGCGACAGCCTCCTGCCCGACGTACAGGTGCAGGAAGCCGGGCATCTTGCCCGCTTCCATGAGCTTGCCGGCCTCCTCCTCGAAGAGCCGGATCCGGACCATGCGCCGGTGGAGGTCGTGGACGACGTCGGGCGGCAAACCTGACATCGGGTCCTGTTCTGCTGGCACGGTCATTACTGCTCCAGGTGGACCACGCGGTGGCTGCTCACGCCACCTACCGTACTGGCCGGATCAGAGAAACGCTACACTGCCTCCAGAAAGTATTTGGTAGCTCCCGAGGCCGCCGTCCGGCGGCCTGCCGAGGTGGGAGGGTGCGATGCGCACGGCGGTCGTCACGGGTGCGGCGCGGGGGCTCGGCCGGGCGATGGCCGCGCGGCTCGTCGCGGACGGCTTCGCGGTGTGGGCGGTGGACACCGACGAGGCCGCGGTTGCGGCTTCCGCCGAGGAAGTCGGCGCGACCGCTTGCGCGCTGGACGTCACCGACGAGGCGGCCGTGGACGGGCTGGCGGCCCGGCTGGAGCGGTGCGACGCCCTAGTCAACAACGCCGCGGTCTGGCGGTTCACCCCGCTCGCGGTTACCCCGATCGACGAGGCCAGCCGGGTGCTGGCCGTCAACGTGCTCGGCCCGCTGCTGCTCATGCAGCGGCTGGTCCCGGTGATGGCGCGCGGCGGTGGGGGCACGATCGTCAACGTCTCCTCGATCACGGCCAAGTACTCCCCCACCGGGACCGGGGTCTACCCGGCGTCCAAGGCGGCGCTGGAGGCGCTGACGCGGGTGGCGGCGGTGGAGTTCGGCCCGCTCGGGATCCGCTGCAACGCCGTGGGGCCCGGCATCATCCCGACCGAGGGCACCTTGTCGCACTACGGAGACGAGGCCACCCGGCAGCGGCGCGGCCGCACGCTGCCCGCCGGGCGGTACGGGGAGCCGGGCGACGTGGCCGACGTGGTCGCGTTCTTCTGCTCCGACGACTCGCGCTACGTCACCGGCCAGGTGGTCTACGTGGACGGCGGGTACACGGCGGCCGGAGCGCACTTCTTCCGTCTCGGCCGTGATTCCGGGGCGGTTTAGGCGTGCGCTTCCTCGCCGTGACCGGTGGGCACCGGGTCGACCGGGACGCGTTCACCGCCATGCTGGCCGGCATCTGTGCCGAACGGGGCTGGGTGTTCCAGCACGCGGTCCAGCCCGCGGCGCAGGACTGGCTGGGCCCGGAGCACCGCGGGGTGTTTGACGCGGTGTTGTGTTATGACCTGCCGGGCCTGGCGCTGCGGCGGGGGACCGCGCCGCGGCCGGTGCCGCCCGCGCCTTTCGTGGCTCGCCGGCTTTCCGAGTTGCTCGACGCGGGCCAGGGGTTCGTGTTCCTGCACCACGCGCTGGCTGGCTGGCCCGCCTGGCCGGGCTGGGCCGAGGTGCTGGGCGGCCGCTACCACTACGCGCCGGCGTCGCTGCGGGGCCGGGACTGGCCCGATTCGGGGTTCCGGTACGCGCGGTACACCGCGCGGATTTGCGCTGCGGATCATCCAGTGTGCGCGGGGGTGGGTGACTTCGAGCTGAGCGACGAGCTGTACTGCTGCCCGGTGTTCTCCTCCGATGTCGTGCCGTTGCTGCGGGCGGACGCTCCGCCCGGGGCGTTCCGGGAGACGTACCACGAGGTGCTGGGGACGGAACGGAACGGTCCGGCCTGGGAGCACCCGGCGGCCAGTGACCTTATCGGTTGGGCCAAGAGCGCCGGGCGCAGTCCGGTGGTGTACCTCCAGCCGGGCGACGGGCCGGACACGCTGGGGCATCCGGCGTACCGGCGCCTGGTCGCCAATGCTTTGGAATGGGTGTCGTCCGCGGCCGCGCACGAGTGGGCTTCGCGGCACCGCACGCAGGTAACCCTGCCGTTATCGGTTGTCTGGGAAAGGAACCAAGTCATGGACCTGCAGTTGACCGGGCGCAAGGCGCTCGTCACCGGCGCCAGCCGGGGCATCGGACGGGCCATCGCGGTCGAGCTCGCGCGCGAGGGGTGCGATCTGGCCCTGTGCGCCCGGGGCGCCGAGCCGCTCGAGGCGCTGGCCAAGGAGCTGGGCGGCACGGTCTATACCCAGGCGGTGGACGTGTCGGACGAGCAGGCCGTGGCTGGCTTCGTGGACGCCGCGGCGGAGCAGCTGTCCGGGCTGGACGTGGTGGTCTCCAACGTGTCGGCGGGCGGGCTGAAGGGGCCGGACCAGTGGCGGCTCAGCTTCGAGGCCGACCTGATGGCGTTCGTGCGGATGGTCGAGGCGGCCGTCCCGCACCTAGAGCGGTCCGACGCGGCCGCGATCGTGGCGATCGGGACCACGTCGGCGTTCGACACCTTGCCCCCGACGTCGGCGAACTCCTACGCGGCGCTCAAGGCGGCGGTGCTGGAGCACGCGTCCGGGCTGGGGCACGCGCTGGCCCGCAAGGGTATCCGGGTCAACACCGTTTCGCCCGGCCCGATCGACTTCCCCGGCGGGGCCTGGGACAAGCTGCACGAGGGCCGCCCGGAGTTCTACGAGGGGATCCGGGCCCGGATCCCGATCGGCCGCCTGGGCCACGCGGAGGAGGTCGCGCGCGCGGTCACGTTCCTGGCCAGCCCGGCGGCCAGCTTCTGCACCGCCGTGAACCTGGTCGTGGACGGCGGCTTCACCAGCCGCGTCCAGTTCTAAGATGGCGGGTCCGGGCGGCCGGCTGGACGCCGTCCTGGTCTGCGGCGGCCGGTGGCACGACTTCGACTACGCGCGGTACCAGCTGCTCGGCCTGCTCGGCGACCGGGAGCAGGTCCGGACCCGGGTGTTCTCGGACTACTTCGTGTCTGACGCGCTGGAGCGGGCCGACCTGCTGATCAGCTACACCTGCGACGTGCGGCCCTCGCCGGCCGAGCAGGATGCGCTGGCGTTGTTCGTGGAGCGGGGCGGGCGGTGGCTGGCGCTGCACGGGACGCACTCGGCGATCGACCCGCCGGTCGTTTCTGGGGGCGAGTATCGGACGCCTCGGGTGCTGGGCCGGTTCGCGGAGGTGCTGGGCGGGCAGTTCCTGGCCCACCCGCCGATCGCACCGTACACCGTGCACGTCACCGCGCCCTCGCACCCGCTGGTGGCCGGCATCGAGCCGTTCGAGGTGCGCGACGAGCTGTACGTCTGCGAGCTGCACCCGCCGCTCGAGGTGCTATTGCACGCGCGGTTCACCGGCGAGTGCCGCGGGTTCGAGGAGGGGCACGTGACCGACGACGAGCCCCGTCCGGTCCTGTACCTCAAGCGCTCCGGACAGGGCACGGTCTGCTACTTCACGCTGGGTCACTGCCGGGGCCGGTTCGACGTGCAGGATCTCGGCATCGACGACGTCGGCCGCCGGGACTTCGGCAGCTGGCCCGTGGCCGAGTTCCGCACGGTGCTGGAGCGGTGCGTGGACTGGGCGGTCACCGGCGCGTTCCCGAGGTGACTGCCGGCGTCGTCGTCAGGCCGGATCTTCGGTAGGGGGGCCGGCGCCGGATAGGGGGTGGTAGCGGCCGGGGAGGCAGGCGTGGGCGGCGACGGTGCCGTCGGGGGTCTCGGACAAACCCTGGTACGTGGCCAGGGGGATGGTGATGGTGACCAGCGCCGCGAGGCTCGGCCCTGCAGCCGGGCCTGGCCGGGGAGCGGGGCCAGGACCGGAACCGCCCGGGCCGCCATCGTCGGTAGCGTCGGGGCCGCCGGTCTCATCGGGCTCGTCGGGCGGGTCGTTGTCCGATGAGGGCTGGTTCGGGACGCTGGCCTCGTCGGCTCCGCCATTACCGGCGGGGCCGGGACTGTCGGGGCTGGGACTGTCGGGGCCGGGGACGGGAGGCGCGAGCTGGTCGCGGCTGTCACGTTCTTGCAAAAGGTCCAGGTAGGCCTGCACGCGCAGCTCCTGCAGGTTGCCGGGCATCCCGGCTGCCCGCAGGTCTAGGGCGCGCTGCTCGACGTGCTGCCATGAGGCCAGCACCTCGGCCGACGGCAGCTCCCGCGCTACCATCCCGGCGTTGCCGGACTCCTCGCGGAACCGGCGTACGTGCGCTTCCCGCTTCGCGGCTTCCTTCCGCTTGCGGACCGCCTCGGGGTCCAGCTTCAGGACCAGCTTGTGCGCGGCCGACCGCAGCTCTCCGAACGTCATGCCCGGGGCCGCCTCGGCGAGGAAGGCGTCGGCCTTAGCGGCGTCGGCGTCGGTGAGGATGCGGGTTTCGTCCTCGATTATCCGCAGGTGCACCGGGTGGATCCGCCCGGCGGCCAAGGCCGCGAAGGTGGCCGGCAGCCGGGCGACGATCGCGGCGGAGTACTGCATCAGCTCGGCGGCGGACTGGGGGGTCAGGTGCAGCTCAAAGGCCAGCTCGACGGGGGCGAACTCATCGGCGGGCCGGGACCCGGCGTGCCGGGCGGCATATTCGGCGACGGCGGCCGTCATGGTCCACTCGTCGCGGGCTTGCTGCCGCCGGGCCGCGGAGATGATCCCCAGCAGCTGGTCATCGGAGCACCCGCCCAGCCCTTGGCCGCCTGGGCCGGCGACCGTGTCGACGATGGTGGCCAGCAGCGGGCCGGGGGCCATGGTGTCCGCTTCGCCGTTCTGGGCGAACCCGGCCAGGGTCAGCTGCTCAGGGGGAAGGCAGATGTACAGGCCCTGCTCAGCCGGACCGTCCCCCTCGGCCGCGGGCGGCAGCGGGGAGCGGTCCGGCTCCTCGTCGTCTGGCCCGGGATCGGGGAACGGGTGCTGGGGCATGAACCACGCTCCGTTCGGAAGAAGATTGAAAGAACCCCCTACGAACAGTATAGCGTATAATGGACAGATTTTGTGAGATGCTACGCACATATTTTCGGACTCGATAGTAACTAGTATCCGTATTCACTTACTAGCCGCCTCGGTGCTAGGGTCCGAGATATCGGACGCAGGAAGTGAGGTCCCCGTGGCGGTCGAACCGGTCCCGCGGACGACGCGGGTCGTTACCTTGGCCTCGCGCCCGGACGGGCGCCCGACGCCCGCCAACTTCGGACTGGACGAGCGGCCGGTCGCCGAGCCCGGGCCTGGCCAGGTGCTGGTCCGTAACGTCTACATGAGCGTCGATCCGGCCATGCGCGGCCGGATGGAACCGACCGAGAAGCACTACACGACCAACTTCTCGGTCGGCGGCCCGCTTGACGGCTCGGCCATCGGGCGGGTCGCCGCCAGCCGGGCCGACGGGTTCGCGGTCGGCGACTTCGTGCGGCACCGCCTGGGCTGGCGCGACTACGCGGTGGTCGACGCCGCGGCGGCCACCGTGGTCGACCCGGCGCTGGCCCCGCTGCCCACCTGGCTCGGCGTCCTGGGCCAGACCGGTTTCACCGCCTATGCCGGGCTCCGCCGGGCGGGCGACATCCGCCCGGGTGACGTCGTCTTCGTGTCCGCGGCGGCCGGCGCGGTGGGCAGCACCGCGGGCCAGCTCGCGCGGCTGCTTGGCGCGTCGCGGGTGATCGGCAGCGCCGGCGGCGCGGAGAAGTCCCGCCTGCTCGTCGACGAGCTGGGCTTCGACGAGGGGATCGACTACCGGGCCGGCCTCGCGGAGGGCCTGGCGGCGGCCGCGCCGGACGGCATCGACCTGTACTTCGACAACGTCGGCGGCGATCATCTCGTCGCCGCCCTATACGCGCTCAGGCTGCACGGCCGGGTCGCGCTGTGCGGGATGATCTCGACGATGGAGGACGCCACGTCCGCTCCCGGGGTGCAGCACCTGATCCAGGCCGTGCTGAAACGGCTGACCCTGCGGGGCTTCATCGTGCGCGATCACGAAGATCTCCGTCCCGAGTTCGAGAAGCAGGTCGCGAACTGGCTGCGCACCGGAGAACTGATCTCAAAGCAGACGGTGGTGGACGGCCTGGAGAACGCCGTCGACGCGTTCATCGGGCTGCTGTCCGGGGCCAACGTGGGCAAGATGCTCGTCCGCGTGTCGTCCGACGATTCCGCGGCGTCCTGAGACGGAGGGCACTCGATGGACATCACCGTGCCGCCTTCGGTCGAGGCGCTGGCCTCGCGGACGCGCGAGTTCATTGCCGAGGTCGTCATCCCGGTCGAGGAGGAGACCGGCGGGTCGGTGCATGCGGCGCCGGATGAGCTCCGGCGCTCGCTGCAGAAGCAGGCCCGGGCGGCCGGCTTGCTGGCGCCGCACGTGCCCGTCGAGTGGGGCGGCTGCGGGCTGGACGTGCGCGGTCAGGCGGTGGTGTTCGAGGAGGCGGGCTACTCGCTGCTCGGTCCGCTGGCGCTGAACTGCGCGGCACCGGACGAAGGGAACATGCACCTGCTCGAGGTGGTGGCCACCGAGGAGCAGAAGGAGAAGTACCTGCGTCCGCTAGCGGCGGGCGAGACGCGGTCCTGCTTCGCGATGACCGAGCCGGCGCCCGGGGCCGGGGCCGATCCGTCGATGCTGTCGACCGCCGCGACGAAGGTCGGCGACGGGTGGCGCATCGACGGGCGGAAGTGGTTCATCAGCGGCGCGCACGGCGCGGGCTTCGCGGTCTGCATGGCCCGGACCAGCGGGGCGCCGGGCGAACGCGGCGGCGCGACGATGTTCCTGGTCGACGCCGGCCGCCCGGGGATGCGGGTGGTCCGGGACATCGACACGCTGGACGAGGGATTGTTCGGCGGGCACAGCGAGGTGGTCTTCGACGGCTGCGTGGTGGGGCCGGAGTCCGTCCTGGGCGAGGTCGACCGCGGTTTCGAGTACGCCCAGGTGAGGCTGGCGCCAGCCCGGCTGACGCACTGCATGCGGTGGCTGGGCCTGGCACGGCGGGCGCACGGCATCGCGGTGGACTGGGCCGCGACCCGCAAGTCGTTCGGCGGCCTGCTCGGCGACCTCGGCATGGTCCAGCAGCTGGTGGCCGACTCCGAGATCGATATGGCAGCGAGCCGGGCGCTCATCTGGCACACCGCCGCCGTGCTCGACAGCGGGGCGCGCGGCGGGACGGAGTCCTCGATGGCCAAGACGTTCGTGGCCGAGGCGGTCAACCGGGTGGTCGACCGTTCGGTGCAGATCTGCGGGGCGCTCGGCGTCTCCGGCGACGTGCTGCTCTCCCGGTACCTGCGTGAGGTGCGACCGTTCCGGATCTACGACGGGCCGTCCGAGGTGCACCGCTGGGCGATCGGCCGGCGGGCCATTAGTCAGCGCCGGCGCGCGATCGAGGGCGGCGAGCCGCCGCGCTTCCGGCGCTTTGGTGGGGAGCCATCATGATTGCTGTGGATCCGGGCCTGTTCAGCTCGCTCGACCCGCCGCGGCTGGCCGGTTCGGCCTGCGCGAGCTGCGGCACGGTGACCTTCCCGGCGCAGGCGGGCTGCGCGAAGTGCACCGGAACGGACCTGGCCCAGGTAGAACTCGCCGACCGCGGGACGCTGTGGACCTGGACCGTGCAGGCGATCGAGCCCAAGGCCCCCTACCGCGCGCCGGACGGCGGCTTCGTCCCCTTCGGCGTCGGTTACGTCGACCTCGGCGACGTGATCGTCGAGTCACGGCTCCTCGGCGATCCGGCCCGGTTCGAGATCGGCATGGCGATGCGGCTGACGGTGCTGCCGCTGTGGCCTGGCCCGGACGGCTCCCCGGTGGTCAGCTACGCGTTCGAGCCGGCGGGAGGTGGCGCATGAGCACCGAGGTCGCCATTGTCGGCGTCGGCCTGCATCCGTTCGGGCGGCACGACCCCGGGCTGACCGGAATGGCGATGGGCGCCCAGGCGAGCCGGCTGGCGCTGGCCGACGCGGGCGTGAGCTGGGCCGACATCGGCTACGCGGTAGGCGGGAGCAACGTCTCCGGCAAGCCGGACACGCTGGTCGGCGTGCTCGGCCTGACCGGCGTCCCGTTCGTCAACGTGCGCAACGGGTGTGCCACCGCCGGCGTGGCGCTGGCCACGGCGGCCAACGCGATCCGGGCGGGCGAGACCGATCTCGCGCTCGTGGTCGGGTTCGACAAGCACGCCCGCGGCGCCTTCGCGGCCAGTCCCGCGGACTACGGCCACGCGGACTGGTACGGCGAGACCGGGCTGATGGTCACGACGCAGTTCTTCGCCATGAAGGACCGCCGGTACCTGCACACCCACGGGCTGAAGGACCGGCTCCTGGCTCAGGTGGCGGCCAAGGCGTTCCGGTGCGGCGAGCTCAACCCCGGCGCCTGGCGGCGGACCGCGCTCAGCGAGGACGAGATCATGCAGGCCCGGGTGATCAACCCGCCGCTCACCCAGTACATGCTCTGCTCCCCGAGCGAGGGCGCCGCCGCGGTGGTGCTGGCGCGCGGTGACCGGGCCGCGGACCTGTGCGAGCGGCCGGTCCGGCTGGCGGCGGTGGCCAAGCGGACCCGGCGGTTCGGATCATTCGAGGTCTTCGCGCCGTGGCTGCCGCCCGAGGCCGGGCAGAGCCCGTCCGTCGACGCCGCCCGGGCCGTGTTCGCGGCCACGGGCATCTCACCGTCGGACGTGCAGGTCGCCCAGCTCCAGGACACCGATTCGGGCGCCGAGATCTACCACATGGCCGAGACCGGCCTGTGCGAGGACGGCGCACAGCAGGAACTGATCGACCTGAACGATACAGCCCCGGGCGGCCGACTGCCGGTTAACACCGACGGCGGCTGCCTGGCCAACGGCGAGCCGGTCGGCGCGTCCGGGCTGCGCCAGGTTACCGAGATCGTGCTCCAGCTGCAGGGCCGGGCCGGGGCCCGCCAGGTACCGCGGCAGCCGCGGGTCGGTTTCACGCACGTCTACGGCGCGCCGGGCATCAGCGCGTGCACGGTGCTGACCGCGTAAGGAGTAACTGCTGATGAGCGAACCTGAGATGCAGGCCTGGCGGTCCGGGGTACGCGACTGGCTGCATTCGATGCTGCCGCAGCGGCCCGAGCGGCCCGAGGGACCGGCGGATTACGCGGTGTTCCAGAACATCACCGACGAGGCCGAGCGCTCTTTGCTAGAAAGGGTGCGGGCCTACCGCAGGCAGCGGTACGACGCCGGGTACGGCGCGATCGCGCTGCCCGAGGAGCTAGGCGGGGCGGGCCTTTCCATGCAGTACGTGGTGGCCTTTACCGAGGAGGAGCAGGCGTTCGATCCGCCCCAGTCGACGGAGCTGATCAGCGTCACCTGCGGGCTGGTGGGGCCGACCATCGCGACGTTCGGCACCGCGGAGCAGCGGGCCAAGTACGCCCGCGCGTTCCTGCGCTCGGACCTGCTGTGCTGCCAGCTGTTCAGCGAGCCGGGCGCCGGATCCGACCTGGCGGCGGTGGCGACCAGCGCGGTTTTTGCCGAGGGGGATGGCTGGCTGCTCGAGGGGCAGAAGGTCTGGTCGTCCGGGGCCCGGTTCGCCGACTACGGCCTGCTGCTGGCCCGGACCGACCGGGAGGTGGCCAAGCAGGCCGGGCTCACCATGTTCCTGATCCCGATGGACGCGCCCGGGGTGGAGATCCGGCCGATCCGGCAGATGAGCGGGGCCTCGTCCTTCAACGAGGTGTTCCTGTCCGGGGTTCGGGTCGGCGACGACATGCGGGTCGGACCGGTCGGCGAGGGCTGGAAGGTAGCCAACGCCACGCTCGGCTTCGAGCGCACCGCGAGCGGTCAGGGCACCCGGCGTAAGGGCGGCTCCTTCGAGGACCTGCTCCGGCTGGCTCGCACTTTGGGTAAGTCGGGCGATCCGGTGGTCCGGCAGGAGCTGGCCGACGTCTACGTGCGGACGCAGCTCCGCGCGGCCACGACCGAGCGCGTCGCCCGCGCGGCCGCGGCCGGCGTTGCGCCGGGGCCCGCCGCGTCGATCGGCAAGCTGGTCGCGTCGGCGAACCTGATGCGGATCGCCGAGGTGGCCAGCGCCCTGCTGGGCGCGCGGATCGCCGCGGACAGCGGGGAGCCGGACGGCTTCGCGTGGACCGAACACGTCCTCGGCGCCCCGGGTTACCGGCTGGCGGGCGGGACCGATGAGATCCAGCGCAACATCATCGGCGAGCGCGTCCTCGGCCTGCCCCGGGAGCCGCGCGTGGACAAGGGCATGCCGTACTCGAAGCTGCCGCGCAGCGGCTAGGCGGCCGTGGCGGGCGGGCGGATCATCGGGCGCAGTAGCCGCCGTCGATGGGCAGGGTGTGCCCGGTGATCCAGCGCGCGTCGTCCGAGGCCAGGAAGGCGACGACCGCGGCCACGTCCTGCGCCTGCGGGATGCCGGGCATGGGGTTGTAGTTCTCCATCGCCGCGCGCATCGCGGCCGGGTCCGGCGCGGTCTGCGCGAACCGCTCCACCAGCGGGGTCCACACCACGGTGGGCGCGATCGCGTTGATCCGGATGTTGCTGGCGGCGTACTCGATCGCCGCGCTGCGGGTCAGGCCGATGATGCCGGCCTTGGCGAACGTGTACGGCGAGATGTTCTGCTGCCCGGTCAGGCCGGCCGTCGAGGAGGTATTGACGATGGCCCCGCCGCCGGTCCGCAGCATCTCGGCGATGCAGTACTTCATGACGTAGAAGACGCCGTCGCCGTCGATGCCCCGGACCTGCTGCCAGTCGTCGACGGGCAGCTCGTGCAGCGGCAGCTGGGCGCCGGCGATGCCGGCGTTGTTGAAGACGACGTCGATGCGGCCGTAGTGATCCACCGCGCGGCGGACCGCCTGCTGGACCGAGGCGGCATTGGCGGTGTCGACGGTGAGGGCCAGGCCGTCGGGCAGCCGGCCGGCCACCCGGCGGGCACCGTCCTCGTCGATGTCCGCGACCGCCACCCGGGCGCCCTCGCTGGCGAAGCGTTCGGCCGCCGCCGCGCCGAGGCCAGAGGCGCCGCCGGTCACGAAGGCGACCTTGCCGTCGAACCGCATCTGTTCCGGCACGTGATCCTCCTGCGCCAAGTTACTAGACAAACGCTACAGTTCCACTTCGGCCGCGATGGGGGCCCGGTTACCGGGCCTGGTCCGGGGCCGGGTGGGCCAGCCAGCGGTCGAGCAGGTGGTGGAAGTGCCGGATCTTGCTTTCCTGGTAGACGCTGAAGGTGACGCCGGATTTCCGGGTGGTCCGCAGTCCCTTCTGCACCGCTTCGAGGTTGAACTCGTCCTGGTCGAACACCCGGGCCAGCGAGCCCAGCTCGTCGACGGCGCCGCGCCAGGGCTCGTCCGGGCCCAGCCGGCGTTCGGTGGCGGGCGGCGGCCGACGGCCCTGGAACGGCGCGAGCAGGAGCACCTCCATGATGCAGCTCCGGTGATCGTCGCCGTTCGGGCGGAAGCGGTAGGTGATCTGGTTGAACCCGCCCCACGGATGCATGTTCGGGAAGACGGTCATGTAATAGCTGTCGACGAGCTCGGCGTCGGTCAGCGAGTCCACGTACGCCGGGTCCATCACCGAACCCAGCGAGCGGCGCGCGGCCTGGGCCAGCGTCTTGCGGGCGGTGCTCCCGTCCGGCACCTCGAGGATCGGCGGGTCGTCCATCCGCTGGTCGATCTGGCTGTTCAGCCGCTGCTGCTCGTCCGGCGCCCAGGACAGGTAGGGGCTGGGCACGCCCCGGGCCGAGACGGCCCGCGACACGTTGCCGAACACGTCGTACTGGCTGTTGGCGTCCGCGAACCCAGGGAGCAACTGGGGATGGGTGGTGATGACGTGGAAGGACTCCATGAACGCCTCCTGGGCGACCTTCCAGTTCACCTTGAGCACCTTGGAGATGTGCACCCGGGTGTACCGGTCCTCCAGCGGCCACCGGTCGAAGAACGAGGGCAGCTCGCCGAGGAAGTCCTCGAGCGGCTCGCAGTCCGGGTCCATGTTGATGAACACGAAGCCGCCCCAGGTCCCGACGCGCACCTCGGGCAGCCGGAACTTGCCCGGCCGGACCTGCGGGAAGTCCCAGGCGCTGGGGACGCGCTTGAGGCGCCCGGTCAGCGACCAGCAGAAGCCGTGAAACGCGCACAGCAGTTCGTCGACGTGGCCGCGCTCGTCACGCAGCGCCCGGCCGCGGTGCAGGCACGCGTTGTAGTACGCCTTGATGCCGTCCGGGCCGGGAGCGGCCCGGACGAGCAGGATCGACGTGTCGCAGATGTCGTAGACCTCGGTGTCGCCGACCTCGGTGAGCACCTCCTCGCGGCAGGCGAACTGCCATACCCGGCTCCAGAGCCTGGCCTTCTCCTGCTCGTGGAACGCCCGGGAGAGGTAGCGCTCGACCGGGATGTCCCCGTCCCCGAAGTAGCCGGGCTCGTCGCGGCGCAGCGAGGCCGGAACCGCCTTGCTGTCGAGGTCGAGGAGGTCCTGATAGCTCGGGCCGTGGCCGCGGAATCCGGTCCGGTTGCCCGGCACGGGCAGCGCGCTCATGAGAAGGTTTCCTCCGTTTCGAACCGCCGGCTCCGGGCCGCGGCGCCGCCCGGCTTGGGTCCGCCGCTCTCGATCCAGCGGCACAGCTCGGGGTCGGCGACGCGGAGCTCGCCGAGCACCCAGCGCCCGTTGCGGTCGAAGCGGCCCTGCCGCCCGCGCTTGTCCGTTACCTGCACGGGACCCACGTCGTCCTCGGCCCACTCGTACACGGCACCGCTGAGGGCATGCTGGATCCTGCGCACGACGGTCCTCCACCTCCACGGGGACGAACCGGACGACGGGTCAGTCCGGCAACATGGCTGGCTAACACCTAACTGTAGTCGGAATCTAGTTCAGGTATCCAGGGCGGGGTGCGGAACGGGGGCGGCGGGCACGCGCCACGGTCCGTTCGGAATAAAAAATTTTCTGACCGAACGGACGGTGGTGCACGCGTCCGGCCAGCGGCTACCAGCTGAGCAGGGTGGCCAGGCGTTCGCGGTGTACCGTCGCGTTGCCGAGCAGCTGTTCGTCCGCCCGGGCGCGGCGGAAGTAAAGGTGCGCGTCGTGCTCCCAGGTGAACCCGATACCCCCGTGGATCTGCACGTTCTCCGTGGCGACTGTGGTGTAGGCGTCGCTGCACCAGATCTTCGCGACCGCCGCGGCTTCGGCCAGCCGCGATGCGTCCTGCTCGGCCAGCAGCGCCCGGTCGACGGCCGAGCGGCCCATCTCGACCAGCAGCAGCAGGTCGGCGAGCTTGTGCTTGATGGCCTGGAAGCTGCCGATCGGACGGCTGAACTGGTGGCGGATCTTGGCGTACTCGACGGCCAGGTCCAGGCACGCCGCGGCGCCGCCGACCTGCTCGGCCGCGAGCACCACCAGGGCGACGTCGAGTCCGGCGGCCACCGAGGCGGCCCCGCCGCCAGCGGTGGTCAGCGGGGTGCCGGCCGCGCCGTCGAAGCTGACGATGGCCTGGGCGCGCGTCGGGTCCAGGGTTTCCAGCGCCCGGCGCTGGACGCCCTCGGCGTCGCCCGCGACCAGGAACAGGTCGCAGCCGGCCGGCGTCCGAGCCGCCACGACCAGGTGCGCTGCGGCCGTCCCGTCGAGGACGAAGTCGGTCTGGCCGTGCAGTCGACCGTCGGCTTTCGCTTCGACCGGCAGGCGGTCGGGGCGCCAGCATCCGTCGGAGTCGGTGCCGGCGAACGCGGCGAGTTCGCCGCCCGCACTCAGCCGGGCCAGCACGTCAGGCCCGGTGTCCGGGCAGCAAGCCAGGATCTGGCCGGCCAGCACCGTGGAGGAGAAGAACGGGACCGGGAGCAGCGAGCGCCCCAGCTCCTCGGCCACGACGGTCAGCTCGGCCAGGCCACCGCCGGCCCCGCCGCGCTCCTCGGCGATGCCCAGCCCGGCCAGGCCCATCTCGCTGCCGAGCAGCCGCCAGGCCTGCTCGTCGTAGCCTTGCCCGTCCTGGCCGGGCTCGTCGTCCAGCCGGCGCCGGGCGGCCGCGATGCCGCCCGACCCTTCGATGAGGTCACGGACCGCCTCGCGCAGCGCGGCCAGTTCGCCCGCGCGCTCGGCGTCCTGCTGCGCGGTGGTCACGTCCGGCCGCTGACGAGTCGCTCCTCGCGGGCCTCGTCGTCCGCACGGGTCAGGCCGAGCATCAAGATCAGCTCCTGATGCAGCTGCATCCAGACCGTGTGGTAGGAGTCCATCAGCGGGGACGCGAGCCAGGCCGACTCACCGTCGTCGAACTTGTCGAGCGCGTCCTGCAGCCGCGGACGGTAGCCGGCCAGCCGCGGCTCGACCGCCGCCATCCGGCGCAGGACCGGGCCGATGGCGGAGTGCACCTCGTCGAGGCGATCCCGGACCGTGTCGTCGTACGCGCCGTCACTGTGGTCGTTCGGCATACCATCCGGGCGGGTCTGCCAGGCCGAGCAGACGTCGCGCAGCCGCCGGTTGATGGGCAGGAAGCCGTCGAAGAGCTTGTCGAGGTCCTGCTCCTGCGGACCGTCCGGCTCCAGGCGCAGCAGCGCCGCCGCCGCGGCCGTGCCGTCCGGCGTCGGCATCGTGATGGGCCCCTTGAGCATGGCCAGGCCCTGCTCGGCCAGCGTGGCGGTCGCCTCGTCCGGCGCGCCGCGCACCATGCCGCGGATGACCAGCGAGATGAGCGCCTGCTGGAGCGGATCGGATTCGGCCACGGCACCTCCTGGGGCTCGGCGAACCACGGTACGGCCATCTTTGACCTTCCTGTGGTCAACGTCAAGAAACTCGGGGTATAAAGCGACTGGATACCGGTATCGCCAACACCTCCGGATGCCGCGGACGCGCGCAGGAGACGCCCATGGTGAACTACCAGACGCTGACCGCCGGCACCCAGGACATGACCGAGGCCCTGACGGCCTTCCGGGAGAAGCGCCCGCCGACGTTCACGGGCCGCTGAGGCACGTGCGCCCAGGCTGGGCTCGTCAGGCCCCCGTTCGTGGCTTAAACTAGAGTTAAACTACAGAAACATGACAGGTAGGAGGCCCACGTGACGTCAGGTGGCACGGTGGTTCCAGACAACGCGGTTACCCGCCCGCGTGGCCCCTTGGCCCGGATCGGGGCGCTCTACAGCGGCTACTGGAGGCTGGCCGGGGATCTGGCGAGCATCGCGATGGGCGCGTCGCCGGTGAGCCCGGCCGCAGACGACTGGCGGTTCCGGGACCGGGCCTGGACCGACCATCCCTTCTACCGCAGGCTGGGGCAGGCCTACGTGGCCAGCTGCGCCGTCGCGGACGAGACACTCGATGACCTGGCCCGCTCCGGGCAGGCCTCGCCCGCGGCGCGGTTCCTGCTCACCATTCTTGAGAGTGCTAGCGCACCGACGAACACGCTGCTCGGCAACCCGGCGGCGGTCAAGCGCGCGTACGAGACCGGCGGGCTGTCCCTGGTGCGCGGGATAAAGAACTTCACGGGCGACGTGCGGCACAACGGCGGCATGCCGTCGACCGTGGACCGCAGCGTCTACCAGGTCGGCCGGGACTTCGCGATCACGCCCGGGGCCGTGGTGGACCGGGATCCGTACGCCGAGGTGATCCAGTACACACCCAGCACCGAGCAGGTGCAGGCGCGCCCGGTCCTGATCATTCCGCCGCCGATCGGCCGCTACTACTTCCTCGACCTGCGGCCGGGCCGCAGCATGGTCGAGTACGCGGTCGGCCGGGGCCTGCAGACCTTCATGCTGAGCTGGCGGAACCCCACGCGCGACCAGGCTGACTGGAACCTCGACACGTACGCCGGACGGGTGCTGACCGCCATCGAGGCGGTCCGCGAGGTCACCGGGGCGCCGGACATCGACGTGATCGGCTTTTGCGCGGGCGGCATCCTGACGACGATGGCGCTGAACCATCTCGCCACCCTCGGCCAGGCGCCCGTACACTCCGCGAGCTACGCGGTGACCCTGCTGGACTGGGGGCAGGAGGTGCCGATCAAGGCGTTCTCCGCGTCCAGGCTGCTCGCGCTGGCCCGGTGGAACTCCGCGCGGGCCGGCGTGATCAGTGCCCGCGACATGGGCGGCGCGTTCACCTGGATGCGGCCCGACGACCTGGTGTGGAAGTCCTGGGTCAACAACTACCTGATGGGCGACAAGCCGCCGGCGTTCGACATCCTGGCCTGGAACGCCGACGGGACGAACCTCCCGGCCGCCCTTCACGCCCAGTTCCTGGACATCTTCGAGAACAACCCGCTGGCCACCCCGGGCAAGCTGACCTGCCTAGGCACCCCGGTGGACCTGAGCACGATCACGCTGCCGACCTACGTCACCGGCGGGGTGACGGACCACCTCACGCCATGGACTTCGTGCTACCGCACGACCCAGCTGCTGAGCGGGCCGAGCACGTTCGTGCTGAGCAACGCCGGGCACATCCAGAGCCTGGTCAACCCGCCGGGCAACCCGAAGGCGGTCTTCTACACCGGAGCCGAGCCGGGCGCCGACCCGGAGGCGTGGCTGGCCGCGGCGGAGAAGCACACCGGGACCTGGTGGACCAACTGGGCGGACTGGATCATCGCGCAGTCGGCCGGCACGAAGGCCGCTCCGGCCGGGCTGGGCAGCGCGGAGCACCCGCCGCTGGACGACGCACCGGGCTGCTACGTCAGGGATCTCGTGCCCGTTGGCGCGTGACCTGGACGGGACCTGAGCTTGACGGACCTGAGCTTGACGGGGCCTGAGCTTCACGGTGCGTGACCTTGACGGTCTGTGACCTTGACGGCGGAGCCGTCGCGGGACGAACATACTGGAGTCAGACTCAAGTTTTACCGCCGCACGCTCGAGCTGAGGAGTTGCCGATGCAGCTGGACGGCAAGGTCGCGGTGATCACCGGTGGCACCGGGGGCATCGGCCGCGCGATCGCGGAGGGCTTTCTCGCCGAGGGAGCGCGGGTGGTGGTCAGCGGCCGTAACGCCGACCGCGGCGAGCAGGTGGTGAGCGAACTCGGTGCGGACCGCGCGCTCTTCAGCCAGGGTGACGCGACGACCAAGGAGGGCGTGGAACAGGCCGTCGAGGCGGCCGTGGAGCACTTCGGGCACATCGACATCATGGTCAACAACGCCGGCGGCGCCGAGCGGCTCGCGCCCCTGGTCGATCTCTATGACGAGGACTGGGACCTGGTGATGAAGTGGAACCTGTACTCCACGTTCTGGGGCACCCGCGCCGCGTTGCGTCATATGCTGCCGCGGAACTACGGGCGCATCATCAACATCTCCTCGGTCGAGGGCAAGCACGGCAAGCCGGTCCTCACCGCCTACGTCGCCGCCAAGCACGCGATCAACGGGCTCACCAAGGCCGCCGCCAAGGAGGTCGGCACCCAGGGCGTCACCGTGAACGCGATCTGCCCGGGCCTGGTCATCACCGACATCATCAAGCGCAACGGCCCGCTGACCGCGCAGGCGATGGGCATCACCTTCGATGAGATGGTCGGGCTGTTCGCCGCCGAGTCCGCGATCAAGCGCCCGAACACGGTGGACGAGGTGGCCGCCGTGGCGGTGCTGCTCGCGTCGGATGTCGGGGCTGGCATCACCGGCGCCATCTACAGCGTCGACGGCGGAACGGCGGCGTACTAAGCCGTGGTCGGCACCCACTTCCCCGACGACCGCGACGTCCTGGAGTCCGCGCTGCAGCGGATGCGCGAGGCGTTCGAGGCGCTGCGGGACGGCCGGATGGCGCCGGGCCGGGCCGAGGAGGAGTTCCTGTCCGGGTACGACACGGCGAGGGACCTGGTCAGCGCCTTCTTCCTGGCCCAGCGGATATCCCCGGCCCGCCGTGACGCGGCCGAACCCGACTAAACGGGAGTACCTGTGGCGGACAACCCGTTCGACCTGGTGGTTCTGGGCGGCGGCAGCGGGGGCTACGCCGCCGCGCTGCGGGCGGCCGAACTGGGCCGGTCCGTGGTGCTGGTGGAGAAGGACAAGGTCGGCGGGACGTGCCTGCACCGGGGCTGCATTCCGACCAAGGCGCTGCTGCACGCCGGGGAGATCGCCGACCAGGCGCGGGAGAGCGCGGCGTTCGGGGTGAAGACCACCTTCGACGGCATCGACATGCCCGGGGTCCACAAGTACAAAGACTCGGTGATCGCCAAGAACCACAAGGGCCTGACCGGGCTGATCAAGGGCCGCGGCATCCAGATCGTGGCGGGCGAGGGCCGGCTGACCGGGCCGAAGACGGTCCAGGTCGGCGCGGACTTTTTTACCGGAACGAACGTGGTCCTGGCCACCGGCTCGCATTCGCGCACCCTGCCCGGGCTGGACCTGGACGGCGACCGGATCATGGCCAGCGAGCACGCGCTCGAACTCGACCGGGTGCCAGCCACCGCGATCGTGCTCGGCGGCGGGGTGATCGGGTGCGAGTTCGCCTCGGCGTGGACATCGTTCGGCAGCCGGGTGACCATTGTCGAGGCGCTGCCGCACCTGGTGCCGCTGGAGGAGGAGGCCAGCTCCAAGCTGCTCGAACGGGAGTTCCGCCGACGGGGTATCGGGCTCTTGCTCGGAGCGCGGTTCGAGCGCACCGAGGCTACCGAGGACGGCATCCGGGTCTACCTGGAGGGCGGCCAGACGCTGGACGCGGAACTGCTGCTGGTCGCGGTGGGCCGCGGCGCGGCCTCGGCCGGGCTGGGCTACGAATCGCACAGGATCGGCGTGGATCGCGGCTTCGTGACCGTCGATGAGTACTGCCGCACCGCGGTGCCGGGCGTCTACGCGGTCGGCGACCTGGTCAGCGTGAACGGCGACGCGCACCCGCAACTGGCCCACGTGGGCTTCGCGGAGGGCATCCTGGCCGCCGAGCACATGGCCGGGCTGCCGGTGGCGCCCATCGACTACGCGGGCGTACCCCGCATCACCTACAGCCGCCCCGAGGTGGCGTCGGTGGGTTACACCTACGCTGCGGCAGCCGCGATGCACGGGCCGGAGGCCATCACCTCGGTCACGTACGACCTGTCCGGCAACGGCCGCAGTGCCATCTTGTCCACCAAGGGGGCGGTCACGGTGATCGCCGCGGTCGACGGCCCGGTCCTGGGCGTGCACATCGTGGGCGACCGAGTCGGCGAGCTGATCGCCGAGGCGCAGCTGATCTACAACTGGGAAGCCCGCCCGGATGAGGTGGCAGCGCTCATCCACCCCCATCCCACCCAGTCTGAGGCCATCGGCGAAGCTCACCTGCTGCTGGCCGGCAAGCCGCTGCACGTCCACGGCTGAGCGATGGGACCTTTCGACTGCGCTCCGGTCACTCTGGCGGCCTGCCAAGCCGTGCTGCGGCGGCTCACCGAGGACGACCTGGCCCGCCCGACCCCGTGCGCCGAGTACACGGTCGGCGAGGTCGGCCAACACGTGGTGCGGTCCATGGCGCTGCTGGCCTCGGTGGCCGGCGCCGCGGACGGGTCCACGATGGCGGGCTCCCTGGAGGAGCAGGTGACGGTGAGCGCCGAGGCGGCACTGGCGACCTGGCGGCGGCGCGGGCTGGGCGGTTCGGTCGCTGTGGGGCGCAGCACGCTGCCGGCCAGCCTGGCCGTGGAGATCATCCCGCTGGAACTGCTCGTGCACGGCTGGGACATCGCCCGGGCGACCGGGTCCGGGATCGACGTCCCGCCGGAGGTGGCGGGTTACGTGCTGGGCCGGGCGCGGGAGCTTGTCACCCCGGACAAGCGCGGTCGCAGTTTCGCCGCCGAGGTGCCGGCCGGGCCGCAGGCTACCGTCCTGGAGCGGCTGATCGCGTTCACCGGCCGCGAGCCGTAAACCCGGGGTCAGCGGCCGGTCACCCTGATCGAGACGGTCGGCTGGGCCAGCTCGGCCGGATCGACGAACAACCCCGCGCGGCGGGCGGCGGCGGCGGCCAGGTTGACCACCGTCCCCGCGGCCGGTTCTGTCCCCGCGGCCGGTTCCGTCCCCGCGGCCGGTTCCGTCCCCGCGGCCGGTTCTGTCCCCGCGGCCGGTTCCGTCCCCGCGGCCGGTTCGGTCCCGCGCGCGGAGGCCGCGGGAAGCTGCCGGAAGAAGCTGTCGGCCGCGGCGCCGGCCGTGACCGCGTCCGCGCCCGGCGCCGGAACCGCCTGCCACACCAGGATCGACGTGTTCGCCTTCCACCGCGCCAGCGACGTGCTGACCGTCGTCCACGGGCGCCACGCGCCCAGCTCCCCCAGCAGGTGCCCCAGCTCGGCGAGGCCCGGCCGGCTCGCGGCCGGCTCGGCCAGCATGACGAGCGCGTCGGCGTCGGCCGGGGCGGACGCCCGGCCCGAGTCCGGGGGCACCGCCATGGTGAGCGCGCAGTCGAACCCGAGCGCCACCTGCTCGCCGTCGTGCAGCGCGTGGAAGACCGCGTCGAACAGCTCGGCCGACGAGGTGCCGGAGCTCGCATCCGGCCGGTCATCGTCGTGGCGGCGCCCGGCCCAGCGCGTGCGCCCGCCCGGCAGGGATCCCGTCTCCATCGTGATGACCAGCATCGGGTACCTCCTGATCCGCCGCGCGGCCCCGCGGTTTACGTGTCGTTCCCGGCGTCGGGCCGGTACGCCGGAAGCTCGGCGGGGGCCGGCGCCCGGTGCGGCCAGCGCTTGCGCAGCCGCCAGGCCAGCCCCCCGGACGCGAGCTCGGCGTGGGTCATCGCGTACAGGGTCCGCACCTGGCGGGAGGCGAAACGCCACCGTCCGTCCAGCCGGACGTACTCGTCGGAATACCGGAACGACGTGATGACGGTATGCCGGGCGGACGCCTGCTCGGAGAAACCCAGCACCTGGCCGCGGACGTGGGAGTCATCGAGGAAGTCCAGGACGGAACCGCGCGCCTCGTGCAGCGTGATGGGATACAGGTCGCCGAGGGCCCGGTAGTTCGCGACGATGGCCTCGCGGCCCACGTGCGTACTGCCCGGCGAGCCGAACTGAGCGTCGGGCGTGAACAACTCCCCCAGCGCGTCGAACTCGTGGTCATCGATCAGGAAGGCGTACCGCGCGAGCAGCTCGGCGATCTCAGCCCGGGACTCCAGGCGGGCGATCCGCCGTTCCAGGGATTCCTCCGCCATATCGCCGCTCCTCGGACCAGGGACCCACCCGCATGCGGATGCCGCCCCGGGCGGGGGCGGCATCCGCATGCGGTACCGGCTAACAGCGCTAGCCCACGAGCCAGAGCTGCTTGAACTCGGTGCGGTAGTCGGCCACGCCGACGTAGTTGCCCGCCGAGTCCACAACTAGCGAGCTGACGTTCTGCGGCGTGATCAGCTGCGTGGGCAGGGCCGCGCTGAGGATCGGCATGCCCTCGAACTTGCGGGCCATCGAGTCGACCTGGCGGTAGGCGACGATCGGCAGCGAATAGGCGGTCCAGACGGTCTCGGCCCCGGATTTCAGCCCCGCGATGTTCGGGGTGTCGGCGGTCAGGCCGCCGATGGACAGGCCGGTAAGGCCGGCCGCCTTCACCGCCGCGTCGACGCCGATCTCCAGGTCACCAAGGTCGAAGATCAGCCAGTTGGTGTCCGGATTCCGGGTCACGACGGAGGTGACCTGGCTGGTCAGAGCGCTGGTGCCGAGGCTGGCCGCCGGCACCGCGTTCGTGGTGACCTTGCAAGTCGAGCACCACTGGCGGACCCAGGTCACGAAGGAGGCGTCGAAGTCCAGCAGGATCGGGAAGGCGGTCAGCTGGAAGTCCTGGACGACGGCCTTGCCCTTGGACTGGGTGACCACGTACGCGGCGACCATCTTGCCCCACTGGGCGAGCTGAGAGGGGGCCGCGATCGAGGTGTCGAACATGGCGCCGGACGGCGAGCTGGTGTCCGCGCTGCTGTTGACCCAGATGCCCTTCTGCGCGGCCAGGACGAGCTGCGCCTGGATCGTGGAGTTGGGGATCCCGCTGGTGAGGATGCCCGCCGGGTTCAGCTGGATGGCCGAGTTCATGGCCGCCTGCTGGGCGGCCGGCGTCGACCCTGAGATCAGGTCCTTGTACTTCCACCCGATATCCGCGGCGGCTTGCGCCCAGTACTGGGCGAGGACCTTGGCGCTGCCGAGGCCGGAGTCCAAGCCGACGAGCAGCTTCCCGGGCGTGGGCTTGGTCTTGAGCGGCGTGCTGATGCCGATCGAGGTCGGCGTGTTCAGGAACTGCTGCTGGTAGGCCGCCGCCGCCGCCATGCCGGCGCTCGTAGCACTGCCGGTGGCGCTGGCACTGGTGCCGTCGCTGGTACTGCTACTGCTACTGCTGCTGCATGCGGCGATGGCCAGCGCTGAGGTAGCAACCGCGATGACAGCCGCGAGTGTTCTCCTCATCCTCGCCTCCTTCTGGCAGGCGCCCGGAAGTCCGGGCAGCCGAGGGTCTTCCGTGTCAAGTTAACAACAGGTTACTGAGTTGACTCTCAACCTAGGATTCCGGAGGACTAACTGTCTACACTCCGTGCACACCGAAGCGAAGTTGTTATGCGTGGGGCCTCTGCGTCGGCTAATCGGCCCGCTTACTGTGGGTTCTCTGATCGTCGGCTGAATCGGACCGGCCGTTCCGACCCTCTTTTGTAACCGGAGCCCGACCCGTTGACCAAGCCGTTCACAGGGCAGTAACTTTGTATCGCCTACGGTAAGCATAACCTCGCTCGAGGCGAGGTCTGGTGCTTCCACAGGGCGAAGCCTAAGCTCCAGATAGAAAGTTCCAACTGGTCTTTCGTTCAATCTCGCGCCACGAGTTACACTCGCCGCCCCAGGTCGCAGGAGGCAGCATGACGGCCGCGCTCACCGTGACCAACATGTCGAAGAGCTTTGCCGGGCCGCGGGTCCTGGACAGCGTGAGCCTGTCGCTCGAGCCGGGCGAGATTCGCGCGCTCGTAGGCGAGAACGGGTCAGGTAAGTCCACCCTGATAAAGATTCTGGCCGGGTTCCACCTGCCCGACGAGGGATCGGCCGAAGTGGAGGGTGAGCCGCTGCTGCTCGGCCGCGGCGAGGCGAGCGAGGCGCTCGGGCTGCGGTTCGTCCACCAGGATCTCGGCCTGGTCAACAACCTCGATGCGGTGGACAACATCGCCCTGGGTGTCGGGTATCCCAGTTTCCGCGGCCGGATCCGCTGGCGGCAGGAGCGCAAGCGCACCCGGGCGGCGCTGCGTGACCTCGGCTACGAATTCGATGTCCGCCGCCCGGCCGGCAGCCTGGCCATGAGCGAGCGCACGGCGCTCGCGGTGGCCCGCGCGCTGGCGCCCCGGCAGAACACCGCCAAGGTGCTCATCCTGGACGAGCCGACGGCCAACCTGCCCGCGGCGGAGGCCGAGCGGTTGTTCCAGCTGGCCCGGCGGGTCGCGGACTCCGGCATGGCGGTCATGTTCGTATCGCACCACTTTGACGAGGTATTCGGGCTCGCGCACAGCGTCACGGTGCTGCGGGACGGCAAGCACGTCATCACCCGGCCGGTGGCGGGACTGAACGAAGACCAGCTCATCGAGCTGGTCATCGGGCGCCAGCTCGAGCAAGTCACGCACGACGCCAAGGCCGCCGAGCGGCGCGATGTCGTCCTGCAGGTCAGCGGCCTGGGCTGCGACGTGCTGAACAACGTGGACATGGTCGTGCACGCCGGCGAGATCATAGGCATCGCCGGCATCACCGGCTCCGGGCGGGACGAGGTGGCCACGGCGCTGTTCGGCGGCATCGACCGGGCGGGCGAGGTCACGATCAACGGAGCCGCGGTGCCGAAGCTGCGGCCGGACCGGGCCATGGCGATGGGCATGGGACTCGTCCCGGCCGAGCGCCACGCCAACGCCGCGTTCATGACGTCAACCCTGCGCGAGAACATCACGGTGGTCGGAACCTCCCTGCACTGGCGTAACGGGATCTTGAGCAAGGGCCGGGAGCGCTCCGATGTCGCGGTGTGGCTGGAGCGCCTGGACGTACGGCCACGGAACAGCGAGTTCACGATGTCCGACCTGTCCGGCGGGAACCAGCAGAAGGTGGTGCTGGCCCGCTGGCTGCGAATGGGCCCCAAGGTGCTCGTCCTCAACGAGCCCACCCAGGGCGTCGACGTCGGCGCCAAGTCCGACATCCACAAGCTCATCGACGAGGCGGCCGCCGACGGCACCGCCGTGCTCGTCATCTCCACCGACCACGAGGAACTCGTCCGGCTGTGCCATCGGGTGCTGGTCCTGCGGCGCGGGAAGATCGCCGACGAGATCTCCGGTGGCCGGATGGACCACGATCTGATCACCGCGGCCACGATCGGCCGTGATCGGTCCGATGCCGCGTGAACGAGCCGTCAACGAGCCGGACCCGCCAGCCGATGAGCTCCCGGGACGCGATCGGGAGAAGGGAACCGGGATGACCGTCAACGAGCAGACGCCTCTCGAACGGGAATTCGACCCCAAGCCTGGCGGCCACCGCGCGCCGGGGCGGCGGAGCCTCGCCGCCACCCTCGGCCTGGACCGGTTCAGCGGCCTGTACGTGCTGGCGGCGCTGATCCTCATCTTCGCGCTGTGGGTGCCGAGCCTGTTCCTTACGGCTACCAACTTCCGCATCATCGCCGGGTCGCAGGCCATCACGGCCATGCTGGCCCTGGGCCTGATCGTGCCGGTGGCCTGCGGCGCGTTCGACCTGTCCATCGGCGGCACCCTGGGCATGGGGTGCTGCATCGTCGTCTGGTTCCAGGCCAACGGCCACGGCTTCATCCTGGGCATCTTCGCCGCCGTGGCCTTCGGGCTGCTGGTCGGGCTGGTCAACGCGTTCATCGTGGTCAAGCTGAGCGTCGACTCGTTCATCGCCACGCTCGGGATGGGCAGCATCCTGTCGGCCGGCACGGTCTGGGTCACCGGCGGGTTCCAGGTGGCCAACGGCATCTCCCCGCACTTCACCGCCATCGGCCAGAAGCAGGTCCTCGGCCTGCCGCTGCCGGTCTACTACATGGTGATCCTCGCCATCATCCTGTGGTGGCTGCTCGAATACACGCCGGCCGGGCGGTACCTGTACAGCGTCGGCGGCAACCCGCAGGCCGCCCGGCTGGCGGGCATCCGGGTCGGCCGCATCACGACCGGCGCGTTCGTGGTCTCCGGTGTGGTGGCGGCGTTCGCCGGTGTCATGCTGGCCGCCGAGCTCGGCTCCTCGAGCCCGGATGTCGGGGTCCCCTACCTGCTGCCGGCCTTCTCCGCCGTCTTCCTGGGCGCGACGCAGATAATACCCGGCCGGGTGAACGTGCTCGGCACGCTCATCGCGATCTTCCTGCTCGCGACGGGCGTGAAGGGGCTCCAACTGGCCGGCGCGCCCGGTTACATCAACCCCCTGTTCAACGGTCTCGCCCTGATCATCGCGGTGGCCCTGGCGGTCCGCGCCACGCGGCGCAAGGCGTAGCGCGAGTGGCTGCGAACGGCGATCCCGCGCTGGCCGCACGGCGGATCGAGGTCGCCACCGCGCTGTTCGGCGCGTGGTCAGGCACCGACCTGGACGGGCCGCAGCGCTACTTCGCCGACGACGGCGTGCTCTACGACATCATCGGCGGCGAGCACCGCGGCTGGCCCGCGATCCGCGCCTACTTCGGCCGCGGCCGGCAGCGCTACCCCGACCTGGTACTGGAGCCGACCGGGGATTTCTGGTCGCGCCCGGACGGGCTGGCCATGTTGTGGACGATGAGCGCCACCCAGGCCACGGACGACCTGGGCCCGGAGCTGGTCGGCCGGCGCTGGACCGTCGAGGGCATGTCTTACCTGATCTTCGACGAGCTGACCGTCATCCGCGAGGCGGACTACCACGACGGCGGGTCGCGGGAGCGCTCACTGCGGGCGCCCGGTTAGGGTGCGCTCGGTCAGGCGGTCGCGGTCAGGCCGTCAGGCGGTCAGCTCCACGGCGCGGCTGAGGAAGCGCAGGTGCACGGCCACGCCGATGGCCAGCAGGTCCGGGGTGGGACGGGAGGCGCGGCCGAACACGTCCAGGGCGGTCAGGTTGACACAGGCGCCCTTGACCGAGTTGAACGCCTCCCAGGCGCGCCAGGTCGGCTCGTCGTACTCCACGCCCACGATCGCGGCCAGGCGGGCCTTCCAGGACTGCGGGGAGCCGAGCCGACGACCGCGGATCAGGGCGAGGTAAGCCCAGTCCTCGGCCGCGTCACCGGCGTGGGCGAGCTCCCAGTCGATGATCGCGGCCACCCCGGTGGCGTCCTGCAGCGCGTTCCCCGGCCCGGGGTCGCCGTGCACGATGACCGACGGCCCGGTGGCGTGCAGGTTGGAACGCAGCCACGCGAAGCCCCGGTCGAGCAGCGGAATCGGATAGGGCACGGCCGAACGGTACATGTCGTGCCAGTGCCGCAGCTGGGCATCGATCGCCTGCTCCGGCCCGCGGCCGGGCAGGAGGCCGTCCAGGGCCGCGACCTCGTCCACCGCTTCCGGCTCGAGACGGTGCAGCCAGGCGAGCGCCCGGAGCATGTCATCGAGGCCCTCGTCATCGGTCCGGGCGCGGCCGTCGACGAACTCCATCACGAAGAACGGATGGCCGAGAACGCCCGGGTCCGGCTCCTCCCACATGATGGCGGGCACGGGGTATCCGCGTGCGCGGAGGATCCGCATGACGGACGCCTCGCGGCGGCCCTCGGTGCCGAACATGCCGTCCTGCTCGATCCGCACCACTCCGTGTCCGCCGGCCGAGCGCCCGCCGGTCCAGCGCACGTCGAGCATGAGCCGACTGAATCCGCCGGAGATGACCGTTGCGTCTTGCAGCCGGGCGCCGGGGCCGGCCCGCTGGGCCAGCCACTGGCCGAGCCGGCCTACGAGTTCCTGGTCGGCCGGCGGCGGGCCGCCCTCCGGATCCCGGTGATGGCCGGTGAACAGCTCGAGCAGCGGAGCGGCCGCCTTGACGTCCTCGTCGAACCATTGCAGGCACCGCGCGTACACCTGCCCGGCCAGCGCGGAGGACCCGGCGTTGCCGGTCACCGCGTTGCCGGTCACGGCGTTGCCGGTCACGGCGTTGCCGGTCACGGCGTCGCTGAGCAGCCGCCCGGCGGCGTCCAGCACCTGCCGGTCGTCAGCGCCGGGCAGGCCGAGCAGATCGCGCAGCACCGCCGCGCGCCCCCGGTTCGGGTCGGGGCGGCGGGCCGCGCGGTACGCGGCCACCTCCTGCCAGCGGCGCTGTTCGGCGAGACTGAGCGGGAGCCGCTCGGCGCGCTGCTGCGCGTCGACCAGGACGGCGTCCTCGACGAAGACGGTCATGGCTGGGCCAGGGCCTTCGCCTCGGCCGCGAAGTCGTACCCGGCCCCCCAGACCGGGTCGGACATCGCGTCCGGTGCATCGGCGAACGGCGACGAGCAGAACCACTCGTACGTCTGGCGGTGGCCCTCGACGAAGCCGCGCTCGTCCGGCAGGTTGAGCCGCCGGGCCTTCTCCGTCGAGATCACCCCGTGGTGCCGGACGCCGAACAGATGGCCGAACAGGGGGCCAGCTACTTTTCCGAGCAGATCGTCAGGCAGCAGGTGGATCTCCGGTTCTATCCCGACGATCTCGGCCAGCGCGCGCACGTAACCAGCCGTGGTGATGGCCTGCCCGGTCGCGTTGATGACCTCCCCCGCGACGGCCCCGGGGGCCTGGGCCATGGCCAGCAGCAGCGCGCACAGGTCGTCCACGTGGCCGTAGTTCCCGGTGACCAGGCCGCCGTGTGGCAGCAGCACCGGCAGCCTGCGCCGCAGCCGCAGGAACATGGCGGTCTCCATGTCCAGGATGTTGTTGTCCGGGCCGTAGATCGCGGCCGGGCGCGCGATACTCCCCGGGAACCCGGTCTGCTCGTGACGCTTGCGGACCTCCGCTTCGGCGTAGGCCTTGAAGCCGCCGTAGCTGGTGACCGGCTCGGCCGAGGTCGGCTGGTCCTCGGTCCACGGCATCAGCGGGCTGGGGTGGTAGGCCATGATCGAGGAGACGAAGACGTAGGCGGCGGTGCGTCCGTCGAACAACGCGAGCAGGTCTTCGATGGGCGAGCCGCCCGCGACCATCACGAAGCCGGACACATCGAAGACGGCGTCCCATTCGGTGCCCGCCAGCGCCGAGCGCATCGAGCCGACGTCGGTGCGATCGGCGACGTACCGGCGGACGCCGGGTGGCAGCTCGCTGGCGGTCCGGCCCCGGTTGAGGACACTGACCTCATGGCCGTGCCCGGCCAGACGGTACACAAGGCGACGGCCGACGAAGGTTGAGCCGCCGAGGACGAGCGAGCGCATGGGGCCTCCGGTGATGGGAAGGTGGGCCGCGATGTTCAAAGCATGGAGACTCGCCGGGCCGCTCAGGTCAGCGCGCCGGAGGCGCGGCCCAGTGGCGGCAGCTGGCGGTCGTCCCGGCCGACGGCGCCCGCCGCCCGGAGCTCGCGTTCGGCCAGCCGCCAGCCATCCTCGGTCCGTGCCCAGCGATCGACGTAGCGACCGTAGAGAGTCCACTCGGACCCGTCGTAGCGGCGATGCCAGGCGATGACCGCGCTCTGGGCGGTGGCGATACCAGGGCCATCGAAGTCGATCTCGATATTGCTCACGTGGTGGCTGGTCTTCGCATACCCGGCCAGCGCGGTGCGCAGCTTCTCGGTCAGCGCCGCGCGCCCGGCGATCCAGTCGCCCGGGTGATAGCTGACCCGGCAGTCCTCGACGAACAATCCCGCCTGCTGCTCGGGCTGATTCAGGTCGGCCCAGCGGGCGTAGGCCGCCATCACCGCCGTGATCTCAGCGCGGTCCAGCAGATGTTCCAGTAGCGACGGATCAGGCACCGCGAACCTCCGAACCGTACCGGGGAGCTGCTACCACCACGTGAAGAAACTATAGTTGGTCAACAGTTTGTATCTGTTACCAGATGGTCTGTCCGAATAACTTAGTGAGGCCGCTGCGCATGACATTCTTCGGTGTTCCCGGCCAGGGGCTGGAGCTCTACCACATCGGCCTGACCGTACCGGACCTGGGCGCGGCGATGGAGCAGTACACCGCGACGCTCGGATTCACCTGGGCTACGATCCACGAGAGCACCCCCGAGGTGATCGTCGACGGCGAGCGGCGCCAGGCAGAGATCGCCGTGACTTACTCGATACAGGGTCCGCCCTACCTGGAGCTGGTACAGGAGCGCCGCGGCTCGATCTGGGGCGCGGATGGGTTCGCGCTCACCCACGTCGGCTTCTGGGCCGAGGACCTCAGCGCCGGCCGACGCGCGCTGGACGAGTCCGGCCTGGCGGCCCGGGTGAGCGACGCCGGCCGGGACGGGCGCCCGGCCCGGTTCAGCTACCACCCGTTCGCGGGCGGCCTCTGGATCGAGCTGGTCCACACGTCGTTCAAGGCCCAGCTGGCGGACTGGATCGCCGACACGCTCGCCGGGTCGGGCTGAGCCGACGCCGCCTCCCGGCCCGCCTCGCGACCTGGTGGCCCTGACCATAGTTTCTGTTGATCCGTTTCGGTAAGGTAGGCCCTACTTACGGGAAGGACGGCAGCGTGCTCCTCCGGTTCGACGAGTACCCATACCACCAGATCACCGCGTCGTTCGCCGGCGTTGCCGGGAGTGACCCGCAGTGGAACGACGGGCACTATGTCTGCCTGAGCGACCAGGCCGGGCAGGTATGCCTGACGTCGTCGCTGCGGCTTTACCACAATAACGACGTCCTCGACGGGTTCGTGTGCCTGCGGCACGCGGGGCGGCAGCACAACATCCGGCTGTCGCGGCGGCTGCGCCCGCACATGGACGAACTGGCCGTGGGCCCGCTGCGGCTGGAGATCCTCGAGCCGATGCGGACGGTACGGCTGGTCCTGGAGGACAACGACTTCGATGTCGCGCTGGACGTGACCTGCCGCAGCAGTACGGTGCCGTACGAGGATCCCGCCGAGGTGACGCGCATCGACGGCCGGCTGATCAGCGAGCGGATGACGTACGAGATCACCGGGCAGTGCGAGGGGTGGGTCCGGGTCGGCGACGCGCGGTTCGGATTGGACGCGGCGACGGACTCGTTCTTCCGGAATCACTCGTGGGGATCGCAGGCCGGCCGCGGTGGTCCCCGGTTGTACGCCGCGCCCACCGTCGGCGCGAAGCGGCGGGTGCCGGGCGTCCGGCAGTGGGTGCTGTTCGACATGCCCGACCACGGCGGCTTTTACTTCATCGACCCGAGTGGCCGCAAGGCGTCTGGCAAGGGGGCCATCATGCTGGCCGAGCGCAGCGTGCCGGTCACCGCCGTGGAGCACGACCTGCAGTTCTACTCCGGCGGGCGCCGGCTGCGGTCCGGGGTGTTCCAGCTGACCGACGCCGAGGGCACGGTTCGCCGCTACCAGGTCGAGGACCTGGGCTGGGTGTACTGCCAGGGCGGCGGGTACTTCGGCGGCTTCGACGACGGCCTGGGCCAGGGCGTGTACCGCGGCGACTATCACGTAGAGGGCGAGGTCTGGGACGTTTCGCACCCGACTCAGGTCACCGACGCCAGCGGGCGGACGTTCGAGTTCGACCACGCCTGGGCGGAGAACTTCACCCGGCTGACCAGCGACGGTCAGGCCGGCCTGGCGCACTTCGAGTGCGTGGTCTTCACCCAGCCCCAGGAATGGTCCGCGCAGCAAGGAAAGGCCAGCGCGGATGCCTGACTCTGCGGAGCAGTGAGGGACGGATGGACCTCGGCGCCATCTTCCCCACCACGGCGATCGGGACCGATCCCGCGGCGATCCGCGACTTCGCGCAGACCGCGGAAGGGCTCGGTTACCGCCGGCTGCTCACCTACGACCACGTGCTCGGGGCCGTCCACGCCGACCGTGACCCGCCGCTGGTCGGGCCGTACACGCAGGACGATCCCTTCCACGAGCCGTTCGTCCTGCTCGGCTTCCTGGCCGCCTGCACCACGACCATCGAGCTCGGGGTGGCGGTCCTGGTGCTGCCGCAGCGCCAGACTGCTCTGGTGGCCAAGCAGGCCGCCGAGGTGGACGTGCTCTCCGGCGGGCGCTCGGTGCTGGCCGTCGGGACCGGCTGGAACCCGGTCGAGTACGAAAGCCTCGGCATGCCGTTTACCGCCCGCGGGCGGCGGCTGGACGAGCAGGTCGAGGTGCTGCGCAGGCTCTGGCGCGAACCCGTACTCGACTACCGCGGCGAGTTCCACCGCATCGACCGGGCGGGGATACTGCCGCGGCCCAGCCGGGGCACGATCCCGGTATGGTTCGGCGGCGGGGCCGAGGTGTCGCTGGCGCGGGCCGCGCGGACCGGGGACGGCTTCGTGTTCGGCTCGGCGGGTCCGCGCACCCACCGCCGGGCGGCCCGGCTGCGCGAGCTGCTCGCCGAGCAGGGTCGCAACCCAGGCACCTTCCCGATGGACGCCATGATCGACTACGCGCTCGGGGCGCAGGCCTGGGCGGACGAGGTTCCCGCGTGGCAGGCGGCCGGCGGGACCATCTTGTCGGTCCAGACGATGCAGTCCGGTACCGGCTACCAGCGCGTGATGCATCACCAGCTCAGCAGCCCGGCGGCGCACATCGCCGCGCTCGGCGAGTTCGCGCGCGTGCTGCAGGGCGGCTGACGACTCGCTCAGCTATCCGGCGCGGCCCGAGTCCCGGAAGGCCGCGTGCAGGCCGGTCATGACCTGTCTTGGCTCGTCTAGCAGGGCTCGGAACGGTTCGCCGACGGCGTCGCGGACCAGTTCGGCAAAGCGGTCCGGCCATATCGTGTGCTGACCGGCCAGCCAGCCATCGAGCGAGAGTTCGGCGATCTGAGCAGGGGTCGCCTTGGCCGTATTGCCGAACGCAGCACCCATGTCCGTGTCGATGAACCCCGGGAGGACGACCGTCACCGTCCCGCCGCTCTCACGCAATTCCTCGCGCAGATCGAGCGCGAGCATCAAGCAGGCCGCCTTGCTGGCGCTGTAGATCGGCGCGCTGCGCGACAACGCCACCGCGCTGACGGAGAGTACGAAGATGACGCCGGACCCTGGCCGCCGCAGGCTGGGCGCGAACGCCCGCGCCAGGCTCAGCGGCCCGAAGAAGTTCACCTCCATGACCTCCCGGAGCGCGGCCTCGGTGACGTCGCTCAGCACGGGCCGCTGGCAGGTGATGCCGGCGTTGCAGACCAGCAGGTCGACGTCGCCGTGCGCACGCGCGGCCGCGGCGATCTGGGCTAGGTCCGTGACGTCAAGCCGGACCGGCACGACGCGCGCCGGATCCGGGAACCGGGGCAGCGACGCAGGGTCGCGCGCGGCGGCGATGACGGCCGTCGCCTGCCGACTCAGCGCCGCCCCGACCAGGGCCGCGCCGACACCGCGATTGGCGCCAGTGATCAGGATCTTGCGTCCGGTCAGATCCATCGCCTGCCTCTTCTCATCGCGGCTGACCCAGGCCGTGGCCGCGTCCCGTCCCACGGGCACCGCGGCGATTCTTCGCCACGAGTCCGGCTGTGCCGCGCCGGGCGCACGACCAGCGCCCGCCTTCCGGAATGGATCTTCCCATGGAGGAGGACCGACCTGGCCCGGTGACGGTCCGGCAACCTGCCCGGTTGGCAAGGAGCCAATGCCAGGAACGATGAGACGCTCGGCGCTGGCAGGTGTTCAGCGCCGGAAGTAGCGGAGCTGCTTGTCGTGAAATGCGCGGGCGTACCCCGATATCCGGGGATCACCGGAGGGCTCGCCCCGTTCCAGCAGGTCGAGGTACGCGAAATCGGCCTCGGCGCGCCGCCGGAGCTCGGCCGCGTCCCCGACGTGCCCGTGGCCCGGTACGACCTGCCGGACCCCGGCGACGGCGGCGAGCCGGGAGAGCCCGGCCCGGTAATCCCGCAGCCGGTCCGTGAAGGCCTCTGGCTCGCCAGGGTCCACCACGAATGGCATCTCGATGTCAGAGCACATGTCGCCGGCGATCAGGACACCGCTGTCCGGCAGGAACACCGCGGCGTGGCCGGGCGCGTGCCCGTCGTGGACGACCAGCTCCGCGGCGGGACCGTCCCAGGCAATGGAGGTCCCCGAAAGTGGCGTTACCTTCCCGATCAGCGACAAGTCATGGCCTGGCGCGGACTTCCCGGCGGCAGCGGCCAGCTTGCCGCGCTCGTTCCGTGCGGCAGCCGCTGCCGCTGGCGTCGCGTAGCGCGGCACGTCGCCGAGCGATGCGTGCCACAGCACGTGGTCCCAGTGCGGATGGGTGGACCAGCCCAGGACGGGCCGCAGCCCCCGGGCGGCGAGCGCGGCCGCCAGGCCGGCGATCTCCGCGACCGTGACCGCGGGGTCGATCACCAGGCACGAGCCGTCCGGGCCTGCGACCACGGTCGTCGTGGTCGTATACAGCACGCCGGTGGCGACAAGCACCCCAGGCGCGATCTCGGTAAACGAGTCTGACACGCGGAACCTCCCGCCTGAGCATTGTAGAAGAGGGGCTCCACGACGGCACGAGCTGGTCGTAGTCGGACGTGTCCATCGAGCCCTGGCCGTGCCGGACGAGCAACAGCACCCCCATGTCAGGCCTCCCCCGTACCGACGGGCGGCGTCCACTCGGTGTGCGCGGTCATCTGCCAGGTCAGGGGGGTAACCGAGGCCACCTGGTCACGGACGACGGCGTGAATGTCCGTCCCGGGCTCCAGGCGGTCCCAGTCGACGACGACCTCGACGGGGAACTGGTACGGCTGGTCGAGCGGGCGGGCAGAATCCGGCCGGCGACGGACGTAGTAGGGCTGCTGGCTCTGCACCGTCTTGCGCAGCTCGGTGCGGGTCGTAGCGCCGCGGGGCACGTTGAGGTTCAGCACCGATACCCCCTCCGGCATGCCGTCCTCGAGGACCTGCCTGGCCAGCAGCCTGGTGAAGTGCCGGGCGGCGGTCCAGTCGACGGAACCGAAGGTCCGCCACTCAGTGATCTGCGCGGTGATCGCCGCGGCGATACTCGGGAGGCCGAGGGCGTCGGCCTCGAACGCGGCACCGACCGTCCCGCTCACGCCGATGGCGCCGCCGATGTTCTCACCGTAGTTGATCCCGCTGACGCATAGCCGGATCGGCCGTTCGGCCAGTTCGAGTACCGCGTGTGTCACGGCCATTACCGGCGATCCGGAGACGGCGTACCCGGGCACCGCGCGCCCGGCGACCTGCACCGCGACCTGCTCCACAACTCCGGCGCCGGCGTCGGTCACGAAGGCGCGGCTCATCGCGGTCTGCTGCGTCGCGGGCGCGACGAGGAGCAGGTCGCCCAGGCCGGCCACGGCTTCGGCAGCAGCCTGCAGCCCCGGCGAGAGCAACCCGTCGTCGTTAGTGACCAGGATCAGCGGCGACTGCGGCACCTCCATCACGCGGCTAAGGCCGTCGCGTATCGCGCGGCGGAAGTGGTATGACCACGCCCCGGTCCATGGCCCCGCGGTAGAGCATGTGCATGGCACGGGATGCGAACCGCCACCCGTCGGGCGTGCGCACGTACTCGTCGTCGTAGTGCCCGAGGTGCAAGGTGCCGTCACCCTGGGCGCGGTTGTTGAACTCGATGAGGTACCACCAGCCGCGGGCGCGGTCTCCGTCGACCTCGACCAGCCCGGTGGTCACCACCTGCCCGACCCAGTCGTACTTCGCGTTGGCCGTGCGCCACAAGTCGAGGGTTTCGGCCCGGCCCGAGGTGACGCGGCCGCCGCCGAGGTCCCAGCGGCAGTCTTCGGCCCACGTGGCCGCCCAGGCGTCCGGGTCACGCCGGCACACCGCGTCGGCGTACCGAGCGACCAGCGCCCTGATGGCCAGCTCGTCTTCTACGCTCACTGCCGCCTCCTCGGTTCAGGTCACTGAGCCGCCACGGGGACGACCCCCCTGGCCCCCCGCACGCGCCGTCGCCATAACCGCACGCGTGGCGTCGGCCAGCCGGCGGGCGATCTCGCCCGCCGGACGCGGCTGGAGGCCGGCCGACATCACCTCGACGGAGAGCGGAAGACGCACGCCCATCTCGCCCACCAGGTGCAGGAAGCCGACCAGGTCAAAGTCACCGTCCCCGGGTACCTCCCGGTACCGGGTGCAGTCGGTGTAGTAGTCCGGGTCGACCCGCTGCCGCGGCCCGTCGTCGAACTGCACCGTGAAGATGGCTTCCGCCGGGATCGCGCGCAGCATGTCGTCGTCGTTCGCGCCCCGGATGTGGTGCCAGCAGTCCAGGCAGATGCCGCCGTTGGCCCGGCCGGCCCGGGTCACGATCTGCATCGCCGTCGCGGCGTCCGGGATGTTCGACATCTCCGGCAAGAACTCGATGGCCGCGGCCAGGCCATGGTCCGCGGCCCGGTCGCAGACGCCAGCGAAGGCCTCGGCCGCGTCGTCGAGGGTGCCGACGTACGGCCCGATGACCTGGACGTGGTGGCCCGGCCCGAGCGCGTCGCTCATGGCGAACACCGACCGTTCGGTCGCCAGGTAGGCGTCCCGTTCGGCACCGGTCGCCGACCAGCCGCGCAGCGCCTCGATCTCGACCACCCGCAGCCCGTACTGGTCGAGCACCGCCCGCAGGTCGGCGTCCCGGGCGCCCTCAGCCCGCAGCCGCTCGTACTCGCCGACGTACAGCCCCATGGCGGCGAACCCGGCCTCGGCGGCGGCCCGCACCCGCTCCTCGAACGGGCGGAACCGGCCGAGGCTGAAGTGGCTGAGAATCAGGTCATCCGGACCCAGGTCGGCATATCCGGGCAACGCGGCGAGCGCGTCGGTGGCACTGCTCATTCCTGGGCTCATTCCCGGGCTCATGCCCGGCCCCCTGCGCTCACCGGTCCGCGCCGGCCGGGAGCCCGCTGCGCCCCGCCTCGCGGACCAGGTCGCGCCGGATCGCCCACCGGCCGTGCTCGCCCGGGGCGACGTTCTCCTTGGACCCCGTGGTCAGGCCACCGTCGACGACCAGGGTGTGTCCGCTGACGAACCCGGCGTCGTCGCTGGCCAGCCACAAGGCGGCGTGGGCGATGTCCTCGGCCACGCCGATCCGGCCGCGCAGCGGGGTGCGGGTCGCGAACGCCTCCCGGGCCTCGTCCATGGCGTCGGGGTCGCCGGTGAGGTTGGCCGCGTTCATCGGGGTGAGGATCTTGCCCGGGGCGATCGCGTTGACCCGGATCGACCAGGCGCCCAGCTCGGCGGCGACGTTCTTGGTCAGCGCGACGACCGCGCCCTTGGCCGCGCCGTAGATGTGCGGACCGAGGCCGCCCTGCAGGCCGCCGATGCTGGTCGTGTTCAAGATCACCCCGCTTTGCTGCGGCTTCATGATCCGGGCGGCGTGCTTCATGCCGAGAAATACCGATCGCAGCAGGACGGCCATGGTGAACTCGTACTCCTCGAGCGGGATCTCGTCGATCCCGCCCTGCGTGCCGACGATCCCGGCGTTATTGAACATGCAGTCCAGCCGGCCGAACTCGCGCACCGCTGCGTCGACCGCGCCCGCCACGTCCAGCTCGGACGTCACGTCGCAGTGCAGGAAGCGGCACCGGTCGCCGAGCTCGGCGGCGACCCGCTGCCCGCGCTCGTCCTGGATGTCGGTGAGGATCACGCTGGCGCCCTCGGCGTGCATCAGCCGGGCGGTGGCCTCCCCCAGCCCGCTCGCGGCGCCGGTGACGACGGCGACCTGGCCCGAAACCCGTCCTCCCACGGCTCTCCCTCCGACCGTCCGTACTGCCACACCAGCGCGACTATCTTGTCACGGACTACAATAACCATTGGCTTCGGGGCAGAACAGGAGGAGCCAGTGAACGACGGAAGAACCCGCCCGTTCCGGTTCTCGGTCCAGGCGTTCGAGGCTCAGTCGGGGCCACAGTGGACCAGCCTGGCCCGCCGGGCCGAGGATCTCGGTTACTCAACCCTGTTTACGACCGACCACTACTTCGGCCCGGGGGACATTTCGGAGGCGTCCGGGCATCGCCCGGTCGACGTCGCGCCGCTGACCGCGATGACGGCGGCCGCGATGGCGACGAGCCAGTTGCGCGTGGGCTGCCGCGTGTTCTGCGTCGACTATCACCATCCGGTCGTGCTGGCCAAGGAACTCGCGACGCTGGACATGCTGTCGCAGGGGCGGGTGGAGGTCGGGCTGGGGGCCGGCTGGGTGAGCGCCGAGTACGAGGGGCTCGGGATCGCGATGGACCGCCCGGGCGTGCGGATCGAACGGCTGGCGGAGACGGTCGAGGTGCTCAAGGCGCACTGGGCCGGCGAGCCGCTCGCGGTCAAGGGCGCGTTCGTCCGAGCGTCCGGCTTCGCCGGGCGGCCGCGGCCAGTGCAGCAGCCGCACCCGCCGATCTTCATCGGCGGCGGCGCCCCCCGGGTGCTGAAGCTGGCCGGCCGGCTGGCCGACATCGTGAGCATCAACTTCAACAATGCGGCCGGGAAGCTCGGGGCGGGCAGCGTAGTGAGCTCGACGCGGGAGGCGACCGCGGAGAAGATCGGCTGGATCCGGGAGGGCGCGGGCGACCGGTTCGGCGACATCGAGCTCGAGCTAGCGGCCTACTTCATCGCGATCAGCGAGGATCCCGCCGATGCGGTGGCCGCGATGGCCCGCCGGTTCGGCGTCCCGGCCGACGTGCTGGCCGAGCATCCCCACGCCCTGATCGGCTCGGTCCCCGAGATCTGCGAGAAACTCGAGCAGCGGCGCGGCGAGCTTGGTGTCAGCTACATCAACGTCGCGCAGCGCTCCATGGAGGCGTTCGCACCGGTCGTGGCCCGGCTCGCGGGCCGGTGACCGCATCGGCCGCCGTCCGACCTAGGTGAGCACGGCGCGTACCAAATCGCGCGCCCACTGCCACTCGATCCAGTCCGCCCGAAACTGATCGGGAGCCGATCGACGCCGACGACGGTACCTGCGGGGTAACGTGGGGCCTGCGAGCGCTACTGGGGAGAGATGCCGAGCGCTTCGGGATGGGCCCGGCGGTAGTGCTCGGTCAGGACCTCACTGAGGTTGCCGGGCCGGTAGGCCACAGTGCGACGGCAGATCTGGCAGCGGGTGACCGGCAGCTGGGTGACGGTCACAGGGAAGCGGCGTGAAGGTGACTTGCTCATTTGTCTCTATGATGCCAGCCCTGCCGGAGTGATCTTGCCGCACCCGCACCTCCACGTCGTGCCCCCGCTCGCGCTGGATCAGCCTTCGCGGCCCGGGAGCGGGACGCCTTGCTCACGTAGGTAGTCCCGGACGGCTTGTTCCAGGCGGGACGGCCATCCGATGCCGTTGCGCGCGGCGATCGGCGGGGCCTCGCGGAAGAACACGGCGAACGTCGCTTCGCGTGCCGCCAGCACTGAGTCCGGAGACGGCGCGGCCGCTGGCAAGCCCGACAGGACCTGGCGCTGGGAGGAGGTCAGCTTGAAGCCCCACTGCTTCGGGCCGGTCGGTGGCGCCGGCTTGTTCGACTCGGCGAACAACTGGTAAAGGAACATCTGCACCTGCTGCACCGCTACCACGCCTAGCAGCCAGTCGTCACGGACGATGACGGTGGGGAAGTTCGCCGCCTGCCGCAGCGTCTCCTCGATCAGGTACATGATCACCGCGGGATCCGGTGGCGGATCAGCGGGCGGAGGGATCAGCTTGTCCAGCCCGTCGCGGTCGAAGACGACGA
>Ga0210396_10000658_pt1 | contig 42155 bp, 53 predicted proteins | sample IncBWH17OmetaG_FD_155466 | JGI IMG/M metagenome (GOLD analysis project Ga0210396, IMG submission 155466) | Forest soil microbial communities from Barre Woods Harvard Forest LTER site, Petersham, Massachusetts, United States - Inc-BW-H-17-O ... | reverse complement strand
CTCGGGGTTGCGCGGCACCGTCTCGGCGATCTTGTGCGCCAGTTCCGAAAATGCGCGCGAGACGACTTGCAAGCGCTCGGGCAAATGCGCATAGGCGAAAAATTGTAGCATCGGCTCGGGATAAACGCGTTCGCTCATTCCGACCCCACCAGCCTTAGCGCCGACCACGGGTTCGCCTCGTCGTCTGTCTGTGGCGCCGGGTCGAGGTGTATGCGCGGCCGTGCCGCCGGACTAAACCCGAGCTCAGCGGCCAGCCGCACCAGCACCAGCGTATGACGGTTGAGCAGCTGATGACAGGCAAGCCACATGGAAGCCGTCATGCCGCTGTCGTGGTCGAGGCAGTATTGTATCTCATCCTTGCGGTCGAGGGTTTCGACCCACAGCCGCAGCACCTCGCGGTCGATCGCGAACAGTACGCCCTTCGGCGCATGCCGCACCGCGTAGCGCCAGGCCGAGCGCTGCCCCGGTGTCATGCCCGCCGGCATGGTCAAGCTGCCCTCGGCCCGCGCCTCGAGGGCGCGGTCGCGGCCGTGATCGGTCGCATTGTAGGTTCCTTGCACGCGATGCAGTCGAGTAGGCTTAGGGCGTCGACCCGGCATCAGATGATTCCCCGCTGGGTTGACAGGCTAGGCGTGCTCCGGCTGGGCAAGGCGGGTTAGGCCCCGCCGCCACTGCCGGGTATGGGGGTGTAAAACTTTTTTCGGTTCGCAAGTGAGACCGCGCCCCAGTCATTTTTTCACGGTTAGGTTTTGGCCGCCGAGGCCGGGCCACAAATCGCCGAGGTGCGGCCAGACATCGGCGCCGCTGGTGACGGTGTAAGTGACGGGGCCCGCCGGTTTGACCGGGTTGCCGAAACCGCCGTCGCGCGCCGCGGTTTTGCGGTCGTGGCAGGGTTTTGTCATCGCCTGCAAATTATTCCAATCGTAGCGCAGCGCGTCGTCGCCGTTGTGCGCGATTTTGTGGTCGACGACTCTCGCCGGGCGACCGCAGCCACATTCGCAGACCGGGTGCTCGGCGAGATATTTGGCGCGCAATTTTTTCCACCGCCAATCGTAACCGCGGCCGGGCCCGGATAGGCGGCGGCGTTCGACGGTGATTTGCGTCCCTATCGCGCGGTGAACAGGTCGGCGGTTTGGCATTTTCTCCAAAAAAGACGGCCCCGAAAAAGGGGCCGCTAAGAATTTCGCCCTCACAGAGAGACAATCCCCGCAAGGTAGTTAATTCGGTACGCCTGACAGACAAAACGTCAAGGTTTTTTTTGTCTTCGCTGTATCAGCCGGCGGCGTTGCCGAGGGGTTACCGGCGCGTCGGGTCCACCTCCGGGCTGCCGCCCGGCCGTTGGGGAGGGCGCCCGCCGACACCCCCCGCAGGCGGCTCGGGCAGGGCGTCCATGTCGACCGAGAAATACCGCCAGCCGTAGCCCGGCACATGGGCGAGCACGATGAATTTGCCGTGTGCGTGCGGCGGTCGAGGCCAAATCGAGCCCGGCGGGAACCCGGTGTCGGGGTGCCCAGGCTCGCCCGGCGGAATTGGCTCGATCGGGTGCCCTGGTGTCGGGCCCGGCCAAATCCCCGGCGGTGGTTCCTCGGGCGGCTCGACCTGCGGCGGCTCGCCCTCGTCGACGCCCCATCCGGGATCTGTCGGGCCACCGGGCCAGGGTAGACCATGACCGGGGCGGGCGAGGGCGCGCACGGAAATCGGCCCGTCGGACGTCACAAGGTAGCGCGGCATATGACTATTCTCCTTTGGTCGAGGTTGTGGAAAACACCCGCGCCAGCGCTTTGATCGCGAGCACGGTCCAGGCGCGCACGGTGCGCGGATCGACACCAAGGCAGCCCCCGAGGTGCTGCCAAGTGAAGTCAAAAATCAGGCAGGCCTCCAACAGCCCGCAGGCGAACGGCCCGAGCACCGCCTCGACGCGCCCCAATAGGGCGAGCTCGTCGTTGTAAGCCAGCATCGTGAGTTGCCCGGTGCCGCGGCGACGGCCGCCGGCGCCAAGCCAGATCGGCGGCGGCCATGCGGCAGCGGCGGCATGCTCGGCGGCGTGGCGGAACGCGAGGCCGCAGCCGTATTCAAACCGGGTGATCTGGCTGGCGTCATGCAACGCCCGCAAATGATCCGTCTTGCGCCAGGCCGGGCGATATTCCACCGCGTCGACGCGCGGCGCCTCGACCTGGTGGTGCTGGCGGTAGAACGGTGAGGGCGCCGGCATTGCTTCACCCGCTCTCTTGGCGGCGGCGCCACGTCCGCATGTATTCGGCGTGACAATCCATGCACCAGCGTTGCTTCGGCTTGCGCGGCTCGACGCGGCATTTCGTGCATAGCTCGGTTTCCCGCAGCCGCTTTAATCCCCGCACCACACTCTCGGCGGCAGTAATCAATTCGGGCAAATTCGCATCGGTCATGTGAAACGCGCCCGGTCACCGAGCGCGAACAAGGGCCCGGCGCTTCGGGGTTTCGGGAACAGCACCGCTTCGGCGTAAACCCAAAGCGCCAGCGCGTCGGCCTCGTCCTCGGTCACGTCGGGCCAGCCGTAAACCGCGCACATTTTCTGCGTCGCGGCTTTCTTGTTGGCGCGCCCGCCCCACGAGCCATTACCGGTGAAATGCCGGCAAATCACGTTGGATTGTTCCTCGCGACACGGAATCCCGTGCTCGTGCGCTACCATCTCGACCAAGCCGCACATGGCGAACAGCTTGCGGATTACCTTGATATCAATCGGTATTGCCGGGCCCGGTTCGGTCGAAACCACTCGGCCGGTTTTCGTGCGCACCCGTTTCGGTGCAAACCGCGGCACATAGGGCGCCTCAAATACGATCATCTGCGGCTCGGATTTGACGCACCAGCGGTCGAGCCAGCCGCGGAATTCGATCAAAACCTCGCCGAGTCCATCGCGCGGTTTGCCCGAGCGGAAACGGCCGAAAGCCGGCCGGTCGCCGGGCATGCCGTAGGCCCAGCCGGTCGTTGTTGCGACGTCGAGCGCGAACAAGCCGCCGCTCACGCGGTGCCCGCCGGTTTTCCGCCGAGGTGCAGCCGCGCATCAGCCAAGGCGGTGCCGGCATCCTTGCGCGGGCGGCCGCGAGGCCGCCGCGGCGGTGAAATCGGCTGCTCGGCGAAAGTGCGCGGCTTGCGGCCAGTCGCCTTTGCCATCGAGCCCTCGGCCCAAGCCTCGCCGTTCACCTCGCCCTCGGCCCGCATCGCGGCCTCGCCGAGTGGTGTGGTCACATAGTCGGAAAGCGCCGTGCGCAAATCCGCCATCCGGTCAAGTTGCGCCGTCAAGACGTCGGGCGGCATCAGCTGCTCGCGCGCCAGCCGACGGATCTCGCGCTTGCTGGCGATGCCCGCCTCGTCGCCTTGGGCGCAAATGTCCTTGATCTCGTCGGCGAGGGTCTTTTGCCCCTCCATCGCCCGCGCGACCTGGTCGACCAGGCTTTTCAGCGCGCCGGCGTTGATCGCCCCGCCGAATTTGTCGGCGACTTCACTCCGCAGCGTCTTTGCCATCCTCTGCCCCTCGTTTGATTTCGGTTGCGCTAAGCCCGAGCCCGGCTTGTATCGCCGCCAGGTCGCGCGGGTCCGCGGCGCGGGGCGCGAACGCCGCCCGGCTGCGGTCCTCGAGCGCCGCGACGCTGGCGCGGAATTCGGCGAGGCGCCGGTCGATATAGGCGACGTCCTCCGGCGTCGGGTCGGCCCGGCGCGGCGGTGTCAGGCGGTATTTGCCGCCGGTCATCATCTCGACCGCCTTGTTGACGAAAAAGCCGTCGAACCAATCGCCGCGCGGGTCGCCGCCATACTTCTGCGCAAAGTCGGCCAGCCGCACCCGGCGCCAAGCGTAGCGGTAGGCGTGAAAATGGTATTTCTCGACGTCGTCTAGCGCAGCAAGGCCGCCGGCCTCGACTTTGGCGATCAGCGAGCGGCGATGATCCTCGCTCGGAAAGAAAAGATCATCCTCAGTCATAGGGCAAAAGCCGTCGTCGATTGCGGGTCGTAAATAACCGCCAACGTTTGCCGCATAGTGGGCAATGCAGTCGTCGTTTTTTGCGAGAAGGAAGGGTGCTCGGTCGCGACCCCCATTTGCCTGGCGTTCCACATTTCGGGCAGGCCGATAGGGTCAGCCATTCGGCCGGCGTGAATTGCTGGGTATCGCTCATGCCGCCACGTTCCCCCAGCCGGCGGCCATTCGTCGTCGCGCCTCGTCGCGCTCGGCTTGTTCGCAGGCGAGCACCATGTCGCGGGTGAGCGGGCGCGCTCGGGCGCGCTTGTCGAGAAAGTCGAAAGCGCGCTTATCCTCGGCGTCGCGCTCGTCCCAACGATCAAGCGCGGTTTCCGCCCGGCTCAACATCAACAGCCGGTGGATCTGCTCGTCTTTGTCGAGCACCCCGGCACAGCGAACCCAACGGCCGAGGGTCTTGATCAGGTTCGCGCGCTTCGCCCTGACTTCGGCCGGCGACGGTCGCGCCGAGAGCGCGCAGCGCCGAGAAACCCCTTGCTCGTTTTTTGCGTGGTTTACTAAAGAGGAATCTGGCTCTCTCTCTTTCTCTTTCTCTGCGGCTGCGCAACTCGCTGAAATGGCTTGGGTTTTCGCGTCGGGAACATCGGGAACGCGTTCCGGGAACGCGGGAACACCTTCGGGAACGCTTTCAGGTGTTCCCGCGATCGGTAGCAAGAGCTCGCCTTGCCGCTCGCGCTCGCGGTGTTTGCGGGTCCGCGGCGTTGACACCTTGCGGGCGATCTTGTTGACGTTGGCGGCGATCATGCCGACCGCGGCCGAGCCCTGGCGCTTCGCCCAATTGGCGATGGTGTCGCCGGCGAGGCGGCCAAACTTGCGCAAGCTGGCGATGATGCGCTCGACGGCCTCCGGTGCGATCCGCAGCCACGCGGCCCACACCCGCGGGTCGAAACCGGTGATCGAGCCCGTATCGGGCGCGTGCTCGGTTGTCCAGGTTAAGAGCTCGACAAAGGTTGCGCCGACGAGGCCGGGCGAGGTGCCGGCATCATCGGCGACCGCAAGCCACAGCGGGTCGGTTAGCGCATTCGGATAAAGCTTGCACCAGCGCTCGGCCATCGCATCCTCGCCAGGTCAGAGGTTGCGGGCAGGGCTGTCTTTAACAGCCGTAAACAATTCCCATTTTGTTCGATAGCCGGTCATATTTGGACCCCCGGATATAGGCTGGCGATGGTCGACCACAGCGCCCGGCCTCGACAGCCGGGCGCGTCGTCATCTCGGGGCGGTGGGCAAATTGGTCATCGGTGCGGCCCCCTTGAAGGGGTCGCAGGGTTTCACCGACCAAAAACGACGGTCAAGCTGGTTTCCGCGTTTCCCTTTTCAGGGGAAAATCATGCCGCGACCGACCCATCATTAAGTCATTCACAAGCTAACTGGTTTTACCCATGCCGACAATTTCAAGTGGAAAAATATTTTTTTAGCGCTGACGGTAATATAGAGTCGCGTAGACCCCGTCGTCACGCACTTCCAAATCGGCGAATTTGCCAGCCTTCGGATCATCGGGTTTCAACGTGATGCGCGGCGTTTCGGGATCGAGCAATCGCGGCAATAGATCGGCGCGGCCGACGGCATCCAATTGGCTCCATAACGCGGCGATCTGTTCGGCGATGGGCATCTCGGTGACTTCCGGGAAAAAATCCCAAGGGCGACATCCCAATGGTTTGGCGAGTCGATAGCAACGGTCTTGCGTCAAGGGTAGACCGCCATTTTCAAGGCGCGAGATCACCGAAACGTCCACCGGCGGTTCATACGCCCTCGCAAGCTGCGTCTCGCTCATGCCGCGTAGCTGGCGCAACTCGCTAATCCGGTTTCGGTGCTGTGGGCCGCGGCCTTTAGGCATCTCTCGAACCCCTTCATCAAAATTCTTTTTTTCCACCACGGTTTGAGGGTAGCCGGTTTTCATAAATCCTCACAGCGGGTTCGTGCCCATCATCAATTTGCATATTTTCCCCTTAAAAGGGAAACGGGAAATCGGTGTTGACACGACCGCATGTTGGGTCGCGCAATATCGTGGTCATGGGAGAAAGCACACCAACCCTTTAGCACGAAAGGGTTATTCGATGAGATTGCGGCCATGGTGCAGAGAGCGCGACCTGACGCTCAGCGATTTCGCCCGCCTTATTCGCTGCCGCCCGCAGGTCGTTCATAAATGGATTGAGGGATCAATTCCCGATCCGAAATATATGCGGCAAATTTATCGCGTGACGCAAGGGCAAGTCTGTCCAAACGATTTTTATGCCCTGCCGAATTTAGACTTGGACAAGTTTGATGATGGATTGGGCGGGGAAATCGACGATAAGACTACGGAACGCGCCGAATGACCCGCTTTATCATCGACGAGCCCGCCTTTCGCCGCCTGGTCGCTGGCCAGGTGGCTAATTTTCGGACCGCCGACGGGCATGACCTCGAGGGCATTCTCTGCGACATCGGCTGGCCGCGGATTTTGCGGGCGGTGCTCGACGGCGTCGGACCGGAGCCCGGTCGACCCAACAAGGGCCCGCCCGATCCGCCGCAAGCGGCCGAGCTCAATAGCGCGGTCTACCGCCAGCGCCGAGGCGGGTCATGACGGATATCGACAAGCTGCCGATCTGGGAACAGCCGTCATCTGACCCGATCATCATCCGGTGCTCGGCGTTGACCTGGTGGCCCGACTGCCCGCGGCGCGGTGCGGCGCGGCTGTTCTGGCGCGAGATCAGCGCCGCCGGGTTTCGCCTGCGCTCGACACCGCGCGGCATCGGCGCCGCGATCGGTTCGGCGGTGCACCGCGCGGCCGAGGTGATCCTTAAGGAAAAGGCCGAAAGCGGCAGTCTGCCGCCGTCGACGGTCGCCGCCGACTGCGCCGCCGAGACGCTGCTCGACGAGCTCGGCAGCGGTGAGATCATGTTTGACCGCACGACCGCGAACCGGGTCGAGGGCGAGGTGACGGTCGTTGGTATGGCGCGCGCCTATCACCGGCACATTGCCCCGACGGTCGACGCGGTTTTGGTCGAGGAACGCCTCGAGGCCGAGGTTGCGCCCGGCATCGTTTTGTCGGGTCAACCCGACGTCGTCGCCCGCGAACCGCACCGGGTGCGCGATCTGAAAACCTCGACGCGGGCGGGCGCCACGCACGCGCCGCAGATCGGCGGTTACAGCCTGCTCGCGCGCTCGCACGGGCTCGACATCGCCGAGGCCGCGGTCGACAGCATCCGCCGGGTCGCGATCGGCCGGGCGCAGCCCGACCCGGTGTCGAAACCGGTTGCGGTCGCCCTGGCGGAAAGTGCGGCGTCGAGCATCATCAAGCATATCGAGGGCGATCTGCGCACGTTCCGCGATGGTGATCCGGCGCGCCGCATCTTGCCGGGTGATCCTTGGGCGTTCGCGGCTAACCCGAGTTCGATCTTGTGCAGCCCGAAATATTGTCCGGCTTTCGGCACCGAGTTCTGCCGCGAGGGCGACCCGGCAAAGGAACGGGCGCAATGATCAGTTATATTCCCTTTGGCGGTGACCGCCAAATGTCGGTTTGGGCGCGTTCCGATCACAAAAACGCGCCATCCCAAGGAAAGGCCATTATTATGTCAGAAGTCCGCCACCTGGCGCCAGCATTGCCGCGCAATGTTACCGAGCTATTGGCACTGCGTAAGTCATTAAAGGCTCGAAATCTTAATGACGACGTCGAGGCGATCCATCTTAGGCTTTGGGAGGTAGAGGATTATCAAAAGTATTTTGAACCGATCTGGCGCGACGAAACGATCGAGGGTACTTTTCAGGCAGACGACATTATGGCGGCGCAGCATATTCGGAATTTTGCGCTTACCGGGCGCGACTATCCGCTTGCCGCCAGGGCGAAGCTAAACGCCATCGTGAATTCGCTTGGCGTTGTCCTAAGACGTTATGGCATCAGTCGCAAGGAGCGGCAAAACACCGTTGGCGGCGCGAATGTCAATAATTTGCGGCGCGAGGAAACGATGGTCGCCGCCGAATAAAGATAAATCGGGGCGGCTCGGGCCGCCCCTCTTTGCTCGCAAGGGTTAGGACAATGATCGAGGATAATGTTTTACACTTGCCGACGCCTCTCGAAAGATTGGCGGATAAACTGCGCGACTATTTGGCGCGCGAGACGACCAATCGCGAGGAATGGGTCGAGATACAGATCGGCAAGTGCGCGACTTTGGTCGAGGCGCGCGACCAATTCCCGAGCGATCCTGAATTCGGCCGATGGTGCGAAACAAACGGCTTTGGCAAGAGTGTATTAAACACGGAAACGCGCGCCGCATGTATCAAGATGGGACGCGAGCCCGAGGAATTGCGTAAGTGTCTGGAAAATACTAAGCGGAATTCTTTAGAAATGATCTATCGGACGGAGTTTAGGCTCTCTTGGAACGTTCCAAGAGAGCCTAGCGATGACTCCAATACTACACCAACCCCTAAGAAAAGGCTCCGCTCACCAACGCCGCAAAGCGATGTTGCACGCGAAGCGGTGCGAGCGGCAGTCGAGCGCGGCGAACGTATCAACCGAGATAAATTGGCGAAAGAGCTCGGCACGTCAAAATCAACCATCCAATTGGTCGCCGCCGCAGAACGTGCGCGGCTTGACGCGCTGGCTGAGGCAGCCGAGGCGCGCATTGACCCGCTGGCGCCCGAGCAAATGGCGCCGACGATGCGCCAGCGCTACGATGCCGCACTGAAACAAGCGCGCGCCGTGATCACTGCCGAGGTTAAGGCAAAACTTCATGAAGAGTACGATTTTTATATTCAGGCGCACAATAAAAGAATTGTCGAGGCGGATAAAATCATCGCCAGTCATCGCGGGGTTATAACGCGGCGAGAATTCCGCATGATCATGGCTTGCCTGCATCCCGACCACTGCACATTCGCGCAGGCGAGCGAAGCGTTAAACATCTTCAAAAATTTAGAGGATGTTATTGTCAAACCTGACGCGCCCACACCAGCGGGGCCGCCGCTGCCGTCATCGGTCGCCGAGCTCTTGGCGCGGCGGCGCAGTCGCAATGGCTGAAACCGCCCGCCCGCAGCTTGTCAGCCCGCGCCAGGTCGCGACGCTCGACGCGGTGCGCACAATGACCGGCGGCGGCTTTGACGCCGACGCCTGGCATGTCATGGAAGAACGCGACAATGCGCTGATCGCCGACGAGGTGCTGCACGGGCCCGGATCGTCGAAATTCGTTTACAGTTTCGACATTGCAGGCCAGCGCGAGCCCGTCACTGGCATTTCGGTTATTGGCGCCCGGCATCTTGCGGCGCACTACAAGGGTCTAAAGCACCGCCTCGTCGCGGCAATGCAAAAAACCGGCTCACTGTTTGTCTTCACCAGTTACCCATCGGCCGATCAGCCAATGGCGGTCACCGCGTCAATCGTGCCCGAGCTCGCCGAGGAAGATGATTTTTATGCCGCAGTCGTCGAGGTGACCGATATCAAAACGGGCAACACGCTGCAAGTCGAGCGCCGTGAAGCACGCTATGAGGAACGGCGCAACGGCGGGTGGTTTGAACGGCCGCACTACGCGACGATTGCGCAGTCGAAAGCCTATCGCAATGCAGTGCTCGCCCTGGTGCCGCAGGATATCGTGATCCGTTGGAAGCTCGACATGCTGCGGCTGAAAAAAGAGGAAGTCATCACCGACTCGGTGATCGACCAGAAACGCGCCAACGTGCCGCAATTCGCGGCACAGAGGGCAATCGCCCTCGATCGCCAGGCGATTGATCATTTGACGCTCGACCAGATCGCCGGGCTTGGCGACGCGGCGCGCGAGGGCCAGTTGCCGGCGTTTGTCGAGGCGGCGCGAGCGCTCGGCCTCGAGGTGACACAAGGGCAGGCGGCGGAACAAGCCCCGGCGGCCGCGACGGTACCCCGTGAGCGGCCGTCGACGCGCCGCGGCCGACCACCCGGCCCGCGCAACACCGCCCCGGCGGACCCGCCAGCGGGCGAGGAACCCCCGCCGCCGGGCGAGGTTGTCGCGCAGCAAACAACGGCGCAGCAAACAACATCACAGCCAGCGAAGCCGCCGGCGCGGCAGGTGAAATTTGACGTCTGAGATCCGCATCGAAGGTAGGGACTATCGCGGGTGCGAGCGCGCCTCGCTGAAGCTCGCCCCGATCGCCCTTGTCGCCGGGCGCAACGCGCAGGGCAAAAGCTCGCTCGCCCAAGGCGTCGGCGCGGTGCTGTGCGGCGACGTCACCCCGGTTGCCGGCATCACCAAATCGGCGGCGGCGCAATTGGTCAAGACCGGCGCCGAGCACGGCTATATCGCAATCCAGGGCGAATCAGGAACGGCGCGGATCGACTGGCCCGGTTGCCAGGTGCGGGCCAACGGCGAGCCCCCGGCGGCAAGCGTCTATGCGGCAGGCCTGCAAAGCATCGTGACGCTGCCGGCGAAGGATCGAGCGCGCATTTTCGGCAGTTATTTGCACGCCGCGCCCGACCGCGCCGACCTGGCGGCGGCGATGGCCGATATAGGGCTTGGCGCCGATGCGGTCACCGCGATTTGGCGGATCATCGAAGATAAAGGGTGGGATGGCGCGCACCAGGTGCGGCGCGACCGCGGCGTCGAATTGAAAGCCCGCTGGCGCCAGGTGACCGGGCGCGATTACGGCTCGCGCATCGGTGCGGCGTGGCGCCCCGATCTCGACGACGACGAGGCGAACGAGAATGACCTGCTCGCCGCCCTGGCGCGCGCCAAGCACGAGCACGAGACGGCGATCGGCGCCGCCGCGGTGTCGAGCGCGGAACGCGACCGCCTGGCGGCCGGCGCCACGAAACTCGATCCGGCGAAGGATTTGTTGCGCGGCGCCGAGCAATTTGCCGAGGGTGTCGCCGGGCGGCTCGACGAGGCCAAGGCCGCGCGGGCGGCGTTGCCGCCGGGCAACGTCGACCCCGGAATGGCGTGCCCGCATTGCGGCGCGTTTGTCGTCTTGCGCCGGGTCAACCTTGCCGAAACCCGGCTCGAGGCGGCCGAGGCGGCGCCGATCGCGACCGAGCTCAAAAAGCGCCGCGACGCAATCGCCGAGGCCGATGGCAACGTTAGCCGCTTGACCGGCGAGGTAGCCGAGGCGAACCGCGCCGTCGAGACGGCCCGGCACGCCCTGCAGAACGCCGCCGAGGCGGACAATTACCTTAAAGCGCTGCCGCCGGCAGTCGGCGCCGGCGGCGACGTCGCGACGGCGAAAACCGCCCTTGATCGCGCCGAGAAACGGCTCGCCGGCTTTCGGGCGAAGCGCGAGGCGGATGATTTGCACGAGCGTATCGTAACCAACGAGGCGGTGCTCGAGTTGCTTGCCCCCGACGGGCTGCGCGCCCGCAAATTGCTGCACGTGCTCGACGCGTTCAATCGCACGCTCGCCGCTCACAGCGAGGCCGCCGACTGGCGCGCGGTCACCGTCTCATTCGACATGGCCGCGGCCTATGACGGGCGCCCTTACGGGTTGTGCTCGACGAGCGAGCAATATCGGGTGCGCGCGGTGCTGCAAGTCGCGATGGCGGATCTTGATCATTCGGCGATGGTGGTGCTCGACGCGGCCGACGTGCTCGACGGCCCGACCCGCAGCGGGCTCTTTGCGCTGCTCGTCGCGGTCGACATGCCCGCCCTCGTGTGCATGACCTTGTCGCGACGTGAACAGGTGCCCGATCTCGCGGCGGCCGAGCTCGGGGCGTCCTATTGGATCGAGGGCGGCGTCGCCCAGCCGCTGCACGAGCTCGCGGAGGCAGCAGCATGATTGTCGAAGGCATCGAGCCGAAATCCGACCGACGGATAGCGACCATCTTCGTTTGGGTGGCGGTGCACCGCGACGGCGGCGAAGGCATCATTTCGGCCGATGTGCCGGGTTTGGTCATGGGCGAGACGCGCCACACGCCGCTCATGTCTTCGATCCGCACCGTCGCTGACGGGCTAGAACCACTGGCCAGCGAAGTCATCCGGCTATCGCGCCGCGCGGTGCGCGCTGAATTGCGCGAATTCCGCTGGGTCATGCCATGACCCTCGACGATTGGCTCGCCGCGAATTGCCGCTACCTCGAGGCGGCGGTCGAGGAACTGCCGGCAAAGGGCGATTTGCCGCCGTTTTTCGCGGCGATGAAAGACGGTATGCCGATTGTCGTCGGACTCGATTTCCGATCACTCGACAAGGCTTTAGCGGTTAATCTGTTCCAGGCAATCCTTAAACGCGCCGCGGCCGATCAGTATGCGATTATCGCCGCCGCCTGGTATGTGAGGGTAGCGCACGACCAAAATTTCGGTGCCACCTTTCGACAGCTTGACCGAGAAGGTACGGGCGGCGCCTACAAGGATCAGCGGCGCGAGTGCTATCACGTCGTCGTCGGCGACCGCGAAAGATCGCTAGGCGCCCTCTATGACGTCGAGCGCGACTACAAAGGCAAAATCCGGCGCCTAATCCGGCAGCCGGGCACGCCCAACAGTCAATTCGGCCGCATGGTCGACCTGCTCGTCGAACCCGGCGCGGTGCACTGATGGCGCAGACTGGCCCCGGCTTTTGGATGCACGAAACCTCGGGCGTGCTGCGGCCGGCGGTCGAGGCGTATCTCGGCGGCGGTGAGTTGTCGGCCGCGCACGTCGCAGCGCTGCGCGCCTATCTGCGCCAATGGATAGCGGCACCTTGGGCGGGTGGCGCGGATATCGAGGAATTGCGCGCCGGAATCGACGCCCTCACCAGCCGCGGGGCGATTCATGCTTGGCTCGACCAGGCCTTTGCCGCCGGGATTGATCCGCTATGAAGCGCCGATTTGTGACAGCGATTTAATTTGCTTCTCGGGCACCGCGAGGCATGTACGATGGTTGAGCGGCTTTTGATTTCCCAGCGCCAAGCGCTCGATCGGTTAGGGGTATCGCGTCCGACCTTGATTCGCGAGATCGAACAAGGCCGGTTGCGCTATGTGCTGGTCGGCAAGCGGCGCAAGTTCAAGCCGGAAGACTTGACCGACTATATTGAAAGGCAAGCGCAATGGCACGGCGATCTCAGGCAGGACTCTTCATCTGGCGCGGCGCCAGCTTTTATGAAAACTTCACCGTCGGTAATCGTCGATTTCGCGCAACCTTACAAACGAGCGACCGCGACAAAGCCGCCATCGCCGCCGCGACCCGCTACGCCGCCGCCCTGCGCGGCGACTACCACCCCGGCGGCCCGGCGCCGCAAACACCCGAAGCCGCCGCCCGGCCCGGAAATCCCGTAACGGGCCCGCCGCGGGTGATCGACATCGCCGACGACGACAAGACCCTGCATATCATCTTTAGCGACTATTGGGAGGAACACGGGCAGCATTTGCCGTCGGCCCCCGATATCTGGCGAATGATCGGTTGCCTGCTCGACGGCACCAGCAAAAAAACCGGCAAGGTTAAACGGGTCATGACGGGACTCGGCCGCGACTTGCCGGTCAAGGCTTTGACCCTGCGCGCGCTTAAGCAGTATGTCGCGCGCCGCCGCGCCTTTATCTCGAATGGCAGTATCAACCGCGAGATCGTGCTGTTGCGCGCCGCACTGAATTGGGCCAAGGGCGAGGGCGTTCCGGTGCCCGAGTTTCGTTGGAAAAAAGACGGCGTCCTGCTCGATGAGACGGGGCCGCGCGAGCATATCCTGTCGGCCGACGAGGAAGATCGCCTGTTTCTCGCCTTGCGCCCCGACTACCACGCGTTTGCCCGCTTTGCGCTGTTGTCGGGCATGCGGCTGTCGAACGTCGTGGGGCTGGCTTGGCGCCAGGTCGACCTTGGCGCGCGCCGCATCGCGTTGCGCATCAAATCGAAAAAGCCCGGCGGCGAATTGCACTATGTGCCGATCTCGGGCGGCATGTTGGAGATCCTGCAAGGCGAGCGCGGCCATGATTTTCAGCACGTCTTTACCTATGTCTGCGACCGCAACCGGCTCGACCCCAAGCGCAACACCCGCCAGCGCAAAGGCGAGCGCTACCCGTTTAGTCATGATGGCTGGCGCAAGGAATGGGATCGGGCGCTGGCCGAGGCGGGGATCGCCGATTTCCGGTTTCACGATTTGCGCCACACCGCCGCGACCCGCACCTTGAACACGCCGCGCGGCAATCTGCAACTGGTGCAAAAAATGCTCGGTCACAAGGACATCAGCACCACCCTGCGGTACACCAAAACGGATCTCGACGGGGTGCTCGCGGCGATGGACGAGGCCGAAATTAGACACCAAATTAGACACAAAGCTGTGTCAAATGGCCCCCATCAGGTGAAAAACGGCAATGATAACAGCTAATTGCGCCCGCACTCGGATAGTCTCCCAAAGCAGGTGCTCCACCAGGCTGAGCTACGCCCCGGGCCTTGTTTTTCAAGAACTTAGCCGCAATTTTTTGTTCTATTTGACACACGCGAACGAGAACATAGCGCATTTTCGGCGAAAGTTGACACAGAAATTGGCACAGAGGTTCGCGATTCGTTTTTAGGGGTTCGACATGACCGGCGAGCGCCCGATCGAACGGGTCGAGGTCGACCGCCTCGACCAGCTGCGCGCGACGATTGAGCAGGCGGTCGAGGGCGGTGCGACCCGAATCCAGCTAGGCGAGGGCCCCGACGCGATCATTCTCGCCGAGGGCGACCGGCGCCGCTGGCGCCAGTGCGGCGGCTGATGCGGCCAGAAGATCAGGTGACAGCTTCCTCAATTACGAAAAATTGATCTCCATCGTTTGACTTTTTACCCTGGCCGCCGTGCCATCGGATTGTGCGCTGTGCGACGGGGTGCCCCGTCCATTGGTCCCACACCCGTAGCCCGCCCGATTCCTCGGCGACGAATATCGCGGCGTGCGATGAGCCGTCGGTGCGGTTCTCATAGCGCCCATTGACGGAGAACGTTGCGATAGCCGTGCCGGGTGCGACGGGATTGCCTCGGACTTTGGAACCCCGCGCCCATCTGCTTGTATGAGGTGCACCGGCGGCGATTTGAGTCAGTCTAACACAATGCCCGGTGTCGACCACCTGGCCGGCATAGCGCGCTGGGTTCGGTGCTACCCACGCCATCACGTCACCCCTCGTCGTCAGGCGGCGGTGCCGGCGGTTGCCGCGCCACCAATAGAGCCAAGATCAGGGTCAAAAGTTCGCTCCACCACTCGTGCACCAGGTCGCCTAACCCTGATTCGAGGCAGTGACCAGGCGGAAATTTTCCGATCGCGACCCCGGTAAAGCAGCCGATGACGCCAAAAATCATGATGAATAGGACGGTGCCGACGATAAGCGCAACCAGCCACGCGCAGAACCGCAACAGGTCGAACGGCGGCCGCGGCGGGCGCGGCGGCATCGCTCATGCTGGCAGCGGCGCCGGGTGTCGCTCTAGCGCCTCGACCCGGTCGGCGAGCTCGCGCACGGCATTGACCAGCGCATACGACAAAGCCGTGCAATCCATCGTGTAAACCGGTGTCTTTTCCTGATCCTCGGCATGCAGTTTGACCGGCATTTGCGCGACCATTTCCGGCATGATTTCGAGGGTGTCTTGCGCGACTAGGCCGTGATAGGTGCGCCCGTCGTCGCGGGTGTCGCCGAGCCCGTTGCAACGATAACTGACGGGGTTAAGCCGGCGCACCGCCGCAAGCCCTTGCTCGTAGGGTGCGACGTCCTTTTTAAGCCGCGCGTCGGCGTCTAAGTTGGCCCACTCGCCACCCTGCGGTTTGTAAGCACCGCCCAAAGCGACAAGATTGTAAATACCCGGCCCGTAATCGAACCGGGCAATTCCCGCAAGCAAACTGCCGTTTGGGTTGACTCTCTGAATATGTAAGGAATCCTCACCTGTGATCACAGTAAGCCCGAATTGCGCGGTGCCCATTGGGGTGCCGAATGGACTAATAAAATAAGCCCCGTGCGCCTCGACATTGTCGGAGAATTGAGTCCCGGTATTCGGATTGATCCTCATCACCATTTTGTTGCCAATGTCGGCAATATGGAAGTTGCCGGTATTTTCGACTCCGATTGCCCAATCGCGGGTATTCAGCACGTGGTATTCAATTAGTGCGAATTGATTTTGATCGGCCAGGATGCGCACCGGGTTGCTGTAACCCGGATTATAAAAATCAGCGCTTCCGGTCGTCAGAGTGCCAACCACTTGCGCGTTGCCCTGCGCCGTCAGCGTGCCGGCGACGACGAGATTGCCGGGATTGGCGAGCATGCCGCCCGACAACGGCAGATAGGCCGAAAGGTCAGGGTTAGCACCGTAGGCGATTGCCTGTATTGCCTCGTAAAGCTGGGTATTCGACACCTTCGATAGCTGCAAGCCGGCGGCGAGCACGACGTTGGCGATTTCCTCTTGCACCGTGTTGAGCCAATTGTCGTCGACGCGCGTTGCAGCGAGCCCGGTAGGATCATTGCCGCGGGTAAAAAAGCCGGGCGTGCCGACCGGCAGCGGCGCCGGCAATGCCGCAACGGCAGTCGAATTGTCAATGCGGTGCATCGGGCGCCTCGACGGTGTGGCCGGCGCCGTTCGGCTGCGGCGCCTGGCTTGCGATCTGCGCGGTAATCGAGCGGATTAGCGGGTCGGCGAGTTCCCACGGTGCTTTGACCAGTGCGGCGATAACCCCGTTCCACTGCCCCGCGGCGAGCGTCACGGCGACCGGCGCGTCAGGCTCAAATTGCAACGCCATTTAATCCACCCTGAGATAAAGCCAGCGGTTGCCGTTATTGCCAGGGTCGGGCACGTCGACCATCACGCGCCCGACCGGGTGCAGCACCCCGCTTTCGTCACGCCAGGCGAGCAACAGCGACGTTTCCACCGGCGCCGCCGGGGCGTCGCTCACTCGCGCCTGCAACGCGGTGAGCTCGGCTTTCGCGATACCGAAATTGTCGCGCACCGATTCCGTCGTCGGGCGGCCCTCGACCGGCACGGTGTCGTCGATCGCACTAGGCATTGTCGTCGGTATCCCAAAGTGAAAAGCCATTGTCCCAAACCGCCCCGCCGTCATCCCACAGCGAGCCGACATAGCGGAAAAGCAAGATGGTATGCGCCGGTTTGATGCGTTCAAAGACGCACTCCAACAGGCGGTTGCCCCAACTCCGCAACGGCTCGCCGGCGGTGCTGTGTCCAGCGAGAAAATACCAAACATGATCGGCGAGGGCGGTGATCGACCAGGTGTGTGCCCACGATTCGCCATAAGCCGGCATGCCGGCCGGGCTGCCCGCGACAAACGGGGTGTATTCCTCGATTTGGATTACAAAGCCGAGCGCGGCCGCCACCTGGCGGTAATAGGTTTTCGACTGCCCGCCGCGGGCGGCGAACTTGGCGCATACCGCCTGCACCCGCTGTTGCACGGTGTCGAGCTCGCCGACGCACGGATCGGGCAGGCCAAGCGTCGCCTCCCACTCGGTCAATAACTCGAATGTCGAGCACGGAAAAATCTCGCCGATCAGCGCGTTAAGCCGGGCATGCAGCCGCGACCAGGTCGGCATGAGGGTAAGCAGATCGGCGTCCTGCACCCGCCCCCACCCGCGATGCCAGATCCGGCCGCGCGGCAATAGCCGCTGAAACTGCGCCAGGTAGTCGGCGGCGCCAAAAGCCGGCAGATCAGGCATCGCCGGGCGCCTCGACCACCGCGGGTGCCAGGAATTGCCCGAGCACCGGCAGGGCGCCGCCGGGTGCGGTGACCGGGCCCGCCGGCACGGTCATCGTGAACGTCCGAATTCCCGGTGTCGCGAGCACCGCCTCATAGAATTGCGACGGGTAGAGCGTGCCCGCCACCTCGCCCGAGAGCAGGAACAGGTCGCGCAACGACGCCTCGACGCCCTCGCGTATGTCCTCGGTGTTCGGGTCGAGGGCGACGAGGCTAACGTCGATCGGGTGCGGTAGCGGCGCGCAGACGATGACCAGGGCGGTGACCGGTTGCGGCCCCCAAATGTGATCGGCGACGAGCAGCTGATCGCCGGTCGCGGTCGCCGGCGCGCCGGTGCGGTGCTCGGCCGCCGACACCCCGTCCGTGCCCTGCGGGAAGCCGCCATGTGCGTTGTCGTCAAACATCGGGTAAACGATGACCGTGCCGGCGCCGGCGCCAAGCGGTGCGGTCCAAGCGCGGGTGACGCCCGGCACCTCGAGCGCCCATTGCTGATAGTCATTGAACGCCCCGCCCTGCGGCGGCTCGCGGTAGCGCGCCAGCATGCGCGAGCGGGTTAGCGGCTTGGGTTCCTGGTCGGCGCCGCCGACGGTGTCGCCGATCGTCACCCCGCCCGAGTTGATGCCGGATATCGGCCGGGCGATCGACATCGGGGTTTGCGGGTCGCAATTCGTGAACGCGCCCGGCACCAGCGCGAGGATTGGCACCGTCACAAAGCCGTCGAGGCCAATATGCCCCTCGGCCGTCGTCTCGTATGGCGTGCCGTCCGACCGGGTGAGCGGGGTTTGCGCCGGCAATAGGCGATCGGGCACGCCCGAGAACAGCGCATTGCCGCGTGCTGGCGTGGCGTCGCTCGGGTTGATACCGACCAGCGCCGCCCACGCGTACATAAACTCGTCTTCGGCGGTGAACGGGACGCCCATGCGGGCAATCCAGTCGGCATAGCCGTAAACCAGATAAGCCAGCCCCGCCATGCACCAGGCGAGCACCCGCAGGACCGCGTTGCGCAACAGCCCCGACAGCCCCGGCACGCCCGAGGCGGTAATGTCTTGAATGGCGTGGTCGCGCAGTTGGGTAAGGCTCGGGCGGGCGAACGGCATTAGACGGCGACGAGCTCGGGTGGCGGCAGCGCGTCATCAGGGAAGCGCACCGGCGAGCGCAGGGTCGCGAGCTCATCCCACGCCCACCCCCACCGGAAACGCACGAGGGCGCCGTTGGGGCGGACAATGCCGATGGCAATGCCGAGCATGTTGCCGGCAAGCCACATGGTGTTGCACAACACCGTGCGGGCGAGCCCGTCGTCGATCAGCCATTGCAGCGCCGCGAGTGCCATTTGCCGCGCCTGGCCGAGCGTGGCGCGCGTTTTCTTCGCCCGCTCCAATTGCCACAGTCGCGAGCCGAGCGGCCGATCTTCGTACATATCGGCCCACCAGCCGCGCCGCTCGGTCGTGCCGTCGGTCGGCACAAAGTCGGGCGAGGCCAGCGCATCGGTGAACAGCGACACCAGGCAGGCGGTTTCCAGATCCTGCCCGGTTTCGACGTCGCCGAGGGCGAGCCCCCAATCGCCCATAGCCTCGGCGTTGTTCCACAGCACCCGGATATCGCCGGCCGGCACCGCGGCGGGCATGTCGCGTGGGATGCCGGGCAAGATCAGCCCCTCGTCCTCAATCCACCCCGGCGGCCGGGTGTCGAGCTCGGTGCGGGTTCTCACGGCACGTTTCCCACAATCTCGCCGGTACACTCCAAACGCGGCGCCTCGACCCGCATCTTATCCTCGGCGACCACCAGCGCCGTTTTGCAGGCGATTTTGACGGTTTCGCCGGCCGAAACCTCGACGATGCGCCCGTCGAGGATCTTCACGTAATCGCCCTTCTCGGTGTAGAGCGCCACCTCGCCCGATTTCAGCCCGCGCAGCCGCGATTTTTGGTTGTTGGTGCCGACCACGACCGCGTTAGAGCGCTGCCCGGCGACAAAAAACGCGGTCGCGTCGCTATTGACCGGGCAATGCGCGGCGAACCCGTAAAATTGCATCACCGAAATGTCGTCTAGCACCTCGGGCGTGCCGTTGACTTCGATCTGCGCCCGGTGAATCGGCCCGCTGTCGTCGGTGGCGGTGATTTTGACCGGTGCAATCATCATCGAGGTTCGCCGGTGCAGCCGATCTAGTTGCCCTTGCTCGCTCAAGATATTACCCTGCCCTCCCTTGTCGCCCGCCGTGCGCGCGGGCGTGGATTGAAACCGGCCGAAGCATTGCGGGTCGATATCGTCCTACTCCGCCCGCCGTGCGCGCGGGCGTGGATTGAAAACGCTCATCGGCCCGCCGCGTTGAACCTTTCGACGTGCTCGACCAGCACCGGCGTTTGCTGCAATGCCACCGGCTCGGGGCTGAAAGCCTCGACCGGCATCATTGTAACCGCCGCGTGCTGGCCGTTCTCGTCGCGCAAATACTGTACCGAGGCGATCAGCCACGACGCATCGGGCAATTTGATCGCCGGGAAGCGGATCGGGGCGAGGTGGTTTGGCGCCCACAGCTGGCGCCGGGCGTCGCGCCAGGCGTCCGCGGTGATCTGCACCGCTTGGCTTCGCCCATAGCGCCGGTTGCGCTCCCAAACCGCCCGGTCGTGCGCGAGGAACTGCCCCATATGCGATTGTTCGCTGATGATGTAGCGGCGGCGAAAGCGCTTAACCCCCTCGTCGCGCACAATCTGCCCCTGGCGGGTGGCGCCGGTGCCGGTGTCGTTGCCAAAGACCCCGGTCGACAGCAAGTGCCCTTCATATTCCGAATAGCGCTGGTCGGCCGAGAACGTTACCGCGGCGAACTCGGCGTTTTCACCCTGTGCAAAGCCTGACGCCATCTTTTCGCTGCCGGCTTGCGCCATCACCACGCTGCCGTCGGGCAGATCGTAGGCGACCAGCTTGGAAAATCGGGTGATCCGGTCGATTATCTCCCACGCGGTTTCGCCCAAATTGACATTGAATTGTGGAATGTCGGCGCCGGGCCCCGAAACCGATGAAATCTCGACGCTGTACGGCTTGGCGATCTGTTGGGCGATGCTAAGGGCGGTGCCGCCCTTGATCTGGAACGAGGGCGCATCGGGCGAGCCGACAAACGCCGCGCAGTCGACCAAATCGGCCGACTTCGACCGCCCGGCAATGCGCACCGTGTGGTCGCCGGCGCTAATCTGCGAGGTGTATTGGTCAATGTAGCCGGTAATCACCAGGTCGCCGCCGATCTTGACCTGGCACGCGTCGCCCGGCACCACCGCAATGTCGGCCGTCCGCGGGTATTTCTCGGTGACTTGCACCGCGAACGCCGCCGGTACGGTGTCCATTGACCGGGTGACCGAGACGCGTTGCCAGCCGGCCCACGACCGCCCGCCGATCAAAAGCGCGAGCTCGTCCTCGGCGCCGACCGGCTGCCCGCGCGTAACAGGCGCGCCAAAGCCGATCATCAGTCGGCCGCCAGCTGCACCAGCAAGGGCGCGTCGCCGCGCACCCGCCCCTCGGCCATTGCCGCGTAATCCGCCGATAGCTCGATACCGATGCAGTCGCGGCCGAGGCGGTCGGCGACCAGCGCGGTTGTGCCGGCGCCGAGGAACGGGTCGAGCACCGTGGCGGCGATCGGCGCCTCGGCGGCGCAGCGGCAGGTCGCGCGCCAGCCGAGGGTTTCGGCGGAAGGCTCACCAAAATTCCTTGCGGGACCGCGTGGCGCTGACTGCGGATACGCGTATGCGGAACCCGTATAAACCAAAGCATCGGCTCTTTGGCCGTCATAATCGGTTTTCTTCCTAAGCAACCGCGCCCACGGTGCGCCGCACTGCGCGCACACCCCGCGCTCGCTGGTGCCGGCGAGGATTGCGCGCCGCGGCACCTCGGGCGGGAACGTCGCGAAATGCGCTTCGGGAAAAGGTGCCGGGCCGAGCAGCCACCAGTTGCGCATGTTGCGCCGCTCGACAATCGCACGAAAAGCGGGTTGATCAGTGTTCGCGTGTTTTGCGTTGGCACTAAATCCGCCCTTTGGCACCGAATAACCATTTTTTGCGCTGTCTTCGCTCGCATCTTCCTTGACCGCCTCGGCGTCGTAAAAGTAACGGGCGCTCTTCGTCAGCAGAAACACCTTCTCGGTGGCACTGGTCGGCCGGTCGGTGACGGACTCGGGCATCGGTGCCCGCTTCGCCCAAGTGATTTCAGATCGCAACCACCAGCCGTCATCGCGCAGCGCGAACGCGAGCATCCACGGTATGCCGATCAGGTCTTTTGGTTTGAGGCCGGGCAACGGCATGCGGTTCGGTTGCGTTGTCCGCCCCTGCCAGGCTACACGCATGTCACCGCCGGCAATGTTCGCCTTGCCGGCGCCGGTCGCGTAGCTGTCGCCGATATTGAGCCACAGCGTGCCGTCGCGGCGCAGCACCCGGCGCACCTCGCGGAATATCTCGACCAGGTGCGCGATGTAGAGCGCCGGCGCCGGCTCGAGGCCGAGCGCCCCCGCCCACCCGTCAGGCCACACTTGCGGCGGGATTTTGTAGTCGCGCAGCCCCCAATAGGGCGGCGAGGTGACCACGCAATGCACGCTGTTGTCAGGCAGATCGCGCAGCCGGTCGAGCACATGGCCGCGCATTATCCGCGTGGTCATCGCGACAGCGCCGGGAACGCCACCGGCAGCCACAGCGGGTGCCGCGGGGCGGCCGAGGCGACGAGCTCGGGCTCGCGCGTGGTGTCGCCATAGAGCGCCCACGCCTGCGCGAGCGAGGGTTGTGGCACGTAGGTTTGCACCTCGACCAGCGTTGCGAGATAGGCGCCGCGTATCGCCAGGTCGAGGGCGACGGCGGTGCGCAGATCGCGCAACGCCTGATAGGTCGCGTCATTGCCCTGGTCGGCGTTGCGGATTGCCTCGGCGTCGAGGGCGCCGACCACCGCCAGGCGCAGCGATTGCGCATCCTGGTAAGACCGCGGCTGATAGAGGGCGGTCGCCCGCGCCAGCGCCGCGCAGGCGTCGCACCGCAGTTTCGCCGCCAGCGCGGCTTGCGCCAGGCGGATCGCCGCCGACAGCGGGCCCGTTCCGGGCAGGCGCGGCGGCACGTAAGAGCACAGCGGGAACAGTAGCCGTATCGCGTCGGCCGGGTCGCTGGTCGAGGCCAAAACCGCGGCCGCGAGGCGTTCCGAGGCCGCGGCGAAGTCGGGCACCGCCATCAGCCGGGCGCCAGGGAAGCCGCCGCCTGATGCACAGAACGCCCTCGGGTGCTGTCATAGCACCCCAAACGATTCACGCCGCTCACAGCGCCCCCGAGGCGGCGAGCAGCCCGTCGGCCGCGGCAAGCACCGCCGCCCGCGAGGCGATGCCGGCGGCGATCGCCGAGTCCACCGTCGCGGTCGAGGGCTGCAACGTCGCCCGGCTTCCGGCGGCGTAACGCCCATAGTAGCCTTGCAGCCCGGCGACCGCGTTTAGCGCGCGGGTCGGGTCGTCGACCGCCTCGACCGCGAGCTCGGCGAAGTCGGGCACAAACGCGGTGGCGCCGATCGGCACGCTGCGCAGCTGGCCGAGGTTGCCCTCGAGCTCGGCGCCCGAGGCGCCATTGAGGGCGGCGGCGAATTGATTGATCAGGTTGCCCGAGGCGATGCCGGCCGCTGGGAACATCACGTCGCCGGCGAGCACGAATTGAAACGCGATTTCAACCATGCGCCCGCGCTCGCGCCGATCGGTGGTCGAGAAATCTATCAACACGCATTGCAGGGTGCCGAGGGTCGGGTGAACGAGCGTGCCCTCGCCCGCCTGCTCGGCCGCGGCGATCATCGCATTGCGTTGCTGGTAGACGTCCTCGCCGACGAGGAACGCTTGGAACGCAAAGCGCCGCGGCAATTTGCCGAGATCTTCGGGCCACACCGTGTCGCGGTACGGATATTCATGCAGGGCGATGCGGCGCCCGGCGGTGGTCTGCGCGGCGTCCATCATGAAGCCGACCCCGCGCCAGGAACCCGGCAAAAGCTGCTCATACCACCGGCTGTCGAGCCAGGTGTAAGGCCGGGTGTCGGCGGCGAGGTTGCGCCCGGCGACTTGCGCAAGTTCACCCGGGGTTTGCATCAGCCGACGTTGGCGAGTTGCTGTTGCTCGGTGCGCGGTGCGCCGACCGTGGCGTCGCCGGTCGCCGAGGCGGTCACCGTAGCACCGGGCGGCGGGTTCTTATGGGTAATCGTCACGTCGACGGCGCCGTTGACGGGCGGGCCGCCGGTCACCTCGGCGGGTGCACCTTGGGCGAGCTCCATTGCGCGTTGCCGCTTGATATTACCGCCCAAGCGGCCGCCAAAGCTCGCGGTCGCCGGGTTCGGCTCGATGCCGCCCGGTAGGCTTGTCCATTCCTCCCCAAGCTGCGCCTGGCCGCCGGGATGCAATTTGCCGCGCCGCAAGTCATCTTCAAGATTGCCGCCGCCGCCGGCGCGATAGCGTTCCTTGGCTTTCTCCCAAGCGGCAATATCCTGCGCTCGCGGGGTGCGCTTCAAAAAGTCCTCACGCAATTCGGGCATCTTGTCGATCAGGCCCTTTTTGGTTTTCTCCCCGCTTTTCGGGTCAATGCCGTGCACCAGGTCAAACCAGGTCGGGTTGATGAATTGATATCGCCCGTAAGCGGAACTAGTCAGCCCCTTATTCGGCCCGCTTCTAATCGGAATACCTGGACTCCTGGCGCCCGGTTCTAGGTTTACATTGGTGCCGCCATAAAGCAGCGTGTACGGATCTTTACCTTTGATATTCGACTCCGACCCGGCAATCGTATCGAGCAAGCCCCTTGCCTCGGCCGACAGCTTGGCCGATGGGTTGCCGCCACCGGGCGGCATGTTCTCGTTTGCCGGTGCCGTCGGCACGGTCGCTCCACGCGAGCCCTCGCCGCTGGCGGTCGAGGTGTCACCCCCACCGCCGCCAAACAGACCGCCAATCCACCGCCCGACCACCCCGCCGCCACCTGACGCCGCGGCTTTGGCGTCGAGTTGCGCCTTTTGCGCCTGCCAGGCGGCACTGCCGCCGGCGAGCTCGGCGACCACGTCCTCGGGGCTGGTCGAGGGCGTCGGCGCCCGCGCTTCGCCGCCCCAAAATTTCGCCCAATCCTCTTTAAAAGACCGTATCCATTTGACCGCGTCCTTGACCAATTGGATTAGCTTTGTGATCTCGACCACTGTATCGCGCAGGAAGCCGAGCACGTAATCCCAATCAAGCCCCTCCAATAGCTCGCCGAAAGCGGTGGTCAGATCGTCGACTGCTTTCACCGTCGCCGGATCGCTGGCGAACTTGTCGAGCGCCACGACAAACGGTGTAAACGCGCTTGCCATGTTGGTGCCGACCCGCTGGCCGAGGGCGTCGACGCTGACACCAAGCGACGCCATCGCTTCCTTGTGCCGCTGCATTGCGGCGATCTGCTTATCGGTTAGCGGCGGGTATTTGGCCGCCTGCTCATTCACCCGGCGATAGGTATCGGCAAGGTTTTCGCCCGGCCGCCGCGCCGCTTCCAGCTGTTGCACCATGTCGCGCAACGCCGCCGAGCCGAAACCATTGGCCGCGGTCAAGCGGTCGGTCGGGTCTTTCAGGCTCGATATGTACGTCAGCACCTCGGGCAATAACTCGGTCGTCGGCCGCAGCTGGCCGTTGAAATCTTCGAGGCTGATCTTGGCTTCGCGAAACCACGTCGCCGCTCGAGCGTCGCGGCCGAGGAACGCCGCCGCCGCAGTGTTGGTCAGATCCTTTAGCGTGGTGGTGACTTGCTCGGCCGAGCCCCCGACCAGCGTAAACGCCCGTTGCAGCTGTTGCAGCGCTTGCGGCGTCGAGCCCCGGATATAGTCGCTGTCGCGCTTCAATTGCGTCGCGAAACTCGCCCACTGCCGCCCGAGCCCGGCGAGGCCGGCGAGCGAGGCCACGCCGCCGATCGCGCCCATGACCGGCACCAGCCGCGACAGCGACGAGAACGCGGTCGCCGCCTGGCGCCCGATATCGCCGAAAGCGTCTGAAACCTTCCGCAGCCCTTGCGGGTTGATGAAATCTTGCGTGTCGCGGCGCATGCGGTCGATCGGTTCGCGCAGCTGCCGAATACGCCGCTGTATCGCGTCAATCGGCCCGGTTGCCTGGTCGACGACCGAGAACGTGACCGCATAGCCGCCGCGCCCTTGACTACCCTGCGCCATTTAGGCTCGCCCGCTGCGCCGCTTCGCGCGCCTGAATCCGGTTCGCCTGCTCGCACCACCACACGAGCTCGGTGCCGGTGAGCGACCACCCGTCATGCGGGCCCCAATGCCAGAAGCGCGTTAGGTCGGCGATCAGATTTGACCAATTGCCGGGCCATGTCCCGACCAGCGCCGTAAAAAATTGTAGGCTTCCAACAACTGAGAAATGCGCATTTGCTCGATCGCACCGCGCGGGATGCCCGAGGCCAACTCCACCAGCTTGATCTGAAAGTTGCGCTGATGATGCGGGCCATAGTCGCCGGTCAATTCCTGCTCGGCGGTGCGCACCATTTTCGCCGTTGGTTCCTCGAGGTGCATGCTGTCGTAGCTTTTGCCGTTGGCGAATTCGAGCGGCGGGTCGAGCACCAGGTCGAGGGTGCGCGGCAGCTGCTCGGCGCCCTCGCCGGCCATGCCCTCGACATCGGCGCCGTTGCCGGTGCGGTCGAAAAATTCAACGCCCTGCATGCTATTGCTCCCTGACGTCGAGCCCGTCGAAGCGCACCGTAAACGTGCCCTCGGCCGCCCGCACCTCGAGCGCCGAGGTGTTCCACATGGAAGCGCCCCCGACAATCTTGCCGGTCGCGAGCGTCACCAGCACCTCGACGTCGCGCATTTCGTTGAAGTCGCCGACCGAGATTGCGCCGCTGTCGCGCAACGTCGCCTCAACGTAGCCCTGTATCGGGGTTTCCGAGAACCCATGCACAAAGTCGAGGCCGACAAGTGTTTCTCGTTTCCATCTTGCCGGACTCCAAGTAACGTCGGAAACAACCATGTACGCGGTGCCATCTATAGTTAGGCCGGTTATACCGGCAAGACGTTCGGCCATAGCTTAAAACCTCCGGGTGTGATAAGCATGGTGTTGCCGAGGCCAGGCGTGGCACGCCTCGCCCTGGCACGGCACGGCATGGCAAGACGCGGCGTCGTCACGATTTACGGAATTGCAAAAGAATCGCGATCTGCCGCAGTTGATTTACAAGGTCGACCGGCGCGAGGATTTTCACCAATCCTCGCCCGGCGTTCTCGACCACGACGTCGCGCGCGAAGTTCTGCGCGTTCTGCACATGCCCGGTGTTCTCGAGCACGCGATATTCGGCGACGGTCGAGGCGCGGATCATCAGCGCGTTGACAGTGTTCGCGCCGGGCATGATTGGCGTTTGATCGCTCACCAACTTTTTGCGGGCGTATTTACTAATCAAGTGGCGGGCGAGATCGCGCGCCACATACATTAGCCCGTACATGGTTTCGACATCTAAATAGCTGTCGTCCTCGGTGCCGCTTAGGTTTTTCTGGTAAGTCGTCGCCATCCTTTCGACGATGACTTGCCCGTCGTCGTTGATGCGATAGCTCGACAGCCCCGAGTAGAGCAGCGTGTTGCGCTCGCCGATCGACCACCGGCTTTCGGTCGGCGGCCCCTTTAGGAACGTGCCGATGTATTGCAGCGGCAAGCCAGGGTCGACCCGGAGCGAGGCCGCGGCCCGCGCGCCCATCTCGGCCGCCCATATCCAAGGCGGGTCGGGCGAACCGTCGTAGGGCATGATCGACATATGTTGGTCATTGCGGCCGAGGCCGAAATTGACGCACTGCGAAAACGATCCGCGGTAGGCAGAGAACGCCCCGCCATAGAGCATTTGCTCCCACGACCATCGGCCGGTCGCATCGTCGAGGAACACTCGCAAGGCATTGAGGTTCGGGGTGTCGGTGTAGGGCGTGATGATGAAATCAAAATTCTGGTCGGATAGGTTCGCCAGTCCGTCGGCAATGATCGGGCTGGCGGTGCCGCCGGTCGGCTGCACAATCGTTATCGTCGGGCCCGCGGGCGTCCATTCGCCGCCGCCGGCGCCGTAGTAGTTGAGGCGGACGTCGATCTGATTGCCATGCAAGCCGGCGTTCTTCGCCGTCAGGGTAATGACGCCCGCGAGCCTGGTGGCGGTGACCGGCAAGTCGAGATTGGCGTCGAGGGCGGCTTGCAGCCGCGTGGCAATCGCGACCGCGGTGTCGCCCTCCATGATCGCCGAGCGCACCAGCTGCCCGGCGACGTAGAGGTTGAGCGTGCCGTTGCTTTGCGCCACAGCGCCGGCGATTGTGAGCGTGCCCGAGGCCGCATTCCCGGCCGCCGCATCTTCAAATGGCAAAATCCACAGATCGCCGAATGTGTCGGTGCCGCGGTAGCGCTCGGCCATTGCGCCGAGCAGCGACCCGCGGCCGCATGCATCCCAAATCTGCGCCCGGCTCGATACCTGTATCGGGCGCAACGGGTCGGCCGCGCCGTCGTCGGTGATTTGGCCGAGCACAATCGACCGCTGAAACGTCGTCGCCGTGTTTGCCTGGCTTGGGTCCATTTCGACATAGACGCCAGGAACCCGGTTGCTCTCGGGATAGAACGTGAAATTGATCGCCATTACTCGGGCCCTCCGCGGCGCCCGTGCACCACTGGCCGCGCCGCGTCCGCGTGCGCGTGAGTTGGCAGGTGTTCCGCTGGCTTCGGCGCTGGCGCCTCGACCCGCACCACGTCGCCGTCGCGCAGCCGGCGCCGCCAGTATTGATTGTCGGGCACGTCGGCGCCCTCGACGTCGAGCATGGTGAGCGTGCCCTCGTAGGGGATTTTCACGTCGGGGTTAGCGGGTTTCACTCTCATCAGCGTGGTCCTAGGTCGGTGATTAGAACTTGTGAGCGATAGTCGCCGGTCGCGACCGTGGTTATTCCGACGGGCGGCGACCCGGTCGGCGGAATAGCAAAGGCGGCAAGCTGTACCGTGATTTGCGGTTGCAGCAGCGCAACATCGGCATAGAAATCAAAAAGTGCGGTGTTGTTGTTCGCATACATAAAAACACGTCGCTCGACGTTCTCACTCGGTGCGACCAGTTTAGCGCCGAGCAACCAGGTCGCCCCATCCGGCCCCGCAACAGTAACCGAGAGACTGATTAACAGCCGCGACAATCCAGGCCGCGGCATCGGCACGGGTTGCGTAAAAAATTGCTGGTATGTGGTGGTCAGCGGGCCAATGACCGCGGGTTCAAGCTTTATCGAAAATGCGCGGCTGTCGAGCGCATCGGTCAAGATGCGGTCACGCACCCCCGATGAATTGTGCTCGGTGTAAACGGCATTCGTGCCGGCCGGGCGGCGCAGTGTCAACCCGGGATTGGCGCCTGTTCGGAAATCGTAAATGACAATACCGATACCGGCCGGCCCGAGAGAGTCACGCCAAATAAGCCCGCTGCCCTCTGAGAGAAACAGCGAGGCGTCCATGTCATTCTGCCCGCCGACCATCAAATAACGGGCGTCGCCGAGCGCCTGGTCGATCACTGGCCGCGAATTGCTGCCGTCGTTGTCGGTGATGGTCAGCGGATTGTTGCCCTGCCCTTTGGTTATGACCAGTGAGTTAGCCGGCTCGCTCCACTGCATGCGTGCCAATCGCACGCCAAAGTGCACCGCGGCGTCAACTTGCGGGCCCGTTGTGCCGATCATGTAAAGGTCGCCGGTCATCTGCCCGCCGTCGCGGCGCAGAAAAGCCGAGGTGTCGACTGCCGGCGGAATATCGGCCAAGCGCGCGGCGTCGTTGGGCGCGGTCGGCACCCCGAGCGAGGTGATCTTGCGGTTGCTCATGTTGATTTCGACTTGCGGCATGATCGCCGCTGGAGTCCACGCCTCGACCAGCGTGCCGCCGACGTTGAATTGCACCATGTTGCTGAGGCCGAGGAATCCGTTGCTGTTGTTGCCGAGCAGCAGCCCCGGCGTGCTGCCGCTTCCCGACGGAACGGTCATCAAGACCCCGGTCATTTGCCCAAAGTCGCGGCGCACATAGTCGGCGTCGAGCACGGCAGTAGGCGGCATCGGCCCCTCGGGTCCGGGCGGGCCGGGCGGTCCAATGTCGCCGCGCTCGCCCTCGTCGCCTTTCTCGCCATCCCCGCCCGGCGGCCCCTCGTCGCCTTGCAAGCCTGGCGGCCCTGGCGGGCCAATGTCGCCGCGCTCGCCCGGCGGGCCAGGGTCGCCTTGCGGTCCTGGCGGGCCCTCGGGCCCCGGCGGTCCTTCGGGCCCTTCCTCGCCGCCGCCGCCACCGCCCCCGTGCGCATCCGCGTAGCGCTTGGTCGCCGCCTCGTCGTCATTGACCGGGTCGCGCCACAGCCCGAGCGGCCCGACCATGTTGTCGCCGGTACGCTGCACCGCACGCGCGGCAGATATCGAGGCGTCGGCCGCCGACTGCGCCGCGGCTTGCGCCGCGAGCACCGCGGCGTTCGCCGCAGTTTCGGCCGCCGCTGCCGCTGCGGCCGCCTGCTCGGCGACCGTCCGCACCTGTGAAATGAGGCTCTGCAGGTCCAAGATTTCATCGCGAGCGGCTTGGAAGTTGTTGCGCACCTCGCTGGTGCGCGCGAAGCGCTCGGGCGGGTATGACGGGTCAATGGCGCTAGGCATTTCTAGGCGGCTCTATGTAATCCCAGACGGTGCGGGCGTTATCCCAAACCGTCGGGCTGTTGGGGTTATCCCACACGGTCGGCGGCTGCAAATTGGCGATGACCATACGGATTGCCGGGTCGGGGTGGCGCACCACCGGGGCGAGGTGAATATTCAACTGGATCTCTTGCAGATCCTCGGCGGGCCAAAGCCAGGTATCGCCGAGGTTTTCGGCGCCGTTATCCGGCACTGAACAGCTGCCAATCCAAGGCGAATTCCCACTGGTAGAATAAGCGTGCGCGATTAAAATCGAGCATGCGCCCGCCCGCCAGGTAGAACCCCTGATGATTCGGCACGCGACCGGTGCCGGGCCCGCCGATCGCCGCCTGCGGTTGCCACAGCAACAATGCCCGGCAAAGCTGCTCCTGTATCTCATCGTAGCGCATTGCCGGCGCCTGGCCGCGGCGATCAGCTGCGGTTGCGAATTCGACCACCACGCCAAAGGTGCGGGTCACCACTTGCTCGAGGCCGACCATCACCAGGTTGCCGTTGGCTTCCTGGTCGAGCGGCAGCACGTAGCCCGCCGGCAGCGGCATCGTCGCGTTGTCCGATTGAAGCGCTGTCACGTAGTCGGCGGCCCCGGCGATGCGCCCGCCGAGGGCGGGCACGTTGCGGCGCAAATGCTCGATTGTCGCCGACAGCAGGCTCGACAGATTGACCCGCACCGGCAGGCGCCCGACCGCGTCGAATGTCTGCGGGAACGGGATGAAGTGCATCGCGAGCGGGCGCGCATAGATCCGCGCAGCAAGCCGCCCGGTGGCGCCGAGCGGGTGCACGACCGCGTCGAGGGCGAGCCCCGTCGGCCGAGCGATGATGCGCACCCCGAGCTCGGCCGCGAGGTGCAGCGGGAACGTCGCCGGGTCGAGGGCGATGATGGGCGCCGCGGTGCCGAATATCTGCGCCGGCAGATCGCCGCGGGCGATGACCGGCGGGAACGTCGCCGGGTCGAGGGCGACAATCGGAAACGCGCCCGAGAAGATTTGCACCGGCAAGTCGCCGCGGGCTGGCGCCACCGGGTGCACCGCGGCGTCGAGGGCGAGGGCGGTCGGCCGAGCGAAGACTCGCGCGGCGAGCGTGCCCGAGGCGTGCACCGGCGCATGCACGACCGGGTCGAGATCGACCGCAACCGGTGCGGTCGGCGCCTCAACTTCAAACGCGACCGCCAGGTGCACGATGCCGGTGCCGGGATAGCGGTTGCCTTGCTCGGTCGATATCGCATAGGCGCCGGCTGGAACCGCGCGGTTGCTGTCGAATATTGCAGGCCGCCCCCACGGTCCCGGATTCGATCCCGGCGTAAAGCCGCCGGCGACGATGCGTAGCACGCATGAATCGTCTGCGGGCGCGGGCGGCGGTTCGGTAGGCGGGTCGGTGTTCTGATCGGTATAAAGAAATACCCAGCAAGGGCTGGTCGGGTCAATTTCAGTAGTGAAAGGCGCGTCTTGCGCATAGGGGAAAAAGTTCTGACGCCATGCGTTGATGCCGGTCAGCCGCGCGCCTCGGTAATCGGCGGCGGCGGCGGCGATAAAACTTTGCAGCGGCCCGCATTGTATTTCAATTTGTCGAGTGCCGGGCAGCGGGTTTTCGAGATAATAAATATATCCCCACCGTTCATGTTCGGTAACTTCCGGCGGCCAGTCTTCGGGCGGCATTGTAATCTTTGCCGCGAGCGACAGGTCTTGACTGCCCCACCGTACCCAAAGAACATCATCTACTGCCGGCAAGGGCTGCGAGGGTCGCGCCGGCAGTTGCGGCAGCGCCCCCGAAGTAAAGCCCCGCACCGGGTCGCCGACAAAGGCGACAAACAACAGATTGCTGCCGGCGCCGAGGGTGTAGGACGCCCGCAAGACCGGCGAAATCATATTGTTGTTCCCGAGATCGGCAGCGCGGTTGAACCCTGGCGCGGGTGGTGTGGAGTCAGCCGGCGCGAAGGCAATGGCAAGATGCAATATCCCCGGATAGTTTTCGCCGGGCGGATCGCGATATGTGGTGAATTGGTAATCGCCAGCCGGGACGCCTGCTCCGCTATCGAAAAATGAAGGCGAGCCCCATTGCTCGCCGTGAGTCCGCGGCCCAACTACGCCAGGCCCAGCGCGCGCGACATCCTCGTCGTAACCCGATTCCAGAAGCACGACCCAACTGTCCGGCCGAATGACGTCAATCGTCGTAGTTAATTCGGTCGAGCCCTGAAGCGCGACGTTTCTAATTACAGAAATATCCTCGGCTGTGGCACCGGAATAATCCATTGCCAACACTGCGAGGTAATGATTGCCCTCGCATTCGGTAACTACATCATGAGTCCCGGCGGGCGGATCAATCAATCCGTAAAGGTAGAGGCATCGTTGGTTATCTTCGATCTGCGGCACATATTTCGCCACCTCGATTAGCGCATAACCGCCATAGGTGACGCTGGTAATGTCGTCAACCGGCGGAAAGGCGCCCTCTACGGCGACGAATATGGCATTGCTACCGGCCCCCAATGTATGAGGTGCTGTGTGTATCGCGCGCGGCCCAATGATCGGAGGGTCGGCGGCGATAAACGACAAGCCGTTGTTGCCGAGATCTGTGGCGTTGCCAAACGCGATCGGCATATCAGCCGGTGGTCGTTACCGTGAAAGTCTGCGCGCCGATATCGGCCGAGGTGAGCTCGCGCACGAGCACCATGTCGTCGCCCGCCATCTCGACCAGGTCGGCGGGTGCCGCGACGAGCCCGCCCGAATAATCCGACCCGTCCGACATCACCACCGCGACCGCGGCGACATGCTGCCCGGCCGGCGCGTTGTCGGGCCTCGGGCACCGGCACGATTTCGACAAGCAGATCCTGCGACACCGATATGCCGTCCTGCTCGGCGGTGACCGTCCAAGTGTCCTCGCCGCCGTCGGCCGGCACCAGGTCGCGGGCCAGCACCAGGTTGGTGCCGGCGATGCGCACGATGGCCGCCGGTTCGGCGTCGAGGTCGCCGACAAAGGTGCTGCCGTCCGACATCGAAACGCTGATCGCGGCGATGACCGCGCCGGCTTGTAAATTGTCAGGTAGGGTTGCGTCGGCCATCAGGTTGCCCCGTCGAGCGCTTCGAGACTTGCCCGGATAAATTCGGCGGCGACTTGCGGAATGATCGCGTTGCCTGCGGCGCGTAGCATGCCCACCCGGCCGGGAACCCCATCAGCCAAAGGGAAAACAGCGGGTTCAATGCGCCGCGCCTTGCCGTCGAGGCAGGCGAACCATTCGGCGTCAGACCAGTGCCCGCGACCATCACCTGGTCGTCGAGGTTCGATCGCCGCCCCCCGACCCGCGACAGTAGCCCGCCCCGGCTGTTTGCCCCGTCGCGCGCTTGCGGGCTTACCCAGCCCGCCGTTAGGACGACCTGGTTCGCCAATTGCTCGCCCTTCGCCCCGCCGCCCCGCTCGGCGTAACTGCGGGCGTTCGGGTGCCGGTAGTCGCGCCCCGTCGGCGTCGCCCAGCCCGCCAGTCGAGCATCGTTCCGCAATCCAAACCCCGTCGTGCCCCCTCGCGGCCCGCTGTCCGAATGCCGCGGCGTCGGCCAGCCCGCCAGCCTCGCATCCCACCCCAAGCAAGCCGCCCCGCCGTTCGGATTCTGTCTGTTCCCCGCCCCGCGCGGGTGCGCGTCGTGCGCTTGCGGCGTCGGCCAGCCAGAAAAAGCGCTGCCGGATATGCGGCGCGCCGACGCTCGCAGCCGGCAGATCGGCGGCCCCGACGGCATATCCCAAAGACTCCAAGTCAGCCCGTATTCCGGCGAGCCATTCGCGCCCATCCTTGCTCGCAACTTGTTCTCCAAAGATCGTTGCAGGCCGGCACTCGGCGACGAGGCGGTAAAAAGCGGGCCAGAGGTGTCGCTCGTCGGCATGACCACGTCGTTGTCCCGCGCTCGATAGCGGCTGACAGGGACAGCTTGCGGTCCAGGCTTCGCGCCAGGCGGGCCAATCGGCGAGGGCGAGGGCATAGGGCCAGCCGCCGATGCCGGCGAAGAAATGACATTGCCGAAAAGATCGAAGGTCGGCGGGCGCGACGTCGAGAATGCTGCGGTCATCGACCCTGCCCCCCGGTAAAGCCTCGGCGGCGATCAGGTTGCGCAGCCATTCGGCGGCAAACGGATCGTTATCGTTGTAGTAGGCTGCGGTCACTTGGTTTCCCGCCATTTGAGCCCTTGGTCGAGGGCGAGGCGCACCCGCTTTTCCAGTTCCGGCGCCTGCTCGGCCATGACGCGCGACAGGAACGGCCGCGCCAGCAACACGCGGGCGGCATAGGCGCCGCGGCGGCGAGCTCGGGCCCGCCGCGCATGCGCGGCGGTGCGGCCATGCGGGTTGCCGCCACCGCGGGCGCCCGCCTCGAGGAACAGCCCATAGAACGCGCGGGCGCGCACCGCGAACCCCTCGCCCGATTTGAACGGCTTGGCCGCGATCGACGCGGCGAGCGTGCCCGAGACTGATACCGGGGCGGCACCCGGTGCGCTCGCCCGATAGGCGCCGCGCCGATAGGCACCGCGATAGGCCGACCCGCCGCCCCCCGAATAGAGGCGCCCGCCGCCGCCCTTGCGGGCGATTGCCTTGCGGGTCGCGGTGCGCACGGTGCCCGCGGCCGAGCGCATCAGGTTGCGCAGTTCGCGCTTGTCGAGTTCGACCGTGCCCCACGACGAGATAGTCAGGCGCAATGCGGTCAATGCACCGCCGCCGGCGAGGGCGCCGGATTTTCGAGGAACCCGGCGAAGTCGGTTTCGTCCGCCATCGTCACGACCCGTTCGAGCTCGGCTTCCACCTCGGCGAAGCGCTTGCGGCCGCCCACCTCTTTAAGCCGGCGCACCCGGAAAATTTCGCCGCGCAAGGTGTCGTTATCAGGCCGCATGGTCGCCCGGATAATCACGTGCGTCAGAGGCAGGTAGTCGCACCAGCGCAGCCGGATCAAATGCGAGACGGGCGTTTCGACCATCGCCGAGTTGTAGAACGTCGAGGGGTAAGTCGGCTGTATGTCGGCGTGGACTCTTGCGAGCAGCACCAGGCTTTCGCTGATCGCGCCCTCGGGCCCCGGCGCCTGGCGCCGCTCACAGAGGCTCACGGGCCAGCGTAGGGCACCGATACCGCTGGCACCGGTCAATGCACCCGACGGGTTGTCAGGCATCGTCTAGGGCGCCCCAAACGACCACAGACGGTGCGCGCCCATCACGTTGTAGGCCGCCTCGGGCAACGCCGCCTCGACGTCGCCCCGCTGCTCATAGAGGTGTGCGGTCAAGATCAGGATACCGGCGCGCACCAGGTCGGGGATCTGCTCGGGCGTTTCATAGCCCGCCTCGTATTCGAACCGCACCGACATCGCCGGCATCATCGGCACGAGGCTCGGTTGAATCATGACCTGGCCGGGTTCAACACCAGCGTTGACGGTGTACAGTTCCTCGTCGGCGACTTTCATCTCGTCGACCGGGCCCCACGCCACCTCGGTCACCTTTTGCAGCGGCGCCCGCGGCAGTTCGATCGGCTTGCGGATTAAGGGCGGCCAGTTGAGCGGGAAAACGATCAGCGATTGCGGCACCAGCGGCGAGGCGGTCGGCGGCGGGCTGTTGGTGATGGTGTACCTAAACCCGGTCGGGCACAGCGCCCGATTGAGGTACGCCTCGGCCAATTGGCGGGCGGCCGAAAGGTAAAGTTTGAGCAGCCCGTCGTCATAGTCGTGGTCGATCCGGCAATGCTTTCGCACTAGGTCGAGCTCGACCGGTTCGACCGCCGACGGCGTCACGACTTCAAGCCGAGCGAACAAGACTCAATGCCACGATGACCAGGATCAGGTCCATTTACAGCACGTCGTCATCGGGCCCGCCGCCCTCGCGGTAGGGCGGCGGCAAGGGCAGGCGCAACGCCCATTCCGCATCGGCGGGTGCGGGGTGCTGCTCGTCCTCGAGGTTCACCTCGATACGCTCGGCCCGCCCGGCGGCGATCAGGCGCCTTGCCATTGCCGCCGGAAACACGGCGCAATCGCCCGCCATGTACATTTGAAACGTGCGTATGAAGCGCACGTTATACGAGACGCCCGACTCGCGGTTCGGGCGCACCAGGTGCGAGCGTGCCATTAGCGGCGCCGATGCGGTGCCGGCGCGCCGTTGTCAGGCGGCGTCTCGGGCCCCTCGGGTGCGGGTGGCGCATCGCCTGCGGGCGGCTCGTCGAGCGGCGGCACTATCGGCGGGTTGCCGCCTGGCCGATCAGTGAGCGGGCCCGCAAAGGCCGAGGTGTGCCCCATGCCCGCGACCACCGGGCCGCCCGCGGGTGTCGTCGGCGGGCCCGGTATCCACAGCACCGGCGCCGGGTCGGGGTTTTGCGCATCGGCGGGCCATGCCGCCGGCGCCTGCGCCCATGTCCGGTTAAGCGGTTGCGTCGACCACGGCGAACTACCGCGCCGAGCCGTATTCAGGGCGGGCGGATACCACGCGGTTGTCAGGCCGATCGCCAGCGATTGAAGGTGGCGCATGTTGAAATCATGCTCGGAAATCACCCGGAACAGCGTTTGGTCGCGTTGGAACGTCGAGACGACAGCCCCGTCGGTGCCGTAATAGGCCGCCACGTCCGAGGCATCGACCAGCACGTTTAGGGTGTCGGCAATGACGGTGTCGGCCATGTCGACGAGATAGATTTCGCTCGCGGTGCCGGGTGCGAGGTTAGCCGGGATCTGTTGCGTATAAGACCACGGGATACCTTCCAACGTGCCACCGGCGATTTCGTCCTTGTAGTAGAAATTTCCCACGCCATCGCGCCGGGTCGAGATAAAGCGCAAGGTCGCCGGGTTCATAAACCAGTGCGGCCGGATCATCCGCGACATGCCGTTGATAAGCGTCAGCATCAGCGCCGACAGCCCGTCGACGACGTTGTCAATGGTCGCCCCGGCAATCGTGATCAGGTTTTCCGGCAGCACCAGCGACCGCCACCCAATCGGTGACTTTCCGGTGCCGTCGCCGCGGATAAACGCCAAATCTTCGCGCCGGGCGAGCGTCTGAATCAGGTCGTCGCGCACGATTTCCTCGACACCAATTGGCGCCCGGCGAATCAGGTCATTCGAGACTGGTACCATCGCGGTTAGCTTTTTCGCCGACAGGTTCAAGTCGTCGAACACTTCCTGAGTGAGCGTAATGTCGTCGAGCTCGCCTTGATAGCCCGCGGTCGCCCCACCGGCGAGGCGCGGCAGGGTCATGTTGCCCATCGGCATGCCGACCGTCATTGGCGAGGCGCCGCGCACGACAGTCGCCGCCCGCAACAGTTCAATCAGTTCGGCCATGAAGTCTTGCGGTATCAGCGCGCCGCCCTCGGCGACCACGCTGTAATTCAGCGCCTTGATCTCTTTGATAACATCAAGGTCTTTAAACTTATGGTAAAGAAATTCGCACGCTTTGTCTTCACCAAACCATTTCTTGTGCGCGATGCCGATCATAAACCGCGCGGCCTTGAACCCGCGGCCCTCAATCACCGCGGCTTTCGGCCGCGCCCACACCCGCAGCCCGCCGCGGGAATTTTCGCCGAGGAACGCCGCCGACCCGTCGCCGCCGAGCTCGGCCGGCGCCCTGTTCTGTGTGCGCACAATGACACCTCCGAATGAAGCCTCGTCGCCCGAGCCGTTGCCGATTTCCTGGTCGTTGTCGTCGTTGTTCTCGGCGTTGTTGGCGTCGACCGTAAGCGCCGCCTCTAGCCGCTCGAGGCGCCCCGCCAGGTCGGCGATTTCCTGTTGCAGCACGGCAAATTCGGAAATCGCTTCCTCGGGCAGCGTGTCGCCCTCGGGCAATTCTTCCTCTTGCTTGGCGAGCTCTTTAAGGCGAGCGATCTTTTGCGCCCGCTGGTGCCTGATTTCCGCTAGACGCATAGTCTTGCCCTCCGGTTTGGCCGCACGCTCGCGAAACGTCGAATAACAAATCGCTGCCCGCTGTTCCTCGTCGTATTCCTGCATGCCCGCGTCGCCCATGCAGCGGCTGACAAAGTCTTGCTCGGACTCATCGCCCGAGGGTGTCGGAACAGGCATCGGGTCACCTCAACATGCCCGCCGCTAATGCCGCACGTTGGCGCCGTGCACGCATTGCATTCCACCCAGGTCGGATTGCGGCATTTGTGACGCCCGCGGCCGGCGGTTCGATTGCCGGGCTGTCGCCCGCCTCGACGAGCTCGCCCGGTTCGATCAGCGCCTCGGGGTTCGCCGGCACGCAGCACAGCGAAAATTCCATCAACTCTTGTTCGTGAAAGTCGATCCCGGGCCACCAGCCGTCGCCGCCGCGCGCCTCGTCCTCGCTGAAATCCCAAGCGAGCGGGCGAAAGCCAACGCTGGTCGCCGAAAGCCAGCCGTCCCTTGATAAGCGGTAAACGGTGTCGGCAAAGTCGCTCGCCTCGCCGTAGCCCGAGGGTAGGAACTTAACCGCGCTCGACAGCCGGGCGCCGTCCGCCACCAGGTCGACCGCCTTGCCGATCGGCAGGCTGTAACTGTCGTGCGCCCACAACACCACGGGGTTGCGCATGTAGTCGTCGAGGTGCCAGCCCGCTTGATTGATCGAATCAAAGTCGCGGTCGACGATGCCGGTTGAAATCACAAAGCGTAGGGTGCGCTCGCCCTCGGGCTCGACCGTCTCGACGGTCAATTTGCGCACCCCGAAAGCGTCGGCCGGCGCCAGGCGCCGCACCAGGCGCCCGCCTCGAGGTTCGCCGTTCAACAGCTTAAAGTGCCGCGGCGAAACTATCCGCATCCTCGTCGCCTCCGTTCGCCTCGCCGCCGCCCTCGGGCGGGATCATTTGCCCGATCGCCTCGGGGTGCATCGGGTCGCCGGTATTCAGCGGCACGCGGAAATCGTCGCCGCCCGGCACCGGGTTAAGCCCCTCGCGCATCCGCACCTCATTGCGCGACAGAAAGCCGTTGTTGAGGGCGATTTGATAAGCCGTGAAGCGTTGGTTTGTGTCGCCCTGCAACATTGGGGTGTAATCCCAATGCACTTGATAGAGGTCGCGCTCGTCGTCGAAAAATAACTGATTTGCAAGAAGTTCCTGCAACTGGTCGGTGTGCGACGTCAGGCAGTCGTCCCGGTATTGCTGTTGTGACTGTTGCAGGTTCGACCAGGTCGCACGCGAGAAATCCGCGATCTTGTGCGGCGGCACGCGGAACAGCCGGCAAATGTCGAGCACCTGAAACTGCCGGGTCGCGAGAAACTGCGCATCCTCGTTTGTCATTGAAATTTTATCGAATTTCATTCCTTCTTCTAAGATCGCGACGCGATGCGCGTTTTGTACGCCGCCATAAGTAGAGCGCCAACTTTCTGCTATGCGGTCGCTGGCTTCTTTTGATAATTTACCAGGATGCGAAACAACGCCGCTTACTTGCCCGCCTTGGCGGAACAGAATCGAGCCATGCTGTTGCGTTGCCAGTGCCAGGCCGACGACATCTTGCGCAACGGCGATCGACAGCCCGAGATAACCGTCGACGCTGATATTTTTCATATGCAGCATGTCTTCGGGCGGCACCAACACCCCATAGCCGACATGCAAGCTGTTGACGCGATACCACAGATAGCCCGTCTCGGGGCTGATACGCACGGTTACACGGTCGGGCGAAACCGGCACGAGCTCTACCGGCGTGCCGGCAAAGTCCCGCTGAATGACGATAAAGGCGTTGCCTCTTAAACAGTAAGAGGTAAGCACATAGCACCAGAATTGAAAACGCGACTGGAACTTGTTCGGGTGCTTTAACAGCTTGTTTAGCGGGTGCCCCGCGTCGACAAGCCAAGCGTCGCCCGACTTGCGCCGGATCTGCGTTGGCAGGCCGGCGATATCCTCGGAAATACACTTGATGCACCCGTAAACCGCGGCCGATTGCAGCGCTGTCAATGGCGTTACTGGCACGCCAGTATTCGAGGCATAACCGCCAAGCGCCGCGTAAAGCAGCGGCTGCGGGAACGCCAGGCTATTGACCGAGGATATCAGCGAGCCTTGCTTTGCCTCGGGCGAGGCGGCAACTGTCGCCGGCATCAGCGGCTCGACCGGCAGAGGCGGCGGCGACGGGGCGGCACCCGTCAACCATCCCCACAGGTTCATCCGAGCGACAGCACCCCGCGGGTTTCATAGACGCTCGGGCCCGGCTCGGTGGCGCACCGGGCGATTGCCATTATCGAGGCGACCGCGGCGTCGATCTTGTTCTCGGCCCGCGCCTTGCGCGGAAACACGTTGCCGCGGGCGTCGTAGTGGCCGACGACGTTGCCGATGCACCAGGCGAGCACCCCGTTGCCGTCGTGGCGCACCCGCCGCGAGCGCATCGCCGCGTCGAGCTCTTTGGTAGGCTCGCTGAAATTTTGCGTGGTCGAGCGGAATTCGACCATTGGCACGTTTTCGGCCGCCAGCCGTTGCGCCAGATAGGTCGAGGCCCACGGGTCATAGGCGATCGACACCACCTCGAAGCGCCGGCAGAATTCGAGGATATCGTCTTCAATCGCCTGGTAGTCGGTTTCCTCGCCCTGAGTGACCACCAAATCGCCCTCGGCCGCCCATGCCGGATAGGACGCATGGCGCGCCTCTGCCACCGCCGCCTCATTGAGATAACAGCGGCAAAATATGGCGTAGCCGCCGCCCTCGCCTCGGGCAAACGGCAGTCCCTCGGGGAATACGATCGCCAATGCCGCCAGGTCGGTTTTCGACGCCAGGTCGAGGGCGAGGTGACAGCGCCGCCCGGTGTAGTCGTCGAGGCTCAATTCATGGTCGGCGCAGGCGTTCCACGCGCGCATCAAAAACAGCTGCTCGTCGGCGCCTGCCCACACATTGAGGTGACGGGTGCGCGCCGCCGCCTCGCGCGCCGGGTTGTTCCTGGCAATGCGCATAATCGCCCGTATCCCGTCGGGCTGTACCGACTGCCCCCACCCCGGATTTGCCTTTATCCAAGTTTCCTCGGCCCACGGGTCATCGCCATCGTCGATCGAATAGACGAGCCCAAAGAAGCGATCATCATTCTGGTTTTGTAGCACAATGCGCAGTGCGTAATCCCATAGCTGCTTGCCGATACCGGCACTGTTGCTGGTGGCGGTGCTGATACTGAGTAAGAACGGCTGCGCCCTCTTGCCCATTGCCGTTGATAGCGCATCGTAAACCTCGCTGGTGCGGTGCGAGCCGATTTCGTCACAGATCGCGACATGCACGGACAAGCCGTCGAGCGCCTTGGCGTCGCTCGATATTGCGCTGAATTTCGAGGCGGTCGAATTCTGGTAGATCGCATGCGTCTGCGCCTCGACGCCCCATTCGCGGCGCATCTCGGGCGAGCGCTGCACCATGTGGTTCGCCACGTCGAACAAGATCCGCGCCTGGTCGCGGGTCACCGCCGCGGCATAGCCCTCGGCCCCGCCCTCGCCCTCGCCGAATGTCAGGTACATCGCCAATGGCGCGCAAATCGTCGTTTTGCCATTGCCGCGCGGCACGAAAACCGCCGCCTCGCGAAAGCGCCGCAGCCCGGTCGCCCGGCTCACAAAGCCAAACAGGTTTGCATACACAAATTTCTGCCAATCCATTAGCCGGATCGGCCGCCCCGCCTCGGGCCCCTTGACGTTGCGCATGGTCGAGGCGAACAGCATTGCGCGCGTCGCCCGCTGCGGGTCGAATGTCCATTCGCTGCCGGGGTGCTGCGCCTCGTCCAGATCGCGCAAAAAACGTTGTGCCGCCAAGCGCGCGTGCTCGCTTGCCAGGGCTGGCGCCTCGGCGATCAGCACCGCATAACCTATTGCGTCAGGAACAAACCGCCCCGGTTCGCTCACACCAGGTGCAGCGCCTCCCAAATCAGCGCCCACAGCGCCGCCGACAATGGCAGGATCACAAACAAGCCTCGCCGCCGTGCGGCGTCGCGCTCGCTCATTTCTTGAACGGTTCGCCCATCAGCCCTGGCGTGCCCTCGACCTGGTACAGCACGGCCCGCACGGCGCAGTCTTTGGCTTCCAACAACTTGCGCAAAGCC
>Ga0210396_10000657_pt1 | contig 42288 bp, 33 predicted proteins | sample IncBWH17OmetaG_FD_155466 | JGI IMG/M metagenome (GOLD analysis project Ga0210396, IMG submission 155466) | Forest soil microbial communities from Barre Woods Harvard Forest LTER site, Petersham, Massachusetts, United States - Inc-BW-H-17-O ... | reverse complement strand
GTTGGGGAAACCAGTAGGTCAGGTACAAAGCAATTCCGGGGAAATAGCCTGCCTCCGCCAGCCCCAGAAGAAACCGCACGATGTACAGCTGATGCACCGTGTGCACGAAGCCCGTCAGCACCGCCAACATTCCCCAGCTAATCAGGATTCGGGCGATCCACACCCGCGCTCCAATCTTGTGCAGCAGCAGATTGCTGGGAATTTCGAAGAAGAAATACCCGAAAAAGAAAATCCCGAAGATCAATCCGTACTGCTGGCTGGTAATGGCCAGTTCCTTATTCATCGTCAACGCGGCAAACCCGATGTTCACGCGATCGAGAAGGGCAACGATTAGGAGCAGGAAGATAAAGGGAAGAATCCTCATCCGCAGTTTGCGAATGGTTCTGGAGTCGATGCCCATCCCTTCGGTGACCATTCCGAGAGTCATGATGACCGCGGTGTGAATCCGCCCTGATGGAAGGTTTTTGTCAGAAGGCGATAGTGGACAAAGGAGTGCAAAGTTTGTGGAAACTGTATGCCGCCAGGTTACACCCGTCAAGCACCTCGCTGATTCGTTCTTCCTTCGGACTCTCACCGAGTTGGCGGCAGTAACTACCCAATCGCATCTAAGTCAGCGTTACGTTCGCAGTTGGCTATCAACTCCTCCCTAGAAAATTACTGCCAGTCCGGCACGGTTGAAGGAAGCCTTCGCGATACACATGGCGAAGCCCAAAAACTGGCTTACCCTTGCTTCGCCGCTCTAGGCAGGACGAATATCGTCCGGATTCCTAGAACCTAGAGGCTGCTACGGTCGCGCTGCGCTGGTCTGATTTCCAGTTCACTTGTTCGACTGACCCGACCACAAACACCCACGAGAGACCGCCAGCCACCAGTACTGCCGCAGTGATCGCGAGTGACACCAGAAACTTTCCAGTCCTATCCACCAGAAACCCGGTCAGCGCCGGAGCAACGGCACCCGAGAGGTTTGCAAAGCCGTTTTGCAGTCCTGTCCATTTTCCGGTCGCATGCGGACCGGCAAGGGTCTGGGAAAACACGAGTGAACCTGCGCGGCCAGCTCCCGAACCGACACCGATTGCAGCCAAACATAGCAGGTACCACGAAGAAGTCACCAGCACGCAACCCACGAGCGCAATCGCCGCGATCGTCTGCCCGCTGGCCATCGCGGACTTACGCACAAGAGTCGGCGTGTGGCCCCGGCGGAGGAAGAAATCTGAGAGCCAACCTGTGGTGATGGCCGACAGGGCTTCGATGGCGTAGTACGCACTGGCGACCTTGACCATGGATTGCAGGGAAAGATGACGTTCGCGCACGAGATACAAGGGAAGCAATGTGAGCATGAAATATGTCAGGTAGTTGACAGAGAAGTGGCCCGCACAAACTCCCCAAAACGACCGCTGCCGCAGAATGTCAGCAAAACCAGGGGCTGCAACGAGGGAGCGCACCATCGTACCGGCGCATGGCATCCATTTGATCCAAGCAGGAAGCCACATCAGGCTGATCAGTCCGATGCAGATGAAAACGGGTCGCCAACCATATTTCGCCATTAGGAGGCCGGCTCCCAAAGTGCCCACTGCCGGCCCGAAGCTCCACGCGCCTTGGAGGACGCCATTCGCGAAGCCGCGGTGCTGCTCCGGTAAATGGAAGCTGAGGATTTTTGAACAGGCGGGAATCATCACGGACTCGCCGACGCCAAGCATCAACCGCATCGCCAACAGCATCGTGAATCCTCGTACCAGACCGGTTGCCGCCGTGGTGAGCGACCAGAGCAGGAAGCCGGCTGCTATCACCCGGTTCACGTCAAAGCTGTCCACCATCCAGCCACTCACAAACTGCATCGCGGTGTAGGTCCAAAAGAATGCAGAGAGCAGGATGCCCAGTTGTGTAACAGAAATGCCTAGCTCGTCCTTCAGCAGAGGGGCTGCAATCGAGAGATTGCCGCGGTCAACGTAGTTGATGAGAGCACAAATGGCCAGCAAGATAAGCGCTGGCGTGAACGCCCTTAGTTCTCGCGACTCATGCGACATTCCACTCATTGAAAAGGTCCCCGAGCCATTCTCTGCTCGCGCCAGATTTCTAACAAGCAACCTGAAAACATGATCGCCAAAATACTTGCGGCCGCCCAGATAGCGAATGGTTGCGAGAGCTGATTATGATAGTTTATCGTCGCCGTATTTCGCGAACTTCATCTGAGCACGTGTAGTTATCGAGGATGTTGAATGCGCAAACCGTTCACACACTTTGCGGTGTTGCTCTACGCTCTGTTTTCAATCGGGCAACTCGCCGCCCAATCGCCTACGCCCAGCACTCTCGTAAAGGCTGGCCGACTACTCGATCCTCGGACTGGCAAAGTGCTTTCGCCGGCAGCCGTGCTCATTCAAGGGCACAAAATCGTCGAAGTGGGTCCGGCTGCGCAATTGCAAGCTGTCGCGCCTCAGGGCGTCAACGTCATCGATCTTGGCAACGCAACGTTGCTGCCTGGGCTAATCGATTGCCACGCGCACTTGCTCAGTAATGTAAGCGTGCCGACGGAAGCCCTATTTGTCCGCTATGGGCGGTTCGGTCCGGGGTTACTCCTGACGATTGCCGGCATGTCTCCTGCCGAACGCGCGTTACTGGGAACGCAAATGGCCCGAGAGGATCTGGAGAGTGGCTTTACGACTGTCCGCAACCTCGGCCACTCCGGCATTGATGGCGATGCCGCATTGCGCGACGCCATTGATGCGGGCCGATTGCTCGGGCCAAGAGTCCTGGCTGCAGGGCGGAAACTCACGCCGCCGGGTGGTCAAGCCCTTTCACTCAACCCCGCAGTTGCAGAAGCGATCCTGCAACAAGAGTTTTTGCAGGTAGAGAGCCCTGACGCAGCACGGCGCGCAGTACGCGAAAATCTCTTCTACCACGTCGACGTTATTAAGGTGGTGGCCGACACCGACGGCCGCTTTATCACACTGGCGGAAATGAGTGCCATCGTCGAGGAGGCTCACCGATCACACCTGCGAGTCGCGGCGCACGCTTACACCCAAGAGGGTATCCAGGCGGCAATTGATGCGGGGGCAGACTCGATCGAACATGGTGATGGGGTGACCGACCAGCAACTCAAGCTGATGCGTGACAAGGGCATCTTCTTCGACTTTACGAAGACCCTTTATGGCGATCGCTTAACAACGCTCTTGGAGGCCAGCATCGTGATATCTCCAACGCTTCGAGCCTCGCTCGCCAGTTCCGATGACCGCCAGCAGTCAGCAGTTCTAATTCAACGGGTGCTGAAGCAGGGAGTGAAGTTTGCGGCGGGATCAGATATGATTTGGGCCTATCCAGGGAAAACGCGCGGCGAATCGACGGCTACCATGTTTCCCGCCTTGCGCGACGCGGGCATGACTCCGTTGGACATCATTCGCGCGGTCACGATAAATGCGGCAGAATTGCTGGGCTGGCAGGACCGTGTGGGAGCTATAGAGCCTGGGAAGCTTGCGGACTTGATCGCTGTTGCCGGAGATCCAATCTCCGACATTAGCGAGCTGGAACGCGTCCGGTTCGTAATGAAGGACGGCCTAGTGGTCAGGAACGACCTTGCCTCGCATTGAGAAATTCAATCTTGAGGCGGGCATTAAGGCGGCACACGTACCCGCTAAAGCGTGCGAGGCGATCACCGATGTGATCGCCGACACGGTTGCCGGGGGTGCTACATACATGATGTCGCCCATCCAGCTTGCCCTGATCGATACAGTGCAGGCAGGCTAACCGCGCTTGGTGTAACCACCAAGAGGCTCTCACGTACTACCTGAGGTACCAACCATCGCGGAGGCCGGCGTCGCCGGGTTCGACTATCCGATTTGGTATGGAGTATGGGTGCCTGCTGGCACTCCTGCCGGAGTGGCGGACAAGTTAGCAAGGGACTTCGCGCAGGTCTTGGTTGCGCCGGATCTGCGCGCTTGGCTAAAAGAGCATGGGGCTGATCCGATGAGCATGACGCAACCTGAGTTCACGCGCTTCGTTCTGAAGGAGAGCGAGAGCGCAAAGCGCATCTTCAAAGCAGCCGGTTTGAAACCTCAATAGGTAAGCGGCAGAGAGTTCGGGCTAGAGCGACATAAATTCCTCCCGAGTGGCCGACGATCCAATTCGAAACTTCAGCGGTCGACGGATTTAGCGCCCGCACGTTAAGATGCTCCTACCAACCCCTTCTCCATGAGGTGTTCACGGTGAGCAGAAAGGCTTCACGGCGGAGCTTCTTAAAGGAATCGGCTTTGCTAGGTGCCGCTTACTATGTCGGCTCGCCAAAGCTTTCGAGTTCGTCTACTCCATCAGTCATCGTTGTAGGAGCGGGGGCATTTGGAGGTTGGACGGCGCTCCATCTGGCGCAGAGAGGTGCAAAGGTTACATTGCTGGACGCGTGGGGACCGGGAAATTCCCGTGCCAGTTCAGGTGGAGAGACTCGTACGATCCGCGCGACTTACGGTCCCGCCCACGTCTTGTACGTGAAGATGGTGTCGCGAGCGTTGCAACTCTGGCAAGAGTACGAGCGACGGTGGAATCTGAGGCTTTTCTTTCGAAGTGGCGCACTCCGCATGGCTGGAGCAGATGATTCCTACGAGAATGCTGCCTTGCCCATCTTGAAGGAAGCTGGCATTCAATTTGAGAAACTCTCCGCCATGGACTGTGCCAAGCATTGGCCACAGATGAATTTTGATGGCGTTTCCTGGAGTGTTTACGAGCCGGACTCAGGCTTTCTTGCCGCGCGACGCGCCTGCGAGGCGGTCTTCGATGCTTTCCTCAAATCCGGTGGCCAATATCAGCAAGCACAAGCCATTCCCGGCCCAGTCACAGCGAACCGAATGGAGGGCATCACGGTGAACGGGGGCAACGTCCTTAAGGCCGACACTTATGTATTTGCACCTGGACCGTGGCTCGGCAGAGTTTTCTCATTCCTGGAATCTAGCATCACTCCAACCCGTCAAGAGGTCTTCTTCTTCGGAACTCCTGCGGGTGACGTGCGTTTCACTGAAGAGCATTTGCCAACCTGGATCGATGGAGGCACACGTCCGTTTTTCGGTGTGCCCGGAAACCATTGGCGGGGCTTCAAGATTGCTGATGATACCCGCGGACCGGTGATCGATCCCTCTACAATGGAGCGTGAGATTTCGGAAGAGAAACTGTCCGCCGCGCGTGAGTATTTGCGCATGCGCTTTCCGGCGATGGCAGATGCTCCTCTGCTTGAAAGTCGCGTTTGCCAGTATGAAAACTCGACTGATCACAACTTTATTTTGGATCGGCACCCGGAAGCGGAGAACGTCTGGATTGTCGGCGGAGGGTCAGGTCATGGCTTCAAACATGGGCCAGTGATGGGTGAAATGGTCGCCAGCGCTGTTTTAAACACGAAGGCTCCGCCGCCAGAGATGGCTCTAGGCCGCCTCGCACAAAAATGACGTCTGCGCACACCTGTGACGGGCTCTGCGGAAGTCCAGCTAACCCGACCGCCGACCAACCGGGAGTTATCGGTTGCTACGGATTCTAAGTGTCGACTTCGACTATTTCTACCGTCAGCTCTGTCCACGAACCGGAAGGGGACGCAACACCCACAAACCCACCCGGTCGCTCTGCTCAAAAGAGACTCCACGGCAGAGTTCGATCTGAAGGTACATTCCAATGGTGAAGTCTGGATTTGCGCGCTGTATATTGCCGATCATTGCGCTGATGACTCTAGCGGCTCAGAACCAACCGAGCGCGGGAAAAAGCAGTCCAGTGATCCTGAAATACCTGGGAGCTGCAGGCTGGGAGATCTCCGACGGAACCACTTCTATTTTGATCGATCCATATCTGTCGCGGATCAATGGACCGGCGCCACCAGGGGGCCATCCCATGGCTGACGACACTCGCCGGGCTTATGGGTGGGGTGACATTGCGCCCCCGGACATAGCGGTAATCGACGCCCACATTCAACGAGCAGATTTCGTTCTCGTCACTCATACCCACTATGACCACATCCTGGATGTTCCTCATATCGCCCTCAAAACTGGTGCCACGGTGATCGGCACGGAGAGCACAGAAAATGTGATGCGGGCCTACGGCGTACCTGAACAACATCTGATTACCGTACGTGGTGGAGAGGACTACCAGTTCGGTTCCTTTTCCCTTAAGGTCATTCCCAATATTCACAGCCCGCTTGACCACAAGCGCTACTTCAGTTCCGCCACAGCACCCGCTGGAATGAAAGCACCACTGACCTTGGAACAGATCCACCCTGAGGGAGGCACTCTCGCCTACCTGATTCGCTTCGACGGTCATCAGATTCTCGTGTTTGGCGGCATGAACTACATCGAACGCGAGATCGTGGGACTGGAGCCGGATGTCGCGTTGATTGGAGCTGGTGCTTCTCGAAAAGAAATCTACGACTACAGCGGCCGCCTGATGCGCGGCCTGCACTATCCGGCCATAGTCCTACCGACTCATTGGGACAATTTTCTGGTGCCGTATACCGCGTCGCAGCAATCTAATCTCGATGCCTTGCAATCGTTCGTACAAGAGATCGCGGCTGCTTCACCGAAGACAAAGGTGATCGTGCCAAAGTACTTCGAAGCGATCCCACTCGAAACTGTTGCAAAGTAGTTGACATACCTGGTGAACGGGGTGACCGGCTTCTTCAGCATCATCTATGTCCCCAGCAAACTGATCCTTTCTGGTAACGCGGCTGCAACGGCCAACAACATTCTCGCTTCCGAGAGGCTTTTCCGCCTTGGCATCGTCTCAGAACTGATTTGCGCGGCCGAATTTGTCTTGCTGCTCTGGGTTCTTTACGACTGATAAGACCAGAAATGCACAGGGTCCCCTGAATTTTCCCCATAACTAACAAATATCCGTCTATAACTTGGCTCGGTTTAATGATTTACGAATTTGCACGCCTGTCTTTCTTGTTGTCGAATTTTTAGAATGCGGCAAGTCTTCACAATTGAATCATTTGCGGAACGCGTCCTCCTGTCTGCCAGAATTCCACAGTGAAGTTGCGGGTGAAGAACACTTTTTATAAGCTGAAGAAAATACGGAAGATACTTTTGGTCGGGGCGCCCGGATTCGAACCGGGGACCTCCTGCGCCCAAGGCAGGCGCGCTACCAGGCTGCGCTACGCCCCGACATGAAGTGCGTGATTCATTCTAAAGCACTTTCCAACGTTACTCCTAATCCGCACTCATCGTCTTTACCCCCACGTTCCACGAACTGTGTATAAGCGGGTCATTGCGACCCGAAATTGACATCTGGTTCCGGAATGCCTCGACGGCAAGTGCCATCATGCGGAGGTGGGGAATCTGCCTCGCCCAACTCAAAGATATACAGTTTGCGGGCTTAGTCCCTAGGTCTAAATCTAAGAATTCCGGCTACAATTGTGGTGGAGAAAATCTAAGGCGACGCACACGATGAAAAATCGCAATCACGGATCGGTCGTAACTCTCGGATTAACCTTAATTTTGACCCTCGTGGTGCTGGCTTCGCTCGCGGCGCTGCGTCCTCCCGGCGTACGCGCGCAGGCCAAGCCCGCGGCGGACGCTGACATCGTCGCGCGCGTAAACAACGACGTCATCACCCTGTCCGATTATCAGAAAGCCGAACAGGAATTGCGCGACGAAGTGGCCCACGATTGTCAGGGCTGCCCGCAGGACCAGATTGACGCAAAGTTCAAGGAGCAACAGAAGGATTTGCTGCGCGGCATGATTGACCAGTCGCTGATGGTGCAACGCGCCAAAGACATGGGCATTAGCGTCGAATCAGACGTGGCCAAGCGCCTCGACGAAGTGCGCCAGCAGAACGGCCTCGCCACCCTCGACGATCTGAAAAAGGGCGTCGAAGCTTCCGGCCTCAATTGGGAAGATTACAAGACCACCATTCGCAACGGACTGCTCCAGAAGGAACTGGTGCGGCGCGAAGTCGGTTCGCACGTGGACATTTCCAGTGACGAAGTGAAGCAGTATTATGAAGCGCACCAACAGGAATTCACGCTGCCCGAACGCGTCGTGCTGTCTGAAATTTCGCTAACCACTGAAGGAAAAAGCCCGGAAGAATTTGCTGCTGTGCGCAGCAAAGAGGAGGGCCTGCGCACCAGCGTCCTCAACGGCGATGATTTCAGCCAGGTGGCACGGCTTTATTCCCAGGGCAGCACCGCAAAAGACGGAGGCGGTCTCGGTACCTTCCAAAGGGGAGAGCTCTCGCCACAGATCGAAGCGGTCGTTTTCCCAATGAGCAAAGGCCAGATCAGCGACGTGATCCAGACCCGCACTGGATTCGAAATCCTGAAGGTCGAAGATCACCTCCAGTCGGAATTGCAGCCCATGAACAAAGTGGAACCCGACATTCGCAACACCATCCACGCGCAGAAAATGCAGCCCCTCATACGCGACTACCTCGCCGAACTCCGCGAACAAAGCTACATCATCGTGAAGCCTGGCTACCGCGACAGCGCACTTCTATCCGGCGCCAACCTCGCGTCGCCGGACACGTCTTACCTGTAAAGCGATTCTGGTTCGTGCGTTCGTCAGCGCCAAACGAAGTTGTCAGCGGATTTTTGCGAGGAGAAAATGCACGGTATTCGGCTCAGGGTGCTTATACCTTTGTGCGAACGAACGCCTTAATCGTGGCGCATTGGCCTGCAGCATCGCCGTGCGGCCGAATCGTGTATGGGCCAACGCAGGCGGGTACGATAAACGTCTCCGCGTAGTGCACGATGAAGGGTTCGAAAGTTCCCGACGGACTTGCGACAACTGCTTCGCGGCCTTGCACGAGATTTAGCGCATTTAAGACTACCGAGCACGATGGCAACGAAGAAGTCTTTGTTCCGCGTTCAGCGCTCCCAGTGGACGCGGTGACTCTTGGGCGGATAGGGGAATGGCAACGATCTGCTTCCAGGCCTCCGGCTTGAGGTGCGATTATTTCGGTGACACGAGATTTTAACCGAGCGTTCGCTGCGATGTTACTTCAGTCGCGTACTAGATTTGCACCCACGGGTCCGTGTCTTGCGGTCCGCGGTTCAACGCGCAATCCTGGAGGAATCAGCGATGTTCCAAGCAAAACTGTTGCGTCGTGTGCTTACGTCCGTGATGGGCGGCAGCCTGCTGGCGATCGGGCTGGCCGGGTCCGCCAATGGGCAATGTCAACTGAACTCCCCATCGGGAAAAATCAAGCATGTGGTTTACGTCGAATTCGACAACGTGCACTTTACCCGCGACAATCCTAACGTCCCATCAGACCTCGAGCAAATGCCGAACTTGCTGAATTTCATCAAGCAGCATGGCACGCTCGACGCCGGTGACCACACGGTCCTCATCTCGCACACGGCCAACGACATTCTTACCACGCAGATCGGTCTCTACTCCGACAATACCGGCGTCTTCATCGCCAATAGCTTCGGCGTATTCTCGCCGACGACAGCGGGCGAAGTTGGCTTGTTTCCTTCTTCATTTTTCTACTGGACCGATAAGGTGTCGGATATCAATTCGGGTACCGATGACAACACCTTTGCGCTCACGACGCCCTCGGGCCAGAACGTCCCAGCGCCCTGGGTGCCGTTCACCCGAGCGGGATGCACGGTTGGCGCCTTCTCGACGGCAAATATCGTGTTGGAGCGCGCGCCATTCGACGTGTACAAAGTTTTCGGCGGCCCGACGTCTCCGCAAGGGATGGAGACCAGCACCAACCAGAACAACGATTTTATCGGCGTCTCGATCCACTGCGCGCTCAACGACCCCATCTGCCAGTCAAACCCGAGCCTGGGTGTGGTGGCGGTGAATGACGCCTTGCCGGACGAACCGGGCGGGTACTCCGGCTATCAGGCGCTGTTCGGGCTTAAGTATATAAACCCGGCGCTTACAGGCAGCTCCACTGGCAGCATCGTTGATTATCACGGAGTTCCGCTTACCGGGTTCAACCAATTGGACTTCGATCCGACCCCGGCGCAGACGCTCGCGGTGGTCGAAACGATGCTGAAGAAGGGCATTCCCGTCGTATATGCCTACATCGCCGACGCTCACGACAATCACGAAGAGACCACCACCGCCGAAGGCACCTTCGGCCCCGGCGAGGCCCCATACGTGGCTCAGTTGGCTGATTACAATGCTGCTTTCGGCACCTTTTTCCTACACCTGAAGGAAGCCGGCATCGATGAGAGCAACACCCTATTCATCTTCACGCCCGACGAAGGCGACCATTTTGTTGGGGGCGCGCCGAGCCCGGCGAATTGCGACGGCGCCAAAATCGAGAGAAATGGCAACGTCGTGCCAGATGTGCCCTGCACCTACGGAACGAATGGCGTGGGCGAACTGGACATCAATTTGCTCGGCCTCACTCAGGCTGCCGGCGACCCGACGTCGTACTCGATCCATTTTGATGACGCCGCTACCACCTACGTGAATGGAGAGCCGCTTCCCAACAGCAGCACCGTCCGCATGCTGGAGAAGACTATGGCGGGGCTAAGCGTGGTGAATCCGCACACCGGATTAAGCGAGAGCTTGCTCGGCACCGGTCTGGGGCCGGATCTGCAAGGAGCGATTGTCGATCCTGCGGCCATGCAGCTGCTGCACATGAACACCCTTGCGGATCCCAACCGCGAACCTACGTTCACGTTCTTCGGGAACCCCAATTTCTTCCTCGAGACCGTGGGCAGCACCACTCCCGTTGTCGGCACCGGCTTCGCCTGGAATCACGGCGACATCCAGCCGGACATCGCGCGGACGTTCATCGCAATCGCTGGGCCCGGGGTTAAGAATCTCGGCGTAACGGGACCCAGAGATTTCTTCACCGACCACGTAGACCTGCGGCCAACGATGATGACGCTTCTCGGCCTCACCGATGACTATCAGCACGATGGTCGCACCATCGTTGAACTGCTCGATCCCAAAGTCCTGCCGCAGAGCCTGCGCGCGCATTCGGACACCTTGTTGGATCTCGGGCAAACCTACAAGCAGATCAACGCGCCTTTCGGGGAACTCTCGAAAAGCACTCTCGCGGTCTCGACCTACGCGATCACGAGCACATCAAGGGGCGACGCGGTGTATAACAACCTCGAGAACCAGATCTCGCAATGGACCCTTGAACGCGACGGCTTGGCTGCACAGATCAAGGCCATGCTGGAGGGGGCCGAGTTCAGCGGACAACCAATTGATCAGAAAGTGGCCAGCGAAATAATCGCCCAGGGGCAGGCGCTGATTGCTCAAGCGAAAAGCTGCGCTGCTCATCCGGAGAAGTGCGCTAAGTAAAAGCACCGTCTCGCGCGGCTTCACACGCGCTATACAAAAACTGGCTGCGAGCGTCCTCGAACGATCGAGTGCGCTCGCGGCTGTAGTGACCCGCGCCGCCCCGACTGTAACGCCGACGGCGTCGTCGGTCGCGTTTTCGATTTGAGCTCGCAGATTGCGACCGCAAACTCTCCGCCGCGAAACGGAATTGGAACTGACCTCCGCTCCGCCAAAGTAGTGCGTCCCTACGTTTAAAGGACTAACGGGCACGATTCTGGTTCGGCCGCGAGACCGACTAGTATGTTCCGTTCTGGCGCGCACGCTTCGATGGGAACCGATGGTTCTCGACGCGTTGTGTCTTACTGTCGCCAAGCGCCGCGGATGTGCGCTAATTTTTGTGGCGAGCCGCAGATCGCCCCGTGGAGTCCCTGGCGTTATGGGACAATGTGCGGAGAGCCGCTTTCTGGCCTGTATTGGCGAACGATTGGAGTGGGTCGGGGAGAAGGTGCTGTGATGCCGGAAATAGTTTGCCTCAGGAGAGTCATCGAATTGCGGAAGTTACCTGAGCGTGCGCTCGGGGCATGGCTCGCTATCTTTGTTTTGTGTGGATGCTGCGCATCGCCGGCTGTGGCGCAGAGGTCTTCTGCGGCATCGGAGCGCAAGCCCGTTGTCGTCGAATTGTTCACATCGGAAGGCTGTTCCAGCTGTCCGCCTGCGGATACGCTGTTGCAGAAATTAGCCGAGCACCAACCGCTGCCGGGTGCGGACGTAATTGCACTGGAAGAACACGTAGACTACTGGAATCACGACGGCTGGAACGATCCGTACTCCTCGGCAGACTGGACGCAGAGACAGCTAGATTATGGAGCGCTGTTCAAGACAGAAGCTTACACGCCGCAGATGGTTGTGGACGGACAGAGCCAGTTTGTTGGTAGCAGCCCGCGGGATGCTTCATCTGCAATCCAAAAAGCCGCAAGCTCGCCGAAGACGGATGTTGCGATTACCGGAGGGACCCCAGACGCCAACGGCCCGCAGCATTTTACGGTCTCGGTGGGAAAGCTCGTGGGAGATACACCCGGCGACACTGCCGAGGTGTGGATGGCGGTGACCGAGGATGGCTTACGTTCCTCTGTGAATCGCGGCGAGAATGCCGGACACGTCTTGGCTCACGTTGCCACGTTGCGGTCGTTGTCTAAAATCGGGGCAGCGGCTGCGAGCGGGACTTCGCCGTCTTTTACCGGCGCTCCCCGCGTGAAATTCGATTCTCATTGGAATCGTGAGAAGCTTTCGGTTGTGGTTTTCGTGCAGGAGAAAAGGAGTCGAAAGATTCTGGGTGCAGCCTCAACGACTGTAACTCCTCGAGGCGGAAATCCCCCGACCGCCAGTGTGCCGAATAATTAGGTCTGAATTTCGACGGGCAGCACGGCCCACTACTAACCTTCGCTGATCACACCGAACCCTTGGAGCCGGCAATCACGAGGACGATACCGCCCACGAGGGCGAGACCTCCGAGGATGGGAGGCAGAGGAATGGTGTGATGTTCCTCTTTCGTAGCGTGTACGGATCCAATGTCCACAACCTTCTTGTTCGTAGTGTAATTGATCCCCTGGTACGCGAACGAAATGATACCAAGCACCACGAGAATAATGCCCAGGATTGTACTCGCTTTCATATTTCAGTCTTCCCTCCTGTGACACAACAGCTTTGTTGGGCCGGGTCGTATTGGCGGCGAATAGGAGCTATCGGTGTCCAGCGGCCTTTTGGCCTTCTGACAGACCCTGAACAAACGCGTCGGCTTGCTTTTCGGCTTCCTCTTTGGCAATGCCGTAGCGCTCTTGAATGTGGCCTACGAGTTGGTCGCGCTTTCCGGCGATCACGTCGAGATCGTCGTCCGTCAACTTTCCCCACTTCTCGCGTACCTTGCCCTTCGATTGCTTCCATTTCCCTTGCAGTTGGTCCCAGTTCATTGTGTTTTCTCTCCTTGATCGTCAGGATCGCTGGCCTTGGGCCCGTCGTTTCACAATCACAACAGGCGCGCCGTCTTTTTCACATACACGGAAAGCCTTAGTTTCGAATCATAGTCTCTTTATGGCCCGCCGCTTGGACACTCAATATCCCTCGTGTTTTCGCGATCGGCAGTTCGGCTGATCACATCGGCGGGTGCGATAGACTGAGCTTGTCCGCTGCGCTGCGAGGAGATCGATGTTCACGTACGGAGCGCCTAAACATGCAATTCATTTTTCGCTTCATCGTCGGAGGCGTATCGTTTCGCTATTCGCTGGGTTAGGAGGCGTTCTCAAGCCGAAGAGTTTCGCAGGTCTATTTGGCGCAGCATCTTCCGTCGCGCTTTTGATCTGGGGTTTACGTAAGCACCGAGTCTTGTTTCGGCGCAGGTCTCGTTAGCGTTGTCCGCAGTGGGACGAAGGCTGTGCCGATTCGCTCGGATGGTTATGATGCCTGCTCACAATTAATCATCCAGCGAATGCCAAAACGATCTACGAGCTTACCGAAACGGGCGGACCAGAAGGTTTTCGGCAAGGCCATTTGCACTTTGCCGTCTTGTTCTAACATCGGAGATTCCCCGTAGGTCATCATCATGCTGCTTTTGCCACCAAGCGACTTCTCATAGTACTTAAAGGCTGCTTCGCATTGGCCCGCAAAAAACAGATAAGGATTTAATCGCATGGCGCTCCTCACTGCAGTTGGCGCGCTGGATTTTGCGTCCTGATATCTAGACCGCGGGAATCAGAATCTCGGTGATCAGCTGGTCCTCGGGCGTCGTTCGCGGATCGTTTATGTAGTTTTCGATGCAGAATTCGTCGCGCATCTGGATTTTTGTGTCGGCGACAATCTCAAAAACGCGGGCACAAGCTTCAGGCAAATTGGAGTAGGCACCGGTCAAAATAAAACGGCTATACTTCCCACCTTTGAAATTTGTGTATTCCACGCCCTCCGGCAAATTGTTCGGCGTGGCCTCGAGCGAAACACCTGCGCGATATATCTTTGGCTCGACTTTATAAAGGCTCATGTATCGGGTGATTTTGTTGTGTTCTGAAATTGTGGGAATAAGTTGGTGCATCGTCTGCCAAGCTTGGGGAGCTGTTTCCTGGAATGGCCCAATTTTCTCGATGAAAGCGTAATGCGTTTCCGGCCAAGTCACGATTTCGGGCACTTCGTTGAGTTTCATGAAGCTTCTTTTTGCAGTTGCCATGAAGGTTCCCCTTTGCCTTGAGTGGAATGATAAATATTGCCCCAACGTTCTTGGTGCATGGACCAAAAAAGTGGCGGCGCTGCACTTTCCTAACCGCCTGCGATAGCTCCAATGATGAAGAAGGGCTCCGCCCCCGAGGCGATCGCGTCTGGAAGTGGCGCGTCCGGTGACTCATGGGACAGATCCTCCTCACAGGCGAAGAAGCGCAAAAACGGCCGTCGCTGTTTGGTGACGTGATCGCGAATGGTGCCCCGCAACATCGGATATCGTTTCTCGATCGCGTCGAGAATCGAACGCTGCGTGACCGGGGCATTCACATCGATCTTCAATTCGTCATCGATGCGCGCCAGCGTCCGCAAGTGTGCGGGGAGGATCACTCGGATCATTGCAGCGTTTGTACCTCGACAGAAAGCACGGCTGGAAGATCACGCACGATTGGCGCCCAGTTCTCTCCGGCGTCCGGCGACGCATACACCTGGCCGCCTGTGGTGCCGAAGTACACGCCGCACGAATCGAGCGAGTCCACGGCCATCGCGTCGCGCAGCACGTTCACGTAGCAATTGCTTTGCGGCAGTCCTTTCGTCAGCGCTTCCCATTCGTTACCACCGGTCTTACTGCGATACACGCGCAACTTCCCGTCGGGCGGAAAGTGTTCTGAATCGCTCTTGATCGGCACAACGTAGACGGTTTCCGGTTCGTGCGCGTGAACGTCGATCGGGAAGCCGAAATCAGTAGGCAAATTGCCGCTGATTTCCTGCCATGATTCGCCGCCGTTATCGCTGCGCATCACATCCCAGTGCTTCTGCATGAAGAGCACGTCCGGACGCGAGCGATGCATCGCGATCCGGTGCACGCAGTGGCCAACTTCGGCGGCTCCGTCGGGGATAGTATTGGATTTCAGTCCGCGGTTAATCGGTTTCCAGGTTTTACCGGAATCATCGGTTCGGAAGGCGCCCGCCGCCGAGATCGCGATGAATATTCGGTCCGGATGATTCGGATCCAGAAGTATGGTGTGCAGGCACATGCCGCCAGCGCCTGGCTGCCAGTGAGGTCCCGAACCGTGGCCGCGCAATCCGGAAAGTTCGTGCCACGTCTGCGCACCGTCAGTCGAACGGAACAAGGCTGCATCCTCAACACCGGCATAGACCACATCTGGGTCTGTGAGCGATGGTTCGAGATGCCATACGCGCTTGAATTCCCAGGGATGTTGCGTGCCGTCATACCACTGGTGCGTCGTGAGCGGCTTGCCGTTCTCGGCGGAAGTGTTGTACAGGAATTTGTTGCTCTCGCCGGATGGCATCCCGTCCGGCGTTGCGGTCACGCCCCCTCCGGGGGTTTCCCACGTCTTACCGCCATCGCTTGAACGTTGAATCACCTGCCCAAACCACCCGCTGGTCTGCGACGCATACAGCCGATTCGGATCGGCAGGCGATCCTTTGAGGTGGTAAATCTCCCAGCCCGCGAAGTGTGGACCGCTTACGTCCCATCTTTCGCGCTTGCCGTCCGCCGCCAGGATAAACGCGCCCTTGCGTGTGCCAACGAGAACTCGCACTTTGCTCATTACTCACTCCTCCTTGGTTCTTCGACGTCGTCCTTACCACGTTGTTAGCGCGCCGATCTTACGCGCGGCTCAGTAGAATCGGATCGCCGAGTTTCGAAGCGTAGTTGGGACGGTAGCGCTCGGTGTTGTACTGCGTTGCGACGTCAATTTTGCGCACTCCGGAAGAAGACGCCGGCAGAGGCGCGTGCGCGTAGCAGCCGTTCTGTACTCCCACCATCTTCCCGGTCACGCCGTCACGAATCAGATCCAAGGCAATGTTGGCAAACGTAATCGCTACGATTTTGTCTATGGCGTCGGGGTCGCCGCTGCGCAAGTCATAGGTCAGATCGCTGGAGACCGTTTCCTCGCCGGTTCGCCGCTGAATTTCATCGGCCAATGCGTGGCCGATATCCACTTTCTTCCGGTGACCATAGGCATCGGCCTCGCCGACTTCGCCGATACTACCCTCTTTCCACACCGCTCCTTCGGAGACCACAGCTACGGAATAATTGCTGGGATTGTTGCGTTTGTCTTCCAGCAGCAGGTTGCTGACGAGGTCGAGATCGAACGGGTATTCGGGAATCAGGCAGCGAGTCGAAGTCACATAAGCGGTGTAAAGCGCCGTAAAGCCGGAATCGCGGCCGAAGATACGGAAGATGCCGATGCGTTCATGCGAGCCCAGCGTAGTGCGCTGGCGGGTGATCGAGTCTTTAGCCCGAGTGATCGCCGTGGAAAATCCGATGCAATATTCGGTACCGCGCACGTCATTGTCCATTGTTTTGGGAACGCCGATCACCGGGAATCCCTTACTTGAGAGAGCAGCCGCGAAGCTGAGTGTATCGTCGCCACCGATGGCGATCAGACAGCCAACCCCCAGCCGCTCGAGATTTTCCAAAACTACAGGCGTGAAGTCGTAGGATTTGCCGTCGAAAGAAAGTTTAGCGAGTTGCGCGCTCGACATGTGTTCGGGCGTTTTTCCTGCGCCAACGCGCCTGGGGTTCGTGCGAGAAGTATGCAGCACAGTGCCGCCGGTGCGGTCAATCGTCCTGGTATTTTCGCGGGTCAACTCTCGCGCATAAGTCGCATCGAATTTTTCGGCGGGATTCATGTGCGTCAAGCCCTTCCAGCCCTTGCGAATGCCGATTACGTTGCGCCCCATCTCAGTGGCGCGGTACACCACAGACTTGATCACAGAGTTCAAACCGGGTACGTCGCCTCCGCCCGTCAAAACAGCGATGCTGGTTCTCGCAGTCATGAATCAGTTGCTCCTTGGGGATCAAGATGGCCGAACGACATCAAAATTCATTCGACGATACTGCTCGATTGCCGTTTCCCGCACAAGCCCGGAGACGCCGGAGTCACCGCGCAAATTTACGGCGTCGGCTAACTTTGCATTTTACTTCAGATAAATTCGAGGAACGGTAGGAAGTTCGAATTAACGTCGCGGATTTCCTATCGACATGTCGGGACGGACAGGGCACTGAGAGGACACGCTGGGGAGAAAATACTAGCTGGGCCCTTTCTAGCTTCGCGAGCCGTCGGCGCCAGAACTACGCAGCATATTTACTGCACGAGTGCTCCAGCACCAGCCCTTGCGACGGTGAATGGATCAGATACGTTCCTTCCACGATCTTCTGCAGACGCTCGACGCACGCTTTCGCAGCTTCCAAATTCTGTGCTTCGGAGATCCAAACAAAGTTGCCATCGGGGAGCCTTTTGAATATATCGAACATGATGATTTGCTTCCTCCTGTTTGTGTTATGTGCATTTTCAGCACCAAGTGCCGCGCACGGTGTTTCTTTAGTCGAATCAGCAACTTACGGTTATAATCAATCAAGTTTCGATGCGCTAGTGTGTAATTTTGCCACGCGCTTCGAACATGCTGCCTACAGGCCGCCTGGCCACCGACCATCACAGTTTCCCTATCAACGTAACGCGCACGCTACCCGAAAGTTCAGCTAACCATACGGCTTTCTCGGTATGGTTCGCGATTCGGACCGGGAAGTAATATGCCTCGAAGATTCGGGAAGTTTTTCAGGTGGGCTCCAGAGAAATTCGTTAGTTCAGGAGGTTTCGAATATGCTTTACTACGCGTTGCTGTTCTTGGTGGTAGCGCTGATTGCGGGGTTCCTCGGATTTGGAGGGATCGCGTTTGCGGCTGCCGGAATTGCGAAGATCCTCTTCTTCGTGTTCCTGGTTGTATTCATCGTCACACTCATCATGCACCTGACGCGAGGCGGAACTGCTCGCGGTTAGCGGTTAGGCGATCCAACAACTCAATCCGAAGGAGAGTTTCGTGAAAAAAGCATTGACGTGCGCGATGGTGGCACTACTGGTCCTTGCTACCGCAAGTCGCGGTGACGACAAGGAAAAAGATGAAGACCGTTTGCAAAACTCCGGCACCGTTCTGAAAGAGATCCTCGACGTTCCGGACGATATCCCGCAGGACCTATTGGACAAGGCCGACTGCGTAGTGGTCTTTCCATCCGTGCTCAAGGCTGCCTTTATTGTGGGAGCACAATACGGCCGCGGCGTAATGTCCTGCCGCAAGGGTGAAAACTACAACGGACCGTGGGGTCCTCCCAGCATGATGGCACTGGAAGGCGGCAGCTTTGGCCTACAAATCGGCGGCCAAGCGACTGACTTTGTCCTGCTGGTGATGAACGACCGCGGAGCGAACGGCATCCTCGCCAGCAAGGTGAAGCTCGGCGGGGACGCGTCGGTGGCAGCGGGACCGGTGGGCCGCGATGCTTCGGCCGAAACCGACGCTAGCTTGCGTGCTGAGATTCTGAGCTATTCGCGAGCTCGCGGTGTTTTTGCCGGCATCTCTCTCGAGGGTTCGACGGTGCGCCCTGACGGTGACGCTAACGAGAGAATTTACGGCAAGAAGATTCCGGCGAAGGATATTGTGCTCCGTGACGCGGCGCCCGTTCCGCCCTCGGCTCAACAGATGATCGCGATACTTGATGCCAGAACGCCGCATCACAAATCGTAGCCAGAAGCCCAGGCAAACCGCCGGCGCTTTCAAAAGCAGTCAGCTGCGAAAGCGCCGGCACACCTTCTCTGTTGTCGAGGATTGCCTCTATGGATTGGACACCCATATATGACATATTCCGGCGCCTGCCCAATGGAGAACTGGTTTGGACGTGCGCCGCGCGGGGATTGGAAGAGGTGAGGGCGCGGCTGGTGAATTTGAAGCTGACCGCTCCTTCGGACTGCGTGGTGTACGTGCGGCGCGGCTAGAGAGCCACTGCGGCCTCGCCTCCTGAGTTGCACTTCTGCTAAATTCTTATCGATGCTCGAATTCTCGGAAAACCCGTCACAGCAGCCTTCAGATTTGGTTCTTTCTCGATTATCTCCAAGACCGCTTCAGTGACCTGCTGGTCTATATCCGGCGCGGTGCGAATCTCCGCCGGATAGCGGACTATAAACTCCAGACCGGTGTCACCGAAATGCAATTTCGCCTGAGGCGCGGGGGCTTTGACCTGAATTTCAATGAGGCGTTCCAGCTGGTTGTGCTGGCGCTCAATGTCCGGCCGATAGCGGTCGTAGATTGAATTGACCGCAGCGAGCAGTTTCTCTTCCAACAGTTTGTAATCAGCCCCCGGAACACACTGCAGCGCAACTTCGTGCCAGGTATAATCGGTGCCCGGAATTTGTTTGTAAAGTGGCGTGGTGGCTTGGAAAAGAACCGAATTCGAGAACACGACGATTCGTCCCGTAGGAAATAGATTTACGTCGCTTCCCGCCAGTTCCATCAGATAGAAGCGCACCGGCGACACATCAATTACGTCGCCTGTCACTCCGGCGACGCTGATGCGGTCGCCAATCCTGATTCCGTAACGCCCAATTACAAAAAAGTAGGCCGCTACAGAAAGAAGCACTGCCTGTAGGCCCACAGCTACTCCGGCGGTCGCAAACCCCGCAAACGTGGCCAGGGAACTGAAATCGCTCACGACTCCCAACGTGAGAACTACCGCGATGAGGAAGCCCATCACAAAACGCCGTAAGAGCTGGAATTGGCGGCGCCTGCGCAAATCGTGAATGTATCGGAATGTCCATCTGCGCCAAACCTCGGAAAGAACCCAGAGCGCTCCCAGCGCCAGGAATATCCCAAGAGCGCTCAAGACTACCGAGCGGAGCGTGTCCTTTGACTCACGGGCAACAGAGTTGCGCCAGTTGATAAAGTTCGACCGGCTCTGGTCCAGGACTACCAGTTCCTGGCTCAGGGGGATGACGACATTCGCCAGCTGTTTGAACTGGTCCGTGAGCGTGCGCAGCTCTTGTTGCGCCGCCTTCGCCTGAGCCGGGTCGGATGGTGGCGTCTGGCCGGCCAAATTGCGTCCTCGTTGGACAATGGTGCCCAATGCGTCCCGCATCGGCTGGCGCAGGGCTGCGGCGATTTCGCGCACCTGTTCGGTTTCATTCGCCATCTGGTCAATTTGGTGCACGGTCCGAATCTCTGAATACAGCGTCAGACCTTGGCCGATCAGCCCCGAGGACTTGGAAACCATAGGCTTTGCGACCTCCGGCTTAGCTGCGGCCTTTTGCGCATTGGCATCGCCTAGAACTTCCGGCACGGTCTTTGCGAGGTCACTGATACTTCCTGCGAATCCGCCTGCGCCCGAGTCATTGCTGCTCTCCACAAAGGTCGCCAACTTCTGAATCGCGTCTGCGGTTGCTTGATCGAGTTCTACTTCACCTTGCAATGCGTCGCGTTGTGCGCTCAGGCTCTGCCGCTTACTTGGCGCGGCTCTTTCGATCTGCTTATTCAGCGCGTCTATTTTGGCTTGGGTGTCGCTGATGCGAGCTTTGAGGGTGGCCAGCGTCTGCGCGAAGTTTTGCGGTTGACCGGAGCCTGAGGGCGTCGCCGGTGCCGGAGCTGCCGTAGCCTGATCCGGGGAAGCGCTCATCAAGAGTGCGCCCGCTTGCGCAGATTGAAACGCCAAGCGCACTGCTTGCTGCGCCAAATTTTGCGCGGTGTCCTGGTAAATGGCGTCACTGGGCATTCCGACCGACTGTATTTTGGAGGTGGAATCGCGATACCAGCTAATAGCGGCGTTCAAATGCTGGAGAATCGCTTCGCGGTCGATCGATAGCGCGCTCCGGCTGTCGCAGATGAAAACAAGAGAGAGCAAGAGAAACAAAATACCTGCGACGGTGCGGCGGAGACGTTTTCGACGTCTGGTAATAGCCTTCATTATGAATCTTCCTCAGTGTTGGGCTTGCAAGCCGGGACAATCTTGGAAAATCAATCTGGCTGGGTGAGACGACTTCCACGGGACGGCAAAGCTGCACGCTACGAGCCACATTATACAAGGACTGAATCCAAACACCGACCACAGGTCTGCGATCAGACTAGCCCCGGGGGGGTGGCTTTCTCCGTTGCGCCTCAAGCATTCAGACACGCAACCGGGAAATCCCCTAACACATCTTCCGCTCGCAGCGACAATTGCGTGCGGCTCGGGATTAGTTCGACGAAACCGCCCGAAAGTATGCTTTCCCAGCGAGTAGGAGCCTTGGCTGGCAGTAATATTTTTGTGCCGCGCCAAAATGCCGCCATAGGACTCCAGTTCATCGGCGCGCGTGCGTAGGCCAGCCATCTCGGCACAATCGTTAGCGTCCACTGTTTTCCTCTGCGGCGAGCAAACGCGATGAGATTTTTCGCGCGTTTGCCGCTGACCTGCAGCCGCACGAACGAGCCCTCGAAAAAAAGTTCGCGATGTTCACGCCGAAAATTCAGCACTTTCCACGTCAGATAAAGTTTAGCCCGGCCGTCCTGCCAATTTTGCACCGAATCCTTGCATAAATCGGTCAAACCCCCTTGTGCACGATTCTCGATCGCCTGCAACAGGCGCGTTCGGCGCTCGAAATCAACGGGTGCGCGATTGTCTGGATCAACGAGACGCAAATCCCACAGTTCGCATCCCTGATATATGTCAGGCACGCCGGGACTGGTCAGCTTTAGCAAGAGCTGCGCTAGACCGTTCAGCATCCCGAAATATGCGATCTTTTTGTGAAATTTCAAGAAATCCGCCAGGAACAAGTTGCCTTTCGCGGGCTTGATTATCGCGGCAACGAAATCGGTTAACGCACGCTCATGTTCCTCGTTTGGGCGCGTCCAGCGCGTGTGCACCATGGCCTCGCGCGTGGCTTTGATCACATATTCCTTCATTCGCCTTCCGAATGCGTGTATTTCAGCGGAAGCAAGCGGCCAGGCGCCGAGAAGGGTTTCGTAAAGGAAAATCTCTTCGTTGCGGTCAGGAGCGATTTGCCGGTCCACCAGCTTCTTTTTCTTCACATTCCAGCGGGCCCACGAATTCAGCCGTCGTCGCCATTCACCTGGCAATTCAGATAGCACGTTGATTCTGGCGCGCACATCTTCTCCGCGCTTCGTGTCGTGTGTGCACGTGGAATTCAACCCGTATGGCCAACCGCGTTGCCGCACCCCAATGAACGAGTCGAACTCGAACGGGGAAGGCACCGCTGGCTGCGGATCTCCCCCCACTTCGTTCAATGAAATCAGCGGGCAATAGACGTACAGTGTTGTGTCCTCCAAGCCTTTCGCAACGATCGGCCCGGTGAATTGTTGCCAGCGCATGACGAACGCCAGGCGCGCTTCGCGCTGTTCCGCAAAATGTTCGCGCCCATCCTCCATCAACAACACGCTGCGTACAAACTCAAAGCAGGCCGGATCCAGATGAGGCTTGCGCGAGCGCGCAGCCGCCACGGCGGCTTCGATATAGCGCCTGGCATCGTTCGGCACGTTCATCTCACGGATGTAGGTTCGATAGACCGGGAACGATGCGGTCACTTCGATCAGCGCCTGAGCCAAATCCTGGCGTGGCAGGTCGCGCGCGAAGCGGTCGTGCTCGGCCAAAATACCAAGCAGGCGGCCCAGATATCGCATCTCCACGGCGAGAAGGGTGGACATCACCAGTCTCTTTTTTTGATACAACAGATCCTGGTAGTTGACTTTGTTTTTCAAGAATGAAAAATAAGTTTGCTCTGCGGCGCGGCCCCCCTCCGGATGCACGAACAACCGGTTCACGGCATTCAGGTATTCGTATCCCGTGGTCCCCTGGACCGGCCACTCGCGCGGCAATTCCTCCTGACCGGAAAGTATCTTTTCGACGACGATGTAGAATTGGCTGGCGTTCTTCCTTTCACCGCTATTTTGTAGACGCTCCTGCACTCGGCGTAGATAGCCCGAAGGGTCCCGCAGACCGTCAATGTGATCGATGCGAAGCCCGGTAACCGCACCACGCTCGATCAAATGAAATATGACGTTGTGCGTAGCCTCGAACACCATCGGATCCTCGACACGCACGCCTACTAGATCATTAATGCTGAAGAATCTGCGGTAGTTGATTTCGGCGTTTACGTTCTGCCAGTAGGACAGCACGTAAGCCTGGTCCGCGAGCAGTTGATCCAAATACCGGAACGTCGAGGCGGCTCCGCGCCTTCCGTTGAATATTTTCAGGTTGGCATTTACGAATGTTCGGAACTCCGGCTGATTTTCATAAAGCTTGCGCAACCGCTCCTTGATCGCCTCCACTTGCAGCCGCCGCTCGCCGGCTGTGTCTATGGGCACGTGCTGGCGCATTGGCAGTGACGAGAGTGCGGCGATGATGCCTAGATACTCCTGAAAGGCTCCAGAATTCTGCCCTAACTTTTGTTCCAGCAGGTGCTGCCGGTGGGTCAAGACCATGGCGTAAGACTTTGGAGCCAGCGGAAACAAACCATCGTGGTGTCTTACAAAGAAGCTTCCTCGGCGGAATATGACCTGCAGTTCCTGGTTTTTCAGTGCGTCAGCATAAACACTTCCCAGCACCGGAAGCAGAATCTTGTTGTCTAGAATCCGCGACGGCGGATGCCAATCCACGTCGAAGTAGGCCGAATACACCGACGCCGGGCCATTTTCGAGCAGGTCCATCCACCACGGGTTCTCGTCGCTGGCGGCCATGTGGTTAGGAACGACATCCAGGAGCAGGCCCATACCATGTTTTTGAAGGTCGGCCTGAAACGCCTCAAATTGTTGCTCGCTGCCAAGGTCGCTATCCATTCGTGTGGGATCAGTCGAGTCGTAGCCATGGCCGCTGCCCCTTCTGCTTTGCAGCAAAGGAGAAGAGTAAATGTCCGTGATTCCGAGCCGGTTTAGATAGTCCAAAATGTTGGAAGCGTCCCGGAACGTGAAATTCCGGTTGAATTGCAGGCGGTAGCACGTGAGCGGAATATGGCGCAGGGACATGTAGGCTAGGCAATGTGCAGCTTAAGTTTATCTTCCAGGACCGTTAAGTGCTCCAGCCAAGTCTTCGCTTCGGGATTTTCCTTTTGTTCTTCGGACCGCCACTTCTGTTGTGCCGCAAGGATCGCGTTGTACGCCAGGTTTTGCGTCCCCCACAGATTCACGGGAAACGGCAGGCGTTCAATGAACTCCAGCAGCGCCTGCAACTGTTCCGCCGCTTCGATCTTGTCCGGCTCGGAAGCAAACGCAGCCGCCGCTGCCTCGACTCTTTTCCTCATGGCGTACTCCAATGTGGGCACATCGAGCGCCACGCGAACGCTCGCCGCTTCCTTCAGCAGATCGAGAATGACCTCCTTGTCGAGCGATGGATTCTGTAGCGCTTGCAGCAGTTCGTCATTCAAGGTGATTTCGGCGGCGGTCTGAAACGACTTCGGAACCGGAACGCCTAAATCGATCAGGAACCTCATCAATTGGGCGTGCGGTTGATAGATGCTGCGATGCGCTCCGGTGGCGTCCGATTCGGTGTCACGCAATATCTCGTTCAAGATCTTCCTTTGTTCATCGCGGAACAGGGAACGCAGGGAATAAAGTCCGCCGCCGAAGTGTTCATTCAACAGCCGAATTACCTCTGCTGCATCCGCGCCGCCGAACGCCGCGAAAAGCGTGTCCGCGTAATCCTGCGGGTTTGGATCTTTCGCGGCGTCGCGGACGCCGCAAGAGATGCTGTGGTCGCCCATATGCAGCACTCCAAAATTGAGCGTCGCCGACTCTCGCGTAATCTGCGAGGATACCCGCTCGCGGCCGGTCGCCAGCCGCATTTTGCCCTCCGTTTGGCTTCGAAAGTCCTCCTGCTGCACTTCGTAACAATAAATGCGCGTACGATCCGTGTACGTCTCGAACAGCGAGCTGATGGCATAGTGTGCCGCCACCTGCGGGAGGTCTGCTATCGCCGGCTTCACCCACTTTTCGTAAATGTTCGCGCCATCCTTATGCTCCGGCAAGTTGCTCTTGGCATTCCGCAAGCGATCCACGAATTGCTGTTCAAGGTTAGCCCCAACGATCTGTTCGCCGAGGCAGACGGCACGTCCCGCGTACTGGATTACCTGCACGGTTTCGATTCCGGAGAGTTCATCAAAGAACCAGCCGCAGCTGGTGTACATCAGTTGCGCATGGCGCTGCATCTCTAGCAGCTTCAATGCGGATACCGTTTCCTGTTCGCTCAACGGACCGGTGGCGTGTTCGCCAAAAAACGCTTTCACGCTTTCATCCGATCGATCCAGGATTACGCGAATGTATTCGTCGCGCGCCCTCCAAGGGTCTTTCAGAAATGCTGGCGCCTTGGACTCATATACGGGCGCTAGCGAATCACGAAGCCAATCGAGCGCCGCCCTCAACGGCGCGCGCCACTCCTGATTCCAATCCGGGTGCCCGCCTGAATTACACCCGCAATTTTTGCGCCAGCGCTCAATACCGTGAACGCAACTCCACGAAGTATTGGAAAAAATCTCGACAAAGTGGTTCGGGGGATAGCGTTCGAGAAACTGTCCGTAATTTGTGAGCTCAGCAAGTTTATTCGTTTCTATGTGGTTCAAGGCGAATGTTAGCGCCATTTCTCCGTAGCGGTGATGGTGGCCGTAGCTTTCCCCATCGGTCGCTATGTGCGAAAGTTGCGGCCAGTCGCGCGCATCCGAAAAGCCGTTCATCAACCGGTCGGCAAAGGCTTTTCCATCATTAAGCAAGCCTTCAAACGCCACCGCGCGAGAGATGGGGCCATCGTAGAAGAAAACGTTGATTGTGCGACGTGACGGCAATCGCACCAAATACGCGCGGCTGGGATCGACGCGGTCGCCGCTGACATCTTTCCAGCTGCGGCTGCCGAACCGTCGAACCTTCGAGGCTTGGCGCGGAGCCAGAATTGTGAATTTCAAACCTTGTTCGGCCATTACCTCCAGCGTCTCGATGTCAACCGCTGTCTCGGGTAGCCACATGCCTTCTGGCGCGCGCTTGAAACGGCGGTGAAAATCGGCAATGCCCCATTTCACCTGGGTTACTTTATCGCGGCGATTGGCGAGCGGCATGATCATATGGTTGTAGGCTTGTGCCATTGCGGAACCGTGTCCGCCGAATTTTTGCGCGCTCAGTTTGTCGGCTTCCAGAATCGACGCGTAGGTCTTTGGCGCGTGAACCTCCATCCAGGAAAGAAGCGTGGGGCCGACGTTGAAGCTAATGGTTGAATAATTGTTCACCATGCGTGTAATGCGCTGGTTGCTGTCCAGGATCCGGGAGGTAGTGTTCGGCCCGTAGCAGTCCGCCGTAATCCGCTCATTCCAGTCGTGATAGGGATAGGCCGAGTCTTGCAGCTCAATTTCTTCGAGCGATGGATTTTCGCGCGGAGGCTGATAGAAATGTCCGTGAACGCAAATATAGCGATTGCTCATATGTTAGGTTTTCCGAATCTGGGGTGAAACGAGCGAAAGTTCGGGGGCAGGCTCCGTTCGGACTGGTAAAGACAAGTATAGCGCATATTTCACGGAATCTGTGCGGAGCGCAAAGCGGGCTGCCCGCCGCAGTACTCGAATTCGCGACTTGCAATCGCGCGCGCGTAGCATCGTATAATATAAACGTAGCTGCGTCCCTCGCATCCAGCCCTGCGAGACAATCCAAGTCCGGCCCGTTCCCTTGCTCAGTCGGAGGATTCACCTTGCACTCATCCAAGTTAGCCACCGAAGTATCCCTGCCTCTTCTCCGACGCGCCGTGATTGAGAATGTAGAGCCGCAAGTTGACGGCGGGCGATTCGCAATTAAGCGAGTTGTCGGCGAGAGCGTGTCGGTGGAAGCCGATGTGAATGCCGATGGGCACCAGGTTCTGGATGCCGTCGTTTGCTTCCGCAAGGCAGGCGAACGCGTCTGGCGAGAGACGGCCATGCAGCCAATCGGAAACGATCGCTGGCGAGGCTCGTTCGATGTCGCGGAATTCACGCCCTATGTCTACACGGTTCAGGCCTGGTTGGATTCCTACAAGACTTGGATTCGCGATCTAACCAAAAAGGCCGACGCAGGACAGGACGTTACGCTCGACATTCTTGCTGGAGCGGAGCTGGCGAGTGCGGCAGCGACCCGGGCGCAAAAGGCCGACGCACAAAAGCTGTTGGAGTTGTCGGCCGAACTGAGGAGCCTTGCGCGCACTGACCGTGCGTCCGCGCTCGCGCATGCCCGCAGCCAAGAGCTGGCGCAAGTAATGATTCGTTATCCCGATCGTTCTCGCGCCACCACCTACGAGAAGGAATTGCGGGTTTGGGTCGACCGCCCCAGAGCGCGCTTCAGCAGTTGGTACGAATTCTTTCCGCGGTCCTCCACGATGGACCCACAAAAACCGGGTACATTTCGCGACTGCGCTCAGCGGCTCCAGTACGTCGCTGACATGGGCTTTGACGTCGTCTACCTTCCGCCCATCCATCCAATCGGCCGTGTCGGCCGCAAGGGCAAAAACAATAGCCTGCAGGTCTCACCCAACGATCCCGGCAGCCCGTGGGCCATTGGCTCAGTCGAGGGAGGGCACAAGGCGATTCACCCCGCGCTGGGCACGCTCGAGGACTTCAAACAGTTTCGACAGCGGGCTCAGGCGCTGGGGCTAGAGGTAGCTGTCGATCTCGCCTATCAATGCGCCCCGGATCATCCGTACGTGAAGGAGCACGAGGAATGGTTCGCGCATCGGCCCGACGGCTCCATCCAGTACGCCGAGAATCCGCCGAAAAAGTACGAGGACATTTACCCCCTTAATTTCGAAAGCGACCATGCCTTCGAATTGTGCCAAGAGCTGAAAAGTGTTGCTCTCTACTGGATTGACCACGGCATCCGGATTTTTCGCGTGGATAATCCGCACACGAAGCCGTTTGGTTTCTGGGAATGGGTGATCGCCGAGATTCATCGTACCTATCCGGATGTGATCTTTCTCGCCGAGGCGTTCACGCGTCCGAAGGTTATGTATCGTCTCGCGAAACTGGGCTTCACGCAGTCATACACCTACTTCACGTGGAAAAATACCAAGCAGGAAATAACGGAGCTTTTTACCGAGCTCACGCAGACGCCGGTGCGGGAATTTTTCCGCATGAATCTTTGGCCGAACACTCCGGATATCTTGCACGCATATCTGCAAACTGGCGGCCGCCCTGCATTTATCACACGTTTGATCCTGGCGGCGACCTTGGGCGCAAATTACGGGATCTATGGACCCGCCTTCGAGCTGCTCGAGAACCGGCCTTTGCTGCCGGGCAGCGAGGAATATCTCGAATCCGAAAAATATCAAATTCGCGTGTGGGACCTTGACCGGCCCGACAGTCTCAAACAATTGATCGCGCTGGTAAACAAGATTCGCCGCGAAAATCTTGCCCTGCAAAGCGATAGGAGTTTGCGCTTTCATCCACTCGACAACGATCAATTGATCGCCTACAGCAAGTCGAGCGCGGACGGTTCGAACGTTATCCTCGTGGTTGTAAATGTGGATCCCCAATACACGCAGTCCGGTTGGATAAACGTTCCTCTGGAAGATTTTAGAATAGGGCCCGGGCAAAGGTTTGAGGTTCACGATCTGCTGGCGGATGCGCGTTACACTTGGCAGGGCAGCCGGAATTACATCGAACTGAATCCTTCAAAGATCCCGGCACATATCTTCAAAGTGCGATGAAGTACTTTGCTTCTACCTAAGACAATATTCATAATTCATCTGACGCTCCGGCTTCGAGCCGTGAGAGGAGAAATCGCAAGTGGCGACGGGCACGGATCAAGCGCTCTGGTACAAGGACGCCATCATCTACCAGCTGCACGTCCGCACCTTTTACGACAGCAATAACGACGGTATCGGCGATTTTCCCGGCCTGATGCAGAAGCTGGATTATCTACAAGAACTGGGCATCAACGTCATCTGGTTGCTCCCGTTTTTTCCCTCACCGCTGCGCGACGACGGCTACGACATCGCCAACTACCGGGCCATCCACCCCAACTACGGCACGCTGGAAGACTTCAAGGCGTTTCTCGCTGCCGCTCACGCCCGCGGAATCCGCGTGATCATTGAAATGGTTTTGAATCACACTTCCGATCAACACCCCTGGTTTCAGGAGTCGCGCAGCACCCGCGACAATCCCAAGCGTGATTGGTACGTCTGGAGCGACGCCGACGACCGGTACAAGGGCGTGCGGATTATTTTTCTCGACACGGAATTGTCGAATTGGGCCTGGGACCCGGTTTCAAAATCATATTATTGGCACAGATTTTTCAGCCATCAACCGGACCTGAATTACGACAATCCAGAAGTGTTCGAGGAAATGTGGGATGTGATGAAATTCTGGCTGGAAATCGGTGTGGACGCCTTCCGGCTGGACGCGGTTCCGTATCTCATCGAGCGCGATGGAACCAATTGCGAAAATCTGCCTGAGACCCACGCTGTGATTAAGAAGCTGCGCAAGCGCCTGGATGAGTCGTTCCCGGGCAGAATGCTCCTGGCCGAAGCGAACCAATGGCCGGCGGACGTGCGAGCGTACTTCGGCGACGGCGACGAGTTCCACATGGCGTTTCATTTTCCGTTGATGCCCAGAATTTTCATGGCTGTGCAGCTCGAGGACCGCAAGCCAATCATCGAAATCCTCGAGCAAACTCCGCAAATCCCTGAAAACAGCCAGTGGTGCACGTTCCTGCGCAACCACGACGAACTCACTCTCGAAATGGTCACCGATATTGAACGAGACTATATGTATGACGTCTACGCGAGGGACAAGACCATGCGCCTGAATTTGGGCATTCGGCGCCGCCTCGCTCCGATGATGGACAATGACAGAAGACGCATTCAACTCTTGAACCTCCTGCTCATGTCGCTGCCAGGAACCCCGGTGCTCTACTATGGAGATGAAATTGGCATGGGAGACAACGTTTATCTCGGCGACCGCAACGGAGTGCGAACTCCGATGCAATGGAATGGCGGATGGAACGGCGGGTTTTCCGGCGCCGACCCCGAGCGCCTCTACTCGCCCTTGATATCGAATCCGGTGTTTGGTTATCAGGCGATCAATGTGGAAGCGCAAAAGCGGTCGCCACATTCCCTGCTTTACTGGATGAAGCGACTGATCGAAGTGCGAAAGTCTTCGCGGGTCTTCAGTCGCGGAACGATTGAATTTCTACAGCCTTCGAATCACAGGGTTCTGGCATATGTCCGGCAATTCGGCACGGAAAAGGTTCTCGCCGTCAACAATTTGTCGAGTTCCGCGCAAGCGGTCGAACTGGACCTGCGAAATTACAAAGGATCCATACCGGTTGAAATGGTAGGAAGGAATCTTTTCCCCAGGATTGGCGACTTGCCTTACCTGCTGACGCTGGGACCGTATCAATCATTTTGGTTCCGTTTACGCCGCATTTGATGCGCCAGCCGGCCTGGTAATAAGGTCATTCGGAGAGCGCGTTGGCCGAAGAAACATTACTGTCGGACGATTTTCTACGCCAGCTCATGGGCGTCGGCGAAGTGGACCTGATGGTGGGTATCCCCACGCACAACAATGCGCAGACCATCGGAGCCACTGTTGCGGTCGTCGAGGAGAGCTTCCGCCAAAATTTTACTCGAGACCGCGTCGTTATCGTGAATGTGGATGGCGGGTCGCGTGATGGAACGCCCGATGAGGTTCTAAAGTCAATCACGGAAACGCATCCCAGTCTGCGGGGCTTAACTTCTCTGCGTACCATCCATCGAATCACCACGCGCTATACGGGCGGCCCTTCTCCAGGCGGTGCCCTGCGCTCGATCCTCGCTGCCGCCGATCTGGTTCGCGCCAAGGCATGCGCCGTGATTTCTCCGCAATCGCCCGGGCTTGATACCAACGTGGTCAAGAACCTGCTGCAACCCGCCTATCGCGAGAATTTCGATTTTGTCGCGCCGCTCTACAGCCGCCACAAATTTGAAGGCTTGCTGGCGCGACTTGTGCTGTACCCGATGACCCGAGCTCTATTTGGCCGCGGTATTCGCGAATTACACTCAACCGATTTCGGATTCTCTGGGAAATTGGCGACTCAGTGCCTCGGAGAAGACGTTTGGGGGGAAGACCCCGTCCGGAAATCACCCGAGATATGGATGGTCATTTCCGCGATTGCGTCGGGGCTTAACTGCGGCCAAACCTTCCTCGGTCCTAAGGTGCAACCTGCCACTACCTCGGGCACTGACATCGTTACCGCCATTAGAGAGACCGTCGGAGCGCTATTTTGGTGTTTGGAATCGCACCAGGACTTTTGGACGAGAGTCGCGAATCCTGAACCGGTGCCAACTTTCGGCCCCGATCACGAATTGACTACCGATACGGTGCGAATTAACCGCAAGCGAATTTATGAGCTGTTTCAGAAAGGCGTTACCGATCTATCGCCGATCTTAAAAACAATTCTCACAGACCAGACCAGGACTGAGGTCGAGCGCATCGCCGCGCTCGATGAGCGAAATTGCCGGATCGAGAATCAGCTGTGGGTAACAGTGGTGCTCGAATTCGCTACGGCTTATCACCACAACGTGATGAATCGAGATCATCTCCTGCAATCCTTTGTGCCCCTCTATCGTGGAAGAATGTATTCCTTTCTCGCTGAGCATCACAGCTCGACCCCCGACGAAATCGAAAAGGACACCGAGAAGCTATGCCTGGAATTCGAGCGCCAAAAACCGTACTTACTGGAAACATGGAAAGCGAAGTAGTGAGGTGACGTCATGAAAGACTTGATCATTCAGGGTCTGCAACAGGCTTACCAGAACTTGGTGCACATGATTTCTGTGTTCCTGCCGCGTCTGGTGGCCATGCTGCTGATCATGCTGGCGGGATTGTTCGTCGCGCTCCTGATGAAATACCTGCTGCGTTTGATCCTGCGATTCACCCAGCTCAATCGTCTATCCGAAGAATCCGGTGCGTCCCAGGTGTTGCGCAATGCGGCTCTGCCTACCATCTCGGAACTTCTCACGCGTTCCTTGTTCTGGGTAACGTGGCTCGCGTTCACTCTGGTCGGGCTCAGCGTGCTGGGCATTCCCGAATTGCATGAGCAGATTTCCCGCTTGTTCCAATTGTTGCCGGAGGTCTTTGTCGCCATCCTCATACTCTTCGTCGGCGTGCTAGCTGCGAATTTCCTCTCGCGAGCGGCGTTGTTGGCAGCTGTGAACGCGGGATTCCGGTCTCCGCGACTTTGGAGTGGCTCTACCCGTTTCGTGATTTTGATCCTGGCCATCTCCATGGCTCTAGAGCAAATCGGGTTGGCCAATCAGACGGTCACTTCGGCTTTTTCGATCGTCTTCGGCGCGTGCATGTTTGCCCTCGCTATTGCATTTGGATTGGGAGGGCGCGATCTGGCTCGCCAGACCTTGGAGAGGTATCTCGGAGATAATCGAAAGCGGGATAAGGAGAAGGAAAAAGAAGAAGAGCCGTCGCCGCTTTAAATCGCGAGTTTTTGTTTCATCTCGCGCCAGGGAATCCCAGCCTCCCTCAACGCTTTGTGCCAAGGGAGGGTGTATTGACCGCACCTAAAATGAGAAAGGAACAATTCGCGGAACTGCAGAAGGCGCTGCCGCCACAGCTGCCCGATTTTCTGGCCGCGCAACGCTGGTTTGGCGGGAAAGCCCACCGCGTCCGCAGCACTGAAGTGTCGGACGTTATTCCGTTCGGAGCATCTCAGCTGGAGTCATTCATGGTTCTTGCCCGCGTGGAATACGAGACGGGCGTTCGGGAGAGCTATCTGCTTCCGCTGCTTGCGCGGTCTGCGGAAGACGAGCCGATCGAAGACGGTTTGCAGACAATGAAGGTTGCCATCCGCGGCGCGGATCTGGTTCTCAGCGATGCACTCCGCAATGAGGATTTCTTGCTCGGGCTTCATGCAGCCATCGAGGCGCAAGGAGTCTTCCGGGGGTTGAATGGCGAACTACGAGCCAAGCAGTGTAGGACGTATCGCGATATCTTCCCGGCGTCCGCGGGCGTTCTCAAGCCCCAGCCGATGAAGGTCGAGCAAAGCAACAGTTCGATTATCTACGGCGATCGCCTCGTGCTGAAAGTCTTCCGGCATGTTGAGCCGGGAGTTAATCCCGACCTTGAGATCGGCCGCTTCCTTTCCGAAAGCGTTCACTTCCCGCACATCCCAGCCGTCGCGGGTTGGCTGGAATATTCAGCAACCGACGGCCAGCCAGCGACGTTAGGGATCCTTCAGGAATTTGTGACGAATCAAGGCGACGCATGGCGTTTCACGCTGAACTCGCTTTCTGAATTTTGGCAACAAGCAACTGGGCACTTGTCGGAGCTTTCATCGCTGAATTCGCCCGATCTTCATCCATTGAAACGATCCGGCCAGCCCATGCCTGGCATCATGCGTGAATTGTGCGGTCGATATCTGGACGCGACTGCAGTACTCGCCCAACGAACTGCGCAACTGCACCTGGCTCTCGCGTCCGAACCGGCGACGCCGGCCTTTGCACCCCAGCCTTACACACCGCAATTTCAGGCTGAGATGGCCAAGTCATTGCACGAAAGGGCGCAGAACGCGTTCGCGTTGCTGCGTCAGCACGTCACTGAAATGTCCGGTGACACGAGAACAGAAGCCGAACGAATCCTCAAAGCTGAGAATGAGCTTTTCCAAACTTTTGCAACGGCGCTCAGCCAGCCCATCGCTGCGATGCGCACGCGAATTCACGGCGATTATCATCTCGGCCAGGTCCTGTACACCGGGTCAGATTTCGTCATCATTGATTTTGAAGGAGAGCCGGCGCGTCCAATCGCGGAACGATCCGTGAGGCTCTCGCCTCTCCAGGACGTCGCAGGCATGTTGCGATCGTTTCACTACGCCGCCTTTGCGTCGGTGTTCGCAACGGGCACCGACGCGGATGCGAATAGCGAAGACGCTCACCGACGTCTAAAGGTGGCTCAGGTTTGGTATTTGTGCGTCGCCGCTTATTTCACAAATGCGTACCTCAATGAAGCAGGGAGCGCCTCCTTTATTCCGGCGAATGAAGAGCAGCTCGCAACTTTGCTGCGCTTGCATCTGCTGGAGAAGGCTGTGTACGAGCTCAACTACGAATTGAACAACCGCCCGGCCTGGGTGCGCATTCCGCTGGCAGGCATTGCAAGCCTATTGAATTCACAGGCCGGGTGATACACGTGGAGACACGGGAACAACAGCGAAGCATGCGGGGCGCGCAGAGTGAAAGACGACTCGGCGCTATGCTAGCGGCCGAAAATACATGCAGTTTTTTGGTGTGGGCGCCGCGAGCGAAGAAGGTCGAAGTCCACATTACCTCTCCAAACGAAAGAATCATCGCGATGCAATCCTCGCAGCACGGCTACTTCTATGCCGACGTTTCGAACGTTTCTCCCGGCACGCTCTATCGCTACCGACTCGATGGAAAGATTGAACGTCCCGATCCCGCTTCACGCTTTCAGCCGCAAGGCGTTCACGGACCATCGCAGGTCCTGGACAATCATTTCCCTTGGACCGATGACGCTTGGCGTGGCCTCCCGCTCGATAAATACGTTGTCTACGAACTCCACGTCGGAACGTTCACGCCTAAAGGCACGTTTGACGCGATCATTCCTCGAATTGCCGACCTGAAGCACTTGGGAATCACAGCAATCGAACTGATGCCGGTAGCGCAGTTTCCCGGAAACCGAAATTGGGGTTACGACGGCGTCTATCCTTACGCCGTGCAGGAATCTTACGGCGGCCCGGCCGCACTAAAGAGGCTGGTCAATGCGTGTCACGAGCAAGGCCTGGCTATTGTCCTGGACGTCGTCTACAACCATCTCGGACCGGAAGGGAACTACGCCGCGGACTTTGGGGATTATTTCACCGATTTATACAAAACGCCGTGGGGACAGTCCCTCAACTTTGATGCCAGCGGCAGCGACGAAGTGCGCCGCTATTTCATCGAAAATGCCCTGCAATGGGTCACCGAGTTCCACTTCGATGCGCTCAGGCTGGACGCGATCCACGCGATTGTGGATCCATCGGCTATCCCGTTTTTGCAGGAGCTTGCCGGCCAGGTTCATGCGAGAGCGAAGGAACTGAACCGGCCGGTTTATCTGCTGCCGGAGAGCAATCGAAACGATGCTCGTGAAGTCACTCCTGCCGATGCCGGCGGGTGGGGGCTTGATTCCGTGTGGAACGATGATTTTCACCATGCGCTGCATGTCCTTTTGACGGGCGAGCAAACTGGATACTACGAGGATTTTCACGGAATCGAAGACCTAGCCCGGGCGTTCCGTAACGGATTTGTTTATACCGGGGAATACTCGAAATATCGCGGCAGGCGCCACGGCAACAGTTCGAAGAAAATTCCCGGTGAAGGCTTGATCGTCTTTGCGCAGAATCACGACCAAGTCGGCAACCGACTGCTCGGCGACCGCCTGGCTCAGACTGCCTCATTCGAGCAATTGAAGCTCGCCGCCGCCACGGTTCTTCTTGCACCTTACATTCCGTTACTTTTTATGGGCGAAGAATATGGCGAGATCGCGCCATTTCAGTATTTTGTCAGCCATGGCGATCCGGCACTGGTCGAAGCTGTGCGCAAGGGACGTACTGAGGAATTTGCGCGATTTCGCTGGGGAGGAGAAATTCCTGATCCTCAAAGTGAGGAAACTTTTCGGAGCGCGAAGCTGAATTGGGAATTGCGACGCGAGGGTCGGCACGGTGTGCTCTTGGAGTTCTACCGTGAACTTCTGCGGCTGCGTCGCGAAACTCCCGCCCTCGCGCTGCTCGATAACAGGAGTACCATCGTTGCCACAGTTCAGCACGAGAAAACGCTCCTCGTCATAAGACGGAGTGGCGCCAGCGAAATCCTTGCGGTGTTCAATTTCGATGCGCGGCCAGTCCAACTGTTGCTGCCCCTTTTGGCGGGGCAGTGGCAAAAGGAATTGGACTCAGCCGAGCAGCGTTGGGAAGGCCAGGGTAGCGAAGTGCCTCGCTCGATAGATCCCAGCGTGGGAGTGAAATTCTCTGTCTCAGCGTCCGCATTCTGCCTGTTTTCGACGTCGCACGACGAGTAAAAATAGCAACCTGCTAGTCCGCCCGCAAGCGGGCGATCAAATCGCTCGGCAGTTTGTGCGACAGTTCCAAGAAAACCCCGTTGGTCCATCCGAATCCGATGACGTTTTCTTTGTACCCCTCGACAATATGAGTCTTTGCAGTGCGCGTGACCACGTCGTATTTCTCCCGGATGGTCTGGTCGCGCTCAAAATTCTCGAGAACCATGCTCAGAAATTTGTAGCTGACACGGTTGGCGTCGGCTTCATAGCCGTAACGTCGCATGCCTTCTATCACCAGCAGATGAATCGGCGCCCAGCCATAGGGATAATCCCATTGTGTCTGGGATTCTCTGGCGCTCATGGCAATTCCGCCGGGCTGCTCGAAGAACGGAAGATTACGCATGACCGCCTGGGCCTGTTCTTTCGATGCCAGCCCGACCCACAGCGGATAAAATGTGGTCGCGTACTTATACGCCGAGCGCTTATGAGTCGTAAAATCATAGTCGAAATAAAGCCCTGCCTTTTCATCCCAGAAGTACTTGTCGATCTGCGAGCGGCGCTCGGCGGCCTTTTGGCTCCACTTCGATGCTTCTGCCTGTCGTCCGAGCATCTCGCTCATGCTCGCCAAATCCCTCTCCGTTTTATACAGCAGGCTATTCAGGCAGACGGGAGCGTAATGATGTGTATCGGCGCTGAAGGGTCCGAAACGGAATGAAACGTCGAATCCTGATTCGCGCATACTTCGATCGCCTTTGTAGTATTCGGCGCTCAAGGCCACACGAGTTACCTTCTTGCAGTTGGCCGCCTCGGTTTGATGCGGCTGGGCCTCGCAAGAGGGAAGCTCGAAGATGCTTCCCAACACTTTTGTCGAGGGCGGCGCCGAAGCAACATGGACCAGGTAGCGTTCGTTCGAGCCGCCGTGCAGGAAGAAGAATTGTGCGACGCCGCGATAATACATGTCCGGGTCGCCCACGATCTCCGGCACCGGACCCTCGCCATGATCGAAATAACGCGACAAACCGGTGTCTCCGGCAAGATGCGGAACCTGGGCCCATTGCTGGTAGTCCCGCACCGCATATTCGTAGGCTTTCTCGAGCCACTGCAGATTCTGCGCGCCCGACGCCATTTCGGCTTCATACACGGCTAAGATCATGGAGGTAAGAAATGGCGGCTGCGATCGGGTCAGGTAGTAAGTGCGGTTTGCGTTCAATACCTCGCCGTAGTGCTCGATCTCGAAGAAAAAGTTTTCGACCATGCCTTTCGCGAGGTTTTTGCGATTGTCACGAAGAAGCCCGCGGATGATAAAGTAGCTGTCCCAACCGTACATCTCATTAAATTGTCCGCCCGGAACAACGTAGGGGTTCTCCAGATACAGAAGCCCTTCGGTGGGAATCTTGGAAACCTCGACATCGCCGCCCTTGGTGATGCGCTCTGGCAGGTTCTTGACGAGAACCCTGCAACGTTTCTCCAACTCGGTCAGCACCGGCGGAGCGGGTGCCTCGGCGGGAAGATAAAGAACAGGCTCATCCTCGGTTTTGACATCCTCGAAGGTTCGGCAATCCGCGAGAGAACGCGTCAAGTGCTCCCAGGCCTGCGCGATGTATTGCTGAATACCGTCAAATGAGCCGGGCTCTTCCCTCATGACTCCCTTGGTGTCAGGGTGGTTCCCTTTGCTAAACGGGTAAGAGCCGGATAGCAGTCCTGCGGACAAGAGAGCAAGAACGGTACGGCGGTGAATCTCCATGGGTCGATCAGCCTCCGCCTTCTTCAAACCCAACCTCTATTCTTGCAGTAGATGGGCGTTGATTCCACCAAAACAGAGCGCTAAAAACTGGGCATTTGCGAAACCCTCCGCTCCCGCCGGCGTCCTCAGGGATGTTACGGCTAAGGTTAAGAACCCTCGCTTCTAGGGTGATTCACGGATTTGCAGCTCTAAGCGAGATGGGTATCCTCGGTTAGTCATACCCTCATAATGCTTCGCCCATACGGGGCAAGTCAGCTTTGGCGGCTTGCCCCTCTTTTTTGGGGGGGACCGAACGACCCGCGCCCGCGGCGTATCTCCCGCATAATTCATGCAATAAGGAGCGTTGTCGCCAACCGTGAGCCTTGCGCGTGTACAATATGGGCGCAATTAACGTCGAGGGGTTTTCATGACCACCTACTATTTGCTTAAAACCGAGCCTTCGGAATATTCCTTCGTCGATCTTCAGAACGACGGAGTCACAGAGTGGGACGGCGTTTCGAATCCTGTGGCGCTAAAGAACCTTCGGGAGATGGAGCCGGGAACAGCTCTCGTGATATATGAAACCGGAGACCGCAAGAGTGCAGTTGGCACAGCGTCGGTCGTGTCCGTGGACGCCTCAAATCCGAAGAAGCCCTTGGTCAAGATTAAGGCCGGAAAACCGATCGAACCGGTGTCTTTGGCACAGATCAAAGCGAATCAGCGATTTGCTGACTCGCCTCTGGTGCGGCAGGGAAGGCTGTCTGTCGTTCCGCTGACGACAGCGCAATATCAGGCGTTAACGGGCCGCTGAGGCCGTCAAGGCGTCAGCAAGCCTGAATTTTGGCACCGAGTTCAGTTCGTTTTGTCTTTCGAATAGCACAGCCGTTCGAGATTGCATTCGAGGCACTTCGGTTTGCGGGCGAAGCACACTCGGCGGCCGTGCCAGATCAATTGGTGCGAGAAAATCACCCATTTGTCCTGGGGGATGATTTGCATCAGATCTTGCTCGATTTTCTTAGGATCAGTGTTCTTGGTTAGATCGAGCCGGGTGGAAAGCCGCTGGACGTGAGTATCCACCACCACCCCAGACGCGATGCCGAATGCCGTGCCGAGCACTACGTTCGCCGTCTTGCGTGCGACGCCCGGCAGCGTCAGTAACTCTTCCATTGTGCTCGGCACTTCACCGTGAAATTCCTCGACGATTTTTTTGCTCGCGCCGATGATGGATTTTGTTTTGTTGCGGAAAAATCCGGTCCGACGAATTTCTTTTTCGATTTCGGCCGGATGGGCGTAAGCAAGCGCCTTGGCATCCGGGTATTTGGGAAAAAGGTGCTCGGTCACCTGATTGACAACGACATCGGTGCATTGGGCCGAAAGAATGGTCGAAATCAAGAGCTGAAAGGCATTCTCGTGCTTGAGCTCGCAGTTTGCTTCGGGATACGCTTGGTCCAACCCCCGGAGAATCGCGGCAACCCGTACCGGATTGGGCCCGCGCCCGAACACAAGGCCGCTATGGCCACGTCGCGATCCGCCGCCGGCAGTCTTGGCGCCCGTACGTCCAGCGGACCCTGCTTTTGCAATGGGCTTCTTCTTTGGATTTTTCTTTTTTGTTTTCGCCATCAAGCGAAGGAATATATCACAACCAACGGAACGAATCCGCGCACACCCGCTCAGGGAAACGCGCGAGCGTCAGACAGCGAAGAAGAGGTTTTGCGCGAAAGGCCACTCGGCGTCACACCACTGCTGCACGCAGCGAAAGCCGGTGCGGGAGCCCATCTGAATGACTTCGTCAGGATTGTACTTATGAGAGCTTTCGGTCCAGATGGTTTCACCTGCACGCAAGTAGAAGCGGAAACCTGCCTCGCGGATCGTGATGCGCTGCCATGCCTTTGAAACCAAATGCATCTCCACTCGCCGCTCGGATTCGTCATAACGCGCTAAATGGCGAAATTGTTTCAAGTCAAAATCCGCGCCGAGATCGCGATTGATCCGCGCTAACAGATTCATATTGAATGCCGCGGTGACGCCCGCGGGATCGTCATACGCCAGCAACAATTGCGAGACCGGCTTTTCCAAATCCGTCGCCAACAGAAGTGCGTCGCCTTCTTGCAAGATCGCGCGCACCTCTCGCAGGAATTGATCGCCGGCGGGACGGTCGAAATTTCCGATGGTGCTGCCCAGGAACAGGACCAAAATGCGTTCGCCCTCGCGGCGCCGCGCCGAAACTTCCTGCAGGCCGTCCAGATAAGCCCGCTCGAAACCCACGATGCTCACATTGTCGATCTGGCCGATTTCCTGCCGACAGCGTGAAAGAGCGCTTCCGGAAATATCAATCGGATAGTAGTTCACCCGCTGCCGCCGTGAGAGCGCCTCCAGCAACAGCCGCGTCTTCTGTCCGCTCCCGCTTCCCAATTCAGCGACAATCACCGGAGACGGCAGCAGCGACACAATTTCGTGCGAATGTCGCTGCAGCAAGCGCATTCCCGCGCGGCTCAGCCCGTATTCCGGCAGCAAGCAAATCACGTCGAACAGCGCGGACCCTACCTCGTCATATAAATATTTCGAAGGTAGTTCCTTCTGCCCGGGCTGGTTGAGGCCTACAACTACCTCGGCAGCGAAATCCGGCGCGACTTGGGGCTGCGCACTTGCACTGGTCATTCGGGGAGCGGTTCCCATGGATTATTCCTCCACGCATCGGAAACTGCTGTAAATGTACGGGTAGTGGGGCTGGAACCAATTGCGGAAGGAACGCCGAAGCATGCTGGTGTCCGTACGCGGCGAGCCGCCCTTCATTACGAAATGCCTTCCGTCGAAAAAGTCGGCGGAGTAGCCGGCATAGAATTTGAATGGCTCAAATTCGGGCAAGGGGCCAAATACTGTGGAAGTCCACTCCCAGCCGTTGCCGAGCAGATCGTGCACGCCGTAATCGCTGGCGCCCTGCACGTGCTCATCTACTGTCGCGGGATCCCAGCTCTGCTGATTGAAATTTCCCCGCGTTTGGTCGGGAGGTTCGTCGCCCCACGGGTACTGACGCTCGCGCCCCTCGGTAGTGCCATAGGCCGCGCGATGCCATTGCTCCTCGGTAGGAAGCTTCTTGCCTGCCCAGCGCGCATACGCCGACGCTTCCGCATGGCTCACGTAAGCCGGCCACCCTTGCGGCAGCGGGATAGTACCGAACATTCCGCGGAACTGCCATTCGGCGTCGGGGTCCTCTACCGAGTCGTTTGCGGAGAGCAGCCAGAAATGTGGAAACTCCAAGCTCTGTTTGCGGCGCCACTCCCAGTCCTCTGTCCGCCAATACTTGGCGTCACGATAGCCGCCGTCCTGTACGAATTTTAAATATTCAGCGTTGGTGACCGGGAAGACGTCGATCGAAAAGCTCGGCACCAGCACTCGTTGCGCGCCAAATTCATTATCCCAACCAAACGATTTCGCCGAGCGCGGCTGGCCCAAGGTGGCGATACCTGAGGGAATTGTTACTTGGCTTGCATATGGTGCGGGCCGCGAATCGTACTTGGGAAGCTCTTGCGGAATTTTTCGGGCGAACGGAAGATTGTGCAGCAGATACGCCAGCGTCTCGGCGTGCATCAGCCGGTGCTCGATGGCGACGTTGAGCAGCGTGCCGTCCGCCAGCGACGGATCGGCTCCCAGTGACAAGCCCGGCTCGCGCAGGCGCTCATCCAGTTTCCTGCGTACCGCGTGATTATATTTTTCCACCTGGGCCAGAGACGGCCAATCGCTCGGCTTGTCCGTCGGCAAGCCACCGCCCACCGGATCGATACCGAACGCGAACAATGTATCGAGCGTGCCATCTTCCGACGCAATACCCAGCGCCGCACTCAGCAAATTCCTGTCGAACGCTTCCAGATGTCCGAGATAAAAAATCAGCCGGTGGCGCTCCGGGATCGGACGGTCGTAGAAACTATTCGGAGGAAGCAGCGAAAAAAGCGCATCCGTGCGTTCACGCGCTTCTTGCAGGCGCACGAGCAAAGAAGGCTCCAGCTTCATCACTGCGCGGGAGGCTGTCACGGTTCACCTCGGAGAGCGAGGGATTCCTTTTGTACCCCTAGCCCCGTCATGCGGCAAGCTATTTCAGTCCAAACAAGAGATTAGATGCAGGGACCGCCAGAAGGTACCAGCGTTCGCGGGTCAAATAAAATACAGCAATCTCCGGAAAGCTCTACCGCGATGACTGTAGACGTTTTTCTGGTCCGACGTCAATTCTGCGTAGGTGCGCCCAAGTTCCTCGAATAGGAAGATTGGGTCGTAGCCGAATCCACTTCTCCCCCGGGGTTGCTTGGTGATCGCGCCGCGCGCCATCTCGGAGGCAACCGCGAGCGCG
>Ga0210396_10000655_pt1 | contig 42438 bp, 36 predicted proteins | sample IncBWH17OmetaG_FD_155466 | JGI IMG/M metagenome (GOLD analysis project Ga0210396, IMG submission 155466) | Forest soil microbial communities from Barre Woods Harvard Forest LTER site, Petersham, Massachusetts, United States - Inc-BW-H-17-O ... | reverse complement strand
ATTGAACAGATTCGATGAGACCCAGAACAATGTTTCCACATCATGCTCGCCAATCTGGACGACAATCTTGTCAATTGTTTGTAAAGAAGTTGTAAAGATTTCCCCGCGACGACACCAAAGCTTGAGACTGAACCATTCGGTAAAGCCTCTAAGCCAGGTCCAGAGGGTTGACACCCTGCCGTCTAGTCAACGCGGCGAGTGCCGCGCCGCAATGCCTGCGCTATGGACTGCGCTATGATTTGATTGCCACCCGGGTCCAGGTGGAACTCGTCGACGTAAATTAGTTCTTGTACCTTGTCAAACACATGACCGAGAAAGAAGAAACTCTCGGAGGCTGCCGATCGAGTTTCAGCCTCTTTGTAGACGGCTTTAAGACCACGGTGGACTCGTCCCCCTAGCTCTTTACTGCGAGCCTCCTTTAACTCCTCCTCAAAAGGTGCCAACGGCTTGGCTCCGTACGCCAGTGTAGGTTGCCAGAAGAAGTAAGTTTTGAAACCATACGCGGTCTCCAGGAGGTGCACAAACCTCAAGTTCGTTTCATAGTTCTGGAGCGTAGCCTCTGCTTTGGTAGTTAACTCTGCGTCCGAAAAACTGGGAAGCCCCTTTTGACCGTAGTTTTCCAGCAATAACCTGATCAACTGAAAAAGGTGGGAATTGTTCAACAAAACCAGCTTGCTATCCGGCCCATTTTCAAATCTGGTTTTGATCATGTCAAAGTTCGAATGTGTGGTTGGAATTCCAGGTGAAAAGCCGCCAACTAAAGACTCATTGATGCCATCATAGAAAATTGCGATGTCGGGCTTTCGGCCGGCCTTCAGTTGCTGACTTAACAAAATTACTTCCTGGTTAGTCACGTAGCCCTCCACGCCTAGATTCGTGACCTCGACACACGCGGTGGGGTCTGTGTTGAGCTCCCGCGACAGGTATGACGGTATTGTCGCCCAATCCGGAGTCCCTATTCCGTAGACTGTTGAACCTCCAAAAACCCAGACCCTCCGCGCAGCCATGTTTCCGCAGCCATCGCTCGCAGCCTGGACTGTTCTGCGCCACGTTCCCATCTCTGTATCATCTGTATTTATGAATTTTCCATGCCATTTCCTCACGCCCCACACCATAAAAGGCAAGTAGTTGCTGCGCGCCTGAGCCCAAAAGGCGCTTTGTTCTGTCCAAAACTCGCGGCCCCATTTTTCGTTGTCGTACGCTGGACTCTTCTGGGGCACGAGAGGATCCCGGTGAAACCTGCCGTAAGCGAGGAGTAGGGCAAATGAGCATAATTCCGCGAGAATCGCGACGACAATGAGTGTGGCGACCGAACGGCCGAGGATGCCGAAAAACTCTTCGGCGAAGACTGCATGACGGGTCTGTTGCACGACTCTTCTCCGTTTTCGGAACGATTAAGCTCGTTGGTTGACGAACGATGGAAGCTCGGCGTTCCTGAATTCAGCTTCTGCAGTTAGCGATCCTACACCATTCCTCCGTCCCCGCAAGGGGTTTGCTCTTTGCACTTGACGCTAGTGCAAACGAAGCTGTTGGCTGAGGCTGACCTTGCGGGAGGTCGTAGTGGAACGCGCCACTGGTGGATTTCGGTGAACTCTCCATGCCGGAAAGCTCTTAACGGCCTAAAAGGCTTCGACTATTGCTCAAGTCTCAATGAATAATGGTTTGAGATGGCTTAAACGGTGGTCCATTCCTCGGACAAGCGTAGATCCTAAATGAACGCCCCTCGACCACTTTTTTGATGCGAGTTCAATTGGCAAATAGCCGAACCCGCCTACGATCGACTGGAAAGCTTGCAACGATGTCGGACCGGAGAAACAGGATCCACGATAGCGCGTTGACCCTGTTCTCCAATCGGAACCGATTTTATCCGACCTACGACACCGCTTACTTAAAGTTGATCACGCCGAACAGACCGCTTTGATATCCGTTCGGGCCCGCGGTGAAGAAAAGCTGATTGGGGTTGCCGTTCGATCCGCCGCCTTGTCCGAAAGCCAGCGCCCATAGGCCACTGATGCTGATCACTTTGCCGGTTGTACCTTTGAGCTGAGTAATGAACCTCCCGGTTTTGGCGTTGAACGCGTTGATGCGGCCATCGCCGAGATTTCCAACCAGCAGTGCATTGCTCGCCGGACCAAAGTTCTTGGGCGCCAGCGCCAATCCCCAGGGCGTATTGAGGTGGGTGCTCTTAGTGAGAGTCTTAATCAGCTTGCCGGTGGTGTCGAAGATATCCACGACGCCGTTGCCGTAAAGGCTATCGACGAAAGTCACGAAAAGCTGTCCGTTGATGTTCTGAATGCCATAAGGGTTGAAGCCTGAAAGCTTCTTGTCTGTGAAGGAACGCACCAGCTTGAACGATCCATTATAGATGTCGACTTTGTTGTGGGCCTCATCGGCGGCAAAGAGGAAGTTTGCGCCTTTGCTTTGACCGATTGCCAGGCCAGAGTAAACGGTGCCCGACGGGGCTCTAACGGCAATCACAGCGCTGCCGCCGCTGTTCCAGCCGCTGATCGTGCCATCCATAGTGGCGAAAATAAAGAAGGCCGGGTTTCCCGAAACCTTGAAGTCCTTAGTGCCGTTTGCGACCTGCCCGGTCGGTGAACCCCGGCCAGTACCTGAGGCAGGGGGAATCGTGACTACAAGACTCTGCTTCACACCGTGGTTGTCATACAGAGTGGACAGGCCGGTGCCATTGTCGCTGATCCAGAACGGCCCGCCGGAGAAGGAAGACATTCCCCAGGCATTGATCAGCTTTCTGTCCTGATGCTTGGCTATTCCTTTCTGGTTCGATACTAGATTTGTGATGGCATATTGAGCGGCGGCGGGGCTTGGAATCAACCCCACGATGATGACGAGTGAAGCCAGACACGCGAGTGTGCGGCGCGACCAATTTTGCGAACCCATTCTTTTTCTCCTTAAAGTATCGAAAATTGACGGTAGTGGCTGCTGCGCCGGTGGGCGGAACTCGAGTGGGGACCCAAGCGAATCCACTCACCCCGAATGAGAGGAATTCTCGGTGATCACACCGATAATTGTGTCAAGGAACTGTCTCCGAATTGTAAAACTTTGAGCAGCTGGCGAGACCTCGCGGCTCCCCGGTGTGCTGAATTCCTCACACCTGAAGCCCGAATCGCGCCCGCATTTCGCGTCGCCCGAGACTCGTGACGTCCAAGGCCCTGCTGCTCAGATCCTGCACAACCCATTTTCTTTTCAGTGCGACGTTTAGGAGGGCTGCTCCCAGCGCTCCGCCCACATGAGGCCGCCGCTCACTCCAATCCAGGCATGCGCAGGCGAAACGACGGCGCAGCGTCCGAGTTGCCTTGAGATCAATGCCAAGAGCCTCAAACACTTTTGTTCCAGCCAAGGTGACGTCGTAAGCGTTGTCACTGCCTTTCGGATCGGCGGACAGCCATCCCAATGCCCTCAAGCGGTCGTGGAGAGATACACCGACCGTGCCCGCCATATGATCGTAGCAAGTTCGCGCGGCCCGCAGTCGGCTGGGCGTGTTGGGCACGAATTTGCCGCGACGAACACCCGCGAGCACGCTCAGCCCTTCAAGGGCACGGGCCACATTCGGTCCTTCGAGACTGTAGAAACGATGCTTCCCCTGAACCAGCACTTTGACCAGGTGAGATGTCTTCAACCGATTCAAGTGCACGCTCGCGGTTGATGGACTCACTCCGGCCACCGTGGCAAGCTCGGTGCTGGTTCGCGCGTGACCATCCATCAGGCAATAGAGCATGTGGGCTCGCGCTGGCTCGCCGATGGCGGCTGCAATTCTGGAGACTGCGGTGTCAGGGTGGTTCTCCACATTCATATTTTGATGATAGACGAAGTGTTGTTGTCGGGCAACAGGCAGACTGCGGGATGTTGACTCTTGCAACTGTACAGATGAGCCGCCGTGAAGCCATCGCTGATCTAGCAAAGACAGCGTTGACGGTTGGTTGGGCAATTCATGGACAAGACGGACCACCAGGAGAATTGAAATGACGATAACCTGCGTCATCCGCTATGAGATCGATCCGTTCCAGCGAGACGAGTTTAAGAAGTACGCCGAGAATTGGGGCCGCATCATTCCTCGATGCGGCGGCCACCTTGTCGGGTATTTTCTTCCTCATGAGGGCACGAACAATGTGGCCTGGGGTTTGATTGCATTTAATAGTCTTGCTTCCTATGAGGCGTACCGGACACGCTTGAAGTCAGATCAGGAAGCGCGCGAGAATTTCGCCATGGCAAACACGAAGCGCCTGATTCTCCGTGAAGAAAGAAACTTTGTGGAAGTCGTTGACGGAACATTCAACCTTCCCTCGACCCTTCCAGGGCGAGCATGATCGAGGCGAAGCGTCAGGCTTAGTTAGGGCATGGGTTTGGCCGCTATCAGTCATTTAGCGAGCCAAGGATAAATCATCCCATGACACTCGCAAGACGCCAATCGTTATGGTCAGCATTCTTGTGATGCAACCGATGGCGATTTACCCAGGCGATCGGATCTACATAGATCGCGAAGGTGTTATTCACGACAGTGACGAGTTTTATGAACCATTCCTTATAGTCGAGTGAACGATGAGCGATTCCCAAATGAAGAAGATCAGCCAAATACAATCCACCAAGAAACCAGCAGAAGATAAAATAAACTGCGCCGATTAACAATCCGGTCCACAGTCCCAAGTTACCTGGGGCAGAATACATAGAAGCCAGCATGTAGACAAGAATTATCAGATTAGACTGTGACGTTGTAGATTTTCACGAAGCCTCCGCGCGGCATGATTCAAGCAGAAATCAGAGCCCCTTACAAGTACAAGTTAAAGAAGTTCAGCGTGTCGAAGGCACAAAAATCATATCCACAATCATTCATCCACTGCCGGCAGCAATCTTCCCTTGGAACTCCTCCGCAGTATTCGGCAGTTTCGTGGGATCAGCCAAACTTTAAAGCCTCGGCACGGCAATATCGCATCAAGTCACGGCTAAACACCTAAGCGGCGCCCCTCGGCGCGGTCGATCAGTTCGATTCTTCATTGATCGTAGGGTCGGCGCTTCCAACACCGCTGTGGGTCAGAGACGATGATCTCATCCTCGATGGGGCCGAGCGCCGAACCGAGTGCCAGCTAATCTTCAAGGGGAGTTAAGGACGGCTGCAACCGTCCTGGGTTCATGATGTTAGCAGGGTCAAGTCCCTGTTTAATGGCAGAAACGGCCTTCACGCCCACGGCGGAAATATCAGCGGCTAGCCATGGCAGGTGCTCGGTCCCGACCGCGTGGTGATGAGAAAGCGTTGCCCCATTATCGATGAACGACTGCTGGACGGCACGCTTGACTTGAAGATATTGCTCCATCTCGCGTCCCAGTTGTTGCCGGAAGCCGAACGTGAAGTACAGACTGGCCCCACACGGATAAGTATGGCTGATGTGACATCCAGCCCAAGGACGGACTCCGCTTTTGCTGATTTCGTCGCGCAGAACGGCAGTAGTGTCCTGATACAACTTGGCGATATTACTCCATACGGTGGCGGTCTCGCTCACGTCGGTTGTGACATTGCGGTCAAGCAAGAAATCGCGGATATGGGGAAAATCATACTTGGTTGCCTCAAATGACTTCCCGGCACCGGCGCCTAGGCCAACCGCGCCGCATTTTTGATAAATTGCTTCCGCTTGCTGCAACCGCCCGGAAACGCCACGCGGACTGCCCTCAAAAGCAGTAAGCATCAGGCACGCTCTGGGCTGGGCAAACCCTTTGGCCCGCAGATAACTTTTGAAAAGGCTACCGGCAATTTTCGTGAAGCCTGAGGCCGGCGGCCGAAAGGCCAGCGAAAGCGCCGTCTTATCGGGATCGTTGAGGCGTGCCATGGCTGGCATGCACTCCTGGCTCACACACTCAAACATGGCTTCAATTCCGCCCTCGAATTCAGGAAACAGATAGCCTCGCACTTGCCGCGATTCGGGAACGGCGTGGACGCGCATGGTGGCCTCGGTGATAACGCCAAGCGTCCCTTCACTGCCGATGCAGAGGTGATTGACATCGATACCATTCGAGGACTTGGGGACCTTACGCGTCTGCAGCACTCCTTCTGGAGTCACCATGCGTACGGCGATCACCATATCTTCGATCTTGCCGTACTTATCGCTTTGCATTCCCGCCGAGCGCGTGGCGATCCAACCGCCGAGAGTGGAGTGCAGAAACGAGTCGGGAAAATGGCCCAGCGTCATTCCGTGTGCGCCCAACTGTTCTTCGAGGTCCGGGCCAAAGACTCCGGCTTCGATCTGTGCGGTAAACGAGCGTCTGTCAACCGCCAACACTCGGCGCATCCGCCGCATATCAAGCGACACGCACATGCGTCTAGCATCCATTCGTTCGAGGCACCCAGCTATGTTCGACCCTCCCCCGAAGGGAATCAACACAATGTTGCGCTCGGCCGCCGCGCGAAGTGTAAGGCATACGTCGCGCTCGCTCTCGGGATAAACAATCAGATCGGGGGCACCTGCCGCAATGCCGCGGCGCAGGCGAAACAGATCGCGGAATCCCTTTCCATAAGAGTGGATGACCCGCTCCTTCGCGTCATCCGTGATCTGGCAGGGCGCAAGACAGGTACGGAGTTTGCCTAAGAATGGCTCATCGGCACGGGCTTCCGGCAGTTCGATCGACTCCAGACTCCACTCGCGTCTTGTGAAATCATCCCTTGCAATATCAAGGACTGACCTGGCGTAAGGCCAAAAGTCAGGATGGTGGCTGGCGCGAAATTCCGCGTCCTCATATCCCCAACCCCACCACTTCATGTGCCTTGGTTCGTGGGCCATGTGTTCACTAGTGAAACTGCCATGTTGTGCCCTTTTCCTGCAACTCCGGTGCTAACTCCCGCGCTTCGCGGCGCGAGCTAAGCATTCGAATACTTTCTGTGAGTTGCTCAACTGCGCGACGGCGTCGTTCGCGCGGAAGTTCTCCTGATTGCAGACGCGCCAATTCAACGGGTTCTCCGAAACGCACCGTCACCGGACCAGCCCTTGGCACATAGTGTCCCTTCGGGAGAATGTGGTGGGTACCTTCTATGTATGCGGGAACGACCGGTACGTCAAGTTCGATCGCAAACAGGGCTGCACCGCTCTTGAATGCCCGCACTTTACCGTCCTGCGACCGAGTGCCCTCGGGATAAAGGATGAGGCTGCCTCCGGTTTGCTGCATGAATTGCCGACAAGTTGCCAAGCAGGCAGAAAGCGACTTAGCTCCTGGTTCACGATCGATTGGTATGACATTCATCAGCGGCGAGACGGCCCAGCGCAGGCGTCGCGAGCGAAAGAAATAGTCGCTGGCGCCGATCAGAGCAAAGCTGCGAAAGCTGCGCTCGCTTGCCGTCATCAAGACCGCACTGTCTGCATGACTAGTGTGATTGCTGCAAAGCAGAAATGGTGCGTCCGGAAGATGATGTCTCTCCTCTACCGTAAGGGGACAATACCACTTGAAGAATGCCCGGCAAAAGCGTTCGAAACAGAGACTGCCTAGCGCTGATGCCCAGAATCCGTCGTGCAAGCTATACCGGCTATTCATCTCCCTCAAGATATCAAACAAATCATGAATCTCAGAGTTTCCGACAAGAACTATTGAAGGTGAAAAGGAACCAGCGCACGACTGACATCCCATCCGCCAGGAACTCGGCAAACTCATGCCAAAACTGATCTTTTGCAAGTGAGGTGCCCCAAAGGTATTGCATTCGTGCACGACGCTCTTAACGAGCCGACGGCGTATGCCGTTGCGGACCGTATCCTGCGCCGGACGGCCGAGTTTCTGACTGAGGGACGGTCGCAGCGCGGCTGTATGACAATCCAGGCAGCCTTGGCCGGTGGTGTGGAAGGTGAGCCGATCCGCAGAAAGCTTATCGCCCTGAGAGTCAAGGAGCACGACGCCTTGCGTCGGCGGTTTGAACGAGCCAAATCGGAAGGTGACCTTCCGAACGATGCGGATTGCCGCCGATCTTGCCCGATTTGTCACTGCCCTCTTTCAGGTCTACACATCCGTTTCCTGCTCCGGAGGTTGGGGCGAAGCCTGAGTGTTCTGGATGGCCTTCTTGCCTTTCTTGTTTTTCCTGGTCCGCATGACATTGATTGCAGCGGCGTCGAGCGAGGTCTTGATGTGCGCCGCGTAGTATTTCTCGATCATCTCCACGCTAGTGCGGCAGTTCTTAGCGATTTGGTAGATGTCGGCGCCCTCCATTAGGCGCAGGCAGATGTACGTATGCCGCAGACTGTAGGCTGTACGGGGTCTGCCTTCGCGGTCGAAGCGAAGATTCTGTTCGTCGAGGATAGTTTTGAAAAGCTCGCGCTGCCGCTTGGGAAAATGAGGTCAGTAGGTTCAGGCATGCGCCATTGTTCGCTAAGGACAGCGGAGGTCACGGACGTTTTTGTGGGCGTGTTCACGCCATAAATGCGCGCCGTGCGAAGCCGGCTTCGAAGTCGCTCAAAGGGCCTCACTGCAACCGGGCATACTGTTGCAATATCCGACGCCGCGCTTTCCGCGCACTTCAATCTCCAGGATCGGCTTACCCAAATCCTCGTCATCAACGATCGTGACATCCCGGAAGGCGCCAGGCCTCGTCGGGCCGCAGTCCGGTATTAACTGCCAGGAGCACATAGTCGTGAAGCTGTTCCGCTTCCCAGTTGAATCCCCTTCTTCGGCTCATGCGCGCGCTTTCGTGTCGCTTGGTAGAGCTTTTTGTATTCCTCTGGTGAGAACCACGCCCGGTGGGAGATTTTGGGGGACGACCGGTACGGTTCAGAGAAATCGGGGAGTCGCTCGAGCCAACCGTGGCGCAGCGCTGTTTTCAGGGTCTGGTGCAGCGTGACGATTTCCCGATGCATGGTGCTGTGGCCTGGTGGCTTGCCGCGTTACGTAATTGCTTCCTGGTGTCTGTGAATTCGGTATTCTTGGATTTCCTGCGGTGATCTCTGAGATGCCGAGGTTTCCGAAGAACGGGACCAAGTGAACACTCGATCGCCAGTGCTGGCCGTCCACATATCGCTCGTTGCGTCGTCCCTGAGTGATGATGTCGTACTCGCGTAGATACTGCTCAGACACCTCGCGAAAGGTCTTTTCGCTCTTGATCTCGCCTGCGCGGAGTTTTCCGCGAAGCTGCAGGTATTATTTTTAGGATTTAAGTCCCGTGCGTATGCCAGTTTCGCCACCCGGGCGGGCAGGGAAGTTGTTGAGGCCAATATATCAGTTTGCTGAATGACTAAGCGCTCGAAAGTGTCTTACACCGTTGGACTTGAACGCGGACGTAAAGACGCGGAATCCAAGTCGGAGCACTTTTCTCTTCAGCTCTTGCGAGCCTTGATGTCGTGCTGGCGAAACGGTCCCGTGGTTGCTTGAAGCATGTGCGTGATTTCCGTTGCCTCGGATGTACTTCCCGCAAGTTGAAAACGACCATCGGGCAACAGACTGTAGCGGCGACCTCGCCAATCGATCGTGCTCCCGAAAAATCCTGAGATCCAGACCAAGAGGCTCATCAGGTCTTGCACCGGAATGAGCCACCATCTTTGGCTGGTGAGCGGATCTTGCAAAACGCACTTCGCTGTACTCCACGCGGCCAGCGCCCGGAAGAGCGCAGTCACCGCTAAAAGGGGCCACAGCCTCGGGACCGCCAGCCAAAGCACCAGCGCGAGCGGAATGGGATTCGTGAAGACTTGCCCCCAGTAGCCGGTAGGGCGCGAACGCTTTGTGCTCCGGGCCCATCGCAGGCGGTGCTGCAAATTCTCTTTTAGCGTCTGACTGCCGATGCGGTGCTCAATCACGCAGGAAGAGAGGATAACCCGGTATCCGAGTCGAGGTGCCCGGTTTCCGATTTCAAAATCTTCGGCAAGGTAATGGCCCAGCTCATCGAAACCACCCATGGATTCGATTACCTCTCGGCGGGCGGCGAGGGTTGGCCCGAGAGCAAAATCCATCTCTCCTACCAGCCATGCCACTAGCACACCCGCGAGAAACTCTGTGTTCATCCCGAGGGCCTCAAGCCGCGACCAAAATCCGTGTCCGGGCACCGCACGGTAAGGACATGTCACGACGCCCACGGCTGGGTCCTGAAACTCGGCAGCGACACACCGCAGCAGTCCTGGCGGGACGTTCACATCGCTATCGCACATGACCAGAATGCTGTGTTGGGACCGCGCGACGAGACGCGCGAGACTGTGCGCTTTTCGGTTCGGTACGATCGGTTCCCCGGTTTCGACAAGATGGACTCGCGGCCCCTGCGGAAACTCACGTCGCACTTTATCCACAACCGCGACGGCGGGGTCGGCGAGCGCGTCGACCGCGAACAGAATTTCGTAGTCCGGATAATCCTGGATGAAAAAGCTGCGCAAATTCTCTTCGAGGCGATCGTCTTGTCCACAGAGGGGTTTCAGAACGCTGATGGGTGGGAGTGTCGCGGGCGGCGCTGGAGAAATCGCCAGGTATCTGCGCGCCGCAATCCTGGTAAGGGCGCAATAAACCCACGAGCCAGCAAGCAGCAAAACAAGGAAGGCCACGAAGACCGGTGTCAGCAATGCCATATCAGTTGCCCGAGGAATTTACTCGCCCGGCTGCGAAAGATCGAACCGTTTTCATCAGACCGTACCCGGTGAAGTCTACAATTACGGAGCACCGTTGGGAAACCCTCGCAGCATTTTATTCCAGTATAAGGTGGTCAAGGTCCGAAAAAGATCTGCTTCTGCTATCATGGGCGTTCGACTTCGCGATGAGAGTCACTCCCGGCAGTTTCGTTCTCCTCGTCGTGCTGGTTTTGTCTGCGGTCTCCTTTAGTCAGCTGCCCTCGTCTGGTTGTGATTCAAGCAAGAGAGCACTTGAAGACTGTACCTCCCTTACACAGGTCGAGCCTCCGCCGGGCCAAATCTTCGCATTTAAGTTGGGTTCTCTCGATCGTATTGCAATGCTGACAGAGAGTTCCGCGGGAACGACGGGTAGTAAGCCAGGCTCCGAGGGGGCCATGAACGCTCCTGTGCTTCCCAAGAAAGAGGGGTTTCATTGGGGGCGAGCTTTAACCGAATCGTTCACGTTCCTGGTGATCGAGCAGGCGTACGTTGTGCACACCGACTTCGCATGGGTCGTGTCTGAAAACGGGATACCGTTTAACCACTATTGGCGCGATTACATGCAGTCCCTCTCCACCTGGACGCATTCGGGGTGGAACGACGGCGATCCCAACTGGTTCGGCTATGTGGGGCATCCGATTCAAGGGGCTTTGACCGGCTTCATCGAAATCCAGAATGATCCGCAGGGCGAGAAGCTGGAGTTTTCCAAGACCAAGGCCTACTGGTGGAGTCGCTTTAAGGCTGGATTGTGGAATGCCGCTTATAGTACCCAATGGAATCTTGGACCTTTGAGTGAGGTCACGGTCGAAAAGTACGGCACGAAAGACAGGCCGCCGTGGAATTACAACGGGTCCTACCCTTGTTCGAAACATTGCTTGACTGGAGTGGGCCAGATTGACATTGTGATGACGCCGCTGGCTGGCACGGGCTGGCTGATCGGTGAAGACTTTTTGGACAAGGAATTGGTACGACGCGTCGAGGGCGCCACCCAGAACCGTCTGCTGATTGACACCGTCCGTGTTGCTCTCAATCCCATTCGTGGAGGAGCCAATGTTCTTCACGGAAAAACCCTCTGGTATCGTGCCTCCCGCGATGCTCAAGGCCTGAGCCTTGTTAATGACCAGAAAACTGCTGTCTCCGCGCGTGAGACGCCGAAAACGCAAGTTCCGGACCACGGAGACGTGTTTTTCGGATACTCCTACACCGGTGCAATTCACTGCCAGATAGGGGTCACCGACACCGCAACTGCCTGCGATCCGTTTTCAGCCAAGGCCGCGAACCGCGGTGGCTGGAACACATCGGTAGAGAAAAAGTACCTTCGTTATTTTGGACTTGTGGCTGATTTTGGTGCCCAGTATGGCGGTGTGAGCCAGCGTAGTTTCTTGTTCGGCCTGCGAGGGGGAGCTTCGATTGGAAGGTTCCGGCCGTTTGCGGAGGCGCTGTTCGGAGCTGTACAGGTACAGGAAACCGGTCCCGCAACATCAAAGTCTGAGACGTCTTTTGCCGAGGCGCTGGGCTTGGGAATCGATTTCCGACTGATGAGGCTGCTGAGTTGGCGCATTCAGGCCGATGCAATCAAAGCGGAGTTGACCGAGTTTACGCAGCAGAACGTTCGCTTGTCCTCGGGGTTGGCGGTTCGATTCTAGCCATTCCCGAACCGCTTGGGTTTGACGCACAAGACTGACCCGATCAAAGTCTTGAGTTTTGGGTTCGAAGACTCCGGCCAAGCGGCCTCGCTGAGGGAAGTCTGGAATTGCTAAAATTCCCATCATTCCGTAGTCTGGCCTTCTGGAGCAACGGTTTCCTGGTCACGAATTCTCGGGTAGCCGAACGTCGATAGCTGGAATGTAAACATTAACTGCTATCTTGCTCGCATTTTGCGGCGAAACCATATATGCTTGGATGAAATAAAACGGCGTTCATCCTACAGGGAGCACCGAAAGCATCGCGTGAGGGGGGAGCATGCGAAGGTGCAGAGGTTCGTTATGTCTGATGCGGTCGAGAGCGTACAAGTTTTCATATTGGCTGAGAACCGTCTTTTGCGCGAGGCCCTTACGCGCATTTTGGGTAAGAAAAATGATATCCGGGTAGTTGGCGCCTCCGCCTTTTCGCCTGATGTCGTGGAGGAAATCAGTAGTGCCGCCCCAGATGTCCTGCTGTCCGATTCTGCCGCGGTCTCATTATCGGATCTTCGGCTAGTCTCAGAGGTACGTGCAGCAATCCCTGGACTCAAAGTGGTTATGATCGGCATGGATGCCGACCGGGAGATTTTTCTGCGCGCGGTGCGAGACGGAATTGTCGGTTTCGTGCTCAAAGATGCTTCCGCAATGGAAGTTGCGACTGCGGTTCGTTCCGTGGCAAATAACGAGGCCGTTTGTCCTCCTGTTCTTTGCTTGGCTCTGTTTGAGTCGGTGGCCAGCCGCACCAGCCCCTCCAGCTTTGTCATCCGACACAACCTCGGCCTGACTCGACGGGAACAGCAACTCGTTCAAATGATTGGCCATGGACTCACTAACAAGGAAATAGCTTCGCAGTTGAACCTCTCGGAGCAGACGGTGAAGAACCATATTCATCGGATGTTGCGAAAGCTCGGGGCGACCGACCGGCTCGGGGCGGTGGAGATTTGCCGCATGCCGGGAGCGGTCGCATGAAACAATGCCATCGTTTCTTCTCGGTACTTTTTGGGTACTAGTCTCGCGCGAAGGCGGGCTGGATCTTCGGCGCTGGACGGAACCTTCTTGGTACTACCTGCTTTGAATCTCTGGGTCTAATTTGAGTCTTACTTTTTTGGTGAGAACAGGAGATACTGCCCGGCACGGAGAGGATCGTGCAAAAAATCAGAGTGTTGGTCGCAAACCGGCCGCGCTTGATGAAGGATTTGGTCCTTGCGACAATTGGGGATCAACCCGATATCGAAGTGGTCGGAGAAACCCAGGACGAAGCGGAAATCACTGAACTGGTTGAACGCACGCGTCCTGATTATTTAATCATTGCGTTGGAGAACCCCGAGGTCCGGCCGGGTTTGAGCGGGTTTCTGCTGGGCCGCTATCCGGAATTGAAGATCCTGGCGCTTGCCGCCGAGCGGAATAAGGGCATATTTTATTGGGCTTTCGTTGACATCCGTTCCACGCATGTCGAATCATCCGAGCAGGGCATCTTAAGTGTTTTGCGAAGCAAGTCGGAGTTAGTCGGAATTTAGACGCGCGGATGCGGATTACGAACAGGACGGGGTCAGAAGGCACGGCCGCTGCAGAACGGATCTGGCTGCCCATCGGGAATTGTCTAGGTCGCGGAGTCGTCAGCCGCTTGAGCTTACATCTCCGCGACTTCGTGCGTTGACAGGGGTTTGGATACGGCGTTGGTTCTCGGGAATTCTGCTGTACGGCGACGAGTACTGCGTCGTCCGCTGTGCGAGAACAGCGAACCAACGGAATTGATGCGGGTTAGCTCACAGATGCCCTGTAAGTGAGGGGGCGAAGCTGTAGCTAAGGAACGTATAGGGGGTTGTCGAATTTGACAGAGAGCTTTGGCCTGGATCTCGCCGCAGAATCTTTGCAGCCAGACTCTAGAGCGGTAGCGCCACTGCAATCTCACTGGTACGCAGCCCACGTATGTTCACGTCATGAGAAGCAAGTCGCACGCCAGTTAGAAGAGCGACGTGTAAGTTGTTTCTTGCCCGTGTATCGAAGTGTTCGCCGATGGAAAGATCGGCGCAAAGAATTGGACTTGGTGCTGTTCCCGGGCTATGTCTTTGTCCACCTCGACTTGAAGGATCGCTTGCGGGTGTTGCAGGTGCCCAGTGTAGTTCGATTCGTGAGTTTCAACGGTCATCCGGCTGCGCTACCTGACAGCGAAATCGAGGCCCTCAACAATGGTCTAGCCGGCGGCGTTCGCGCGGAACCGCATCCATACTTGAAGGTTGGACGTCGCGTGCGCGTGAAATACGGTCCCTTGGCGGGGGCACAAGGCATCCTGGTGCGCAGGAAAGATAAGTTTCGCGTGGTGCTTTCCATCGATTTGATCATGCGATCGGTGGCAGTCGAAGTAGATGAGGCGGACGTCGAGCCTTGTTGAAGACGAGTTCGGCCTCCGTTCAAATGTTTCCCGATCGCTTGCTTCTGGCAATCAAGAGATTCCGGCTGTTGCAGCCGCGTAGAGGTGTTATGAGTAAATTCTCACGCGTTTTTCATCATCGTCCGAAGATGATTTTGGTTTGCGTCGGACTGGTACTTTCTGCGACCGCTTGGGGTCAACAACCAGCAGCCTACAGCCGAAGTACTGCGATAGATCAAAAGGACTCTCGCGCAGAGCATGAAGCGGAACAGATGGTTTCGCTTTCAGCCGACAGAATTCTCTTCATCCTTCGCGACGAACCGGGACTGTTGCTCCAAGTCAAGAAGGCGCTGGTTAGAAAGGCTTTTGAGCAGGGAAGAATACTCGATCCGAATGAGCTCACCGATGACGCACTGTTCACTCTGATTCGGCAGGATGACAATATCCGGGTGATCGCAACCCACGAGATCGTAGATCGCGCCTACATCAAGGCGAAACCCACGCGCGAAGAACTGGCGCGCGACTTCCCATGCCGACAGTTGATGTCCAATGACACAGAGGATCTCGCGGCGAAGAAACCGGATCAGTCAGCGTCGAACACGAACACGAACACGAAGCATTCACCGAGCCAAGAGGAGGAATACTGGCGCAAGCACGAGAATGACTTGGATTGTTATTTGACCCAGTATCTTCCCTATGGCACAACACTTTACCCGTTAGGACAACCGCAGTACACCCAATCGCCTAGTCAACAACAATATCCAGCGTCGCAGTACCCATCCCAGCGGTACCCCCAACAGCAATATCCTCAGCAACAATATCCCCAGCAACAATCTCCCCCCTTCCAGACTCCCCACCAGGGCACGTCCACCGACTACCGTCGTCGGCTTGAGCTGACGCAGGCGCAACCATCCCAGGGTTACTTTGGCATGGACAGCGATCAAAGCGAGATGGCGAGCATCCAGCCTGATGAGCTTCCAAGCCTCCTGCAGGCTAGCCAAACGGGCGGCCTCTCGACGTCGTCAAGGGGGATGGGAGCCAGCGGTCCTGGCGCTTCGGGTTTGACTCTCCCTCCCGAGTTAGGTTCTTCGACGGGTTCACCTTTAGGTTCGTCCGTCGGTTCTCTGCTCGGAAGCCAGAACGGCACCTCCGGATTTCCGCAGCAAGCAAGGCTTGAGGATCAGAATCGGCTTCCGCTTCAACCATACTCATTTCCGAAGCCGGCTCAGCAGCCTATGCTCCGTCATCGGCCCAACCCATATGCTGACGTGCCCTCGCTTTACGACCTCTACGCACAGTACTCAAAGCGTTCGCCCAGGCTCGAGCGCTTCGGAGAGGATGTTTTCATCAACGGCACGGGGAACCTCGATGAGCTGCCGATGGATTTACCCGCAGGGCCAGAGTACGTTGTCGGCCCAGGTGACGGGTTGACGATCAGTCTCACGGGAGGAATCTCACAGCGGCTGCAGCGCGTCGTAGATCGTGAAGGGCGGGTTGCTTTACCCGAGGTCGGGTCCGTGGAAGTATCCGGACGCAGTTTAGGCGATGTGCAACACCTTGTGCAGACCGTGCTGCGCGGCCAGTTCCGCGGTGTTGATGCCGACGTCTCTCTTTCCCGCATCCGTACGGTCCGGGTTTATGTCACCGGCGACGTGGAGCGTCCCGGAGCATACGACGTCAGTTCACTCTCCACACCACTGAACGCATTCTACATCGCTGGTGGGCCGACATCGGGTGGCTCGTTGCGCATCCTACGCCATTATCGGGGCAAGCAACTCATTCAGGAGGTTGACGTTTACGATTTGTTGCTGCACGGCGTCCGCGGGGACGTCCAGCGACTCCAGGCCGGTGACACAATTCAGGTTCCGCCCTTGAAGGGGCAAGTCACCATCGAGGGCATGGTGCGACGGCCAGCTGTTTACGAGTTGAACGGCGAAAAGGGTCTCGCAGAAGTCTTGGAGCTCGCAGGAGGGGTTTTACCTTCCGGCACGTTGCGTCATGTGGACGTGGAACGCGTGGAAAGCCACGAGGACCGCACTATGCTGCGTCTCGATATTCCGGAGACGGATAGCGACGCCAGCGCAAACAAAGCGCTCGAAGATTTTGTCGTCCAGGACGGAGATAAAATCAAGATTACCCCGATTCTTCCCTACGCTGACAAAACTGTTTACCTCGACGGCCACGTTTCCCGTCCCGGCAAGTTTGCTTATACGGACGGCATGAAAGTTACCGATCTAATCAAGTCCTATAAAGACGTATTGCCCGAACCCTCAATCACTCACGCCGAGATTATCCGGCTGTCCCAGCCTGATTTCGCGCCCGAGGTGCTCACCTTCAATCTGGGCGATGCCCTCGCGGGCAAAGAGCAGGATTTGGTCCTGAAGCCGTTTGATATCGTTCGCGTTTTCGGAAGATTCGACTTCGAGGATCCGCCGGTGATTACAGTCACGGGAGAGGTTAGGGATCCCGGCGACCACTTAACGAATGGAGTCGCCCACCTTCGTGACGCGGTCTACCTGGCCGGCGGAACGACTCGTGATGCTCTGCTTGCCGACGCCCAGGTTTTTCGCAAGACTGGCGATGGCAAACTGGAAGTGATCAACGTGAATCTCGCCAAGGCTCTAGAAGGCGATGCGAAGGACAATATCGTTCTTGAGCCCAAGGACCGGGTCTTTATCCACCGTGATCTAAACAAGCTTGACCCGCCGACGGTCGCGATTGAAGGAGAAGTCGCCCGTCCTGGGAAGTATCCCCTCGGCGACAATATGACCGCCGCCGCGCTGGTTCGCCTAGCCGGCGGCTTCAAGCGCGGCGCCTACAAGGACGAAGCGGATCTAACGCGTTACGAAGTGGAGCAGGGCAGCAAGGTGGTCAGTGACCACGTAAGCGTGCCGATTGCGAAGGCTATGGCCGATGAACCAGATGCAGATGTCCGCCTGCGCGATGGAGATGTTCTCGCGATCCGGCAGCTCACCGGCTGGAAAGATCTTGGGGCGATGATCACCGTAACTGGTGAAGTTGTCCATCCGGGCACCTACGGTATCCAGGAGGGTGAGCGTCTCAGCTCCATCATTCAGCGTGCGGGCGGCTTCCGTAGTGATGCCTATCCCTATGGGGCAGTGTTTGAGCGTGAAAAGGTCAAGGAGCTGCAGGAAAAGAATCGTGCGGATCTGATCCAAACTGTCCAAACCCAGGCCGCCGACGTGAAGAACATTCCGGAGCAAACTCAGGACGACCAGTTAGCCAAGCAGGCGGTTCTGCAGCAGTATCAAACGACTCTGGAAAGCCTGCAAAACGCGCCACCTCAGGGTCGGCTGGTGATCCACATTTCCAGCAATATGCAGCACTGGGCCAATACGTCAACAGACATTCAAGTGCGTGCCGGCGATACGCTCTACGTCCCGAAGAAACCGAATGTGGTTCTCGTGGACGGCTCTGTCTACAACCCCACGGCGATTACCTATAAGCCGGGCAAGAGTGCAGGGTGGTTTCTGAAGCAGGCGGGTGGCCCGACGAACATGGCCGACAAGAAGGCCACTTTTGTTATTCGGGCTGACGGTTCGGTAGTCGGCGGCTCCGGGGGGTTGTTTAACGGTGGGGTGGAGAATGCCGCAATGCAACCGGGAGACATGGTGGTAGTGCCGCAAAAGATATACGCAGTCAGCCGCAAGTGGCAAAATACGGTCCAGGTGGCTCAGGTTTTGTCAGCTGTAGCAATCGCCGTCGGAGCGGCGCATAGTTTCTAGACTTGGGTTGCCACTTGATGTTCTTTTGGATCCGGCGCAGAAGTTTGCAAATCGCGCTGTTGGCGATGGCGGTGAATGGCCAGGTTCGAGCTCAGACTGGTGTGCCCGGTTCGCCCCCGGATCCCACTACTAACGAGGGCCACTCTGGCACCCAATCCGTATCGGCTCAGAAAGCGAGTGCTGGGGATTCGGCGAATCGTTTTGATCTTCAGCCGGGAGAGGATCCGCAGAATCGTTTAGTTTCACCCTTTCTGAAACACATTGTGAGCGATCAAAAGGAATTCTGGACCAGTCCCGCACGCTTTCGCACAAAAGATCTCAAGTGGATCTTGCCCGCCGTCGGCATCACGGCCGCCTTCATTGCAAGCGATAGCTGGTGGTCCAGACAGGTAAACCCAAGTCACCAGCAAACCAGCCTGAATATTTCAGATTACGGCACGTATTCCCTCATTGGTCTGGGAGGAGCTTCTTTTCTCTTTGGTTCGATGACCCACGACGATCACCTGCAGGAAACCGGACTTCTGAGTGCAGAAGCTGCCATCAACAGCACGGGCGTGACGTATTTGTTTAAAGAAATTACACAAAGACAGCGGCCTCTCCAAGGCAACGGGAATGGAGATTTCTTTACGGGAGGTTCTTCATTCTTCTCGGAGCACTCGGCTATCGCTTGGTCGATCGCGAGCGTGTGGGCGCATGAATATCCCGGCTGGCTCAGCCAAATGGCTGCCTACGGGTTGGCTTCCACAATTACGATCACTCGCGTGACCGCCAAGCAACACTTCCCATCAGACGTAATCGTCGGCAGCGCGCTGGGATGGTACTTCGGTCGCCAAGTCTACCGTGCACACCACGATCCGGAAGCGGGCGGAGCCCCTTGGGGCAGTCTGTTGCCTGAGAACACTGGCGAGAAGCCTCGCAACCCAAATTACATGGCCTCGCCCTATGTCCCCCTCGACAGTTGGATCTATCCTGCATTACAGCGTCTGATCGCTTTGGGTTACATGCAATCCAACATGCTTGGGATGCGTCCTTGGACTCGCATGGCGTGCGCGCGAATGCTGGAAGAGGCGGGAGAAAAGCTTCAGAATGATGGCGTGGAAGCGGGCGAAGCGGGGAATATATACAGATCGCTAACCAGCGAGTTCGCGACCGAGACTCAGCGCCTCGATGGAGCCCCCAACGTAGGCGCTCGCGTGGACTCCATTTACACGCGGTTCACGGGGATCTCTGGCACTCCACTTCGGGATGGCTACAACTTCGGGCAAACCATTATCAACGACTACGGACGACCCTACTGGACGGGCTTCAATAACATAACGGGCGTAACTGCCGACGCTGAAGTTGGGCCGGTGGCTTTTTCTTTTCAGGGTGAATACCAACACGCGCCAGCAATGCCTTCCAATCCTCCGCAGGTGCTGGCGGCGATCGGCGCGGCCAATGGCACTCCGCCGCTGCCTAATGGAACGGCCACAGCCAATCAATTTCAGCTTATAAACAGCGCTGTTTTGCTCAACATAAACAACGTGCAGTTTTCTTTTGGCGAGCAGAGTCAATGGCTCGGTCCGGGCGAAGCAGGCCCGTTACTGATGAGCAACAACGCCGCACCGTTCCCGGCGTTCAAGATTGACGACGTCTCGCCGCACAGGATCCCTGGGCTTTCACGGATACTCGGGCCTTACCGTGCGGAATTCTTCATTGGGCAACTCTCAGGGCAGCAGTGGGAACTCTGTACCGTACCGACGTGCCAATCGTATCCTGGATACCCCGACGTGGTTGGCCCTAATATTTCGCCGCAGCCATTCATCCACGGGGATAAGATTAGTTTTCAACCCACTCCAAACTTTGAATTCGGCATGGGAATCACGGCGATGTTCGGCGGGCCCGGTCTGCCAGTCACGTTCGGCAATTTTTTTCGTACTTTCTACGTTCACTCGCCGAATGCCGCCAACAATCCCGGCAAGCGGATCTCGGCTGCGGATTTCACGTACCGGGTGCCTGGTATTAGGAACTGGTTGACCTTTTATATGGACTCGTTGGTAGTAGATGAGGTATCGCCGATTGGCTCCACTCGCGCTAACGTCAATCCCGGCATCTATATGCCGCAAATACCGAAACTCCCGAAGATGGAATTTCGTGCCGAGGGAATCAACGAGTCTCGGACTACCGAGTTCGCGCCGGGCTTTGTTTACGCGGATTTTCGTCGCTATCTGTCTGGGTACACCAACGGCGGAAACCTCCTGGCGAACTGGATTGGGCGAGCCGGTCGCGGCGGACAGGGTTGGTTGACCTATTCGTTTTCACCTCGCACTCAGCTTCAGTTGGGATATAGACTTCAAACAGTGTCCAAGGACCTAATTGGGGGAGGTCGACTAGTTGACTATTCAGCGAGCGGCAAGTTCATGCTGTCTCACTCCATGGCCTTTTCCGGCTTGTTGCAATACGAGCAATGGTACTTTCCTGTTCTCTCGCCGACCCGTCAATCTAACGTCACGGCTTCGGTTCAGCTAACCTACTATCCACAGTGGCGGATTGGAAAATGACTCTAGCACTTGAATACGGGCCAACCAGGATTAGAATCATGCATAGGCTTAGTCCGGTGGGGACGTTAGCGTGAAACAAGCGATCAGAGCGGAGGAACCGGTCCAGCAATTTCAGATGGAGGTCGCGGAACCGCGAAACGGCCCCGCCGAGAATTTGATTGGGCCACGCCAATCAAGCGATTTCGAGTGGCTATGGTTGTTGTGGCTAAAGCGGGGTACGCTGGCGCGCTGGACGTTCCGTGGGGCCCTTGTCGCGCTGGTCATCGCGCTTGTAATTCCAAAACAATATGAATCCACTGCTCGGCTCATGCCCCCCGACACATCTTCGGGCGGGGGTTTGGGCATGTTGGGGCCGATGGCTCGTGGCATGAGTGATGGAGGCGGTGGTTTAGGAGGAGGAGGAGCGTTGGGTGGTCTTGCCGGCGATCTCCTAGGCGCGCACGATTCCAGCGCGGTCTGGTCCGACATGCTGATGAGTCGGACCTTGCAGGATCGCATTATTGACCGTTTTGACCTGCTGAAGGTCTATGGAGTTCGCTACCGGGAGGCGGCGCGCAAACGTCTCTCCGACTCCACCCAAATCTCAATCGATCGTAAGAGCGGGGTTCTTACCGTTGTCATCACGGACCATGACCAACACCGGGCTCAGCAGATGGCGCAAGCGTACGTTGACGAACTGGACCATCTGGTTGCGTTGGTTTCGACATCCGCGGCTCGTCGGGAGCGCATCTTTCTTGAGCAGCGACTTCGACAGGTTAAGCATGATCTCGATGAAGCTTCCGGCCAATTTGCGCAATACGCCAGCAAGAATACGGTAATCGACGTTGACTCCCAAGCTAAAGCGATGGTGGACAGTGCAGCAGCGCTCCAGGGTCAATTGATCGCCGCTCAATCCGAACTGGAGGGGCTGCAGCAAATTTACACGAGTAATAACGTCCGCGTTCGTGCGTTGCAAGCACGCGTGGGTGAGCTCAGAAGTCAGCTACAAAAGATGGGCGGCAGCAACAGCAGCCTTGATTCCACGACGCCCAATTCCTCTCCGTCGCAGTCGGATCAGCTCTATCCATCGATTCGTAAGTTGCCGCTCTTAGGTGTCCGCTGGCTCGACCTTTTTCGCGAAACCAAAATCCAGGAGACCGTTTACGAACTGCTTACTGAGCGCTACGAGGTAGCGAAAATCGAAGAAGCGAAGGAGATCCCCACAGTCAAAGTGCTGGATTCCCCAAACTGGCCGGAAAGAAAATCCAGTCCTCCCCGAATGTTGATCGTTCTGCTGGGCATGCTACTCTCGTTTACTGGGGGCGTGGTTTTGGTGTTCGGGACGGCTGCCTGGCACCACATGGATCCGGAGGACCCTCGCAAGCAACTGGCGCAGGAGATGGCCTCTGGGTGCAACGCAGTCTGGTTTCAATGGACGGAAAGATTCCCCATCGTCAGAAGGGCTGACACCTGGTGGAAGCAGCGCAGAGCCAGGTTCGAGCGTCTAGCGTAACGCTCGTCTTGCTTCGCCGCGAGCGATCTAGCACAATCCCATACATTCTTACGACTAGCCTGAATCGTCTGTACTCGAGTTTTCAGGTCGAACTCGTTGGATTACCTATTGATCCTTTTGGAGTTTGGTAATCCGGCTCCGGCGCTAGTGCCCGTCATTTAGATGAGGAAAATGAAATGGATCTACCGATGAGAAAGAAAGCGCTTATCACTGGCATCACAGGTCAAGATGGTTCCTACTTGGCTGAACTCTTGCTGAACAAGGGTTACGAGGTGCATGGCATCAAGCGCCGATCTAGCAGTTTCAACACTTCTCGGATTGACGAGGTTCTTCCGGACTGGCACGAGCGCGACGCCCGCTTGTTTATACACTTTGCCGACCTTGCTGATTCAACAAGCTTGATCAATCTGCTCTATCGGCTCCAACCTGATGAGATCTATCACCTGGGCGCTCAAAGCCATGTGAAGGTTAGCTTTGAAATCCCGGAGTATACCGGTGATGTTACCGCTCTGGGGACGACCCGATTGCTGGAAGCGATCCGAGAATCCAGCGTGCACACCAAATTCTACCAAGCGTCCAGCAGCGAAATGTTCGGAAAGACATCCGAGGTTCCCCAACGAGAGACGACACCCTTCTGGCCGCGCAGTCCGTACGCCTGCGCAAAGGTTTACGCTCACTGGACGACGGTGAACTACAGAGAAGGTTACGGACTTTTCGCTTGCAACGGCATCCTTTTCAATCACGAGTCGCCGCGCCGGGGAGAAACCTTTGTGAGCCGAAAGATTACCCGAGCTGTCGCCCGGATCCGCGCCGGGCTCGAGAGCAAGCTTTATCTGGGAAATCTTGAGGCTAAGCGTGATTGGGGTTATGCGCCCGAGTACGTAGAAGCTATGTGGCGCATGATGCAACTAGACAAACCCGAAGACTTTGTCGTGGCCACCGGCGAAACTCACACTGTGCGCGAGTTTGTCGAGACTGCTTTTGAGCACGCGGGGCTCGATTGGAAACGCTGCGTCGAGATAGACCCCAGATATTTTCGGCCCACCGAGGTTGATGTCCTCCTGGGCGACGCCAGTAAGGCGGAGCGTGAGTTGGGTTGGAGGCCCAAAGTAAAGTTCCACGACTTGGTCCGACTGATGGTCGACGCCGACTGGAAATTGCTTCAGGACCAACTGGACGGCCGGGCGGCACGAGAGTCCCTGGTCCGCAAGTGAAGCCCCCGACTCTTAAACAATCGGCCCATTCCTCGGATAAGAATCCGCTGCCCGTGTTAGGTCTTGCAAGAGCCGAACTCTTACACTTCAAGCATAGCGAATGAACCTGCCCTGGAAGATCAAATTGACATCCGGTTTCAAGTTGGACTTGGCGGCGAATTTCGCTGGGGTCGGCTGGTCCGTCCTCATGCAGATTGCGTGTGTTCCTCTTTATCTTAAGTTCTTGGGGATTGAAGCGTATGGGCTGATTGGCTTTTATCTAATGTTACAGGCGATCTTTCAAGTCTTGGATTTTGGTCTGAGCCCGACCATGAATCGCGAGATGGCGCGCTATTCGGTGGTGCCCGAAAAAGCGGCAGAAGCCCGCGACCTGGTACGCACGCTGGAGGCAGGCTACTGGTTGATCGGAATCGCTATCGGTACAGCTATATTGGTTTCTGCGCCGGTGATCGCGACCCACTGGATCAAGCCGGGAAGGATTCCTGTTCGTGAGGTTCAGCGTACTGTCATGTTGATGGGCTTATTGGCAATGTTCCAATGGCCCGCTAGCTTGTACCAGGGCGGATTGATGGGGCTGGGCCGGCAAGTTCTAAATAACGGTCTAGGAATTTTCTTCTCTACCTTATCGAGTGCAGGATCTGTTTTCATCCTGTGGCGCGTCTCTCCGTCTATTCAAGCTTTTTTCCTGTGGCTTGTGGCTGTGAATGCTAGTAAGACGATTGTTTTGGCGGTTTTTCTCTGGAAGAGTATACCTGCGGCAAGTCGCCCTTCTCGGTTCAACTTCGCCCGAGTGCGAAGCATCGGGCGCTTCGCTGCGGGGATGAGTGGCATCGGTGTCTGTTCCTTGATTCTCACTCAATCAGACAAGGTAATCGTTAGTAAGTTATTCAGTCTCAAGGTATTCGGGTATTACTCGCTCGCGAGCATGTTCGGTACTGGCCTTTCAATGATAGTGATCTCGGTCTTTAATACTATGTTCCCTCGCTTTTCGGCCCTCGCGGCGACCAACCACGATGCGCTCAAAGACCTTTACTATCGATGTACCCAGGTGATGGCAGTGGTCATTTTGCCGCTGGCGGCGGTGCTGGCCATGTTTTCGACCGAGATTCTACAATTGTGGACTAGGAATGCCGAGGTTGCACGCAATGCCGGGCCGATCATGACCCTTCTTGTGATCGGATCCGCACTGAACGGCCTAATGACTTTGCCCTACGCCCTGCAACTGGCCTATGGATGGACAAGTATAGGGCTTCGCATCGCGATTTTCTTGGTTGCCGTAAGTGTTCCTGCGGTTTGGCTTATGGGCAGATACTACGGTGCGGTGGGTGCCGCTTGCGTATGGCCGGGTTTGAACGCGATCTACATGCTGGTCGGCGTGCCGCTGACCTATCGGCGGTTGCTTAAGGGCGGGGCGTGGAGGTGGATGGGGGAAGTTGGCTTGCCGCTGGTGCCAATTTTGCTGGTCGTGCTTCTAGGCAAGGCTTTGGTTTCTGATTCGATGTCGCCGCCCGCAGCGGTTTGTGCACTGTCCGCGTTGCTCGTTTGTGCAATCGGCGCAGCAGCATTGGTTTCGCCCTCGATCAAGCTATGGTTGTTTGATCGCGTAACCAGAGCTTTGGCTGCGTAACCAGAGTGAAGATGGTTGGCCCTATTCCGGGGAATCGGACCCAGCATTCCAGCGGGGGATTCTCGTTTTGTTCCGAGTCAGGTTCCGCTGGCTTATTTTAGATTATTTTGAGCCATTCGAAGGACGTTCCTCAGATTGAATGTATGAAAGTCGATGTTCAGGTCTTCGTCGATAACCAACGCTATGGTGAAAACATAGATGAGTCTCGAAGTACTAAAATCCAGGACACAAATTGATCAGGCAAGGGATGAACTCCGCCGCCGAAGGTTATCCTTTACGAGTTCTTCATGGCAGCGTCTGTTTCGCAAACTGGGTGTGTCGAATGGCATTAACGTTGGGGATAAATTAAAGAGTTGGGATGTTCTTAAGACGGCGGCTTTTATCGAGAAGAACATTTCCAAGAGCGCCCCAATTCTGGATATTGGTGCGTTTGCTTCTGAGTTACTGTATGTCCTGCACCATCTCGGGTTTTCGAACCTCACCGGGATTGATTTAAGTCCAGATATCAAGAAGATGGCGTATAGGAATTGCATTCGATATGAAGTTTCGGATTTCATGCACACGCCCTTTGAAGCTGAGTCATTTGACGCCATTAGTGCAACCTCTGTGATCGAGCATGGTTTCAACAGCGAGGCGCTCCTTGCGGAAATATCCCGGTTGCTGCGGCCGCAAGGACACTTCGTTGCTTCGTTTGATTACTGGCCACAGAAGGTGAACACGAATGATATCGAGTTTTTTGGAATGGACTGGAAGATATTCTCCGAACAAGAAGTGCGCGAATTTCTAGACGAGGCAGCGGCATATAACCTTCACCCCAGAGGAGAGATACAATTGGACGCTAAGGAAAAACCAATTTCTTGCGCCAATAAGAGTTATACCTTTGCCTGGTTAGTTCTTCAGAAAGCTCCCGAAGCTAGTCGGGTCCAAGCATAGCTCAATTTCTTTCGTGGGCCGTGCTATGAGGGTTCTACTCATTTCTGGATCGCTGCCGCCGATGAAGTGTGGTGTCGGCGACTATACCGCGCACCTTGCCAATGCTCTCGCTCGATGCGAGGACACATCCGTGGCGGTTCTGACGGATGTGGCGGCAACGCCAATACCTTCCGATTTCGAGTTCGAGGTATTTCCTCTAGCCCGCTCATGGAGGATGTTAGACGTTGCTGCAATTGCGACTGCGGTCCGCCACTGGCGTCCCGATATTATGCATATTCAGTATCCTACCCAAGGATATGGCGACGGATATTTGCCCTGGCTACTACCGACCTTGTTTCGAATGGCGAATGTGCCGGTGGTCCAGACTTGGCATGAATACCATCCCGAGAGGATGGGCAGACGCAACATTCTTAACGCTGCATTGGGTGGCGGCTTGATTACGGTGAGGCCGGACTATAAAAGCATGATGTCAGCCTCGTATCGATGGCTCATTCGTCGCAAACAGTTCCGGTTTATACCTGGCGCTTCTGCAATTTCAAGGATCCAGTTGTGTGACGCCGAAAGGTCTGCTCTGCGGTCGCGCTTAATTCCGACATCGAACAGCTTAGTGGTTTTCTTTGGATTTGCACATCCTGCGAAACGAATTGAATTACTCTTCGAGATCGCAGATCCGGACCGGGACCACCTGGTGTTGATTTGCGATTTGAATTCTGGAGACGCGTATCAGGAAAGTATCCTCAGGTCGATTAACCGTGCACCCTGGGCCGGTAGAGTGACCGTCACCGGCTTTTTACCCTCGGACGAGGTAGGGCGAATTCTGACGGCAGCCGACGCCGTAGTATTACCGTTTCAGAAAGGTGGCGGACCATGGAACACGTCCATCCGTGCCGCGATAGCGCAGGGAACGTTTGTCTTGACCACCTCCTGCGAACGACATGGCTACGATTCATCCGAAAACATCTACTACGCCCGAACCGATGACGTGCCTGATATGCGGAAAGCTCTCCAAACCTTTATCGGAAACAGAAACGGTGAGACCGTTAAAGACCCGCGTTGCGAATGGGACTCAATCGCTTCCGAGCATGTTTCCCTCTTTAAAGCGGTAGCTGGGGAGTATCCGGCGCGATGAGCGAGATCAAGCTTTCCATCTGCATTGCTACTCTCAACCGCTCCGCCTTTATTGGCGCAACGCTGGACAGCATAGTTTGCCAGGCAACTGAACAGGTCGAGATTGTAGTATTGGACGGCGCTTCCACAGACAACACCGAGGAGGTCGTTCGGGGATACCAGGCATCGTTTCCTCGGTTGCGGTATGTCCGACAGGGTACAAATATGGGCGTAGACCACGACTTCGCGGAAGCCGTGGATTTGGCGCGTGGCGAATACTGCTGGCTTTTCAGTGATGACGACCTCCTCAAGCCGGGCGCCATACAGACTGTGCTTGATGCAATCGAGGGCAACTACGGTTTGATTATCGCGAACGCCGAGTTGCGAAATGCCGACCTATCGAAACTGCTGATATCTCAAAAGCTGGCGCTGACCGCGGACCGGATTTACAAATCAAACGAAGGGCAATATCTGCTCGCCGATTTGGGGAGTTATCTAACTTTCATCGGCTGCGTGATTATCAAGCGCCAGTTGTGGAGTGCGCGAGAAAAAAGGAAGTATTTTGGCACGTACTTTGTGCATCTTGGAGTCATATTTCAAAGTCCGCTTCCCGACGACACGCTTGTCATCGCAAAGCCATTGATCTCCCTTCGTTACGGCAATTATGCAACGTGGCTCGGGAAATTTTTCGAAGTTTGGATGTTTAAATGGCCTAATCTGATTTGGTCATTTGCTGATTACCCGGATTCTGTTAAGTTCCAAGTCTGCCCCAAAGAGCCGTGGCGGAAGATTAGGACCCTTTTGCTGTTTCGGGCGAAAGGCTTTTATACCCTGAACGGATATTTTGAGTGGCTGGAACCGCGTTTGGAATCCTCCTGGACTCGCGCCGTGAGCAAGGCGATTGCTTACCTGCCGGGTCGTGTTGCGAACCTTCTGGGGGTCGCTTATTACTCAGTTTTTTACCATCGGCCTGATCGCCTACTTGTACTGATAGATCTGATTGATGGTCCCTTCTGTTTTTGGAGATTGCGCGAGCCGTTTTCACGGGTGAGACGTCAGGCTGGCGTGAGTTAGGTCTGGAGTTTCTTACGAAATCGCCCTTTCCTGTGTCCGCCTCGCTTGTAATCGAGTCTTGAACGGGGATTCTCGCTTATGCCCGTTGCGCTTATTACCGGAGTGAATGGCCAAGATGGGTCGTACCTCGCTGAGTTTCTCTTGCTAAGGGGATATGAGGTAGTCGGTACGACCGTAGATCGGAATATTGATCCAGAGCGAATTCTCCACATCCGCGAAAAGATTGAAATCGTTGAGACGGACCTTCTGGACCAGAGCCTGTTGAAGGATATCCTGCGTAAATACAGGCCAGATGAGGTATACAATTTGGCGGCGCGGGCATCGAGCCGTGAACTGTGGACACAGCCTTTGCTGACCGGAGAACTGAACGCCCTGGCTGTAACGCGCCTGCTAGACGCTATTCGGACTGGTGGTCGCGAGGTGCGCTTCGTCCAAGCTTCCAGCAGCGAGGTCTTCGGGAACGCGACAGAAGCGCCGCAGAGTGAAACAACACCGTTCCATCCGCGCAACCCCTACGGAGTAGCAAAGGCCTATGGCCATTGGACAACCGTTATCTACCGTGAGCACTGTGGCCTTTTCGCATGTTCCAGCATTTTGTATAACCATGAAAGCCCCCGGCGCGGACTCGAATTTATAAGTCGCAAAGTGTCTAGCACGGTGGCCAAGATTAAGCTGGGACAGGCTAACGAACTTCGCCTCGGCAACCTCGACGCCCAGCGCGACTGGGGTTTCGCCGGCGACTACGTTCAAGCGATGTGGCTTATGTTGCAGCAGCCGACGCCTGATGACTACGTGGTAGCGACAGGCCAGGCTCATTCCGTTCGCGAATTGTGCGAGACCGCGTTTTCGCATGTGGGCTTGGACTATCAAGACTACGTGGTGCAAGGCTGCGAGAACTTTCGCTCGGCGGATACAGCTCTGCTGGTCGGAAACCCGGCCAAGGCAAAGCGTCTATTGGGGTGGGAACCGACAATAACGTTCCCGGAATTGGTACACATGATGGTTGATGCTGACCTCAGGTCGATCCAGAATATCGATGAGCAATTGACTTCGATTACGGGTCAGACCTGTAAATGAGCCGACCCCTGACTCGGAAAGCTAACTGAGCCGGAAAGAAAAAAACCGTCCAAAGGATATAGATGAAGACTCAAACCACCTGCCGCGTTTGTAACAGCTCACTGGAATCAATCTTCTCTTTGGGAGAGCAGTACATCTCTAACTTTTTGACACCGCAGCAGCCGGATGGTCCGAAAGCACCATTAGAGCTGGTTCTCTGCTCCCGCTGCCGGCTGCTGCAACTGAGACATACGGTTCCCGCGGAGGCCATGTACAAAAACTACTGGTACCGCTCCGGCACGAATCAAACCATGCGGGATGCGTTGGCTGATATTGCCAAAAAGGCCGGGTCTTTGATGCACCTGCAGGAAGGGGATTCGGTGCTTGACATTGGTTGCAACGATGGCACTTTGCTCGCCTCCTATGAGACGAATGGAATCTACAGAATCGGCTTTGATCCAGCTGAGAATCTGGCGGTCTACTCGCGAAAAATCGCGGACAAACTGGTTGCCGGATTTTTTGAGTCAGAAGCTTTTTACTTGGATCCTGAGTTGAGCGGACGTCGTCCCAAAATCGTGACTTCCATCGCCATGTTTTACGACCTTGAGGATCCAAATCGGTTTGTTGCCGATATCAAGAAGGTTATGCACCCGGACGGCTTGTGGATTGTGCAGATGAGTTATCTGCTGCTCATGCTCAAGACGAACGATTTCGGCAATATATGTCACGAGCATCTCGAATATTACTCCTTGCAATCGTTTGAATACCTCCTCAATCTTCATGACTTCGTGCTGGTGGACGTGGAGTTGAACGATGTTAACGGAGGAAGCTTTCGCGCCTACATTCGAAATCGGAGTGCCGATGAAAGTGTTTTCGGCAGCGAATCTTATCGCCGCGAAGCACAGCATCGGGTATCAGCGCTTAGAGAAAAAGAAGCGAAGATGGGTCTCGATAAGGTTGAACCCTATCTGGAGTTTGCTACGCGTGTCGAGCGGGTCAAGGAGGATGTCTATGGATTCATCAGAGACCACGTGCGACAGAACGAGAGAGTCTACGTATACGGCGCTTCGACAAAAGGAAACACCATGCTCCAATACTTCGGCCTGGACAATTCCTTGATCAGCGCCGCGGCCGAGCGCAACCCCGACAAATGGGGCAAAGTGACAGTTGGCACTCGCATTCCGATCGTTTCTGAAGCTGAGGCTCGTGCTGCCAAGCCAGATTTCTTCCTTGTCTTGCCTTGGCACTTCGTAGACGAGTTTACGGCGCGTGAGAAAGACTATCTGTCGTCTAGCGGCAGGTTTATCGTGCCACTTCCCCACTTTGGCTTGATCTAAATCTGTCTTGTTTGCGGGGTTTGCGATTTTGCGTCACTAGGTCCGATCCAAGTTTTACTCCTGACCTGAGGGCTGAGCAAGGAATGGCCGATTGGTTTCCCTAACAGGTGGCGGCAGAAGTACCTATGTACTCGTGATTCCATAAGGTTCGCTGATGAACGGCTATTCGCTGGAAAATCCCTTTAGTCGGTCCTTTATCATTAGCGGAGGTATTTTCATCCTCATAGTCGCTGCGTCGTTATCTTTCGTCGTGTCGCCGCTGACGGTGCTTTTACCCTTTGCTGGAGCAGGCTTGCTGTGGGTAGTGTTTCATTATCCTATTGCCACGTTAGGAGCTGTTCTCGCCTTCATTCCAGTTGACTATATGGCGATCGAGCTCGGCAAGTTTTTTGGGCTTCCTTACATGACGGTGGTGTCGGTCTGTGACAAAGAGGTTCCATTGTTGTTGCTTGCGTTCATTCTGGGCTGGCGCAATGGATTCAAACCGTTCGCGCCCGACTGGTTCCTCTTGGCGTGTTTCACGATGGCAGTCGTGCACACAGTTTTTGACGGCACGTTGGTTGGTTTGTGGGGCGATTTCAATTTCATCCTTCCTTATTTCGTCGGACGCGTGACGCTCTTAACTCAAAAACAAGAACTGCTATGGGCAAAATGCGCCGTGTGGATCGCTGCCGTTTTGTCGCTGCTCGGCCTGGTTGAGGTTTTCATTTTAGGAGAGACGCCAAGGACCCTGCTCTATTTGGCCACGGGCGGCGAGGCAGACGCTGGAGGGTTGAGCGGTGCGTTCCACGGTACAGGATTTACGGGACTCCGGGAAGCCGCCACAATGGTTGGACCACCTAGTTTTGGCGCCCTGTGCATGGTTGCACTGATCATCTGGTGGGTATATTGCCGAAACCCGTTGCCTGCAGGCATGATTGCCGTTGGCCTTATCTGCTCCGTGACGCGCTCTGCTTGGCTGGGGACTGTAGTGGCAATTTCTGTTTTGGCGTTTACGATGGATCAGAAGAAAAGACTTTTTCTTTATGCCACGCTGGCTCTCGCGCTATTCGCTGCCTCAATTCCCGTGCTCGGGCTCAGCGACTATCTTCTCTCCACCAAAACGGGACAGGATACCTCTGCGGAAAGTCATCGGCACGACATTCTCGCCGGGCTGCAGTATGCTTCTGATCATCCATTCGGCTCCGGCAACTCCAAGCTTAGTCCCACGACGTTCAGGCAAGACAGCAATGCCACTGTTTTTGAGACTACGTATCCACAGCTTGCAGCGGAGTACGGAATTGTCGCCGCCCTATTTTTTGTCGCTTTCTGGTTTAGCGCACTATATGTTGCATGGCGAAAGCACTCAGAGTTGGGGTATGTGGCCGCGGGAATACTGGTTGGCACAGGCCTGGTGATGGTCGTTACTCTCCCGTTTGCAGATCGCCGATTGGCATGCTGGGCTTTGCTTCCAATAGGCTTGGCCGTTCGGCCTTTCGGCTCAATGGTGAAGAGGGAAACGGCATAAGCGTGCCAGTCACGGGTGGATGGTTTCTGCAGTGTTATGGACTCTGCTATTCGTCAAGCCTGAGAGGCTTTCCGAGACTATGGCGAACCTGCCGCCGGCTACGCTGTACCTTAGTATTGGAGGTCAATGGTGCAGATGTCCATCGCATTTAAGCAAAGCCCGCTCGCTCTTGTGCGCAAACTTCTCACAAGGAGTGCCTACACGCTTCGGACCGGGTATTGGCATACACCTGAGCGCTGCTGTCCTGACTTCCCCGACGAGATATTCGTTAACCAGCTCAAGGTATACCGATTCGCGTCCCAGTTCTGCATGAAAGCAAGAATTCTAGATGTGGGGTGTGGCACAGGATACGGTACGTCCTATCTAGCACAATCGGCGGAGAGCGCGGTTGGAATTGATATTTCCAGTCAGGCGTTGGGTTATGCTCGAAAACGCTACGGTAGTTCTAACGTTGAGTTTTTGAGAATGGGAGCTGAGGCACTGATTTTTGCTGATCGCAGCTTCGATTTCATCATCAGCACCGAGAACTTCGAGCATCTTCGGGATCACCATGCCAACCTCCGGGAGATGTCTAGGGTCCTCACCGACGCGGGCGTGCTGCTACTGGCCACTCCCAATCCGGAAATGTTCGTCGGCATCCACAACCGTTATCACACTCATGAATTTGCATTCGAGGAACTAACGCAGATCATGCAAGAGTTTTTTTGCGAGTGCCTGATTGCTGAAAACCTGCTCGTACCTCCGACCGAAGAAGGTCGACGCTTGAAGGAGGACCGCCAGAAGAAAGGCGAGGTGGGTGTGAATCTTGCGCTGCATCCTTCGTTGTGGGGAGACACTATTGATACCACCTGGCTCTCCAATACGCACAGCTTCTTCGTGTTCGCGCGGCACCCTCGTCGTGAGTAGATGCTCAACTTTTTTTGGGGCAGATTCGCCCTATGTCTTGCCACGCGGGCGGCACTTAGGTCCCCCTCGGTTTAGCCTGTGATCGTCGTTAGAGATATAGAGGTAAAGTTGAAATCGGAAATGCTGGCCGAGATGTACTAAACGATCTTCCCGTTCGCAGGGTGCAGCTATTTGTATTTTGGCGACGGATGGAGTCAAAATCATGACCGAGGTATTCCAGATGTCACCTTCTAGACAGGCGAACACAGACCAGCCCGTTCACCCTCCGTTGGCAAGCGTGCAACCCTTGCGTGAACGGACAGGTGCGTTGTTGAGAAGACTGGGGCTTCTTCCCATGGTCGACGAGCTTAAGCTTGGGTTGAATGTCATTAAGAACAGGAAGAGGAATAAGTCGTTCGGAGCGTTGTTTCCTACAGAGTCTTTCCCCCCAGCGAGGCTTGCCATCGGTGCGTATTCTCGCGTTGATTACGAGGACTACTACGAAGGTGGAAAACGCAGTGCCGAGGTCATATTGGAGTTAATGTCGGGTCACATCGAACCCAAGGGAGCGCGCATATTGGAGTGGGGATGCGGTCCTGGGAGGATTGTTCGGCATCTCGCGCAACTCGGGCAGAGCCTAGAAATGCAAGTCTTTGGAACGGACTATGACCGTGCAAGCATCGAGTGGTGTAAATCGGCGATTCCGGGCGTTACGTTTGCAATGAATGGCCTGCAGCCGCCTCTAGCATTTCCCGAAGGATTCTTCGACGTCATCTACAGCTCTTCGGTGCTCACCCATCTCTCCGAGGCTATGCACTATGCTTGGCTGAGGGAGAATCTTCGGGTAGTTAAGAAGAACGGCTTGGTGATTTTTACCACCGGGGGCGACCGGATGAAAGACAAATTGCTGCCTGCTGAGCTTCGGCGGTATGAGGCAGGCGAGCTGGTCGTCCGTATGGCCCCCACAGAGGGATCACCCAGATATAATGCGTTCCAGAGTCCGGCATTCGTCAAGTACAAACTAGTGCGGAATATCACGGGTGCCGATTTGATCAGGCATGAGACAGAACTGCCCCTGGCTAGCATTCAGGACATATGGGTGATCAAAAAGCGTTAAAGAGAAACATAGATTTCGATCACAGGACGTAAAGGGGCTATTGATCTAGGCAGCTTATCCGTCTCATTTGGGCGCGTGTTGCCTCGTGGTACAAAGATCGCCGACTCAGTTGATCCAGGCACGATTTTTTCGACATGTCCATAGACAAGCACGATCAAGAGGTGCGGGAGAAAAACCGCCAGGCGCTGTCGGTCGCTAGTGTGACCGTGGCTTACAATGCTGCGAGTACCATACTGCAACAGATGGAGGCTCTGCGGCGGCAGACACGTCCACTTCAGGAGATGGTGGTCGTAGACAACGCATCCACCGACGGCACCAGCGATTTGCTCTCCGATCGCTATCCCCAAGTGACGGTCCTGAAGATGTCCGAGAACGTCGGCATGGGTGGGGCCTTGGCAATCGGTATGGCTTACGCGGCGCTTGAAAAACGGCACGACTGGGTCTGGACGTTCGATGGCGATAGCGTGCCTAACGAAGACGCATTGCAAGCTTTGCTCGACGGACTAGGGTCCTTAGACGATGCGGAGGGAGAAGTAGGAATTGCAGCATCGTTACCTGTTCACCGCGAGACGGGGGATTGCTATCGTCCTTTGCTGTGGCGGGACGGTTTCGTAAAGCCATCCCCAGATCTGCTCAGGCAGCCGATCTGGTTCGCGGACCTCGTCATAAGCTCGGGCTGTATGGTGCGACGCAAGGTTATAGAGCATGTGGGATTGCCTCGTGCTGATTTCTTCATAGACTTTGTTGATTTCGAGTATTGCCTTCGCGCACGCTCTCATGGCTACAAGATTGCCGTCATTACGCGTGCTGAAGTAGCTCATGAAATTGGAGATGCCCAAAAGGTCTGGCTGCCGGGATACTCTCGTGCCTGGCTCAACCATGCCCCATTTCGCGAGTACTATATCAGCCGCAACCTGGTGTATGCCGCTTGGTGGCTCTACCCGAGTCTTAGCGCTAAACGGTTCGTCATGGGCCACTTGGCCCGCCACGCTGGTGGCGTGCTGCTATTCGGCTCCAACAAGCTGGTGTGTTTTAAGAGAATGGCGCAAGGATTTTGGGATGGTTGTCGGGCAAACTTAGGTATACGATTTCGCCCTGACTCGCCAGCGGTCCGCTAAAGAACTGGGATAAGTTGGTTTCTCGAAAATGCAGGGGAGACAGAAAGAGTGAGTCGCTCAGTTGCGAGCGTCACCGTGGCCTACAATGACGCGGCGGGCTTACAGCGTCAAATGGATGCCCTCATTCGGCAAACACAACCGCTCCGCGAAATTATTGTGGTGGATAATGCCTCGACCGATGGCACAAGGGCATTGCTCGCGGCGAAATATCCACAAGTAACGGTTCTCCACATGGCCGAAAACCTCGGGGTGGGTGGTGGATTTGCTGCGGGCCTCGCATATGCAGCGCTTGAGAAGCGACATGACTGGATCTGGATGTTTGACCAGGACAGCGTGCCGACTGATGATGCTCTCGAGGCCTTGCTCGAAGGCTGTGCGTCACCAGCTAATGTAGATGGCGAGCTCGGGATCGTTGCGGCCTTACCTATCCACCCGGAAACAGGGACCTGCTACGAGCCACTACTTTGGCGGGACGGTTATGTGAAGTTATCTCCCGACCTGCTAACACGGCCGATCTGGTTCGTTGATCTGGTCATTAGTTCGGGATGCATGGTGCGGCGGGACGTGGTGGAGAAGATAGGATTGCCCCGCGCCGATTTGTTTATGTACTTCTGCGATTTCGAATCTTGCCTGCGAGCCCGGTCTCATGGTTACAGGATCGCCGTTGTCACCAGGGCCAAGTTCACCCACAAGATGGGGAATGCGCGGAAGGTTTGGCTGCCCGGTTACTCGGGCCTTTGGCCTGATCGCGCTCCCGCCTGTGAATACTACATAAGCCGCAATCTTACGTACGCAGCGTGGTGGCTCTATCCAAACCGCCGCACCAAGCGGTTCGCGGTGCGTCATCTAGTTCGTCATGCTGGGGGGGTGTTACTCTTCGGCTCCAACAAGCTGGCCTGCTTGGGGAGAATGGCGCAGGGATTTTGGGATGGTCGCAAGGCAAGTTTGGGTGTACGTTTCCGCCCCAGTTGAACATGGGCGCAAGTCTTGCAACAATTATCTTACCGTGGATGAAAGCTTCGGCTCGTCTGGTTTCGGCTCCAGATCGACGATACGGTTTTCGGGTAGTTGTATCAAATTTTTGTTCGCTCGATCATTCTGCACTTGCGTAACGACACTTCCGTGCCCCTTTAGTTTTCGGTTCCCTCTGATCGTTTACTCACTATGCGCGTCGCGATGATCGGAATAAAGGCTATACCGGCCCGTTTTGGAGGGTTCGAGACCGCCGTGGATGAGATATCGCGGGGGCTCGTCGCGCTCGGTCACGAAGTGATCGTATATAACCGTGCTGGTATGAGCAACAGTTCGGGACGTTGGTACGAGGGCGTGGAATTGATTACCCTGCCAACGCTCAAGTCGAAGAATCTGAGCACAATCTGCCACGCTTTTTTGGCAACTCTCGACGTTATTTTTCGCAGGGCGGATGTCGTGCATTATTTCACTACCGGGGCAACACTTTTTGCGCCTTTGCCGCGGTTTTCGGGGAAGAAGATCGTATGCTCGGTGGATGGCACGGACTGGCAACGCGCGAAGTGGGGTCGTTTTGCGCGTTGGTATTTGCGGCTGTCGGAGCGGCTGGCGGTGATGTTCTGCCACGGATTAATCTCCGATTCGAAAGATGTGATGGCCTATTTCCAGGAAAGGTATCACGCGTCCTCATCCTGCATTGTTTACGGAACGCAAGAATATAGATCGAAGAACACAGATCTGCTGGAACGGTTTGGACTCGAGAATGAGAGTTATGTCCTGTTTGTGGGAAGGTTGGTGCCCGAGAACAACGTTCATCACTTGATTCGTGCCTTTGAAAGAACTAAGACTGACAAGAAGCTGGTGATAATGGGAGACGATCCGTGGGAACGAGACTACGTGCGCGGGCTTAAGTCCACACAGGACAAGCGGATTGTCTTCACTGGAGGCGTTTATGGGGATGGATACGCCCAACTACAGCAGCACGCATATTTGTTTGTGCTGCCGGACGAGGTGGGCGGCACCCATCCTGCGCTGGTCGAAGCGATGGGCTTCGGCAACTGCGTGTTGGTAAACGACACGCCATCTAATCTAGAGGTTATTGCAGCTAGCGGATTCAGCTATCGCGGAAGAGATGGTGCTGAGGATCTCCGGCATCAGTTGCAAATGCTTCTCGACGACCCAACGTTAGTAGCGGAGTACCGTCACAAGGCAGTAGAGCGGGCGCGAGAGCATTATCGGTGGGAAGATGTGGTTCGTCGGCATGCTGTTTTGTACAAGCAATTGCTAGGAGTCGAAAAGGAGATTGACACTCCCGAATATATCGGATCTGCAGGTTCGTGATTAACAATTGCCACGTTTTCACCTCGTGCGAACCTTCAGCTTTGTTTTGAGAGGACCATTCCGAGGAATCGCTCGCACTTCGCTCCATGGACAAGGGGAGCACGGAAATCGGACCCTCGGGCATTTTGAACGCTGTCGTGGTGGAAAGAAGTGGTCGGAAACCTACGAAAGTGGCTTTTGGAGATATGTTGCACAGATTTGTTGGTGGCCTGGCTCTGGCTTACGCGAGGCCTATCTAATGTCGATGGCGCAAGAGCAAATGCACCTGCCCTTGGTCTTGTCCTCACGTTGGCAGAGTTCGGTGCATTTGTTTTGCAAGCGCGTCTTGGACTTCGCCTGTGCGCTCTTGTTATTGCTACTACTTTCCCCGCTTTTCTTGGTTCTGGCTCTATTGGTGAAGTTAACTTCCTCGGGATCAGTCCTGTACCGCTGGCGAGTGGTCGGGAAGGGAGGACGTCCGTTTATCAGCTACAAGTTTCGCTCCATGGTGGCCAACGCTGATGAGCTCAAGGCCGACCTGGAAGAGCGAAACGAAATGAAGGGTCCAGTATTCAAGCTGACCCACGATCCCCGCATCACCCCGGTAGGCATGTGGATGAGGAGATACAGTCTGGACGAGTTGCCGCAATTTTATAGCGTTGTAAAGGGCGATATGAGCTTGGTGGGTCCGCGTCCACCGTTAGTTACTGAGTATGAGCGCTTTACCAAATATCAGAGGCAGAAGTTGGCTGTAAAGCCTGGAATCACATGTTTGTGGCAGGTGAGCGGCAGGAATCGGGTTCGTGACTTCGATGAGTGGGTTAGACTCGACTTGGAGTACATTCGCAATTGGTCGCTCATGCTGGATCTTAAGATCCTCCTGAAGACGGTGGGCGAAGTATTCATCGGGTCTGGCAAGTAGCGCAAAATCGAGCACTCGAAGTTTATCCTCTACGACATTCTTCTCGGAGCCCTTAACATATGCGAGTACTTGTAACCGGTGGCGCTGGCTTTATCGGATCGCATCTCGTCGATCGTTTCTTGCAAGCCGGCTTCAGCGTTCGAGTTCTGGATAGTCTGGATAGGAAAACTCACCCGAATGGCCGCCCGGCGTATCTCTCGCCCTCAGTTGAGTTTCTCCATGGCAGTGTGACCGATCGGCGACTGCTGCGTAAGGCGCTGGAAGATGTGGATGTAGTCTCTCACCAGGCTGCATATCAAGATTACATGCCGGATTTTTCGAAATTCATGCATGTCAATGGCGTGGGTACAGCCTTGCTCTACGAACTGATCGTACAAGACCGCCTTCCCGTAAAGAAGGTGATCGTGGCTTCATCTCAAGCGGTCTACGGCGAGGGTCAGTACGAATGCCTAAAGCATGGTCTTTTCCTGCCGCGGCCCCGCTCACATGAACAACTCGCACGTGGGGAATGGGAAGTGCAATGTCCGCGTTGCGGAAATCAGGCTGCTCCGCTCCTGCTGTCGGAAGAGCACACGAACCCGTTCAACCAGTACGCGGTATCGAAACTGTCGGAAGAGAAAACCGCGCTAGGACTCGGCTGGCTACACGGTATCCCAACAGTAGCGCTCCGATATTCGATCACTCAGGGCGCCCGGCAATCGCTTTATAACCACTATTCTGGCGTCTGCCGCATCTTCTTTAGTCGCGCTCTTAGGGCTCTTCCTCTGATCATCTACGAAGATGGGCGACAAACGCGCGATTTTGTTCACGTTCAAGACGTGGTTGACGCCAACATGCTGGTACTCGAGAACGACGAGGCTAACTTCCAAGCATTTAACGTCGGGAGTGGCAAACGGACCACGGTTCTCGAATACGCCGAGGCGGTTCTGGCAAGAATCGGCTCGGAAGTCGACCTCCAAGTCTCAGGGGAGTATCGCCGGGGTGACAATCGCCACAGTGTTTCAAGCATAGGAAATCTGCGCCAAATAGGGTGGAAGCCGTACCGCGATCTTTCCGCAATAATGGACGATTTCCTGGAATGGATCGAAAGTGTCGGTGGCGTTCCGGAAGAAGTCACGGATGCTTACGGCAAGATGCGCAGAGCAGGAGTGGTCCTAACGTCTAGTTGCTAGCGTTTCCCGTCACGTGAAGTGGGTCAACTACGGAATGTGATGCGGCAATGGATCTTACTCAGGTGAAGGAGTAGGGATGCTCGAAATCGGCAATGCTCAGTCTTATTTCGCGCGTTTGTCTCAAACGGTCCGTAGACTTCCGTTTGAGACGATCGACAGCGTCTGCGATCTATTGCTGGATGCCTACGACAACGGTCGGATGATCTACCTTTTTGGGAACGGCGGCAGTGCGGCCCTTGCTTCTCATTTTGCCTGCGATCTGGGTAAGGGCACGATTAACGGATCAAAGAAGCGTTTCCGAGTGTTAGCATTGACGGATAACGTGCCCCTGATGACAGCCTGGGCCAACGATTCCAGATATGAAGATATCTTTGCGGAGCAGTTGGCCAACTTTGTTCGTGAGGACGACATCGCTTTCGCGATCAGCGGAAGTGGTAATTCAAAGAATGTACTTAATGCGCTGAAGCTTGCGCGGGAGGCCAGAGCCACCACCGTTGGCCTCGCTGGCTACCAGGGAGGTGGAATGAAGGACCTCTGCGACATATGCATGGTCGTCCCATCAGATAATATGCAAATTATTGAAGATCTTCACCTCTGCGTTGCTCATGCTCTATTTAACGCTATCCGCCAAAAGCTGTCGGCCGAGGATCGCTCCAAATTTGCTTTTCAGGGAATGTGAATCTGTGAAGACGCATGGTGTCACGCGCTGGATTCTGACGTCCGACTGGGTGTGGATACTGATCGCCCTGTTTGGCGCAGAATTTCTTCGTTATGGCTTGAGTTGGGATGCCGCAGGAGGTCTGTCGCCGCATCATCTGCCACTTTTTCTTTTGGCAACGTGCGCACTATGGTTTCTGCTCTCTTCAAGTATGCAATTGGATGGTTTTCGCGGAGGTTGGCGTCTCGCGGCCATCGTCTCACAATTGTCATTGGCCGTATGTTTCCTCATGGCGGCGCTGCTTGCGGGAGGTTATCTCGCACGACAGTACGTCTCCCGGCTGGCTCTGGGTTATTTTGGCATTCTTCTTCTGGTGGGCTTTGTACTCATCAGATACGGAGCGCGCCTATTCCTGCGCGCCAGGCACCGAGCAGGTGACGTCAGTCGCGTAGTCGTGGTGGGAACTGGTCACGTGGCCCGTGAGTTGATTGCAAAAATTGAACAGCACCCGGAGATACTCTGCGAGGTTGTCGGTTTTCTCTGCCCCCCGGAATCGTCGCTGGATGTCGGTTTATCTGGGCAGGTGAGTGTGTCGCCGATCTCTGTGTCATCCCTGGGTGTCGTCGAGCTGCTCAAACGAAACCGTGTTGACGAGTTGATTCTGGCTCTTGCGAGGCCATCGCTGCCAGAGGTGCTTAACCTTGCGGGTCGCTGTCGGGAGCACGGCATCAACGTTAGCTTGGTTCCTCAGCCATACGAATTGTATTCGTCTAGGCCTAACTTTATCGATCTGGACGGTTTGCCCGTACTGCGGCTCCAAGCGGCGTCATCGTCCAGTTTGCATTGGCGTGCGAAGCGAGTCGTAGACCTTGTCCTCGGCTTACCCGCGTTCCTGTGTGCACTGCCGATCCTCTTCCCGGTCGCGATCGCACTCAGTCGGGCAAAGGGTCGCGCCTTCGTCTGGGAGGATCGGTGTGGCCAGCACGGAAAACCCTTTTCTATGCTCCGCCTGAACCTGGATCGGCACGACCCGAATATGTCTTCGTTCGAGAGATTGTTGCATCAGTTCAGCATTACTGAGTTGCCACAGCTTTGGAATGTTTTTCGCGGTGACATGTCGCTGGTGGGACCGCGCCCCGAGAATTTGGACCGGGTGCGTCACTATTCGGATTGGCAGCAGCAGCGGTTAAGCATTAAACCAGGCATGACGGGGCTAGCCCAAGTACACGGCCTCCGCGAACAGAACTCGTCGGATGAAAAGACACGCTTTGACTTGCAATATCTCCTTCACCCGTCCCTGTTAACTGATCTCTCCCTGCTACTGCAGACATTGTGGACCCTGGCTGGTAGGATATTGTATTACCCACAAATCGATCCCGCTGAAGGGGTACCAGAGAAGATGATGAACGAAGTCTCTTTTCCACCGATAAGGGAGGTATTGCACCGTGCTCATCGGTCGCAGCCCAGTGCGGATTAGCTTCGCGGGCGGCGGAACGGATCTCCCTGCCTATTACGAGCAATTTGGCGGAGCGGTGCTAAGCGCCGCAATTAACAAGTACTTCTACACTGTTCTCGGGAAGAGGACCGACGGCCGTATCCAAATTATTTCTTCCGACCTGCGCATTTTCAACACGTGGCAGGACGTTGCAAACATGAAGATTGAGGGCAGCGGATTAGACATCCCTTTGGCGGTGCTCAAGGACCTTGGATGTGATTGTTCTGTGGACCTTTCTTGCCTCGGAGATTCCTCCGGGCACGGGCTTGGGCTCGTCTGCCAGTGTTTGTGTCAATATTCTTAAGACGCTAACCACCTACTTGAACCAACCACTTTCCAAGTATGCTCTAGCCGAGCGCGCCTTCCACGTGGCAAGAAATGTCTTGGGACGACACATCGGGAAGCAGGACGAATATGCGGCTGCGTTCGGCGGATTGAACGTTATTACCTTTGAGCCAAACGGCACTGCCCACGTGACCCCGCTCAATGTCGACTCAGGATTTCTTCAACAACTGCAAAACAATCTAA
>Ga0210396_10000653_pt1 | contig 42497 bp, 28 predicted proteins | sample IncBWH17OmetaG_FD_155466 | JGI IMG/M metagenome (GOLD analysis project Ga0210396, IMG submission 155466) | Forest soil microbial communities from Barre Woods Harvard Forest LTER site, Petersham, Massachusetts, United States - Inc-BW-H-17-O ... | reverse complement strand
GGCGTTCCGCTCCGCCCCATCACCACGGCGAACTTCGACTTTATCCAGCACTACCGTCCGTTGCAGAATGTAGTGAGGCGTCCCACCGCTTCCGTTCGTGGCCGGGGCGGGCCCGAGTCGCACGGCTACGCGATTACCGGCCACCATGAGCTGCTTTTGCCGCTCGTCGCCGCGGCGCTGGTTGCAGGCTGGCCCAGAAAATCTCGGTCTGGAAAACGATGACCCTCTTTGACGACAATCCGCTGAACCAACCTGATCCGCATCCGGATGCATCGCCGTCCTCTGCCCCGCCGAGCGAAACTCCGTCCGCCGAGCTTATCGCCGGCGACCCGTTCACCTACGCGGCGCTCGCTCCCGCCGCCAAATCCCGATCGTATCTTCCCGAAGACCTGCGCATCTCCTGGTCCTGGGCGCACCTCGTGACCTTTCTCGTTTTCGGCTTTGGAAGTCTGCTGATCGTGCAACTTGGCGGCGTGCTGCTGCTTTCTGCCAACAAGCACCTCAGCCAGAAGCAGCTGCAGCAAATGATCGAATCCAAGCCGCAGTTTCTGGTGGGCACCAATGTCTTGTGGTACGCGTTGCTTTTTCTGTTTCTCTATATGACGCTTGCGGTTCTGCGCGGCTCGCCTTTCTGGCGCTCGCTCGGCTGGAAAAAACTGAATGCCGACCCGGCAGCCGGGAAGGGCCATCCGTGGATGTATTTTTTGTCGGGCTGCGGCCTGGCGATTTTTGTGGCCATCGCCAGCTCGGGTGTCAAAGACGCGGATCACACTCCGATACAAGAACTCTTCAAGAATCGCACTGGTGCGATGTTGCTGATGGCCATGGCGGTTTTCGTCGCGCCGCTCGTCGAAGAAACGGTTTTCCGCGGGTATCTTTATCCGCTTTTTGCCAGCAAGATTTCAGGTCTCGCGGAAAAGTTTGGAATTGATCCGCTCGCCGCAATCCGTGTCGGTACAGCCGCCGGGATTTTCATCACCGGCGTGTTGTTCGGCTTGATGCACGCCCCGCAACTTGGGTGGACGTGGGGCCTTGTCAGCCTGCTCATTCTGGTGGGTGTGATTTTCACGTTTGCGCGCGCGCGTACCGGGACGGTTGTCGCCAGTTTTCTTCTCCACCTGGGATACAACTCCATGATTGCCGTGACTTCGATCATTGCCACCAAGGGTTTCACGCACATGCCTATTGGCAAATGACCGATTCGTTTTCTTCGCGCGCTCCCGTTACAATGGAAGATTGCGGTTTGGATTCGCGAGGACTGTGAACGCATGTATGTAGCTCAACCGATCGAATGGACGGACCGCGGCGTAGTCATTCTCGACCAGCGGCTGCTTCCCGCCGAGGAAGTCTCCTACACCTACACGGATTATCGCGACGTCGCCAAAGCCATCCGCGAGATGGTGATTCGTGGCGCGCCGGCAATTGGTGTTGCTGCTGCGATGGGCGCGGCTCTCGGAGTTCTGCATTCTCCGGCAAAGTCCGCCGAAGCTCTTCGTGCAGAATTTACGGAGATTTGTAACACGCTCGCAAAAACTCGGCCGACCGCCGTAGATCTCTTCTGGGCTCTTGAGCGCATGAAAAAGCGCTTCTCGGAATTGACGGCGCGAAATTCGGACCTTGTCAAAATCAAGCAAGGCATGGTGGAAGAGGCGCAGCAAGTGCATCACGAAAAGCGCGCCACCGACGAAGCCATCGGGCGCTTCGGCGCGGAATTCATGCCGCGCGAGGGGCACGTCATGACGCAATGCAACGCCGGCGCGCTGGCCACGGGCGGCATCGGCTCGGCGCTGGGCGTCATCCGCGTGGCGTTCGAACAGGGGAAAAAGCTTCACGTGTTCGTGCCTGAAACGCGGCCCTATCTCCAGGGCGCGCGCCTGACCGCGTGGGAGCTGCACAAAGGCGGCATCCCGCTCACACTCATCACCGACAACATGGTGGGCCACTTCTTGAAGACGGCCAACGTCGGCGCCATCGTCACTGGCGCGGACCGCATCGCCGCCAACGGCGACACCGCGAACAAAATCGGCACGTATCAGATCGCTGTGCTGGCGAAAGAGAACAACGTTCCGTTCTACATTGCCGCGCCGATTTCCACGTTCGATCTCTCCATCCCCGATGGCGAGCACATTCCCATCGAAGAGCGATCGGCTGCGGAAGTGACTCATCTGCGAGGTGTGCGCATCGCCCCCGATGTGCACGCAGCGCATCCGGCCTTCGACGTCACCCCCGCGCGCTACATCGCCGCCATCTTCACCGAACGTGGCGTCGCGCGCGCGCCGTACACGCAATCGCTTTCCGCCCTGGCCTCCTCCGTCCAGCCAGTGGCAACCACAACATAGTTCTTCGTTGTTTATTCTTCAGTGTCGAGCGCTAGTTCCCTGAAGCGGGGCGGAGGACGAAGACGGTGCGGCCGCGGCGGCTGAACCACGCGAAAAACGCCAGGATTTGTTTCCAGGGGAAATATTTTTGGTTGAGCAACTGCGTTCCGTAGCTGGCGTCGGCGCCGGTGACGATTTCGGCGCGCGCATCCATCCATTCGCCGAGGACGCGGCCGCGCATGTCGCAGGGGGCGATTTTCACGCGGGGATTGTTGCGGATGCGCTTCACTTTTCCGGAAACGCCGATGGTATAGACGTACAGTTTGGCATCGTTCGAATCGAGATTCACGGAAGGAACTTCCGCAAACCACACGGGTGTTTTCACGCCCTCGCCGCTCTTTTTGAACGTTTCGAGGGTGAGATATTTGTGTCCGGCAAACGCCGCAAATCCCATGGCATCGCTCCTGCCGTCGCTTGGTTCACGACAGCCATTCTACCTACCGAGTGGCTTCTGCCTTAGCCAGCATCACAGCCGACGTCCGGGCCGCCGCCTCATAATACCGCACCATTCGTTGCGGTTCTTCCGCCTTGTAAGGCGCCAGATTATGCGCCCACCGAAACCCGATGGGTTGAAACCAAAGTTCCGCGTCCACTTTGAACGGTCCCGTTGCATTCCCGGTCGAAACGACATACCGCACCGAGCTTCCGCGGTCTGTGAATCCCGGATCGTTGGCCGCGTCGCCTGTCACCGCGATATCCTTGTCTGCGGTGGCCTTATCGAAGCCGTGCGGCAAAAGCCGATTGTCCTTCAAGTACCCGACAGCACGGAGCAGACCGGTCGTAACCTTGCCCTCCGAATCCTTCAGGATCGGTTCGTAAATTTCCACTTCCTGTGAACTCGTAATCTCGCGATAGTGCGGCTCGAACTTCAGAGCGTCTTCGTCGTTGTCGTTGCCCACAATCGACCCGTCCGGATTGAGCGCACCCGACTCAAACACCACACGCCCATTGGCGTCCGTCACCACAAAATGTAGCCACGCCCGCCGCGAAGGATAAGCTGTAGGCAGCTTATGCCCGCCCAGATTCTCCACATGCACATCTACGGCAAGCCCATTCGGCGTCGCATCCACCCGGGTAATGGTCACTTTCGCCGCTTGCGTCTTCAAAAACTCGGCCGTGCGCTTCATCGCCGCGTCCATCTCTTCGGGTTGCGCCTCCGTCGCCAATTCATCGCGATGATCTTGCAGCATCCCTTCCATGACGAAGTTCGATCCGACAAACACGTGGCGATGCATGCCCTCGCGTGGCGGGCCATACAGCGCCGTCACTGCTACTGCCTCGTTCACCGCCGGCATATGGCAGTCCTGGCAGGTCTGCGTGGTCGCGTAGTCGCTATGCTGCCACTCCTGGAAGGGCATCTGCTCCGGGAACTTCGCCAGCTTCTCACCCTTCGGCCCAAGCGCCGCAGTGAATAGCGTATGGCAGCTCCCGCAAAGACCCGCATCGCGCATGTGGTCGCCCCTGGACGGGAAGTACGTCGCCGTGGATGAGTGCATCACGGTCTGGTGCCCTTTGTCGATGTCGAAGGGTCCATACTCGGGCCGCAGGTCGTTCTGGACGGGTTTCGCGATGACCACGTTCCCAACGAAGGTCGCGTCCGTCCCCAGCCCCGTCTTTTCAATCTGGTGGCAAACCGAGCAGGTTACCCCATCTGCTGCCGCGCGGTCCCCATGCGGGAACTTTTGCAACGGAAGGCGCGAAAAGACTTGAGTGTGCCTTCCCGCATCCCGGTCCGCCAACCGGACGGCCGGCATATGGCAGATCGAGCACTCGTCTTCGATCGCCTGCTTCGACTCTGGATGATCCATGGACTCGCGCCGCACACTTCCTTGCCAATAAGGATCGCGCGACGCGTTAGCCATAATGCTCGCGCTCCACTCGAATCCGATCGAGACATCCTCGCCCGAACTCGTCTTGAGCCCGTTATGACAAGCCACACACCGTTCCGATGTGCGAAAAAAAGTCCCCGGAGGCGTCTTGTCGCCCTTCGCGTTCTCCGTCTGCGACTGGCCGAGCAGCATTGCCGGAACCCCGATCGCTGCGAGCCCTAAAACAATCGCACCGCCCCAACGGCGTCTCATCGCCAACCTCTCCATAACTTCCCATCCGCCCGGTCCCAGAGCAGATAGAAAAGCACCTGCGGTGTTCGCCCCTGTGTATTCGTGAACGGCTCCCTTACGCCAAAACCTATCCGGACATGTTGTCGCCGGCTTACGGTGATCTGCATCTCCGGCAGAACATCCCAGTTGGTGCTCGCCCCCGGCTTGAAATCACGTACCGCCAAAAACTCGACCATAGGCGAAAACAGCCGTCCCAGCATGTGGTCCTGAGCCATCGCCTGTCCTACCGCCACCCGCCAGAACATGCTGCGCGGAGCAACGCTTGTATCCACCGGCAGGTCCGCTCCCAACTGGGTTTGCAAAAACGTGTTCTCCTTGAACAGCTGATCGAACGCCGCGAAGGGCTCGAACTGTGTCGTCCCCGCACCGAACCCTCGCTTGCTGTCCCCGGTCGGCAGCAAGATACCGCCCTGTAGACTCAGGATCGAACCCGTCCGCAGGCTGGAAAACATCTCCCGCTTGACCGCCAGCGTAATGTCCCCAAAACCCGCCGTCCAGTTGTGCGCCTGGTCCGCGTAGTTCACCGGAACGTCGGTTTCAAGCTGGGTCCGGGCGTCAATGATCGTCCGTTCATCAATGATATCTGTAGTCCACGCCGGCGCGCCCGAAGCACTCGCCGCCGTAGAAATCACGGTCTCGTTCTCGGGAAATGCCTTCTCCGTTACCAATGCCCGTGGCAGATTTAGCTCGCCCAGCGGATCGTGGTGGACATTCTTGCAGAATCCCCGCATGTACGCGATCACATCGTTGATCTCCTCGTCCGTCAGCAGGTCCCCAAACGCAGGCATAATCTGCGAGAGTCCACGCGATGGCCCGCCATGCACGATCACTGCCTTCCAATTACCGTTCGGCTCGGGCGTCGTCCCCGCGCAGTCCGTAAAGTCCGGAAACGTATCTAGCCGCCTGAAAACCGTACTCGCCATGGGAGCACCCTTCCCCTCGCTCCCGTGACACGCGATGCAGCCACCCTTGTAGACTTTCTCTCCATTCCTCACATCCGGACTTTTCGCATAGTGGAGCGTCTGCGCGGAAAGAAGCAAAGGGCGACCAAGAAGCACGACAAGCCACACGATAAGTGCGCCCGCCGATCCCGTCAGAAACCCTAGGGGGAATCTGCGCACTCGTGATTCGGGGACGGCGTTCAAGTGCCCGGCCTCCTTCCGTGCCATAACTCTGTCGCCAACCGCGGTCGCCTCGTATCTCATTCGCCCTCCGCCTTCCTACTCTTCGATGATCAGAAAGGATATAAAGACCGAAAATTACTCGCCCTGCCCACTATCCATCAGACACCGGCCTGTTCCTAGGCACCTGAGATTGCGGCTCTTTGAACGAACGGAGGTGTTTCGTTTGCTAAACCAATCCAAAAATGGATTTGAGGGACTTCCTCATTTCTGCCGTCGCTTTTCGGCGGCTATGACAGATGGAATAGTCGCACGCGGCTTTCCAAACGTCGCCTTGGCGCTAAGCCGAGGTTTTCAAAGATTGTTAGGATAGCTATGGAGGGAAAACCAACCGTCCGAGTGTAGATAGGCTGATGGCGGTGTCAGTATATTGGACTGCTTGCCTCGCGCCTCCGGACGCCCCTGCCAAGGATTTTAGCTAACGGATCTTCACCTTCCCTTGAGACCTGAACCATTCAAATGTTCTTCGAATGGCTTCGTCCACAGAGACTTCGGGGCGATATCCCAGTTCACGGGCCGCCTTGGAGCCGTCCAGGTATTGACCAGAAGACATTACCGCAATGGCACTGGACGATACTTTCGGAGCTGGGCCGCGCAAATGCTTGTACTTAAAAATCTGCCATGCCGAAACCAGCTTGGCTGCGGCCAGAGGAATCTCCTTGGGTTCGGGAGCCCCTGTAACCGTAGCGATCTTTGCCATGAGCTGTTGCATGGTCAGATTCTCTCCACAAATAAGATAGCGCTCACCAGGATGTCCATCCTCGCAGACCCGTACAAGCCCGCGTCCAGCATCCCCCGCATAGACGACGTTCCGCTTTCCGGCGACGTAACCTGGAAGCGTACGGTTAGCCATCTCGATGACGAAGCTCCCCGTAGTGTTGCCGGGGTCGTACTCGCCGAACGTCATCGATGGGATACCGACTACCACCGGCATTCCTTCCGCCGCTTTTTGTCGGGCCAGGGTGTCCTGTGCCCATTTCACCTGCAAATAGGCGTTCTGATTGTGCGGTCTCTCTGGGTAACTTTTTGACCCGTCACTGGGCTTTCCATCGGAGCTCCGAGGCAGCGCGATAGCGGCTTCCACGTACACAACTTTCTTCAACTCCTGCCCAGCGCACGCACTATAGAAGTTGTTGCTCAGTCTCGCTGCTGTTGCCAACTCTTCCCTGATTGATTTTGGAGCACCAGGATAGTATGCCGCGCAGTGGATCACCGCATCGGCCCCCCGAAGTCCGCGACGGAGAGAATCGACATCATCTAGATCGGCCTGGCGAGCTTCGCAGCGCAGGTCCGCCAGTGAGCTCAGCAATCGGGGATTTCGGTACAGCGCGATCAGGTCGTGCCCTGCGCGAAGCGTATGCCGCGCTACATGCTGCCCCAGCATCCCTGTGGCTCCGACGACGGCGATTCTCATGAAGTCCTCCAGAACATGAGCTAAAGCTTCTAAGTTATATTGAAGGTCAACGTATACATGAGAATCGGTGGGCTTGCGAAATAATTAGGCATTGCAACTTCAAAGATACGTTTCCTCGGATCGCGGGATCTCGTAACCATTGATCCTGAGAGCAGAAAGGCGAGCGACGATGAGAACGGAATTGCTGCGATTCAACGGCGCTGTCGAGCGGGATCCCGCCATCGATGCGTGGATGAAAGAGCATGCAGGTGAATTCGGAACCATCGCGCGTCGGTGGTTTGGGGCGATGCGAAAATGCGGAGACGAAGTCCGGGAGCTTTTGCATGATGGCTGTCCGGTTGCATGTTTGGGAGATGCGCCCTTCGGCTATGTGAATGTATTCACTTCGTCCGTAAACGTGGGGTTCTTTCACGGGGCAGCATTGCCGGATCCGGCTGGCTTGTTGCAAGGCACCGGCAAGTTCATGCGCCATGTGAAGCTGAGGCCAGGAACGGCCACAAACGCCGCGGCGCTAAGCAGGCTCATCGATGCAGCGTACTCGGATATAAAGGCGCGCGTCGAAAACGGCTAGCTACCTAAGGTTGCTGTGTATTGTTCGTCACGCGAAAGATTAGGGACGGGCGGGGAGGAGATTGGTCCAGTTTTGGAGAACGGTAAGGGGACGATTGTTTTCGTCGGCGGCGACAACGACGAGAAAGCGCTTGCCGTCGGGATTGACATCGTAGTTGATCATGCCCGAACGATAGATGCGAACCGACGGGCGGAACGAGAAGAGCCGGACAGGATGGCCGACTTCGATGCTGTCGCCCCTTTCGTGAATGTCCACGGTCATCATTTCGTTGCGCATGGAAATGAAATAGAGCTCCTTGCCATCGCGGCTCCAACGGGGCCAGCGTCCGCCATCGCTGGAAACCTGCCACATGCCATTTCCGGCGGAGAATGGAACGACAAAAATCTGAGGAGTTCCGTTCGCCAGCATGGTGAAAGCAATAAACTTTCCGTCCGGCGAGAATTGTCCGCTCGTCTGCGTGCCGGTGTTCGCGATGGGCAGCTGGCGCGGTTTTTCCTTGGGATCGAGCGGAACAACGCTGACTTCCGAATCTCCGCTCGTCAGATTGGCGCTTTCCGTAAGCAGATAGCGGCCATCGGGAGACCAATCCGTGGCACTGTCGGCCGAGGGGAGTTCTTGAAGGGTGGTGGATTCCCCTGCGCCGGAAGAGGAACGAGTCACGATGCGGAACATGCTGTTGGGCATACCGAGAGTGACAGTAAAGCGAGAACCGTCGGGAGACCATGTGGGTTCCCCCGCGATGAAACCGTCAAACGTGAGGCGGGTCTTTTGAGGCCCGGACGAATTGAAGAGCCACACGTCGTGGGTCGGGTCGCCACTGGTGACCAGAAAGCGCTGGCCGTCTTTGGAGAGCCGGGGGCCGAGAAAAACGCCTTGCTCGCCTAGATAGCTCAGATGTTTGCCGCTGCGATCGACCCATTCAAGGCGGGACTGGGCCGTGGCGGCGCCAGTCTGAAAAATCAAAGTGTTCGAGAGTTGGGAAGCGGTAAAAGTGGAGTGCCAGACGCCGAGGTCCAAGACCACGCTGTCAGCGACCAGGTGCGGAGAGCCGGATAGCGAAAGAGAGTGGAGGTCGAACGGTTGCGCAAGGAGAGTGGACTCCCTGACGTAGAGGAGGTTTCCCTGGGCGTAAGCGGCGCCAGCAAGAGAGGTAACGAGAAAGCGATTGAGTTTGCCATCGAGCGAGGCGACGTAGATGCCGTTTTGCTCACTCTGCGGAGAAGAGTGATTGGAAGCGACGTAGAGGAAATGCTGACCGTCGGGGAGAAAGAAAGGCCAGCGATGTGTGGAGTGGAGTTTGGTATCGAGCTTGGTGATGGGAGTGGAAGCACCACCGGTGACAGGAACCTGATGGATAACGTCGCGGGGGCCGGGCGTGAAAAGAATGATGCCGCTGGAGCCCCAAGAGCCGCCGCGGGCCGCGGGCGCGTTACACAAACTGCGAACCACACCGGTGTTGACCTCGAGGGTTTTCAGTTTGCCGTCGGTGAAGAATCCGACACTTAAGCTGTCGGGAGACCAGAAAGGATTCATGGCGCCATGCACCCCGGGAAGTATGCGTTCCGATCCTGTGCGGAGAGAGCGGAGCCAGAGTTCGCCGCCCGCGCCGAAAAGGAGAGAGCCGCCGTCGGGAGAAAGAGCGGGCTGTGTGCCCATGTCGCCTTCGATCTCGAAGGAAGTTCCGGCGGGCGGGATGATGGACGAGAAGACCGGGAACGCGGGAGCGGCGGGACCGGGACGGCGCAAAAAGAAAACAGCGAGTGCGGCGATCGCAGCGAGAATGGCGAAGGACCAGGCAAGGAGCTCGCGCCGATTCTTTTTTCGGGTTAGTGGGAGCGCGGCGGCGGCGGATTGGGCCGAGGGATCGGCGCTGGAGATGGATTTTAGCTCGAGGGCGAGGTCGCGCGCGGATTGCCAGCGGTCATCCGGATCCTTGGCGAGGCACCGGCGCACGATGTGATCGAGCGAGCGAGGCGTGAGCGGCTTGATGGTGGAGATGGGCGGCGGCTCCTTTTCGAGGATGGCGGACGCAACGCTAAGCTGGCTCTTGCCCTGGAAGGCACGCTGGCCGGTGAGCATTTCATAGAGAACGGCGCCGAGAGAAAAGATGTCGCTGCGGCCATCGAGTTCCTTGCCTTCGACTTGCTCTGGCGACATGTATTGGAAGGTGCCGACGATGGTGCCTTGTTCGGTGACGGGAGAGTTGGCCGCGACGTTCGTGAGCGTGACGGCGCCGGCTTGCGCGATAGTGGACTTGGCAAGGCCGAAATCGAGGAGCTTGGCGCCGGTTCTGGTGAGCATGATGTTGCCGGGCTTCAAATCGCGGTGGACGACTCCGCTGCGGTGAGCTCTGTCGAGCGCGTCGGCGATTTCCGTGCCAATTCTTAGAACCTGTTCCGTGGGAAGCGAGCCTTTGGCGAGACGGTCAGCCAGGCTCTCGCCCTCGATACATTCCATGACCAGGAAATCCGTGCCGTTCTGCGAGCCGACGTCGAAGAGAGAGCAGATATTCGGATGATTCAGCGCGGAGACGGTTTTGGCTTCCCGTTCGAAACGAAGCTTGCGCGCGGGATCGGCGGAAAGATGGGCCGGGAGAATTTTGATGGCGACGGAGCGGTCGAGACGCGTGTCGCGAGCGCGGTAGACTTCGCCCATGCCACCTGCGCCCAAGGGAGACAGTATTTCATAAGGACCGAGCTTAGTGCCTGGAGCAAGAGGCATGGTTGCACGAGATTATAGAATGGAATACAGGGCAAGAGACAGGGCGCTTGTACAGAACTGCTTTTGTTGGTGGATGAGTAGCACATGGAAGCAATTGATTTCGAGCGCCGGGTGGAAGGGCCCTCGACTCGCGTAGGGTCGAACAGGATGGTCTTGTGCTCGACGAGAACTCCCGTATGACGACTCACGGCAAGCCGCGTTCTACGATTTGGATATGAGGTGGTGTGGATTTATTCGCACCGGAGGGTCGTTCGATTGAGGAGGCTTGACGCGGAGGGCGGGGATTCTCTACCTAGCCGGCCTGGGCGCGCGAAAGTGTGCCGCGTTCGAGTTCGCGCTCGGCTTGGAGCCAATCGTCCAGGTCACGGCCAGGTTGTTGGCCGCGTTCGAGATAGATTTCGTAGGCGCGAAGCCTGATTGTCTCGTCAGGCGCAGAGTTCCCGGCTGAAACCTCGCCGGTCTCCGGCTGAGTGGAGGTCCGTTTGTGCACTGTGCTTCCATTTCTGTTTAGTTTCGATGACATACTCATTTCCTTCTTTCTTGTGAATGGATTGCTGTTGATCTATTCGTGCGTTTGCCCTGCGCGAGCCGGCGCCCGCGTGCAAAACACGAATCCTGCTACCGAACCGAGACCGGTGCGGCAGTTTCGGGGTCAGTGACCTGCGAAGCGCGTTTTTGGCGTGGAACAACCGTCCCTTGGCTGCGGTCACAGAGATGCCTATAGCTTCCGCGGTTTCCCGCATCGGGCGTTCTTGCAGTTGTTGAATCTGAACGACGACCCGGAGGGCGGGCCGCAGGCCCTGGATGGCTTTCTTTAGCATGCTTTCTGCTTCGCTCTGGGCGTAACGCGTTTCTGGATTCGGCCGAGAGTCAGTAATCTCGTAGCGCGGGCCCTCCGCGGCAGAATCATCGTTATAGTCGGTGGCAATCTCGGGCGAGGCTCGTTTCTTTCGGAGAATCATGAGGGCGGAGTTGATGGCGATGCGCGTGAGCCAAGTAGCGAAACTGGACCTGCCGTCAAAGTCCGTCACGTGGAGAAACGCTCTCATGAGCGTGTCTTGAACTGCGTCTTCCGCGTCCTCAGAGCTTCTGGTGATGCGATAGGCAGCACGAAAGAGTTGCTTTCGGTGCCGCTCGGAAAGGGTGGCGAAGGCGGTGGAATGTCCGCTCTTGGCGGCTTGCACGAGGCTGTCGTCGCTCAGTCCGTGAGCGCTTGCCCTTGAAGTGGCAGTAGTTTCTGCGGATCGATTCTCGAAGGACGGCATCATTTATGCGGCTCCATCCTTTGTAACGAGCACCATGCGGAAGCGTGCTTTGCCTTGCATCATGCGAGCGTAGGCACCAGAAGCCTGTTCGAGGGGAAGCGTCTCGATCATCGGGCGGATATTCTCAAGGACGCTGAAAGCAAGGGTGTCCTCGCTTTCAATCGGAGTGCCGGTCAGGCTCCCGTAAATCGAGCGGCCTCCAAAGACGAGCGGGAAGGCATTCAATTGTATGGAGTCCTGCGGCACACCGACCACGATGAGCTTTCCGCGTGCCGCAAGACCTGACACCAGCGGTCCCATCGCGTCGCCGCTGGTAGCGGTTGCGAGAATCGCTCTGGCCCCGCCCATACGCTGCAGTACCGCTGCGGCATCGTCGACGGCCGTATCGATGTAGACGTGCGCGCCCAAATTCTTCGCAAGCTTTTCCTTTTCGCGCCCGCGCCCGACGGCGACAGTATGGAATCCCATGTGCCGCGCATACTGGACGCCAAGGTGCCCGAGGCCGCCAATGCCCTGCACGGCGACTAGATCTCCAGCGCGCAAGCCGGCGTTGCGAAGAGCGTTGTAGGTGGTGATACCCGCGCAGAGGAGGGGGGCGGCTTCCGCAGAACTGAGCTCGTCAGGAATGGAAGCGATGGCGCGGGCTTCCGCGATCATCACTTCCGCATATCCTCCGTCCACGGTCACGCCCGCTGTTACGGGGTTCTGACAATTCACGATGTCCCCGCGTCTGCACGGTTCGCACACGCCGTCTTCGCCGGCGATCAAGCCGACACCGACCCGTTGACCGATTTTCCATCTGGACACTCCGCTGCCCAGGGCTTCAATGCGGCCAACCACTTCATGCCCAGGAACACGCGGCAGAGTCAAACCCGGGTAGACGCCCATGACCGTAGCCGCATCGGTGTGACAGATTCCGCAGGCTTCCACACGAATTCGAACTTGACCAGGCCCAGGTTCAGAGACTTGCCGTTCCACGACTCGAAGCACGCCGGGTGAGGAGACTTCCACTGCTTTGTATGTGCCTTTCATCTATGGGTCCTCTCTTTTGTCTTCCACACGATGCCAGCATCAGTCTTTTTCTCTTTCCATCCATTCACGAATGTAGAGAGTACAGTTCTCAAGGTTCACGCCATGCTCTTCGCAATGCAGGAAAAAGCGGACTACGTCAAGGTCGATCACGCTAACGTCTTTCAGATCTAAAACGATGTGGCGATAATCCGTTTGGAGTTCACACAGTTTCCTCAACTCGGCTATCGCCAGTTTTTCGATTCGGCCACTCAGAAGGAAGACTGTGAATCTCCCTCGCGATACAGTCTCAATTCTAAAAGTCATTGAGCAGGCCATTTGACCGACATTGCAGTCGCGGCTATGTTGGATTGCATTCCTTCGATCCACGCACCGAGCACGAGCGTTGCAAGCGAGTACCCAATTGAAACTCATTGAAAACAAAGCTCAAAAAGGGAATTGGAATGACAGGATCTTAGGAAGTGCCAGAATTCCGGGAGTTCAGCGGGGGGATTGCCGAATCGTGTTTTTGTTTATGTTGAGCTGTTTGATTTTCAAATCCAGCGTCGAACGCGGAATCCCGAGTTTGGTGGCGGCTCCATTTGGGCCGGCCACTTTTCCGTTGCTTTCCGCAAGAGCGGCTTCGATGAGTTCCTTTTCGTAGGTGTGGAGGGCGTCTGTGAGAAGACCTGAAGACCTGGGGCGAGCCGCGTTCTGACTGGAAAGCCAGGCCTCATCGATCCAAAAGGTGTCGCCGGCGCACAGGACTACAGATCTCTCGATGATATTTTGGAGTTCACGAATATTGCCTGGCCAAGGATAGGACTGACATAACTTGAGCGTGTTTTTGTCTATCTTGCTGATTCGCTTGCCCGCTTTCTCCGCGTAACGCTTGACGAAGTACTCGACCAGCATCGGAATGTCTTCCTTTCGATTCCGAAGAGGGGGCACGTGGATCGGGAAAACGTTCAGCCGGTAGAAGAGGTCGGAGCGAAATGTTCCTGAAGTAATGGCGGCAGCCAAATCGCGGTTGGTAGCGGCGATTACCCGCACATCGGTGGAAATGACGCGGGTACCGCCCACGCGTTCAAACTGGCGCTCCTGGAGAACGCGAAGCAAGGCGATCTGGGTTTCCGCGGGAAGCTCGCCGATTTCATCGAGAAAAATCGTGCCGGAGTGCGCCAACTCAAAACGCCCTTGCCGGCGCTGCAGGGCGCCGGTAAATGCGCCCTTCTCGTGGCCAAATAATTCCGAGGCGATAAGTGAAGCAGGAATTGCGGCGCAATTCACGCTGATGAAAGGCTGGCCGGCACGTTGCGAACTCTTGTGGATGGCGCGCGCAATCAGCTCCTTCCCCGTACCCGTTTCGCCGGTAATCAGCACCGTGGAGTCGGTGGGAGCGACTTTCACAATGCCAGAGAGGACCGTTTTGAGGGCGGGCGAGGAGCCTACAATCTCCTCAAACATGAAGACCTGATCGATTTGCTCGCGCAACGCGAAGTTCTCTTGCCGCGTTCGTTCCTCCGCCCGTTTGCGATCGTCGATGTCGGTACCAGTCGCATACCAGCGAATCACCTCTCCGCGTGTGTCCCGCAGCGGGTTATATTGCACCAGCAGCCAACGAAACTGGCCATCCCTGCGACGCATTCGTCGTTCATACTCGAACGGGACCCCACCCGAGAGCGCCGAATCACGCTGGTCGCGCAATCTCTCGGAATCCTCGGGATGAAAGACCTCGCGAAACTTTTCGGACTTCACTTCGTCTTTGGTCAGGCCGGTGTACTCGAGCACAGCTTGATTCGCGTACAGAAAGTTTCCGTCGGTCCCAACCGCGATGATGAGCTGAGGAATTGCATCGATGATTGTTCGGAGTTCGGCTTCGGATTTAGCGATTTCATCGAAAGCCCTAGTTAGAGCCGCTTGCGCTCGCTCTCCCTCGATGGCAATTACGGCTATGTGACCCGCGCCTTCAATCAGTCGCAGATCCGTCTCGCTCGGGATGCGGGGCTCCGCATAATACATTCCAAAAGTGCCGAGCGCTTGCTGGTTTTTGGAGAGTAGGGGCTGAGACCACGCGGCGCGAAAACCATAACTCAAAGCGAGGTCGCGATAATCAACCCACAACGGGTCGGTCGCAATGTCGGAAACGATCACCCGCTGCTTCAGAGATGCGGCCGTGCCGCACGAACCGATGCAAGGGCCAATCGTCAACGGATTGATGGCTTCAACCCAACCCTTGGGGAGGCGAGGACCGGCGGCGGGCCAAAGGCGCATGCCGTCGGGATCCATCACCATTACCGCCGAACTGACGTTGTCCGCCTGAGCGTCAATGGTGTCGCATAGGTTTTCCAGAATATCTGCCAGGCGAGCTCCGCCTGCCAGCATTTCCAAGGTCCGTTTTTCCGCGGCCAGCAGTGCCTCGGCGCGCTTACGATCCTCGATATCGGTGTTCGCGCCATACCATTTGGAGATTTTGCCCTCATTGTCGCGCACGGGCTCCGCACGGAAGAGAAACCATCGATATTCTCCATCGTACCGGCGCAGGCGTGCTTCCGTCTCGCCAGTCTCCCCAGAAGCCAGCAGGTGCCGCCAATAATCCATGAGCCTGCCCCGGTCTTCCGGGTGAAGTGCAGCAGTCCAGCCCGAATCACTCGCCTGTTCGGTCGAGAGGCCCGTATAGTCGAGCCAGCGTTGGTTGAAGAATTTAGCGGAACCATCCGGATGAGCGGACCACACCAGCGTGGGGATGGTGTCAACCACAACACGAATGTCTTCGACTTGAGGAACCTGCTCGGAGCCGCGCCCTGGGGATGCCATGGCCTAAGTATAGTCTGCTTGGCAATTCCGCGCCTTGAAGGGGGATTCAAACGTGAATCAAGCCGCAAGAATAGGGAGAGGGGCGATGGGGTCGAGGCGGCCGGTGCGGACGGTGAAGCGGGACTCAGTCCGCGCTGGTGGTGGCTACTCGGTGGATGCCGGGGGCATCCGTTTGTTGACGAAAAAAGGCGGTGACGCGATCGATGATTTCGGTCAAAGGCGTATGGGGGCGGAAACCTGTGAGGCGATGCAATTTTTCGACGGAGGGGACGCGGCGCATCATGTCTTCGAAGCCGGGTTCGTAGGCTTTGTCGTAGGGGACGTACTCGATCGGAGAACTGCTGGCTGTTCGTTCTTTCACCTTGTGGGCCAGGTCCTCGATGGTGATTTCTTCAGTGTTGCCGACGTTGACGACTTCGCCGATGGAACGGGAGGTGTCCATCAGGCGGATGAGGCCTTCGACAGTGTCGCGCACGTCGCAGAAACAGCGGGACTGTTTGCCGTTGCCGTAAATCTGGATGGGGTCGTTGTCGAGCGCTGATTTGACAAAATTGGGGAGCACCATGCCGTACCGCCCGGTTTGCCGGGGGCCCACGGTATTGAACAAGCGAACGACGATGACGGGGAGCTTCTTTTCCTTCCAGTACGAGAGCGCCAGAAATTCGTCCAGCGCCTTGGAAGCTGCGTAACTCCAGCGACCTTTGGTGGTGGGCCCGAGAACAAGATCGGCATCTTCGTGAAACGGGACATTCGTATTCTTGCCATAAACTTCGGAGGTAGATGCGGTCAAAACAAGCTTCTTTTTCTTACAGGCGGCCTCGAGAATCATCTGGGTGCCGTTCACATTGGTTTCGATGGTTCGGACGGGGCTTTCGACAATGAGCTTGACGCCGACGGCGGCGGCGAGATGGACCACGACATCGGCATCGTCGACTAGTTCGGCGAGCAACTGGCGATTCTCGATGTTGTCGAGGTGATATTGCAAGCGATCGGAAGACTTCAGATGCCGGATGTTTTCCACGCTGCCGGTGGAGAGATTATCGAGCAGCACTACACGGTCGCCGCGAGAGAGCAAACGCTCCGCGAGATGAGAACCGATGAAGCCAGCGCCGCCGGTAATCAAATAGCGCACGGGACCTCCCTAGAGCGACTGAGAATCATCTTCGCCGTCGCGGGAAATGAGTTGAGCCTCGGAATCGGAATCCTGATCATGAGGAGTTTCACCTGTTTCCTGGGGACCGTAACCATAGGAGTATGGGTAGTAGCGATACGAGTAATAATAGTCTGGAGCGTTGGAATCGACGGCATTGAGAACGACGCCGAGGATGCGGCACTTGACGCTATTGAGAAGGTCGCGCGTACGCGTAAATGCTTCCTTGGGTGTTTCTCCACTGCGAACCACGAGCAGCACGCCGTCCGTCTGGACGGAGAGAATCACGGCATCGGTGGCGGCCATGATCGGCGGCGAATCGATGACGATAAACTTAAACTTCTTGCGGAGCTCGGCGATGGCGTCGGCAAGCTTGTGCGACGACAGCAAATCCGCGGGATTCGGGGGCAAGGGACCGGTAGGAATGGCGGCGAGGTTAGGAATCGCGGGGTGCGGCACGGTCACAAGATCAAGACTGGAAACGCCGGCGAGATAAGAACTCAACCCCGCGTACTTGCCGCCGCTAAGATTGAGAAGGCGTCCAACGCCGGGCTTGCGAAGGTCGGCATCCACGAGGACGGTGCTGTCGCCCAACTGCGCGAGGGTGACGGCAAGATTCGCGGCGGCGGTGGTCTTCCCTTCACGAGGCAGCGCGCTGGTTACGAGAATCACCTGAGGAGGATGATCGGCCTGCGAAAGTAAGATCGAAGTGCGCAGGGCGCGAAACGCTTCCGACATCTGCGATTTGGGAAGATGCTGGGCAACGAGTTCGATGCGCTTCTCGTGACCGTTCGCGGCAAGGCCCTGCAGCAGCCGATGCTTCTTGGCGTTTCCATTCGAGCCAGCAAATTGGGGAACGACCGCAAGCGAAGGCAAACGGGCGAGGGTCTCGATATCGTCGGGAGTCTTCACGGTGTTGTCCAGATACTCGCGCATAAGCGCCAGGCCAATGCCTCCCACCAGGCCAACGAGAAAGGCGAGAGTGACATTGCGAGTTTTGGCCGGGCGTGCGGGAGTGGAAGGAATCATTGCGGGATCGACAACACGAATATTGGAAGAACGCAGGCCCTGGGAGATGGCAGTTTCCTTCAACTTGGTCATCAGGCCTTCGTAGAGTGTCTTGTTGGCTTCCGCTTCGCGCTTGAGGATGTTGTACTCGACAAGCTTCTCGGCCATCTGATTGGTTTCCGCCTTCTGCTGATCGAGGGCCTTGGTCAGCAGTTCTTCGCGCTGGCGCGCTTCGCGATAATCGCTCTCGAGAACATCAACAATTTTCTTCTTTTCTTTTTCGATGCGGTCATCAAGCTCTTTGAGTTGCGTCTGCAGACGCTGGACCCTGGGGAAATTAGGGCCATACTGGCTCAACTCGTCGGTGTACTGCGCCGAGGCATCGCTCTGTTTCTTGATCAAATCCGTAAGACCAGCGCTGCCCTGAACCTGGGGCACAGCATCCAGATTTCCGGACTTGGCAAACTCGTAGAGCGATTCTTTTCTCATGCGCTCGCTTTGCGCTTCGGTCAATTCCTTGTTGACGTCGGCAAGACGCTGGGAGGTGATGTTCTGCTTGTCGTCGAGGGTCCAGATCTGGTTTTGCCGCTCATAGGCAATGCGCGCGTCCTCCGACTTTTGCACCTTGATTTTCAATTCACCAAGCTGGTCCGCAAGCCAGGTGGAAGCCTGGGTGGTGGATTCGTACTTGCTGCGAAAGTTCTGCTCAATATAGGTATTGATATGGGCGTTGACGATCCTGGCGGCAAGTTGCGGGTCGGTGGATTCGAAACTCACATCCATAAGCCGGCTGCTGGGGACGCGTTTGACACTGAGACTTCCCAAAAACTCGCCGAGTTCGGGAGGGCGCTTCTGATTCGCGAGGCTGCCGATGGCGACCGCTTCGGAGGGCCCGGAAGGAGAGGAGAACTCCGGGCGAGCGGTAAGGCCGCCGTTGCGAATGGTTTGAAGAGCCAGAGTCTCGCTGGTCAATATTTTGGATTGCGTCTCGATGTAGTTGTCGAGATCCATCATGTAGTCGTAAGAATCGGCGCCCTGAAAAGGGAGGATGTTGGCATTTTCACGATCAATTTCGATGCGAGCAGTGGCGACGTAAACGGGCTGCATGCGGAAGGTGGCAATCGCGACGATGGTGACGACCGCGAGCATGAAAGAAAGAATGAGCCACTGATGCTTGCGGAGGATAAGCAGGTAATCGTAGAGGTGAGGTTCGCGAGGAGACAGTTCCCAGGAAGGGAAATGGGATGCGGCGGGCACGAGTTCGACGGCGCCGTTGGTCCCATTTTCGCGTGAAATAATCTTGTTCTCTTCCGACATAAGTCCTTACCGGTAGGTAACCCGATAGAGCGCCAAGGCGGTGCCAACTCCGATTCCAACTTCGAGAGCCCGGAGCATGGCTTGTCTGGAAGCACTGTTCGGCACGTACAAAATATCGCTGGGCTGGAGTTGGACGTCTTCCTCGGTGCGCTCCAACACTTTCTTGAGATTGACGGCGACTTCATGCTGCTGTCCTTGATTGTCCTTCCGAATGATTACCGCGTGATCCTTTTTCGCGGTGGCGTTCAAGCCGCCGGCGAGAGAGAGAATCTTGAGCGTGGTCATTTGCCCGCGGTCATTGGCCAGGACGAAACCACCGGGCCTGCTGACGGCGCCAAGGACATAGACGATTCCGGCGTGCGGAACGGTGACGACATCGCCAGCCTGAAGAGTGATGTTGTTGGAAGTATCGCCGGTCTCCATAAGCTGGCTCAAATTAATGGTGATCGTGTTACTCAGGGGAGGCGGCTCCGTCGACGCTACCGGGTTCGTGGAACTATTTGCCACTGAGGTCGAGGCAGAAGCCGCGGGTACGGACTTCTGTCCTGCAGGAGCGCTTAAGGGTCGTGCCGCGGCGGAGGCGGACGCTGGAGCCGAACCTACGTGAGTCGAATCCTTTGAAGTCGAGTCTGGAGCGGGATCCTGGGGGCCAATCTCCGGAGGTTCCGAAGTACCGGCGGAGGAGTCCGCCGAGGGACGGGTCACGATGACAGTGTCGCCGGCATCATTGGCAACGCCGCCGGCCTCCGCTAGAACCTCGAGGACGGTGACGGGGCGATCCGCTTGGTAGACCATGGCATGCCCAACAGCGCCGACCACAGTGATGGGCTTGCTCTTTCTTTCCTTGACGCTAACGCTCACTTCGGCGTGAGAGACGAGACCGTTGGCTTCCAGCACTTCGGCAATCTTTTGCTCCGCCTGAACTTCCGTCAGCCCAGAGACATGCAAGCGCACGGGGACCAGCGGAATGCCGATGGACCCTGTCTGACTGACCCGCACCTCGCGGCTGAGCTCTTTTACGTCGAAGACCTGGATGTCGAGCATATCCCCGTTGCCGATGACGTAGTCGTGCGGAGTTACTCGCACAGTAGTGGAGAGCGACTTTATGCGATTGTTGATCTGTTGCGGCGTTTCGAGAACGGGTTGCTGGGCGCGGCAGGAAGGCAGGAGCAGAGAAACCCCTAGCACGGTAATGGTGACGAGACACCACGCCTTCGCACCCAGGCGAACTGGCTGCATACGAATAGATGACCCCCAAGTGTGATTATACAGGGATAAAGCCGAAGTCTATCAGTGATTTCGAGAATTGCGACGGCGTCTCGGGGAGGAGGACGGCGGAGCTTGAGGGAGGTCCGCAGTTGCGAGGTGGGCCATGAGAAAAAAGAGCATGGCGTTCGCGGGGATGTGCAAATTGAAATCCACAAGGCTATGGACGAGAAAGCCGCAACAGGCGATGAAGCCTGCGAGTTGCAGAGCGCCGGCAAACGAACTGTTGAGCTGGCGCAGCCGCTTTAAAGACTCCGACAGCAAAACGCCGAGGAACCATGCGCAGCATAAAGCACCGGCAAGACCCGTTTCGGCGAGGGCTTCCAGATAGTCGTTGTGGGTGTGATTGACGATCTTTCCGTCGTAGAGGGTTTCGTAGGGCGGAAAAACGATTTGGAGAGTGCCGAGCCCCGTTCCGAGCAGTGGGTGGTCCAGGAAAATTCGCCAGGTGTCGCGGCGCATGGAGGCACGCTTTCCTTCCGACATTTCCAGGGACTGCATGGAAGAAAAGCGCTGGAGAATTTGTCCCACTCCCAGCCACGAGACCATCAATAATGCGAGGAGCAAAATGGCGGCAGCAGCGAACACATGTTTTCCCATGGTGCGGCGCCAAACGATGATCAGAGCGAGCACACCCAGTTCCACACCAAAACTCACGATGCCTCCCCTGGAAGCAGAGAGAAAGAGCGCTCCAATGGGAAGAACGGCAAAAAGTCCTACGACGAGGAAGCGCTCGCGGCGAACCCTGCCGAGGACCAGCGGAACAAGTGCGAGAGGCAGAATCAGCTCCGCAAATCCGGCGAAATGATTGCGGTTGGCGTAGGGCCCAAACGGAATGCCCCCATAGCGCATTTCGCGAAACCAGTAGAGCTTGCCGTTGAAGGTCAAGTGCTGAAGAATCCCGAAAATGCTGACAAGAAAGCCGAAGCCCATGCCGAACCAGACGAAGCCGCGCCAGTCTTCCAAAGTACGGAAAACTTGAACGGCGAGAAACAACACCATGAGGTCGGCCAAAAGGAGAAGCAGCTCCATTCGGGTGTGGAAAGGCGAAGCGGTGGCATGGAAAAGCCACTGGACAAGTACGAGAAATGAAAATGCCGCCAGCGGAGGCAGAAGTGGAGAAAAAACGGGCTGCTCGTCGCGATTGAAATAGAACCAGATTGCCCAAACTAAGAGGAGGAGACCCGCGCCGGTTTCCAGAACGGCGCGCGCCCAGTCTTCGACAGCACCATGAGCGGCGACGCCAAACACGATGAGCGCGCAAATACCAATGCGCAAAATCTTCATGGGTTAGAGCGCTCCGCCGACTCTGGAACCAAGGCGACGTCATCTACCCAAGCCGTGCCTTGAATTTTGTTGTCTGCCTGACTGCTTGGGAAGCGAACCAGACAGACTTGCATCGCGTAGACGTCTTTGCCCGAGGACCAGGGGACTTCGATGCGGGTCCAGGGCTGGCTTCCGCGGATGTCAGGGGTAACGACCGCGGGATTATCTTGCGTTCCGAGTGAGTGCAACTGGAATCGCAGGCCCTCGTCCGTGGTGAGCGCTCTGGTTTGGATCCAGGCCGAGAAGCGGTAGGCGGCCGAGGGAGTGACAGGAACGTAGTGACAAATATTATTCAGCGTGAGATTGGACTTGCCGTCAAACACCAGCCGGAGGGAGCGATTCCCGGAGTGCTTTTCCTGACTGTCAAAGCTGATTTGTACGTCGCGCATAGACTCCGGAAGCAACCAGGAAAAACCACCGCTGGTGACTCCCGACTCAAAGCCGCCATCCCATACAACCGAATCTGGTGGACCTTGAAGGTCGGACATGCCGGCGAGGACGACGGCCTGGTCCCAGACATGGCTGGCTTCGGCGAATTGTTTGTTTGCCCACAGGGAGCCGAAGAGAGAAAAAACATCTTGCAGGGGCAGGCGCGGATGGATGGAGACAAGACGGTTCCAAACTTTGAGAGCGTTGTCAGTGTGGCCGTCGGTGGTCTGGTCCCAGATCACGTCAACATACACATCGCGGATGGGCGGGAGGACTTGATTCAGAATTTTTTCGACGTCGGGCTCGACACGGAGGCAACGGGAGAATGCCTCCGCGCCGCGCTTGGGATCGGCTTCGACGGCGTGGCGAATTTCGGCGAAGGCCGGCTGCAGTTCCCCTTGGCGCAATAAGAAGTTGCCAAAGCGCCAGGAAACTTCCGCGGAGAGGGGATAATCCTTTTTGGCGTGGAGAAAGGCGTCGCGCGCGGCAGCGAGATTGCCTTCGGATTCGTAGGCGGTGCCGAGATCGAGCCAGGTTTCTGCGGAGCGCGGATCGACAGAGACGGCAGAGCGATAAGCGCGGATGGCGCGCGGGACGTCGGGATCTTCCAGGTTGTACTGCCAATAGCGGCCGAGGAGATACCAGTTACGGGCGTCGCCGGGCTCGAGCTGCGCGGCGCGCTCGTAAGCTTGGGGAGTCTCCAAACCGGAGAGGTACACGGCGCGGGCGTTTCGAATGCTGAAATAGGAGAGAGACAGCGCGAGAGCGAAGGCGACGGCGACAAGTATTCCGCGTTGGGTAGGATTGGAAAGGCGCAGAATCATTCCACGGTACTGTGCCTAGACCGTTTTAGAGTTGCAAGATAAAAGTCGGCGGTTCGAAATGCACGGTGGGGGATTCGATGCTCATGCGCAGATGTTGTGCCGTTTTGACTAGAGATGCACGGCTTTTCGTATGCTTGAAGCAGAGACCGTTTCGAATGGGGTCGCGCTGTTGCCGTGAATGACGGGGGCCAGTACAATTAGGGTCCAGCCTGATGTGGATGAAGCATGCGATTCGAATGAGCGCGTTGTGTAGCGCTTCGAAGCGCGTGCGCCGTGGCATGGGACGGGGACATCCGAACAAAGATGCATTCGCCGCGCGCCGCCGGGTTTTATCGCGCGAACAGCCCGCCCTTTTAATCGAAAGGCCAAATAATTGAGCGGTATCGTCGGCATCTACCACCGGGACAATGCGCCTGTAGACCGGGGGCTCCTGGAGAGCCTTGCGGACTTTTTGTCTTTTCGCGGGCCTGATGCGCGCGGCGTTTGGACAGAAGGCGCCATCGGGTTCGCTCATACCATGCTGCGGACAACGCGGGAGTCGCTGGAAGAGCGGCAACCGACGAGGCTTGACGGGCGGTTGTGGATTACCGCGGACGTAAGGCTGGATGGGCGGGCGGAATTTTTGACGGAGCTGCGGCGCGCTGGGCGCGACGTTGGGGCAAGCGCTCCGGATTCGGAAGTGCTCCTGCACGCATATGCGGTTTGGGGAAGCGAGTGCGTGGATCATTTACTCGGCGATTTTTCGTTCGCGATTTGGGACGCGCGCTCGAAGACTCTTTTTTGCGCGCGAGATCATTTCGGCATCAAGCCCTTCTATTACGTTCAGGAGAAGGAGTGTTTTCTTTTCAGCAATACGCTGAATTGCCTGCGGCTGCACCCGGAAGTGCCGGCCGAGCTGAATGACGCGGCGATCGGGGATTTTCTGCTGTTCGGGTTGAACTATGACAACGCGACGACGACGTATCGGGCGATTCAGCGGTTGCCACCAGCTCATAGCCTGAGCTTTTCCGCCAGCGGATTGAGACTCAGGCGGTACTGGGCGCCGCCGACGGCTGGGCCGATCCGCTACTCGAATTCCAAGGACTACATCGACCATTTTCACGTGCTGCTGCAGGAAGCGGTGGCGGACCGGCTGCGGACGGAGCGCGTGGGAATCCTTTTGAGCGGGGGACTGGATTCGTCGTCGGTGGCGGCGGTGGCCCGGGAGCTGTCCTCGAAAAGCACTCAAGGCGTTGATATTAGAGGGTTTACGTCTGTCTACGATTCCCTGATTCCGGACCGGGAACGGGAGTACGCACAGGAAGTTGGGGAGTTCCTGCGAATCCCGGTGAAGTTCACGAAGCTGGATGAAGTGCAGCTGTTTGACGGGTGGAACGATCCCGAGATGAGTTATCCCGAACCCATTGATAATCCTCTGCTGGCAGGATTTTTTGAATCGTGCCGAAGTATTTCTCCGGATTGCCGGGTTGTATTGTCAGGCGAGGGTGCCGATAATTTGATGAGCTTCGAGATGTGGCCGTATGCAGAGAGTATGCGGCGAAACAGCGAGTGGCGGCGACTGGCTTCGGAGATGGCAAATTATTTGTGGGTGCGGCCGTTTCCGTGGCGTGGGATTCGCGCGCGGTTCCGGAAATTGATAGGTAAGGATGAAGAAATGACCGGATTTCCGAGGTGGCTGCAGGCGGACTTTGCCAAGCGCTTGAATCTGGAACATCGGTGGAAGGAACTGAGCGAGCATCCTGTGCCCCCGAGCAGGCATCCTATTTTGCCGAAAGCCCACGCCTCTCTTTCCCTGCCACATTGGGTGCACATGTTTGAAACCGAAGACGCGGGAGTGACGAATTTTCCGGTGGAAACGCGCTATCCGTTTCTTGATTTGAGGATCGTGAATTACTTGCTGGCGCTTCCGCCGTTTCCGTGGTTCTTCCAGAAGATGTTGCTGCGCGAAGCGATGGGGGGGCAGATCCCGGAACGAGTGCGCGTGCGGCCGAAGACGCCTCTGCAAGGCGATCCGCTTTCCGCGCAGGTGAAGCGAAGCGGAACGGAGCGGCTCAAGCAGATACCGTGGAGCAAGAATTTGAATCGTTATATCGAGCGCTCCGCTCTGGAGGCGCCGCATGATAAGATGAATCCCGGACAAGTCAGCGCGAGCTTACGACCTTACTGCCTTAACATTTGGTTGCAGTCAGCGCGAAGAGTTCGGTATAAAATGCATGCGGAGGCTAGTAATGGGTAAGCCCGTAGAGCGGGAGCCGAAAAGGCCGTATTCGAAGCCGAAGCTGACCGTTTACGGGACGGTGCGAGAATTGACGCAATCCACGGGAAACAACGGCCAACGAGATGGCGCTAGAGGTCAGAGAAACCTTCAAACTCATGTCTAACCCGCCGAATGACATTAAAGGCAATCGGCGCTCCTACCGATCCATCAAACGCTTTGGCATGGCCGCTTCGGAAAAAAATGGAACGTAAAGACGGAACGGAAAAGAATTTCCATTCGAGCGCAATCTTCCTGCATTGAGTTTCAATTACTTCGTTTTCGGCCTGCACCTGCGCTCCAATCTATCCATTCCTGGAGTAGTACCGATTGATTCACCAACAGAGAAATGTGACGTTGAGCTGCATCTGGGAACTCTTCCGAGTCACTTCGTCGAAACTGCGCGCATCGCGGAAGAGTTAACCTACGTTAGCGCCGATATCGATGCATCGGGCGAGCCCGTGCTGAAGATCTGGAAAGTTGAGCGGGGTGCTTTCGTGCGGCTCGCGTATGCGGATGGTACGCAATTCTGGGTGGATCGTGAGCGAACAAATGTTTGGGCGACGTGGCCTGATGAGTTGCCGCTGGAGAACACAGTTTCTTATGTGCTGGGACCTGTCCTTGGCGTGGTCTTGCGGCTGCGAGGCGTAACATGTTTGCACGCGAGTGCGGCCAGCATTGGTGATCGCAGCGTTGTGTTTGTCGGCCAGACGGGGACGGGAAAGTCCACGACCGCGGCGGCCTTTGCCAAACAGGGCTACGGAGTCATCTCCGATGATATTGTTGCGCTCGTAGAACGCGACGGCGTTTTTCAGGTTATGCCCGCATATCCCCACCTTTGTCTGTGGCCCGAATCGGTGCAAATACTCTATGACTCGCCGGAGGCACTCCCGCGCTTGATGCCACACGTGGATAAGCGACGGATGTCCCTTGGAGAGGGAGGGACGCGATTCGAAAATCGCTGTCTACCGCTTGGCGCAATCTACGTTCTTGGCGAGCGCCGTCCTGATCCTGCTCCGTACCTGGAAGTTATCCGGCCACACAGTGCGCTGCTGGCACTGGTGGCGGACACGTACGCGAACAAAATCCTCGACCGGGAGATGCGCGCGCGGGAATTTGCGGTCCTGGGACGGTTGGTGACGACGATTCCAATTCGCCGGGTTTATGCTAATGCGGACGCCAGCAGGTTGAAGGAACTCTGCAAGGTTATCTGTGAGGATTTTAATTCGGTAAGTCTCTCAAATTCCGTTTAGTGCGGATTGGCGCGGACGGTTTTCAATTCTTCCCTCGAGGTAAAGAAGTTATCTGATAGGATACAGAAGCGATTCCCAATTTGGGACCAGCCTTCCCGAATTGGGGCACTATGTTAGCTGTGTACGGAATGCGTCCCCCCTCTCCAATAAACCAGAAATTATTTTTGACAAGCATGGTTTTGCCCAGTTCCGATTCGGAACTTGCGAACGGGCGGAGCAACGGCGGAGGCACGTGCCGTGGCGGGGTGCATTGAGAACGAGTAGCGACTCGAAGGTATAGGAGATGGCCATCATGAAGACGAGGGGTTTTGGGGTGAAGGCTTTGAGGTTAGCGAGTGTGACCGTGCTGATTTCCGGTCTTTGGTTCCTGGCCACTTTTCGAGGCTCAGGGAGAAGCGAACGCGAAGCCGGGGTCAGAGTATCTCCGGCGGCGGGCGGAACATCGAATTCCGCACGCACGAAACAGGATTCCAAGAGGGCCGAGGCCTATGGCCGATTGCCCCTGAGCTTTGAAGAAAACGTAGGGCAGACGGCACAGGAGGTCCGCTACCTGTCGCATGGCAGCGGATACGAACTTTTCTTGACGCCGCAAGAGGCGGTTATGGCCCTGCGTACTCCTGAACCGTATGATTTGTCTCCGCTGCATCGGTTCAGGACGATCCAGGCAATTCACGCCGCTGCGCGCGCCAGGGCCATGACTGCGATTCGAATGCGCTTTGAGGGAGCGAATCCAACTCCACAAATCAGCGCGACGGAACGGTTGGCGAAGAGAACGAGCTACTTCATCGGCAGCGATCCCAAGAAGTGGCACAGCGACGTGGCGTCTTATGGGCAGGTGAAGTACTCGGGACTTTATCCCGGAGTGGACCTGGTTTTCTATGGCGATCATGGGAAGCTGGAATATGACTTTGTGGTTGCGCCGGGAGCTGATCCGAGAGCCATCCAGCTTAAATTACAGGGCGCTCGGAACCTGCGCATCAACGCTCGCGGCGATGTGGTCTTGAGTGTGCCGGGCGGCGAGCTCGTGCTACAAAAGCCGGTCGTGTACCAGACGGTGAAAGGGGAGCGGCACGAGATTGCGGGAGGCTACGTACTGGCGAAGGGCCGCGTAGTCACCTTCTCTGTTCCGGACTATGACCGCAGTGAACCGCTCATTCTCGATCCGGTGCTGAATTATTCGACGTATCTCGGGGGCAGCCTGGGCACCAGCACCGTTCCGCCAGGCACAGGGATCGATTCGGCATTAGGAATCGCTGTTGATGCCGCTGGAAATGCCTACGTAGCAGGCACGACATTCTCCACCAATTTTCCGACGACAGCTGCCAATGCCGACAACGCGGGGCCGCTGGCCAGCAATCCCAATGGGGCGGTGTTTGTTACGGAGATGAATCCGGCGGGAACCGCGGAGATTTACTCGACGTACTTGGCGGGGAGCAACGGAGAGTTAGCGACGGCGATAGCTTTAGATTCAACGGACAAGATCTACGTTACGGGGCAAGCGTTTTCAAGCGATTTTCCGACCACCACGAATGCCCTTAAGCAAGGTCTGAATCCCGGAGACACGGCTCTTGGCACGAGCTTCATCTCGAAGATCGATCCCACGCTTAGCGGGACGGCCTCGCTCGTCTATTCGTCCTACATTGGCGGCACGAGTGGGGATTTTGCAAATGGAATTGCCGTGGGCGCGGGAGGAAATGCCTATGTAGTTGGAATTACCTTTTCTTCGCCAGGTGCGGGGCTTACGCAATTCCCTGTGACGGCTGGAGCCTTCCAGTCCACCCTAAACACGGTCAATGGGAACGCGTTTCTTACCAGAATCGACACCGCCCAGTCGGGGGCAGCTTCCTTGATTTACTCCACATACTTGGGAGGCGCCGGAGCGAACGAGGCGGCGCAATTGAGATTCGGGGATGACGGATTTGGCGTGGCGGTAGACTCTTCCAGCAACGCCTACATCGTAGGTGTTACCAGTTCGACTGACTTCCCGACGACTCCGAATGCGTTCCGAACTACGGTTCCCACGAACAATTCTAAAGGGACGGCGTTCGTGGCGCGAATTGACACGACGAAGAGTGGAGCCGCGTCGTTGATCTACTCGACCTATCTGGGTGGCGAGGCTCTTGATGAGGGCTTCGGGATCGGACTGGGTCCTAACAGTCCCAACAACGTGCCATTGGCATACGTAACCGGCTTGACCCAGTCGCTGGCATTTCCCACGATTCCTGCCGGGGCATTCCAAAAGAATAACCCAGCAACAGCAGCAGGGAACTCTTCTGCCTTCGTCAGCCTGATAGACACAGGAGCGACCGGAAGTGCTTCTCTGACCTATTCAACGTATTTGGGAGGAACAGTAAACAGCACCGGCTTTGGGATTCGCGCGGACGCGCAAGGCAACGCTTACATCGGGGGAGGAACTGCCTCACCTGATTTTCCATTGACGGCGGGAGCTTTCGAGGCGAAATTACCGGCCGGTGCAGCCGGTGTTGGTTTCCTTTCCAAGCTCAACCCCGGAGGCAACGGCGCGGCCGACTTGGTGTATTCGACCTTCTTTGGGGGAAGCGGCAGTGCTTCCGGCATCGATCAAGTCTTCGCGGTGGCGATTGATGCGTCGAGTCCGCCCAATGCGTATATCACGGGTGAAACTTTCTCGACAACCACCTTCCCAATCTTCCCAGCCGGAGCATTTCAGACGACGCTGGGGGGCACATCCGATGCGTTCATCGCCAAGCTGACGCTGATTCCGACCTTGGTGGTGTCGCCGGCTCCAGGATCGACTCTCGCTTTTGGAACGGTGCTTATAGGCACGACGAGCCCGGCCCAGACGGTAACGCTAACGAACAATACGAATGCGGCGATCGCGTTCACTAGCGCCGTGGTGAACGGGAGTCCGGCCGCAGCCAATACGGACTACGCAGTGACCAACTCGTGCAGCGGCAGCATCCCCTTTGGCGCTGCCAATACCTGCACTGTGAGTGTGACGTTCAAGCCCACAGTGGTGGGAGCTGAAACGGCCACATTGCAACTGACAGACAACGACAGCACCAGCCCCCAAAACATTTTGCTAACCGGGACAGGGGCAAATCCCGCTCCGGCCGTTATGCTCGCGCCGACGAGTCTTGCTTTTGGCAACCAGCAGCTGAATACGACCAGCACCGCGCAAATCGTGACGCTCACAAATACGGGTACGGGTCCTCTGACGATCAACACCATCGCCGCCTCGGGCGATTTTGCAGAGACGAGCACCGGCGCGACTGCATGCCCGATCAGCCCGGCAACGCTGGCAGCGGGAGCAAATTGCAAGATCAGCGTAACGTTCACGCCGACAGCGCTTGGTGCGCGCGCGGCAACTTTGACCATCACGGACAATGCCGCGGGCAACCCGCATACGGTGCCGCTGACTGGGACGGGCACGAACACGCCGGATTTCACCATCACGGCAACGGCACCGGCGCCATCACCGGTGAAGGCCGGCTCGCCAGCCACGTTCACGGTGACCGTCACGCCAATCGGAGGATTCAATTCGGCGGTGACGATTACATGCGTGGAGCCTGCTGGACTGAATTTGTCCACCTGCACGCCTACGACGAGTCCGATCACGCCCAATGGTGCGGCAGTCTCGACTCTTGTGACGGTGACAACCACGGCACCGAGCTTGATGGTGCCGCCGCCCTCCTTGCCGACCAGGCCCTTGCGTATATGGCAAATTGTTCCGTTACTCCTTGCGATGATCCTGCTGTTCCTGTTACCAACTGCCAAGCGGCTTCGCCTGCGGCTGGGTATGGCGGCAGCAACGCTGGCGCTGCTCGTTCTGGCAGGATGTTCCGGACCTGGAACCCCCAAAAAGCCCGGAACAACACCGGGCACATACTCGCTGACGGTCACTGGCACGGCGGGCGCCACGATGCACACCGTGACTCCTGCGCCGTCAGTAACGGTGAACTGAAGGCATCGCGAACTAGACAAGAAACCGCGCGGGCTGGAGGACAGCCTGCGCGGTTTTGTTTTTGCGACGGCAAAACAAAACGGAAACGGCTGGAGGGACGGGGGGATGCGCGCGGGCTCAGGATTTGCCGGTGCGGCCGTACTTGCGGGCGAGACGAAGGGGGCGGCGGAGGGCTTCGAGGAATCCATGGCGGTTTTCGCCGGGGCCCGCTTGCCAGTCTTCTTCGGTGGGAGAAAGCGAGAGCCGCAGGAGATAGGCGGGGGCCGCAAGGAAGCCTCCACGCATGCGCAAGCGAAACACCGCGCGTTCAAATAGGCCTGGCGCGTAGCCGGCGGCGGGAAGCCAACGCAGAATTTGCTCCGCGAGGCGGGCGGATTGCGAGTCTGCTTCGACCGCGGCCATCGTTTCTGGCGGCAACGGCATCCTTAACAGATTTTTGGCCAGGCGCAGGCCGGTATGCAGCATGCGTTCGGCTCCGACTTCTTTTGCGGATTCCGCGACGCGGCGCCAATCGATGTGGGTTTGGCGAGTGACGAGTGCGGCGACATCGGCGATCCAGATCAAGCGCTCCCAAAAATGCTTTGCGCCGTGAATGCAGATGAGGACGAGTTCGTCTTCCACACAGAGGGCGGGAGCGTCGTGGGCATCGAGGCGCACGCGGATTTGGCGTTCGAAGAATTTTTCGAGAGGGAGCCGGCGAGGGAAATAGCGCAGCGTGAAATCGTTGTGCAGCTCGACGAGCAGCTTCGCTTCCGGCCTGGAAAAAAGATATTGTCCGGGGATTTTTCCGGAGTCGATGGCGGCGATGGAAATAGCGGCCTGGTAGCTGGCAGAGAGCATCAGTTCAGTAGCGCGGCGGATGTCGCGCTGGCGAACGAGCAGATCGAGGTCTCCGTAGCTGCGCATCGCGGGGTCGCCGTAGGCTTGCATCGCGAGCACGGGGCCTTTTACGACAAGCGCGGCGATTTTCTCCGTGGCGAATTGATCCAAAATTCGAAAAAGTTCCGCGCTCAACTTCAGGGTGTAAAAAACCTGTTCACGCCGGCGATCCATGAGGGTTTGATGGATGGATGCGGGGACGGCGCTAGCGCCCAGTTTGTGCAGAGACATGGTGAGCTGGCCTGTGACGCCGTGATCCTCAGCGAGCGCGAGCAAATGAGACCAATCCACGGTAGGAATCAGGAGGTAGAGTTTTTCAGGAGCGGTTACGGGGGAGGCGCACGCGAGGAGCAATCGCCATTCGTTCTGGAGCGAATTCCTTTCTAGCGGAGGCGATGGAGGCAAGGATTTCTCCCCAAGATTCGAATGGTAGTTTACGTGATTGCGCGAAGTATTTCGCCAGAGAGATGCTCGCGGGAATTTTTTGGGCTGTAGGCGAAGAGCTATTTTCCGCTGACGGCGGTAAGACCTTCGTCGCCGCGGCCGCGCCGGCGGACATCAATGCCCAGGCGCTTGATTTTCTGATTCAGAGTGGAGAGCGGGATGAGGAAACGCTCCGCGGCTTCCGTCTGATTCCAGCCGGTGCGCTCGAGCATGTCAATAATGATGCGGCGCTCGATCTCGTCCATGATCTGGAACAAGGAGGGCTGAGGATTATCCGCAGCGGAACGCGATCCCGGTTCGCCGGGAAGCGGCGGCATGAACTCGGAAAGCTGCAAGCGCACGCCGCGGACGATTTCCTTGCTGCGAATGCTTTCCGGCAAAAGGTCGACGTCCACGCGCTCCTGGGTGGAGAGCACGACGGCGCGCTCGACGACGTTTTCCAGCTCGCGGACGTTGCCGGGCCAGTCGTAGTCCATGAGCAGCTTCATGGCGGCGGCAGTGAATTGCCGCACAGGCTTGGCGTTATCGAGGCAAAAACGTTCAAGGAAGTGCGTCAACAGGAGAGGCACATCCTCGCGGCGGTCGCGCAGCGGGGGAATCACAAGATGGATCACGTTCAGGCGGTGGAACAAATCCTCGCGGAAGCGGCCTTCGCGCACCAGTGTGAGGAGATCCACGTTGGAAGCGGCGACGATGCGGACGTCCACTTTAATCTGCTCGGTGCCGCCGAGACGCATGAACTCTCGTTCCTGGATGACACGCAGGAGTTTGGCTTGCGTTTCCGGGCTGATGGTAGCGATTTCGTCGAAGAAGATGGTGCCCTGGTCGGCGACTTCGAAGAGACCTTTCTTGGAGGCCACGGCGCTGGTGAACGCGCCCTTCACGTGGCCGAAGAGCTGGGATTCGAGAAGGTCGACGGGTATCGAGCCGGTGTTCACGGGCACGAAGGCTTTGTCGGCGCGCGTCGAGGCGGAATGAATGGCCTTGGCGATGAGCTCCTTGCCGGTGCCGCTTTCCCCGCTGATGAGAATGGTGGAGCGGGAAGGAGCCACTTGCATGACCAGGTCCAGCAAGATGTGCATCTTGTCGCTCTTGCCCACGATATTGGGGAAATTGAAGCGCTGTTTGAGGGCGCGCTTGAGCTGGAGATTCTCGTCGCGAAGGCGCCGGGATTCGACGGCCTGCGCGACTTGCGCGAGCAATTCGTCGTTGGACCAGGGCTTGGTGATGTAATCCATCGCGCCGTTCTTGAACGCGGCGCGCGCCATGTCAATCGAGCCATAAGCGGTGATTAGAACGACGGAGAGCTGCGGGTCGCGGCGGTGAATTTCTTTGAGCATGTCGAGGCCATTGCGATCCGGCAGGCTGACATCAAGTAACAGAAGATCGTAAGGATGCTGTTCGAGCTTTGCGAGGCCGGATTCGCCCGTGTCCGCGCTGGAGACGCCGTAGCCTTCGCTTTTCAGCAGAATTTCGAGGCCTTCGCGGATTTCCGATTCGTCGTCTACAACCAGGATGGACCCTTTAGACATGGACCGCTTTCTTGACCGCAGGGAATTCGACGTGGAAGGAGGTGCCTTTGCCGGGAGTCGAGCGAACGTCAATCTTCCCAGAGTGCTCCTTGATGATGCCGTAGCTCACGGAGAGGCCGAGGCCGGTGCCGCGGCCATTGGACTTGGTGGTGAAGAACGGGTCGAAGATGCGATGGATATGCTCGCGAGGGATCCCGCCACCGGTATCGGCAATTTCGATTTCGACGCTGCCATTGTGAGCGGCAGTGCGCACTTCCAGCATTCCTCCGGCGGGCATGGCATCGCGCGCGTTTAAGAAAAGGTTCAAGAACACCTGCTGCAGCTTGTTGGCGGAGCCGCGAACGGGGGGCAAGGGTTCGCCGAGCTGCTTGACGACCTGGATCTGGGAAGTTTTCAGCGGGTGCGCCACGAGCGAAAGGGTTTCTTCCACGACGCGATTCACGTCAATGTCAGTGGCCTCGGCCGCGCCGGTTCGAGAAAAATTGAGCAGGTTGTTGACGATCTCGCTGGCTCGGAAGGTTTGCTTGACGATTTTCTCGATGATGGACTGACGAGGATCGCCCTCCGGCATCTGCTTGGCGAGCATCTGTATGTAATTGGAAATCACGGCCAGCGGAGTATTCACTTCGTGGGCCACGCCCGCGGCGAGAAGCCCCAAAGAGGTAAGTTTCTCTGTCTGGGACATTTGTTCTTCCATGCGTTCGCGCTGCGTCACGTCGTCGAATAGCAGGAGGCGGCCGATCCGTTCACTCGACTTGCTGACCAGCGGCGCAATAGAGACGTTGAGCGTGAGCGATTTCCCCTGATGCTGGAGTCTCTGTTTATATATGCCGGTGATCTGCTCTGCGTCACCGCGCGCTGCAATTTCCTGCGCCAATTCTTCAGGAAGAAGCGAGCTGAGCTGACGCCCGACGGCCTCTTGCCGGGCCACACCGAAGAGCTGCTCCATGCGCGTGTTCCAAGATTCGACGATACCGTCGAGATCCACCGCCAGGACACCAACATTTAAGGACTCGACGATGTTTTCGCTGAAGTCCTTGAGACGCGCAATTTCGAGCGCTTTTTGTTCGAGCGAGGTATAAAGCTGAGCGTTGTCGAGGGCCACGGCAACGTAGCCGGCAATGGTTTCCACCAGCTCGACGTCATCGCTGGAGAGAAAGTCACCGTCAACCGTTTTGCCAAGACCCAGAACCGCGACGGTATGCTCGCGAATGCGGCAGGGCACGTAGTAGTTGAGATCCAGTTGTTCCAGCGTGCGCCGAACGGGTTCGCTGACGTCTCTCGCCGCGCGGGGCGACTCGAAAAAGAGCGCCCCGCGGGCGAACTCGGGCCGGGCCGGCTCGAGGAAGCCAAGATCCAGTGATTCGGAAAGCCGCACGCCCATCGAACGCGCGAGGCGCATGAGGCCCGGCTGGAGCGGGTCTTCAATGAAAATAGCGAGACGGTCAACCAACAATGTTTGTGAGACACGGTCCATGACCGAACCCAGCATGGGATCAAAGCGGACTTCGTTTGTCAGCGCACGTCCGAATTCGATCAGCGTGCGCCGGTAATCCAAGCGGTCGCGGTAGAAGAAACGGTCCAGCCGCGCCTGAATCCATTCGCGGAAGGGCTGGAACAAGAAGGCCGCGATGACGATGGCGATCATGCCGCCAACAGGGCCGGTTGTCTGCGCGTGGAAGATAAACGCCATCAACGCCACGAGAGCGAAGTAGACCGCCGCGACACCTGCCGTCGCCGCGGTATATGCGAGACCGCGTTTGAAAATGATGTCCACATCCATCAAGCGGTAGCGAATGACGGCGTAGCCGAAACACAGGGGGATCAGCACCAAGCTCAGCACGGAGAGCTTCATCCACGGGTGCGCTTCCACGTCGACATCAAAGACCAGGGGAAGGATGTAAAGCAGAGAGACCGGCAGAACGCCGATCAGCGTTCCGCCAGTGAGCCATTTCAACTGCTGCCGGAGAATGCCAGATGGAGACTCGCGAAAGCTCTTGTAGAAGACAAGTCCGGCAGCCAGGAAGCACGCGGCAAGATAGCTGAATTCGATCTTCGTAAGGACGATGTAAGCGCCCAGCCAGGGCACAAAACCACCCACATTCAGCGCCGTACCCAAATGAATCAGAAGAATGGCCAGAGGCAAAAGGTAGACGGCCAAGAGTTTCGAAGAAGAACGGATGGTGGTTTCAGTTCGTCCCGGAAAAACCAAAGCAAAATGGAGCAGCAAGGCGGGCGCAAGCAAGCGCGCCACGACTTCGACCCAATACACTTCCCAATCGAAGGTATCGAGCTTCCCGCTGAAGTGGAACGACCAGAGAATAAAGGAAACCAAACAAAAAACATAGAAGTGCACGGCGCGAGGAGCATTCCAGCGACGAATAAAGATGAACAGCCCAATGAAGAGATAGAAGAGGCCTACGATACGAAGATAATTCTCAGTAGCGAGGGGCTTTTCGGCGCCAGCGGTGACGAGGGGCGCCTCAAATTCCCGGCCCCCGCGCGCCAGCTTGTAGCGCACCTGTGTCCAGAGGCCTGCGCGCTCCAGCCTGCGCGCAACCTCCGCTGCTCTGCTAACAGTGACGCCGTTGAAGGTCAGGAGAACATCGCCGACTCGAATCCCGGCGCGAGTGGCAGGAGAATTCGACGAAACCTGCCGGGCCTGAATTCCATGATCGGTGTCCAGCCAGGCGACTCCGTCGTACACCACGTCAAAACGACTGCGCTGATCAAAATTGATGATGGCAAAAATGATCGCCGCCAGCGTGGTTAGCGCTAGCACAACGGCCCCGAGGCTGACTCGCAAAGTTTGCTTCATGGCCCGACCAGGCAAGCAGACACTCCACCGCCCAAAATTAAGTGCAAACCAAAGTCCATTGTTTGGTAGATGACAGCTCGCCGAACTCTCGCTTTATCAACATGTTACAGGAGCAGAAGGCTGGAGGTTCCTGCTCAATCCAGTTTCTGGAAGGACAAATACAGCTTTCAAGAGCCCTAGAATGGCCTAAAACTGCAAACTCAAGCCCCCCCGGAAGGTGCGAAATGTGGGGACCAAAACGAGTCGGCCATCCCTGCTGTTAGCTGACACATACCCCTGAGCCAGAAGATTGTCGCAGTCCGCGATGGCCTCCCATCGTCCCAGAGCGAATTTCGGTAACGGCTGGCGGACGCTCAAATGAAAGTATGGGTCCATCTGGTAAAGAGACTCCCCGAAGGGATCAATGCGTGAAATAGCCGGGCCGCTAATCCATTTGTAGCCGGCATGAACCCTGGTGTGCAAGCGCGGTACTTTGCCCGAAATGCCCGCCCCGAGCGAATGCCGCGGAGCAGTGCGGAGCATGTCACGCAGCACATCGTCAGGGAGGTCCGAAGCAGTCAGGGCGCCGCCGAAAGAATACATGGCAGTGAATTCCGTGCCGCCTTCCAGCTTCTCGCGAAACGCAGCGCGCGTTCCCCAACTGCTCGAAGAACCGCCGTCGTAGGCAAAACCGTTGGAAAGATAATCTTGAAAATAATCGGATATGGGCAGGTCATTGCCACGGCCGAACACGGCCACATGGCTGTTGTCGTCATGAAAGGCGGCGACTTGCAATTTCCCGCGCGCACCTACCTTGCGTTCGGCCGAGATTTCCTCGTGCCAGCCACTTTGCAAAACCGGACGCCCACCATGCCACAACAACGCTGGAAAGGCATCCAGCTCATTCAGCGCGGCCACAAGCTCCCCACCTTGCTGGGAATCGCTGGTTTCGAGCGGAGTCAGGCCGGCGGGCATGGATGCAAATATCAGCGCCGCAGTCCAATCGTCGGAGAGGCGCGCATTCAGCTCCGCGCGCGGACGGAGGGAAGAAGCAGCTGTTCCGAGCCCCACCAAAACATATTCGGCCCCATAACGCAGGGCAACACGATTACCCAAGGCAATGGCACCGCCCTGGTCAAGGCGAACGCCCCGGAACGTCGGCCCATCCGGTCCCAGGCGAGCTTCACGCAACACCAACGCGGTGTGCGGTCCTGCACCGAGCGTCCCGGTCGGCAACCACACGGTGGCAATGCCGCCGCCAGTGGCATCTCCGTCATAACTCATCTGGCCGGCGAAGATGACGTTCCCCGCGCTACCTAATTTCTGATTGTAGGCCACCGCCGTGGCCGGCGCGGAAGCAATGGTTGAGGCCGAAACGGGGCGCCGCGCGCCATCGGTGAATTCCATACGAAGCCGGGGCACGCGCGGCCTGCTGGCCTCCACGCTGATAGTCGAAGCGCTCAGCGTGTCACCGTCCATCCATTCCAGCACGGGACGCATCGCCGAGGCGGAGCGCAGTACCCACTTCCAATCGTCCGCGTCAACCGACGAATTCGACGGGGTCCGCCGCAACTGATCGAGCGAGGCGAACATGGATTGCAGTTCAATACGAACAACGGTGGTCACATTGGGGCTGATTTGAATATGCTTTTCAAACGTAGGAAGAAATCCGGCAAGAGTCACGTGCACCGTATAAAAACCAGGTGCCAGCTTGTTATCGCGGAAAACGCCCTGGGTGTTGGTAAGAAAGCCCTGCGCGACGGCGATTCCGGCGGATTCCGCAATCAACTGCACACTCGCGCCCATTTGCGGCGTACCCGCAACGTCGCGAACCACTCCCGCAAGCTTGCCCGGGACGAGCTTCGCTTGCGCGGCCGCCGGTTGCGTCGCGAAGGACGAAACCATGGCGGTCAGGATCAGGGCCCCCAGGGTTCGGAGCCTTTCCTGTTTCACGTCGTCTTACCTCCCCGGTGCAGCATTGGCCGCGGCCTTCACTTCCTGCGGCGCCTTCACCGTAAACTCTGCGGTACGAGAAATGGTCTGCTTCGAAAGCGAGTCCGTGGCATTCACTTCAATAGTGTATTTCCCGGGCGTTAGCGTGGCGAGCGGCAGCAGGCGCTCGATCGTAACCTGGTCGCCGGTCTGCTTCATGTCCGCCGAAGTTTCCTTGAATTGCATGATCTGCTCGGCGCCCTTCTTCACGGTGTATTGAAAGGTGGCGTCGGATTTGTGCGTCGTGTCGTTGGGCTTCAGGTTGTAGACTTGCATATAGATGCCGAGCTTGTCGGCGGTCGTAAAATCGCCTTCCAGCCGCGGGCGAACTTTCGAAGAACCCAGAACGAACTGACCCGAGCCGATTTGCTTCGCGGGAACATGTTCGATCTGATCGGCGAGAATCAGCGAGCTGGCTTCGAGCTTTTCATCTTCGTAGCGTGGCACGGCCAGGCGCGTATTCACGACTCCCACGTTTCCGCTCTGCACGTCCTTGATCACGATATCCAGCCGATAGAGTCCGGGGCGCAGGGGAACCGCCTTTTGATAAATGGATTGCAGCTTCAGCGATTGCTGGTAAAGGGAATCGGGAAAGTCGCGGCTGACGGAATCCTCAAAGGTCTGCACCACGCGGCCCGTCAAGGTGGTGACGCGGCCAAAGACGTTAAGGGTTGCGGAATGAATTCCATCTTTTGAATGGTAGGTCAGTTGTCCGTTGGGCACTTGCACGGTCACGGGCACGAGCACCGTATCATTCGTCACTTTCAAATAATCCGTGCGCCAGGAAAAATGAACCTGGTCGCGGACGATGCGCGACGTTACGACTGCTTCGAGGTCCTTGAATTTCACTTGCGGCGGCTTATTCACCTTGGCGTAAAGATCGAGCCGGCTGAACTCATTCATGCTCTCCGGTGTGCCCCCGAGCGAAGTGGGCATGGTCGTACCGTCGGAGCGCGTGAAGCGGTCCGCCTTCGTAGCCATCCCCATCTGTTCCATGAGGCTTAACCCGGCGCCCGGAACATGCAGCAGCGCGTCCTTTTCGCCTGGATCCATGGTGAGGTGATACTCGCCGGACCCGCTGGGGTCCACGAACTCGAGAATCACGTTTTCGCCGATTCCTTCCAAATAGCGCCAGCGCCAGGTTTCCCAAGGATAGGTAGTCGTCGAACCGCCGCCTTCTTCCATCGGCCGGTCATACGTGCCGCCGGTGGGATGCGAGTCCACTTCATCCGCCGGCCCCCACATAATGTACATGCGGCCACGGTCGGTCTTCCATCCGGGAATGCCGGAAGCATAATGCTCGTTGGCGTAGGCGATGCGCCGGTAATGCTCTTCCTTGAAATCGTTGTCGGGAAGATCGGGGTTGCTGCTGCGGCGCAGCCAGAACTGTTCAATGAACTGCTCGCGCTCTTCGTTGGTATCCAACTGAAGGAAAGCGTTGCGTTCTTCTGGAGAAATGATGTAGGTGACGTCTTCGGTGAGCCACTGCTTGTAGGAATTGTCCAATTCCTTCAGCGTCTTCTTCATCTTCCGCTTGGTGTCTTTGGTCATCTTCTGCGGGACCGGCGGGGCCATGGGATCCTGCGCCGGCGCAGCCTGTTGGGCGAAGACCTGCGGAACAGCAAAGACAATCGAAAACACCGAAACGAACAGGGTGCGCACTACCCGTGACATAAGGACACCTCAAGCTCTAGGACGTTGTGATTCTAACCCCCGGACAAGCTCTCCGTCAATCCGCGAATCCCCTGTATTTTGTGACACTTGTCCCCCGGTTTCGGTTAGAGCGCAGGCCTTTTCAATTGGTTGCCTGCCAAATTTTGACCTGAACTTCCGTACAGGGAATTTGCTCTCTATTGGAAAAAACGTGTGCGGGACTAGCCGGGGACATTTTTCCTGGGATCGGCGAGGGAGAGCCGCGGAGTTTACTGCACGCGCTGGGGCAGGCCGTCGGAACCCACCAGCGCGTCAAAGATGGCGAGGACGTGGCGGCGGTAGTCCACCATGCGGGTGAAGATGTCGCGCAATTGCGGGTCACGTTCCGCTTCGCGGTGCCATTTGAGAAGAACGGCAGCAGGAACTTCGATGTCGCGGCGCAGCTGGTCCGCGGAATGGCCGCGCAGAAAGAGACCATAGAAAAATGCTGCCTCGCGCTGCGGGAAGTCGAGATCTTGCACGACTTCGACGGGAACGAATTGTGGCATCGTAGCCATGGAGAAAAGGCAGTTTACCCAAAAGCGTCTCGGCGTCAAGTAGAACTGCCGTTTATGTGCCGCGTTCCGGATAACTCCCCCTGTTCCACCGGACAAATGGGGGATATCTCTTGGAGCCTGCGTGCAACACTAGGGTTGCCGCGTGATTCCAACCGCCGTAAGATGCTAGTAGGCATGGCAAGGTTACATAACTCGGTTAAGGGTTCGCTCGCCGGGCGCACCGTCGGGCGCTTTTTGCGTTTTGGTGTGCTGCGCGGCCTGCGCTCCGTTGAGATTGACCCGGAAGACTTCCGTAAGCATCTTGCCCGCAAGCATGGGCTTTGGGTTCCTGACTTTGCACGCATGCGGGACGTTCCGATCGAACGCCTGGACGCCATAGCGGCGACGCTGATCCGCGATGCCGAGCGCCTGGCGCTTGCCGAAGGCGCGGGATTCGGACTCGGCGGAATGGTTACATTTTTGCCGGATGCCGGCTTCCTGACGGCAATCACGCTGCGGCTGATCCAAAGACTCTCTTTGCTTTACGGCTTCGAAACGCACGGGCGCGATCAGCGGATGGAAATGTGGAAGGCCGCAGCGACTGCCGCCGGAATTGATTACGGCAAGGATCTGGCCGAAAAACAGGTTTTCGAGAAGCTCGCGCCGCGTATTGCGGAACGGTTCGCCGCGAAGATGGGCGCCGAAGCCGCGGAAAAATGGGTTGGCCGCCTGATTCCCCTGGCCAGCTCGGCGATTGGCGGCGTGCTCAATTTTTCATTTGTACGAAGCTGGGGGCGGCGCGTGCAGCGGCAACTCCGCGCAAAGCATCTCGAGGCAAAGGCAGCCGTTCCGGATCAACCGCCGGCCTATACTTCTTCTCATGCTTCGCTCGTCTAGTGAGTGCGGGTCACTCAAACTAGAACTTCGAACGTCTAAATGGACGTGAAGAAATACTTTCTGCCGCGATCCTGGCTCCTCCCCTGTGTGCTTACCGGGCTCTTCGGTTTTTCATTCGGCGCGCACGCGCAAGAGAAAGAAAAAGAACAAATCAAAGGAGTGCCGGCGGAGCCCGCGGACGCGGAGGAAATCCGTGCGCAAATCGCAATCGTTCAAAAACTGAAAGCCGTCGTGCCGGACCGCGGCGCGGTGCTTTATTTCCTGTCAGCGGCAAACCAGCATCTTGGAGAAACGCGAGAGGCGCTTGGCCTGCTCAAGGAATGCCTGGCGCTGCGGGAAGGTTTTGACCCATCGGGGGATCCGGCATTTCTCGGACTGAAGGGGACGAAGGAATTTGACGACCTGGTTGCGTCCGTACACCGCGATTTTCCGGCGACGGCACAAGCGCAGCTGGCTTTCGTCACCGAGGAAAAAGACTTGGTCCCCGAAGGATTGGCTTACGACGCGAAGCAAAATCTTTTCTACTTGAGCAGCCTGAACCGAAAAAAAATCGTGAAGGTTGATGCGGAGGGCCGGACCTCCGATTTTGTGCCCGGCGATCGCTACGGCCTCTTGCCGGTGCTGGGGATCAGGCTTGACCCAATTGATGGGACGGTATGGGCAGATTCCTTCGAAGACGCGGGGCGAACGGAGCTGCTGCATTTCGATGCTATCGGAAAGTTGCTGGGGCGCTATGCATCAGGCGACAGCGCCAAACATGGATTCAACGATCTCGTCGTGCGCAAAAATGGAGAAGTAGTGACCACGGATAGCTTGAGCAATCAAGTTTTTCGATTTGAGCGGAAGGCGGGTTCGTTCATGCCCCTGGCTGTCTATCGGACGCTTTTTTATCCCAACGGCATCGCGCTGGCGGACGACGACCGGTCGCTGTACGTGGCGGATGCCGTCGGTGTTGTGAAGATTGATTTATCAGACGGAACGAGCCGCGACGTAGACCCTGGCTCGCGCACCACGTTGGCGGGCGCCGACGGACTGTACTGGCACAACGGCAGCCTGATTGCCGTTCAGAATGGCATTGGCTCTCCACGCATCGCGGCATTCAAGCTTTCTCGAGATGGGAACCGTGTGACGCAAACGACGGTGCTTGAGAATCACACGCAATTCACGGCTCTGCCCACGACGGGAGCGATCCGCGGAAATGATTTCTATTTCATTGCGAACAGCCAGATCGACAATTTGAACGGAGACAAAGTCATGGACGTGACCAAGCTGGCGGTCGTGCGCATTGCGGTGGTGCGACTGCCATAAGGCTCGGGTTGGAAACGCTGCACGCGGGTTAAGTTGGAATTTCGGTTCCACCGCCGTAAAGTAGGATAGTGAGGTTTCATTCGGTATTCCGGGTAGGGGGATGTCTATGCGTGGAATTCGAAACATTTTGGGATGCATGGTCTTTTTTGGATTGGCGATGGGGCTCGCCCTCCTGCCGCAGAGCGCCAGTTCACGTTCAACACCAGCAATGAAC
>Ga0210396_10000652_pt1 | contig 42513 bp, 41 predicted proteins | sample IncBWH17OmetaG_FD_155466 | JGI IMG/M metagenome (GOLD analysis project Ga0210396, IMG submission 155466) | Forest soil microbial communities from Barre Woods Harvard Forest LTER site, Petersham, Massachusetts, United States - Inc-BW-H-17-O ... | reverse complement strand
AAATGCATTTTACCAGGCGCAGGTCAGCCACTCTTACTTCGACGGTTGCTCGACCGGCGGACGCCAGGGCTTGGTGTCCGCCCAAAGATTTCCGGAGGATTTTGACGGCATCGCTGTGGGCGCCCCGGTCCTGAATTTTTCGGGCAGCTTGTTGCGCCACGTTTGGCGCGCGCAGGCCATGCAGGCGGCTCCCGTCGCCAAGGAAAAACTTTCCCTCATTGCCGACCGCATTTACGCGAAGTGCGACAAATTGGACGGCCTGGCGGACGGTTTAATTGACGATCCTCGGAAATGCCCGTTCCGTGCGGCCGCCGATCTCCCGATGTGCTCGGCTGACGTGGATGGTCCCAATTGCTTTACGACCGCGCAGATCAAGACGCTCGAGAAAATTTACGATGGCGTTAAAATCAATGGAAAGCAATTCTTTCCGGGACAGCCTCTGGGAGCTGAGATCGCCGCGATGGGTCCGAACGGCGCAAGCAGCGGATGGGAACCCTGGATGATCTCCCAAACCGGACGCGCGATCGATGCGCAATTCGGCGAAAGCTTCCTGAGGTATATCGCGTTGTCCAAGCCGGACCCGCAATTCGATCTTTCCAAATTCAATTTTGACACTGATGTCGAAAAGTTGAGCGCGACAGCCCGCCTGATGGACGCGACCGATCCTGATCTTTCGCGCTTCCAAGCGAGGGGCGGGAAAATCGTCATGTACTTTGGCTGGGCGGACCCGGCCCTCACGCCGTTCATGGGCGTGGATTACTACGAAAAAGTGGAAGAGCAAATGGGTCCCGCAACCCCTGACTTCTTCCGTCTGTTCATGGTTCCCGGCATGTTTCATTGCCGAGGAGGCATCGGGGTCGGCACATTTGACGCGCTCACGCCGCTCGTCCAATGGGTGGAGAAAACGGTTCCGCCGGACCACATCATCGGGTCACGCGTTGTTGACGACAAAGTAATTCGGACTCGCCCGCTGTGTTCATATCCGCAGGTAGCGAATTACAAAGGTTCGGGCAGCATTGACGACGCTGAAAATTTTGCATGTGTCAAGCCCTGATTGCCGATGTCAGAGCTCGGATTTGGACTAAACCTCACCCGGAGAAGAGACCTTCATTTAGCGCGGTTCGGCTGATTTCCAGGTAGGCGGCGACATCGGCAAGAATGGCGCTGAGGGTTCCCACTTTCAGTCCTTCATGAGCCGGGATGGTGATGTGATGTTCCGTGCCTTTGATTCTGGAAGTCAGGCGAAGGTGACTGCCGGTTTGGCGCGTGATTTCGTAGCCGTGACGCCGAAGCAGTTGCGCCAGATGATGGCCGCTGAGATCACGCGGCAGTCTCAAGCAGGAATGACCTCATCCTTGACCAGATGCAGGCGGATGAGACTTGGTCTGTCTTTTTCATCGAAGTGGCAACGAACGGCATCCTGCACTTTCTTCTTGAGTTCTTCGAGTGTTTCCGCTTCCGTATAAATCGAGTGGCTCAATGCCCGCGCTTCGAAGCCGCCTTCGAGCGATTCCTGAACCGCGAAAATAATTTCACTTTGGGGCATTGTCTTTCTGCAAATCAATTATATCCCGGCGCGCCTGGCCGACAACGGATCTTTTTCCCTAAGGAACAAGAAACCCGCCGATTGGTAACACTTGCCTGAAGGAGGCCCGTCCGCGTGCCGGAATCTCGCAAATTGCCTTATACTGCTGCGGACCTCGAAGCCGAATCGGAAACGTGAAGTCAATCAGGGAGGGACCGATGCTGACGCGACGCAACTTCGTAACCCGAGCAATTGCTGCAGGCGTTCTGCTGCGCACAGAAGGCGGCTTCGCGAAAGCTTCGCAACCGTCCACGGCAGTGAATTTTGAAATTCCGCCGCATGCCTGCGACTGCCACACGCATTTTTACGGCGATCAAAAAGAATTCCCTCTCTCGCCCGCGCACCTGTATACGCCGGAGAACTATCACCCCGAGGATATGACTGCGCTGCACCGAGCTTTGCATATGGAGCGCGTCGTGATCGTGACGCCGAGCGTTTACGGACCGAACAACAATGGCTCCACGCTCTTTGGTATCAAGGCGCGCGGCGCGACCGCCCGCGGCATCGCCGTCGTGGACGATAAAACCCCGGATGCCGACTTCGACGCCATGTACCGCGCGGGCGTCCGCGGCGCGCGCGTCATTTCCGGAGTTTCCGGCCCGACCGATCCCGCCGCCGCTCGCCCGATTTATCAGTCCGCGATGAACCGGTTCAAGAATCACAAATGGATGATTGAGCTTTACACTGATCTGGCAGTGATCTCCCACATTAAAGATTTGGTCCACTCTTCCCCGGTGCCGACGGTGTTCGATCACTTCGGCGGCGCACAAGCCGAACTCGGGCTGACGCAGCCCGGCTTCGTCGATCTCCTCGAACTGCTCCGCTCCGGCAGCGCCTATGTGAAGATTTCAGCCGCCTACCGCGCGTCCACAAAGGCCCCCGATTATCCTGACGCCGCGCCATTCGCCAGGGCCTTCATCGAAGCCAATCCCGATCGCGTACTGTGGGGCAGCGACTGGCCGCACCCGGCCGCCGTCCTTCCCGGCGCCAAGCCAAGCGACCCCATGCCGACGTTCCCCATCGACGATGGCCGCCTGCTCAACCAGCTCCCGGTCTGGGCGCCCGACCCGGCCATCCGCAAAAAAATCCTGGTCGACAATCCGGCGCGCCTGTACGGGTTCTGAGTCCCCACTGAAGGAATCGCGTGCGCCGAGAGAGTAGTAATCAGACAAACCCCACTCTTCGAAAGGCGCGAAGGTTGGGGCACTCGTTGGGTCACGCGCGTTACGCTGACTTGCCTAGAAGGGGAGCATAAGATTGCGCTGAATCTAACAATAGTTGTAGTTAAACAAATCTTAATAGGTACGAATTATTTCTTAATACATATCTAAGCAATATCTCATTCCGGCTCTTCTGACTTTCCTTTTCGGGATGATCTTGTGGCAGGTGCAGAAGGAGCGCCTCAAGCTGGAATATGAAGTTAACGCGTCTGCACCCTTCCCGCGTGAAGCTGGCACGGGAAAGTATTTCATAGTAAAAATCAAGAACACTGGGAATGCAAAATTAGATCACGTCGAGTTTCTGATCACCTTCGACTCGCCAGTGATCGAATCATTTAGGTTCGCGGAGCCTAATCTGGTCACTGACGTCTCTGCTCATAATTCAGTTCTGTCTGGTTCTATTCCTCTGATGAACCCCGATGAATCTGTCTCGGTAACGATCACGACGTTTGGCCAACAAGAGCCAAGGACCCCGATCGTTGCCGCAAGGGGACCAGGAGCCACGGCGCTGCCTAGGTCAGATAGTTCTGTTTCGACATTGGGCCGGAACTTACCGGCATGGGCACACAGTAGCGCAGGCTTCAGCCTGTGGGTTTTGGTCAAACCCCACAGGCTGAAGCCTGCGCTACTGGATCGCCGCGCATCGGTGATGAACATGCTCGTTACTTCGCGGGACTGTGGGAAGCGGGTTCGCGGATTCTCTTGGCAAATTCATTCTCCTGCGACCACACGCAGGGCTGCTCTTCGATCTCTTCGTGCGGCTTGAGCTTCATGGTTTTCTGCGGCGCGACGATGGGCTTGGTATACGCTTTCGGATCGGTCACCGTAATATCGTAGAGCATGGTGTCGTGGTCGACGCGCCGGTAGCGTTCGGTGACGCGCATCTCTTCGCTGTGGGGAAAACCCGTGGGACCGAGCCAGGTCTTTTCGTTGAAGCCCGTGGATTCGACGACGAAGGTATCTCCCTCCCAATGGCCGACGGCGTAGCCGAACCACGTCGGGTCAAGATCGGTGGGCAGTGTCCGTCCATCGGTCCAGATGGGGCGCCACTCGTGTTCGCGCTCCCAGAATTGGAGCACGCGGTCGTGCAGCTGAACGAGTTCGTTTGGCGTGGGCATGAACATCACGCGTGGAAAGCCGATCGGATCGCATTGCAGAATGGGGTCATTCCCGCCCGGAGCGCCTCTAGGTCCATATCCCGGTTTCTCGGCGTCAAAGCGGGCCTTGGCCCAGGGCGTCATGGGAGGCATATCCTTGTCGCGGACCATGCTATCCGCGCCGCCGCTGCCCTGATATTGCCAGACGCCGGAGAGGTCATGTTGCGGGACGGGCGATGACGCGGATTTCGACGCGGCTTGCTGCGGAGCGGCCTGGGCGCGCGCCACAGTTGAGAAGGCAAGCGCTGGCAGCAGAGTCGTGAGCAAATATTTTGGGAGACTTCGCACTCTGCGCCTCCTACCGTTTGCGGAAAAGTCGAGTAGACCTGCTGACTATGCATCGAACGGTTGATCTGCAAAAACCGCACAGCCAGGAGTGGCTGCGTTACTTCTACCGGATATCCATCTTCAACATGCGACCGTCAGAAAAAACGACTTTGCCCGTTTTATTTCCTGAAAAGCCGACCGGGGCTCCATTTTTTGCGGGAGCCAGAGTAATTGCAATTTGGTCGCCGGGCTTGACGGAAGTTCTGGTCCAGCTATTCCGGCGCAAAATCCCCGGACTTTGGCTTTCGATGGCCCAATTCACGACCGCGCCTTTGTCGTCCTTCACGTCCATAAAAATCTGGCAATGGGGATTGGCCCACACGAATTCCGTCACCGTCCCCGAGACGGTGATCCAATGTTCCTCGTCGTAGGCCGAATTTCCGTGGTGCGCCCACATGGGGCCACACACCACAAGAAGAGCCGCTATCAATGCAATGGATGTTCCCAACTTGGATTTCATGCCACACCCTCACAAAACATATCCACCCGCTCGCTCCGGGTTCCCCGGCTAGCAAAGGCCGCGGGAAAAGTACTCCATATTGTCATTTCGAGCGAAGCGAGGAATCTCTCTTTGGTTGAAGCTCGGATAAAGAGAGATTCCTCGGCACGCCGCGCGCCTCGGAATGACAAAATCTCGAGTTTTTCCTCAACCTGAGGAGCCTGCCCTGCACTCCTATAGGTCGGGCAATTCCTTGCCGTCGGCCAATACAATTTTCTTCAGGCGCAAAATATTCGCACCGTTTCTAGACTTAAACCCAACGACGGTGATGACGTCGCCGGGCTTCAGCGTGTTCTTGTCCCAGTCGCCGTTGCGGACCAGCATGGCAGGGCTGCGGGCCTCGCAGGTCCATTTTTCGATCTCGCCTTTATCGTTTTTCGCGTCCAGAAAGACTTGAACGTGAGGATTGATAAACAGGAAGCTGGTCACGGTCGCTTTGACGCTTACAAGCTTGTCCGTATCGTAATTCGTTTCTCCGTGATGCGCGAGGACCGGCACCGAAACAAGAAGAGCGGAAAATAGAATGGCCAGGCAGAGCACCCAATTTTTCATACCGCAAACCTCCTGCAAATGGCGCGCCAAGTCAGGCACACGATTGCCGGGAACTTGATCGCTTGGAAAGTGACTGTAGGAAATATCCCATTGCGGTTGTTGATCTGTCAATCCCAAAGTCGCTACTTCGCGGGCCTGGTCTCGTTGTTTTCGATTTCGTCGAAGGTGTCCTGATCCTCGCAGAACAGTTCCGCCAAGGTCCACTTCGGCCGCAGCAGAAAATCCAGGTGCGCGGTCCAGGGCTTGGTGTATGCCTTGGGGTCCTCGACGGTGATGTCGTCGGTCAAATGGAAATGGTTGGGCCGGCGGATGCGCTCGACCAGGTGCAATGCTTCGCTGTGTGGATGGCCGACGCGGTCCAGCCAGGTCTTATCGTTGAAATTCACGGTGTCGGCGACCAGCGTGTCTCCCTCCCAATGCCCGATCGAGTCACCCATCCACAAGGGGCCAAGAGTTTCGTCATGTTTTCGGCCGTCGGTAAAAATCTGGTGGCGGACGGAGTCGTACTCGAAAAGCATGATGACCTCGCCGGGCGTCTGGACCACCTGCATTGGAAAGGGATGCATGATAACCCGAGGGTAACCTGGAGGAGTACATGTATGGTAAATAGGGTCGTTGGTTTCGGCCAGGGGATAAGAGCGCGTTCCGAAGGAGGATTTGGCCCCCTGGTATTGCGACTGACCCCAGGCGGTCATGGGCGGCTCTTCGTCGCTGAGCTCATACATCCAGAAGCGCTCCACAACCGTGAGCGGCCGGGGACGGTCCAGCATCCAGACTCCCGACAAGTCATGCGCGGAGTCCAATGCGGCCGCTTTCGGCGGCGCGGGCGGCTGTTTGGTTTGCGCGGCTGCCGCCACCGAAATGCTCAACACCATCGCAAAGACCAACCCAATTCCCAGTGCACCCTTTTGCATTTTGAACCCCTCCCCGGACTCCAATTTCGTTTTTTTTGCGCTCAGGATTGAGGATCATACACTGTGGGTGTTCAATGGCGTCAAGACCAATTCAAGTTGCGCAGTCCCCGACCAAGGGACGCCTGCCACGCCAGCGCCCAATTCATATGGATTCAACTGCCGCGCACGTTACTTTGCAGGCGCCGCCGCATCTTTATCGATCGTCTGAAAGCTCTCCTCATCCTCGCAGAACTGTTCCGCCAGGGTCCACTTGGGCTTCAACACGAACGGCAGGTGCGCAGTCCATAGCTTGGTGTAGGCTTTGGGATCCTCGATGGTGATGTCGTCGACCAAATGGTCGTGGTCCACCCGCCGGATGCGCTCGATCACGTGCAGGGCGTCGCTGTGCGGGTGCCCCATGCGATCCAGCCAGGTTTTGTCGTTGAAATTCACGGTGTCGGCAACCAGCGTGTCTCCTTCCCAATGCCCGATCGAATCGCCCATCCACAAGGGACCAAGAGTTTCGTCATGCTTGCGGCCGTCAGTAAAAATCTGATGGCGCAGGGAGTCCCACTCGAACAGCAGAATGACTTCGCCGGGCGTTTGAACAATCTGCATCGGCAAGGGATAAAGATAAGCAATCGGGAAGCCGATGGGAGCGCAGGTGTGGTAGAGCGGATCGGTTGTTTCCACGAGCGGAACCGCATGGGGGCCGAAAGAGGACTTGGCGGCATTGAATTTCGCCTGGGCCCAGGGCGTCAGGGGAGGCGCCTCCGGAGTGAAAGTGTAGGCCCAGTATCGCTCCTGAACGCGAATCAGCCGGGGATGGTCGTCGAACCATACTCCTGACAGGTCGTGCGCCTGGTCCGGCCTCGAGGACTTCGGCGGCACGGCTGGCTGTTTGGTTTGAGCCGATGTCGCCGGCGAAATACTCAAGGCCATCGCGAACGCCAGAGTAATGCCTAGTGGGTCCCTTCGCATTTCGAAATTCCTCCCCAAAATTGATGTTTCCCGCAGCAGCGCCCATTCTCGCCGGATCCTTCGGCTGCACAAATTACTTCGCGGGCATTGCCGAATCCTTATCGATGGTCTGGAAGCTCTCCTCGTCCTCACAAAACTGTTCCGCCAGAGTCCACTTGGGCCTCAAACCAAATTCGATATGCGTGGACCAAGGCTTGGTGTAGGCCTTCGGGTCGTCAATGGTGATGTCGTCCACCAGATGGTCGTGGTCCACGCGCCGTATACGCTCGACGATGTGCAGCGATTCGCTGTGCGGGTGCCCGATGCGGTCGAGCCAGGTTTTGTCGTTGAAATTCACCGTGTCGGCAACCAGCGTGTCTCCCTCCCAGTGCCCGATCGAATCGCCCATCCACAACGGGCCGAGGGTCGTGTCATGCGCGCGGCCGTCCGTAAAAATCTGATGGCGCAGCGAGTCGTACTCAAACAGCATGATGACCTCGCCGGGAGTCTGAACGATCTCAATCGGATAGGGATGAAGGAAAACTCGCGGGAATCCGGGCGGGGCGCAGGTGTGATAAACAGGGTCGTTCGTTTCCGCCAGGGGATACGCCCTGGTTCCGAAGGAGGACTTGGTGGCATTGTATTGGGCCAAGCCCCATGCGGTCATGGGAGGTTCCTCCGCGTTGAACTTATATGTCCAGTAGCGCGCATTCACGGTGACCGGCCGGGGGCGGTCATCGAACCAGATTCCCGACAAGTCATGGGCCTGATCCGCGCTCGAAGGCGCTGCGGGTTTGGATGGCTGTTTGGATTGAGCGGATGCCGCCGGCGAAAATCTCAGGACCATCGCAAATGCCAGCGCGACACCCAGCGGACGCTTTCGCATTTCGAGACCCCTCCCAGAGCTCGGATTCGCTGCGTTGAATTCAGTTGAGGAGAATCATACCCTGCGGGAGTTTGCTGACGTCAAGATGAATTCGCGTGGTCCGCCAAATTTTGAGCGCATACGCTTGGGAACCGCGATCCGGAAAATGGACGGGACCGGATGAAAATTCAGGCCGCCGGCTCTTATTCTTAGAGGTTATCCTTCACCGTGCCGTCCGCGAGGGTGAGCTTCTGAAGACGCATGACGGTCGACCCGTTCTTGGCGCGGCTCCCAAAAACTGTGATGACGTCGCCAATCTTGAGCGTATTCTTGTCCCAGCCGCCCACGCGGACCAGCATGCTCGGGCTCCTCATCTCGCAGGCCCATTTTTCGATCTCGCCTTTTTCGTTCTTTACGTCCAGGGTGATCAGCGTGTGGGGATTGATGAATTGGAAATCCGACACGGTCCCTTTGACGGACACGACCTTATCCGTATCGTAGTTTGCTTCTCCGTGATGCGCCCGGAGCGGGGCTGAAACAAGAAGCGCGGCGAAAGTTACGCCCAGAATGAGCCCAAATTTTTTCATGTGCAATGCCTCCAAAAAAGACGGATGAATTTGAAGTCAAGTTAGCCGAAAATTTCGGCATTTGAATTGCGAACTCATTAAAATATCCCATCCCGAGCGGATTGCTGTCAATCTTACCGTCCGCGGTCGTCGATCCGCAGCGCCCACCCCGAATAATCCACGAATAGTTACCTCAGTTTGTCATTCCGAGGGAGGCGAGGAATCTCTCTTAGGTTTATATGCAAAAGGAGAGAGATTCCTCGCTTCGCTCGGAATGACAACGCTTTGTATTTTTCGGCGAGCTGCAGAACCAACAGCATCCCCCAAGAGCGAACGGGTCCGCTACTTCGGCGGCGTTGAGCCACTCTTATCGAAATCTTCAAAGCTGCGCTGGTCCTCGCAGAACTGTTCCCCCAAAGTCCAGGTTGGCCTCAGCACAAAATCCAGATGCGCCGTCCAGGGCTTGGTGTAGGCCTTAGGGTCTTCAAAGGTGAGATCGTCCACCAAATGATTGTGATCCATGCGCCGGAAGCGCTCGGTGACGTGAAGCTGATCGCTGTGCGGGTGCCCCACTCGATCGATCCAGGTCTTGTCGTTGAAATTCACCGTATCTACGACCAGCGTTTCTCCCTCCCAATGGCCAATCGAGTCCCCCATCCATAACGGGCCAAGAGTTTCGTCATGCTTGCGTCCGTCCGTATAAATCGGATGCCGCAAGGAGTCGTACTCGAAAAGGATGAGAACCTCGCCGGGCGACTGAACAATTTCCATGGGAAAGGGATGTAGATAAACGCGCGGCAGACCGGGCGGAGTGCAGCTGTGATAAAGGGGATCGTTTGTTTCGGCAAGGGGATAGGTGTGCAGTCCGAAAGAAGACTTGGCGGCGTCGAATTGCGCCTGGCCCCACGCCGTCATGGGAGGCGCCTCCCTGCTGAATTCATAATTCCAGTAGCGCTCTACGACCGGCGCCGTCCGCGGATGGTCTTGACTCCACAGACCCGACAAATCGTGCGGATCGAATGGGGCCGGAGAAGTCGCCGCTTCAGAGGGCTTTTTGATTTGCGCGGATGTCGCGGAGGAGCAACTCAAGACAATCGCGAACGCCAGTACAATACCGAGGGTACGACTTGGCATTTAAAAATTCCTCCTGAGTCCCAAATTCCGCTCATTGAATTCATTTTGAATAAATCATACACTGCCGAAGTTCCACGGCGTCAAGACCAATTAAAACCCTGACTTGAAAACACGCACGCGGTCAATTTCCATGAGATTGCGGCAAAAAGTGAGCGCTGTTCGTTCAGGGCGCCTTTTACTTGAAAACATCCTCAGATATGTGACATCCTGTAGGATGTCTATGATCCGGAGGGTCGTCCTGGATTCTTCGGTGGTTTTCGCGGCGCTTCGCACCCGCTCCGGGGCCGGCAATGCGCTTCTTCGGTTGGTGGCTAAGCGACAATTGACACCCCTGGCGACTCCACCGCTCTTTCTGGAGTGCGAGGACGTACTAAAACGCGCGGAGCAGCGCCTGGCGCATGGGTTTTCTCCAGAGGACATCGACAAATTTCTGGCTGAACTGGCGGCGTTAATCTAACCAGTCGAGGTTCATTTTCGGTGGCGGCCACAGTTGCGCGATCCGAATGACGAGATGGTTCTAGAAGCTGCCATCCACGGAAGGGCTGACGCCCTGGTAACATACAACATTGCAGATTTCGCGGCCGCCGGCGATCGATTCAAGATCCCAGTGCTTCGACCCGCCGAACTTCTGAACATGGTGAAACGATGAGCAAGTCAACCTATCCTTTGAAGTTGCCTCTTTCCACCAAGAAAGCCGCGCAGCGGCTGGCAAAGGAAGACGGTGTGTCCCTGAATCAATGGATCGCCGTGGCCGTTGCGGAAAAAGTGGGTGTCGTGGAGACGGCGGCGGAATTCTTCAAGAGTCGCGCAAAAGGGGCTACGGGGAAAGGGTTGATGAAATTTCTTCGCCATGCGCCCAAAGGCGCTCTCGAACCTCAAGACGCAAAACGTTAGATGATCCACCCGGATACCAACCTTTTACGGTTCTTGCAAGGGGTGGGCCTTGGTAGCCCTATTTTACTTTTTCGAATACCGCTGTGTTGAGGTCAATATCCCAACTAAATTTTTGATTGGGAATTCCCATGGACTTCATGTCACAAACGTAGGACCCATTGCTCTTCAGCCTTAAATTCTTTCCGTCAAACTGATACTCCTGCAAAAAGGCCTTCACGTCCGGTTCAAAGGGCGCAATTGTACAGGCGTGGCCGGGGACAGACATGTCCACCTGCCAGACTTTGAAGTTCTGATCCACGGAAAGCTGGATGACGGCGCGCGAAGTGTTGTAGTCCTTGGGATTGCTTGCTTTCTGAGTCCGTTTTCTTTCCATTGAGCCCGTGTCGCCCTTCATAACGCTGGCAACATCGTCCGCGGCTACCGGAAAAGAATAGAAGTAAATTCGCAGCCAGGAATGTCCCGGCGCGCCAAGCCGCGGCTCGATCGTGGCGATGGCGGTCGATAAGGACATGGCATCGTTGTCCACGGAAAAGTTGGCGTGGGTGTGAAATGAATTCGGATCAATGGGAGCCGGGCCGGAGAGAGCCGGACCGGCCACGCACAAAATGAAAGCACTGAAAATCCAAAGATGGCGCGTTGAGAATTCTTTGCGCTTCAATTCAATTCCGACGGGACAAAGTATCCGACTTCATTATTCGGGGCCGAGCCGTACCACATGCGGCCCTGGGCGTCGAGGAAGAACTCTTTCATCATGTTTTCCGAGTGCGCGTAGGGGAATTCGGTGACCTTCCCGGTTTTGGGATTGAGGCGTCCGATGACGTCCATTTCGTCCGACGAATACCAGATGTTGTGATTGCGGTCGATCCCCAGCGCGTAAGGGGTCGCACTCGGTCCGGGCAATTCAAATTCCTTGAACGCCTGTGTCTTGGGATCAAACCGGCCGATTTTCCCGCTGCGATATTCGGCGAACCAGACGATGCCGTCCTCGTCAATTTCGATGCGCCGCGGCCAGCCGCCCTTGGTCGGCGGATCCCATTTCGTTACCTTGCCGGTATTCGCATCGACCATGCCGATTTTTCCTTGCGGATAAAATTCCGCAAACCACACATTGCCGCTCTTGTCGAGCTCGACACCGTAAGGCGAAAACGTGTCCGCAAAATGCGAGAACTCGTTGTTCTTGGGGTCATAAACGGTCAAATTATTAAACACGGCTGTTCCCCAGACTCGTCCTTTGGAATCGACGCGCACGGTGTGCTTCGAGCCGCCGTCTTCGAGACCTTGCATTCCCGGCTTGTAAGTATCCTGATATTCCGTGATCAGCTTTGTTTTCGGATCCCAGCGCCCCACTTTGTTCGCGGCCTGCTCGGAAAACCACACCGACCCGTCAGGCGCGGGAACGGCCGAGTGGATGCCCGCGGCAAACGAATTGGGCGCGGTAAATTCCTGGATCGCGCCGCTTTTCGGGTCGAGCCAACCGATCGTGTTCGCCGAACCCATGTCCGGAATCCAGAGCTTGCCGTCTTTGTCCGGCGCGGCGCTGAAAGGCATGCGATTTGGCCCGGGCATGTCGTACTCGACGTAGGTGATTTTCAACCCCTCGTCGCTGACGGGGCGAATCGTCGCTTTATATCCCGGCAACTCGGCAGGAGACTTCGGCAGCTTGGCCTCCACGCCAAAGGCGTCATCCAAATAATTCGTCAGGACCGCGGCGTCCTCGTCATTGATGTGATTGCCCAGGCGCGCATGGCGCGTGGTGAGCATGTAGTTCACCACTTGCGTCCAGCCGTCATGATCGCGCTTTACCGCGGCCATGCGAGTCTGGAATCCGTGGCAGGCAAAGCAGTTTCCATTCAGAATGTCTTTTCCCTTCCCGGCAGGCAGCAACGTTTTGCCTTGATACAAGGAAAGGTCGGCCCAGCGCACCGTGCCCTGTTGCAGCGCGAAATCGAGAGAGGAGGAATCGCCGGCGGCGAGTTTCACGCCGGTGCGCGGATCAGCCTTGTAACCAGTGGCGGTTACGCGAACTTGATACTCTCCGGGCGGCAAATTTTGAATGCGGTAACGGCCCTGGTTGTCGGACAGAACGTTCATGGAGATTTTGGATTGCACATTCTGAGCGCGCACGAACGCGCCCCGAAAAGGCGCGCCGGATGGGTCCTTGACGACGCCTGAAATAGTCGCGTCCGTCGCGCCGTACGCCAGCGCGCAGCAAAAAATTGCCAGTCCTACGGCACTCCGAAATCGATTCATGGATCGTCTCCCTTTTCGCTTCGCAATTTGCGGAGCGCTGACCGCCAGTCTGCGCGGAGATAGAATTTCGACCATGGGAACCAGATTGTTGTTCGATCTCTCTTGCAGCGATTCTACCATGTCCAGTGACAGCCGCGCCTCGCCACATCCCCGTGGCGCCGGCGTCCCGCCGGCGGTTCTCTATCCCACATTGACACTTCAAAATCGCCGGCGGGACGCCGGCGCCACGAGAATCGTCTTGCGGAGTGCCGTGCTGCTTTTTCAATGAGCCTGCATGCCTCTGGCTTTGATGGAAGACAGAGCGTCCGGCCCGGCCAAAAATTTAATCAGCGCGCTCGCAGCTTCGGGATTTTTTGCGTTTGCACTGACAGCGGCGGAGAAGCGGACGTACCCTTGAAACTCGTCGGGAAACGGCCCCAGCAGTTCGAGGCCTTTCGCGGGAAGAATTTCGCTGACGAGCGTGATTCCAAAATCCGCTTTCCCTTCGGCCACAGCGCCGTTGGTGCCGTCGGACGTATCAAACAACAACGTTTTGGCCTTCATGGTGTCAGCGATCCCGAGCGCGTCGAACATGCGCGTGATGTAAGGCGTGCTCGCCCCGACGGAACCATAGGCGATCGCCTTTGCGCCAAGCATCGCCCGCTTGATCGCCTCAGGCGAACTGATGTCCGGCCTCGGCGCTCCCTTCCGAATTCCGATTCCTACGCCCACGCGGCTGATGGGCGTTCCCTCTCCGCCCACCGTCTTCCCTTCCTTGCTCAATTGCGCGACGCTTTCCACGGTTACGATCACGACATCAAAGGGCTCTCCCGCGTCAATTTCATGCTTCAGAGCGGCAGTTGGGCGATATTCCACCGAGATCGTGTGCCCGATGGCGCGCTCGCCTTGCGTTCGCAGATCTTCGACCACAGCTTTGATCCCGTTCGAGGCCAGCACGCGTACTTCAGACGTCTGCGCCACCGCTCCTTGTGAAAGTAGAAGAGCGCATCCTGCCGTGATTACCACTCCAATTAGTTTTCTCATTGCCTTTCCTTCGTTGATTTCAAGACATTTCTGTACTGAAGCCCTATTTCGGTGGAGATGAAAACATCGCGGCCGCCCAAAACCGCGTCAATACACCTGCAAATATCAAACCGATCGAAAATAAAACCCATCGATTTTTTCGCCACGTTTCGCGATATCCCGATGACTGCGCGAAGATATCGACGAGGTACACGGCGCAATACGCCACGTTTGCCAGGACCGCCAATAGAAAAATGAAGAGACCCGCGTCAACGGAAAGACTCATTTTGGACGCGGGGTAGCCCATCCAAAAATAGATCAATACGATGACGGCCAAAACCGCGTTATAAGCCAGACGCATGGGCTCCCAGTAACGGATTGCGTCCGTTAGGGACTCACGGAGGGTTTGCGCTTCCATAATCGGGAGCCATTCTAGCTCGTTTTTCTATCTCTCGTACCCTTAAAGACGCTCGTGTAGAGCGGAATCTCCTGAACTTTGGACCAAATTGTTTCATATTTTGCGATTCGCCGGCTATTAGCCCTCGAAAAGCCGAAGTGCAGGGTTATGATGCCAAAAGAGAAGCCAAGAGAAAATTTCCTACCCTTTTCAAATCGAAATCGAGCGAGAAGCGGACGGTCCCTGGATCGCTGAAATCCCCAACCTGACCGGCGTGATGTTCTATGGCAAGACCAACCAAGAGGCCGTGCGCTCGGTGAGGGCTTTGGCTCTACGCGTTCCTGCAATGACTCCAACCAATTAGGTTTTGGTGGCACAGGCACTCATGGCTGTGCGGGTTTTGTGCTCGTCGCTAGGTCGGTGGAACTTGTATGCGACTACAACACCGCACAGCCAAGAGTGGCTGTGCTAATTCAATCCGCAAACAAAAGACAATTTAGCGGATCGAACCGGCTTCGGTTTCCACAAACACTTCGTGTTCCAAGCCCAGGTCGCGAGCGGAAGGCGTGAGAATGGTCTTGCGGCCGATGAAGATTTTTTCGCTGCGTGTCATGGCGCGGCGCACATCGTTTTCGCTGACGAACACTTGAATTTCGGTGGCCGTTTTCGCGGGAGGCTCGGGCCTTTTCCCGGCATCGGGGGCGGGAGCGGGGGAGACAGCAGCATCCGCAGTTCTTGCGAAGACGGAAGAGGCTGCGGAGGAACTAGCCGCAATCTCCGGTTTCCGATTTGCAGAAGAGCCAAAAAAGCGGTCGGCAATTTCGGCGGCGATGGACGACGGGCTGGCCGGTGCTTTCGCCGCGGCAGCGGGCGCAGGCGCGGGCGAAGTTTTTGGCGCGCCACTCCCGCGAGCGATCCCTTGCGCTACGAGGACGGTTTCAACCACGCGAGCAATTGCAGCGCGATCCACGCCGCTCGTTGATTTCGCTGGAGTGGGCGTGGGAGCGGCTGGCTTCTTATCTTCCGCCTTCGCCTCGGATGAAGCCGCCGGCGCGGTCGGCGCATACGCCGCCGGCACCTTCACTTTTTCCTGGACCGCTTCAGGCTCTGGCGAATTCGCGGCTCCCGCCATGCGCTGGTCCGCCGGGACCGTGTGGTGCTCGACGCCGCGCGATTCCCACGCAATCCTCTTCACGTTCATCAAGTGCTGCGGGCCGATATTGTCCGAAGTGATGTTCCCGCCGGGCGCGCCGCAGCCCAGCGTCATCGCGGGAAAAAGGTTCGTCGAATAGCCGATCGAGCCGTGCACCGACGCGCTGTTTACGACCACGCGAAACGCGGGCATGGCCCGGCCAAATTCCAGAATCGCGGCGCGATTTTGCGAGTGGATCGCGCAGGTGTGCCCCAGCCCGCCGAATTCCAGCAGCCGGCGGCACAGCGCAATTCCCGCAGCGAGATTCGCCACGGCGTAAAACGCGAGGATCGGCGACAATTTTTCCGCCGAGAGCGGAAATTCGCGGCCCACTTGTTCCGGTTCGAGGCGAGCGATCAGCACGCGCGTCGCGGGCGGGGCCTTGATGCCCGCCAATTCGGCAATGACGGTTGCGGCGCGGCCGACAATCTTGGTATTCGGCGTGTGCGACCCCGGAAGAAATACCAGGCGCGCAATTTTTCCCATTTCTTCCGGAGATAGAAAATACGCGCCCTGCTGCCGGCATTCCTCGAGCGCGCGCTCGCGCACCGCTTCTTCGGCGATGATGGCCTGCTCGGACGAGCAAATCGTTCCGTAATCAAATGTTTTCCCGGCGATGATGTCCGCGACGGCCTTGCGCACGTCGGCCGTGCGCTCGATGAACGCAGGCACGTTGCCAGGACCGACGCCGTAGGCCGGCTTGCCCGACCCGTACGCGGCGCGTACCAGGCCCGTGCCGCCCGTCGCCAGAATCACGCCGACTTCGGGCCGCCGCATCAACTCGCGCGTGCCTTCCAGCGTCGTGTTCTGCATGCACCCGATCAGCCCCTCCGGCGCGCCCGCTGCGAGGGCGGCGCGATCGAGCAGCGTAGCCGCCTGGCAAATGCACTTGATAGCCGAGGGATGGGGACTCAGCACGATCGCGTTCTGAGCTTTGATGGAGATTAGCGTCTTATAGATCGCCGTCGAGGTTGGATTCGTGGAAGGAATCACGGCTGCGACAACGCCGACGGGCGAAGCCATTTCGACGATCCCTTTTTCCCGGTCCTCGCGCAAAATTCCCACGGTACGCATGCCGCGAATCGCGCGCGGCACATCCACCGCGGCTAGCGTGTTCTTCACGATTTTATCGGGAACGTTGCCAAATCCGGTTTCTTCCACGGCCGTACGCGCCAGCGGCTCCGCATTCTCAGCGGCCGCTTTCGCGCAGGCTTCCACAATGGCGTCAACTTGTTCCTGGGAAAATGCCGCGAACTTTTTCTGTGCGGCGGCGGCTCGGGCCGCCAGTTCGCGGGCTTCTTGAATGGAGATGAGGTCGCGATCGCGCAGGCTCAAAACGCTTTACCTTCTCCTACAAACGTCGTGGTTGTAGCTCACCCACCGCGCCGCGCCAGGATTTGCTCGACGAAACGCCAGAAAATCCCCTGGTCCAGAAACGCGGGCGTTAGTTTTACTTTTTCACTCCGGGCGGGGCTCCTCCGCCGGGCAAAATCTTTTCCACGTGCTCATGGGGACGCGGAATCACATGCACGGAAACAAGTTCGCCCACGCGCCGCGCGGCCGCCGCTCCGGCGTCCGTGGCCGCCTTCACCGCTCCCACGTCTCCCCGCACCATCACCGTGACATATCCAGAGCCGATATATTCCTTGCCGATGAGGATGACGTTGGCGGCCTTCACCATGGCGTCCGCGGCTTCAATGGAAGCGACCAGGCCCTTGGTCTCGATCATCCCCAATGCTTCGTTGGACATGCGCTCCTCGTCACGGCTCGTCCGGGACATCCACTCCATTTACACTGCGGCGTGCCACCGGGTGCGCTGAGACTAGCATGGCATCAGGGGTGAATCAAGGAGATGCGGGTGCAGGGCCTTCACGCTGCTGTGGAAATCGCGCCGAGGAACGCTTCTAAGTGGTCGGAAGGACGCCAACTTTTGCGGCAGCCACGCCGTTGCGCGTGGTGTTCTTGATCGCGTACATGGCTTCATCGGCCAGGTGCAGCAATTCCACCTTGGTCTTGGCGTCCGAGGGATACGACGCCACGCCGATGCTGGCCGTAAAGTGCACGTCCAGTCCCTCGGCGATCAGCCATTTCGTCTCCCCAATCAGTTTGTGCAAGCGCCGGGCGACGACGAACGCGTTTTCCTTGGAGGCCTGCGGCAGCACAATCACAAATTCATCGCCGCCGTAACGAAACGCAAAATCGATTCTGCGGCAGGCGCCCTTTACGATTTGCCCCACTTCGGCGAGAAGCTTCGATCCGATCAAGTGCCCGAACGTGTCATTGATGCCCTTGAAGTGATCCAGATCGATAAATACCACGGAGAATTCGTAACCGTAACGCTGCGAGCGGTAAATCTCCGTCTCCAGAATAAAATCCATGTGCCGCGCGTTATACAGGCTGGTGCAATCGTCCGTGATGGTGAGCTCGTGGATGCGCTTCACGTGGCGCGCATTTTCCAGAGCGATGGCGGCGAAATCCGCCAGGGCTTCGAGCAGCGCCAGATCGCGCTCCATGAAGCCCTCCCGTTCCACGCAATTGATCAGCTCGATGACGCCCAGGCAGTGGTCGCGGTATCGCACCGGAACGGCGACGATCGAGCGCGTCTCCATTTTTGTTTTTTCGTCGACCTTGGAAAAGAATCGCGTGTCCTTGCTCACGTCGGGCACGATCACGGCTTCGTCGTTTTGCGCCACCCAGCCGGCGATTCCCTGCCCCATTTTGATTCGCACATCCTTAAGCGCCTGCGCGCCCTTGCCCACCGCCAGCTCGAAATACAAATCCTGCTTCACTTCATCGACCAGGAGAAGCGACCAGGTATCCGGTCGCAGAAATTCATCGATTTTTTCCATGATGGTGCGGAGAACCTGATCGAGTTGCAGGGAGGAGGTAAGCGCCTTGCCCAGTTCGTGGAAGATCGCGATTTCGCCCGCTTCGCGTTGTTCTCCGCGGACTGCTGTGTTGCGTCGCCGGTCGGTGCCAGAAAAATTCTCGGTCGTGTTCACTGGAAGCCTTAGCGCCAGAATCTGTCGCGGGTCACCCTCTAATTCACGGAAGGTGTTGGGGCACTGGAAATTATAGTCAGCTCTTGTCAATCCGTGCAACGGCGACTTCGTAAGGTGTTGCTCGAAAGTGACGTGCGCCTCGAAGCGATCCCTCCGGCCCGAAAGCCTTCCGGCGGACACATGCCCAAAACAGAAACGAGAGGACTTACTGGTTAACCCTTCCGCCGTGCGGCAAAACAGCCCGGCACTCTCCTCGCCGCCGGCGCGACCATGTGCCCGTGTTTTCGACCGGACCATGCCGCGGAAAGGTATTTATGAGATCACTTTCGATTTCTCGTTGGATTGACACTCCCCTGCCGCCCGCCTATATTCGCTGGGACCGACGGGTCGTTACAGAACAATGACCACTGGCACCTTTGGCGAGAGCCTGAAACGCGAACGGGAAATGCGGGGCGTTACTCTGGAGGAAATTTCCGCCGCCACGCGCATTGCCGCGCGCTTCCTGCGGGCCATTGAAGAGGAGCACTGGGATCAGCTCCCCGGCGGCGTTTTCAATCGCGGATTCGTGCGGGCCGTCGCGCGTTATCTAGGGCTGGATGAGGAAAACATTGTTGCGGAATATACCTCGGCTGTAGGCGACCGCCAGACTGTTCCGGTCTGGACGGGCAGCCCTCCCGTGGTCACCCCGGAGCAACCTTGGCTGGCTTGGATCGTCTCCGCGGTCATTCTTCTGGTGCTGCTGGCCGGCGGCTGGTATGGCACGCGACGCCTTCTGGCATGGCGAGCCGCAAAAGGCTCGGCGCAGTCCGTCACGGCGAGCATCGCGCTTCCTTCCGCGTCCCCCAGCGCGCCGCAAGAGGCCCCAGCCGAACCTGCTCCTGCAAGCAGCGCCACGCCGGTTCCTGAGGCCCCGGATGCCTCATCCGCCGGGCCGGCCGCGTCCACCGATTCCGCCCCCGGCCCGGCGCCGAATTTGCCGGCCAATGATCGTTTCGAGCTGAAAATCGCGGCGGCCAAGAGAACCAAGGTCACTGTTAAGGCCGATAAAAATCTCGTTTTTGACGGAACCATGAAGCCCGGCGAAAATCACTTTTTTTCGGCCACCGACGATTTCCAGGTTTCCGCTAAAGATGCGAGCGTATTGCACATTGAATTGAACGGGAAACCGCTGGCCTCCATTGGTCCCGCGGGCCACGCCGGCAAGGTCACCCTCACGCGGGATGCTCTGAAGGGAGCCTCAGGAGGCGGAAATTAGCGCCGCGGTGCTTGAAGAAATTCGCTCGGGCCGCGCAGGCCAGGAACGTAAGCTTGCCATCTGCGCCGAGGCGGCTGCGCTCGCGCCGGAAGAGCGCGTCGAGACCCTGTGCATCCTTGCCGCGGATTCCGATCCCTCCGTCCGCGAGAAGGCTGCGGGCATGCTGGGGACCCAGCCGCTGAAGAATGTGCTCGGGGCCCTCGCCCGGCCGGGCGCTGCCCCGGAAATGTTTGCCTATTGCGCCGCCGAATTTTCTCGCAGACCGGGCGTGGCCGACGCGCTGGCCCAAAACGCCAGCTGCCCCATCGAAATTCTCCGCCCGGTCATCCGTTATCTCTCCACTTCCGCCATTCAAGAGCTGTTCGAGGACCTTGACCGCTTGAGCACTTACCCGACTCTGGTCGTCGCGCTCATCGCTTCCGAGGCCATCAACGCAGACCAGCGCTTCATGCTGCTGGAGTTGCAGCGGGCTGATCCAGAACCCGTGGAAGCATTCCTGGAGGCCCTGGAAGAAGCCGAGCCGGACAAGGCCAAACGCGAAACGCTGCTGCAAAAATTGTCGCGCCTGCGCGTCGTCGAGCGCGTGCAGCTGGCGCTCAAAGGCGGCCGGGGCGAGCGCCTCCTGCTGATCCGCGACCCCTGCAAAGTCGTGCAACGCGCGGTCCTGCAATCTCCGCAGTTATCCGAGCAGGAAGTGGAATCCTTCGCTAACATGGCCAGCCTGACCGATGAAACCCTTCGCCTGATCGCCAACAACCGCAAGTTTCGCAAGAACTACACCATCCTTCGGGCCCTGATGTTCAATCCCAAAACGCCGCTGGAGGTCACGCTCCACCTGCTCCCGCACATGCGGCCGCAAGAAGTCAAATTCCTGACCACCAACAAGAACGTCGCCGACACGCTGCGCACCGCCGCCATGCGCCTTCAGCGCCAGCGCAGCGCCGAGCGCGGCTCATAGAAGCACGTGATTCGTGATTTGTGAGTCGTGGTTCGTGAATTGTGATTCGTGGGTTGCGATTTATGAATTATGATTCGCGAGTCGTTATCCCCGAGTCGTGATTCGCGGTTCGTGATTGGACCTTTGCGTTGCCAAATTTGTGTTACGTCTTCATTGAATTGAAGTCCGAGATCCGAAATCTGAAATTTCAAATTTGAAATCTGAGATTTGAAATTTCAATCTGTAATCTGAAATTTCAAATACGAGGCGCCGCGTGATGAATTGTCATCTGTAACCCGTCCTCTGTGCTTTGCGGCTTGAAATTTTCAATCACAAATTCAAATTCGAGATTCGCAACCTGTGACTCGCCTTCGACGCCGCTTTCCGCGAAATCCGCAAATCTTAGCTTCAATTTAGTTTGATCTGGATTAGAAATCGAAGCCCCAATCATTTCCAAACGATCAACCGGTCCTCTTCATGAACCACGAATCACGACTCAAAGGAACGAACCGTCAAACGGCTTTGGCAAGAGCCCAGACATGCGATAGCGCTCGACTTTGCCCCGCAGGTTCGCCAGCACCACTTCCGCGTCCCCGCAGAATTCCCACAGGATCTGCCGGCACGACCCGCAAGGCGGCGTAAGCGTATCGGTATCCGCGACCACGGCGACGGCGTCAAACCCGCGCTCTCCTTCCGAGATGGCCTTGAAGACCGCCACCCGCTCGGCGCACAGCGTCAGCCCATAGGTGGCGTTCTCCACGTTGCAGCCGCTGAAAATTCTTCCGGACTTCGCGCGCACCGCGGCGCCCACCCGAAAATTGGAGTACGGCGTATGCGCGTGCTCCCGCGCGCTACGCGCCGCGGCAATCAACGCATCCAGATGGGAGTCCTGGCGGGCGTTGTGTTCGTTCATGGCAGGTCCTTATTCATGCGCGGAATTACGGCGCGCAACAAGGCCACAAAATCCGCCTTTACGCGCTCGCCGGTTTCCATAACTTCCTCGGTGGTAATGGGCTGATCGAGAATTCCCGCGGCCATGTTGGTCACGCAGGAAATACCCAGCACGCGAATTCCCAGGTGCGCGGCGGCGATCACTTCCGGGACCGTGGACATTCCCACCAGGTCCGCGCCGATCGTACGCAGGTAGCGAATTTCCGCCGGCGTTTCATAGCTCGGCCCGGTAAGCGCCGCGTATACGCCCTCGGCGATCTCGGTGCCCAGGCGTTTCCCCTCCAGCAGCGCCGCCGCCTGGTACGGCTTCCAGTACACCTGCGTCATGTCGGGAAATCGTTCGCCGAAGCGCTCGTCGTTCGGCCCGATCAGGGGATTCGTGCCCTGCAGATTGATGTGATCGCGCAGAACGACGAGACACCCTTGCTTGAAATTCGTATTGATCCCGCCCGCGGCGTTGGTGAGCAACACAGCGCGGATTCCCATGTGGGCCATCACGCGCATTGGAAAAATCACTTCGCGCTGCGAGTAGCCTTCGTAGAAATGCACGCGTCCTTGCATGATGGCCACCGGCACGTCCGCAACTTTCCCGATAACCAGGCGCCCGGCGTGGCCAATCGCAGTCGAGCGCGGGAAATGCGGAATGTTTTTGTAGTCGATGCGCGCCGCGCCCGCAATATCGTTGGCGAATGCGCCCAGTCCGCTGCCAAGCACGATGCCGATGCGCGGACGCAGTTTCGTTTTGCCCAGAATAAATTTCGCCGCGGCCTCCGCGCGCACGAACTCCTGGCTCGGTTTTGTTTTCGCCGCTCCGGATACGCTCATTTCAAAAACATCCCCACGATCGAGGCTGACATCAGGTTCGCCATGGTTCCGGCGAGCATCGCGCGAATGCCGAATTTCGCCAGCTGCGATTTCAGATTCGGCGCCAGCGCCCCTATGCCTCCAATTTGCATTCCAATCGAAGCGAAATTCGCAAAGCCGCAGAGCGCGAACGTCGCGATCGTAAAAGAGCGCGGATCGAGAGTGCCCTTCATCGGACCAAGCATGGAAAACGCGACCAGTTCGTTGAGCACCATGCGCGTCCCCAGCAAATTTCCAATCTGCACGCAATCGTGCCAAGGCACGCCAATGATGAACGCCACCGGCGCAAACGCCCACCCAAAAATCTGTTCCAGGCTCGTCGGAAACCACATCATCCCGTGCCCGCCCAGAAAATTGTGCATTCCCCCTAGAATGCCGTTGGTGAGCGCAATCAACGCAAGGAAGGCGATCAGCATCGCCCCCACGTTGATCGCCATGGCCAGCCCCTCACCCGTGCCGCGCGCGATGGCCGCCAGAAAGTTCGAGTCGTGCTCCACATGTTCCAAATGCACGACGCCCATCGTCTTGGGCTCTTCGGTTTCCGGCACCAGCATTTTGGAAATCAGCAGAGTGCCCGGCGCAGTCATGATCACCGCCGTGAGCAGGTGCCGCGCCTCCACTCCAAACGCGATGTACGCCGCCATGATTCCACCCGAAACATGGGCCATCCCACTGGTCATGATGGTCATCAACTCGGATTGCGTTAGGTCCGGCAGGAACGGCCGGATCGTGAGCGGCGCTTCGGTCTGCCCCATGAAAATGCTCGCCGCGACGTTGAGCGACTCCGCGCCGCTCGCTCCCATCACCCGCTGCATTACCCACGCGGCCGCTCGGATCACAACTTGCATGACGCCGAGGTAGTACAGCAGCGCAAACAAGGACGCAATAAAAATAATCGTCGGCAAAACCTGAAACGCAAAGATGAATCCGATCGAGGAACGTTGCTTACCCAGTTCGCCAAACACAAATTCCGATCCCACAAACGCGTACGCGAGCAGCTTGTTCACGCCATTGCCCGCGCGATAAAATAGCATCTGGCCGAGCGTCCAGTAGAACACCAGAAACGCGAAAGCGATCTGCAATCCCAGTCCCCAAACCACCATTTTCAGCTTGATCGCGCGGCGGTTGGTCGAAAACAAATAGGCCAGACCAATCATCGTCAGCAACCCCAGCACGCCCGTGAATCGGCCCATTCGACGCCACCTCGATCCCCCGGATGCACCCCCGGGAAATGCCCGTCACATTAGCACGCCGAAGAACGACCCGGGATGTGGAAATTGTGATGTGCGGGATTAACAAACTACGTAGAGGCGACAAAGTAGGAAACGGAAAGTAAAAGGAAGCGGCGAATGGGCCGGGTGTTGCAATCCCGGAACTAGCTCAGTGATTCAGAGCTTTTTCCCTCTCGCGGCTTGTTCGCGAAGCAGGAAAGTCTTCGGATATTTTCCATCGCCGCAGATTTTCAATGACCCGAAATCCTTGTACCAGGCGTCCTCGGGAGCGTCTGGCTCTGATTCGCGCCATATCTTCAGCTGATACAGATCGTCGGCGGTGTTCTTTCGTTCAGCCAGTCTTTCAAAAAGAAGATCGCGCAATGCGGGCGGCAAGTCCGTCCACTGAATCTCCGGCATTCACTCACCAAAGGTCATGTGCGCGAGTAGTTCCTTGATTCGTTTCCGTTCGGCGGGGTCGGAGGTGGCGCTGAGTTGGTCGGCCAGTTCAAAAAACCTCGCCTTTTCCGCTTCTTTTGACTCGATTCCCGTTTCGATCAATTCCACAAGGACGCGGTTCGTGCTGGTCTTGCGATTCTTCGCCAGCGACCGCACGCGCCGGGCAAGACGGGCGGGAAGTGACACGCTTTGACGGATGGGCTTCTCGGCTGTCGTCATGATGCGAGATTACACCACATCGCACCACTTTGCATCATTTATGTAACGATCGAGGATGAATGTCGTGCAATTTCATTTGCTTCCGGATTCCGGCTATGCGCCAATCACCCGGTAAACGAGCGGAGGAAGGGAATTCGGCTTTTCGGACTCGATACGATATGCCGTTTCAGCAAGCCGCCGCGCTTCGGCGAGGCGGGCCTCGGAGTTGTAGTGCAGCGTGCACAGCGGCTCGCCGCGCTCCACTGCGTCTCCGATGCGCTTGTGAAATTCGAGGCCGACGGCAGGGTCGATCTTGTCTTCCTTCTTTTCCCGGCCGCCGCCAAGCAAGATGCCTGCCACGCCGAGCTGTTCGCACTGTATAGACGCAACGTAACCGCCAGTCGAGCTGGCGACATCGAGAGTCTTCCGCGCGTGTACCAGGCGGGCCGGGTCGTCCACGACTCCCACGTCGCCGCCCTGCAGCCTCACGATTTCGCTGAATTTTTCGCGCGCCTGGCCGGAGGCGATGAGATCCGCGGAAAGCTTCTTCCCTTCGTCCAATGTCCCGACTCGTTCGCCGAGCAGAAACATCCATGCCGCCAGTTCCAGGCAAAGCTCGCGCAGGTCCGCAGGGCCGCCGCCGGCCAGGACTTCGATCGACTCGGCGACTTCCATGGCGTTGCCGGCCTTCCTCCCAAGGGGCTGATTCATGTCGGTCAGAAGAGCGACGACTTTTTTGCCCATGCGCTTCCCCGTCTCGACCAGCAGTCCAGCCAGATTCTCGGCGTCCTCGATTTTTTTCATGAAAGCGCCCGATCCGGTCTTCACATCGAGCACCAGCGCATCAATCCCCTCGGCCAGTTTCTTGCTCATGATGGATGCGCAAATCAAGGCGGGGCTTTCGACCGTGCCGGTCACGTCGCGCAGCGCATAAATTTTCTTGTCGGCAGGCGCGATTTCGGCCGTCTGCCCGATCAGGGCGCACCCGCAGGTCTCGAGCACGCGCCGGAATTCGCCCAGCGTAAGATTCACGTTGAATCCGGGGATGGACTCCAGCTTGTCGAGCGTGCCGCCGCTGTGCCCGAGGCCGCGCCCGCTGATCATGGGCACTTTCAATCCGCCGGCAGCCACGATGGGAGCAATAATGAGCGAAGTTTTATCGCCCACGCCTCCCGTGGAGTGCTTGTCGACCTTTCGCCCGGCCAGGTCTGAAAAATCCAAAACGCGCCCTGAGTGCAGCATCGCCTCGGTGAGCGCGGCGATTTCAGGGCGGCTCATGCCGCGTAGAACGACGGCCATCAGCCACGCGGACATCTGGTAATCGGGAACGTCGCCCTGTGTGTAAGCGGCAATGAGTTGGTGGATTTCCTCGGAGGTGAGTTCGCCCGAGTCCCGCTTGCGGCGAATCAGGTCAACGGCGCGCATGCGCTTAGGGGATCAATCGGCCGCTGCCGAGCGGGAAACTCCCGATGTGCCCTGAAGCAGCTCGAGATGGGTGATTTCCGCCGGGCAGCGGAGCCTCCACGGCAGGACAATGGTGCCAATGCCGCGACTCACGTAGATCTGTGTCAGCCCCATCCGGTCCCAGCCGATCTTGTACCGCAGACGCTCCGGCGAGCGCCCGTACACGGTTCCGAGAAGGGGCAGGTTCACCTGTCCGCCGTGCGTGTGCCCGGAAAGAACCAGGCTCACGCCGTGCCGCGAGGCCAGGTGTATCACACGAGGATTGTGCGCCAGCAGAATCGTGGCCGCCTCGCGCGGAACTCCGCGCATGGCACGCCGCAAATCTGCCCCGTACCCGTAATCGTCCACTCCTGCCAGGTACACGGACTCCCCGCCAAATCTCAGCGTGACGTGCCGGTTGCGCAGGACGTCGATGCGCTCCCGGCGCAACGCCAGCGTGATGCCCTCCGCATCCACGCGGAAATCGTGATTGCCCAGCACCGCATACACGCCGTAACGGGCCCGCAGGCGCCCAAGAAGCTCTGCCGCCGGTCCAATATTCCGGCGGGAATAGGTGACGAAATCTCCGGTGAGAGCAATGATGTCCGGATTCAGCCGGTTTGCCTGGCGTACCGCTTCGGAAAGCCATTCCTTAGGGAGGAAGAGTCCGTGATGAATGTCGGAAATTTGCACCACGCGCAAGCCGTGGAACGCGTTGGGAAGGGGATCCAGCCAGATGCGCTCTTCATTGACGGTGAACCGGTCGCCAGGACGCCAACGCCCGGAAGTTCCCACAGATTGGTCTGCAGAATAGTGCTCGATCCCGCCCCGGCGCCAACGGCCAAGCCAACGCGACACTTTGTCGCGTACTTCGGGGTTCCCCGGAACCGGAAAAGTGAGACTGCTCCCCATCATCCCTCAGTAAATAGCAGCAAACTCCCGTGAGCCTATCACTCGGTGGAACATGCGTCAATGCAATGTGTTAGAGGCACGTGCACAAAACGGAAATGGTGGGATCAAACCCGGCCCGGCCGCAAACATATATTGAATCAGTTACGGAAGCGGGGTCTGGGATGCCGCCTGTTCGGCGATGCTGGCTGCGACCTCTTTCATTTCCTCGTGCACTCGGCCGTTGGACGCCAGCAGCTCCCGGTCTCCAAGCCTGTACGGCTGGCCATCGAACTGAGTCACTCTGCCGCCCGCCTCGCGCACCAGCAAAACACCCGCAGCAGTGTCCCAGGTGTGCAGGCCAAATTCCCAGAAACCTTCAAACCGCCCGCAAGCCACCGCAGCGAGGTCCATGGCGGCGGAACCATCGCGGCGCACTCCGTGGGAACGCAAAGTGAAGTCCCAGTAGTAGCGAATATTCGGGTTCTGCGCGCGCTTTACGCTGGGAAAACCGGTGGACAGCAGGCTCGTGGCCAGCTTTTCAATCCGGGACACCTCGATTTTCTTTTGGTTCAGGAATGCCCCTTCTCCCTTGACGGCCGTGAAGAGTTCGCCGCTGATCGGCTGGAAAATTACGCCCACGATCGGCTCGCCCGCTTCCTCGAGTCCAAGCGAAACCGCGAAACAAGGATAACCATGAGCAAAATTGGTCGTGCCGTCGAGGGGATCGACGTGCCACCGAAAAGGCGATTCGCTCTCCCTCCCGCCTCCCTCCTCGGCCACAATCGCATGCTTGGGGAAATGGGTTCGCAGGCGGGACACGATGGCCTGTTCGGACCGCCGGTCCGCCTGCGTCACTATGTCCACTTCCCCCTTGTAGCTGATCTTGACCGGCCGGTCGAATTCCGCGAGCAGAATAGCCCCCGCTTCCCGCGCCGTTTCAATGGCCACATCCAGAAATGAATTCATGCGATCGCTCAGCCCTCACCCCAAATCATGCCAGAATTCCCGAGGGTTAAATAGGCGAGGCTTTGGTTGGCAGTTGGCAGCCGGCAAGTGATAGCTAATAGCTGGTAGGCGGTCGGTTTCAGGTTTCAGCTTTTAGGTTTCAGGTTTTAGGTTTTAGGTTTCGGGTTTTAGGTTCTAAGTTATGGGTTCTGGGTTCTGGGTTTTGGGTTTCAGATTTGAAATTTCAAATTTGAGATTTGAGATTCTATCATTTCAAATCGCGCACGACTTTCACCCGCTGAAGCCAGTTCGCGCGAATCACAATCCACGATTCACCAATCATCAATTACCAGTCACTAGTCACCGGTCACCATTCACCGATTCCCTGCCACCCGTGCCCCGCCGCCCTTCTCTCAATCCAGCCGCCCCCCCGAAAAATACGCCTTGCGGCTTCGTACCTTGCATTCGCACTTCACGCGGACTTCGAGCGTGCGATAGGTGCCCGCAGGCGGCCGTGGATCGGGATAATAGGCGATGCGGTACTGCGTGCGGAGTTCCCGGTCGATGAGGTCGAACATTTCGCCAAGCTGGGCGATGGAGTCCGGGAAATAGGTCGCGCCGCCGGTCGAATCGGCGATCGTTTCGAGCGCGTGTTCGCCGGCCGTGTTGCGCCCGCCCTCGTTCTTTACCGCACGGACCACGATAGTGTACAGGAGCGAATCCGCGCGCAGCGCGGCGCGCCGGGCGGTCTCAAAGTCGGCGCGGCTGGTTGTCTCGCCCGCGTCGGTGACCAGCACGATCGCGCGCCTACGCCCCGCCGGATTTTTTGTCAGCCCCTGCGAGCCCAGAAAAATCGCGTCATACAGGGCTGTGCCGTCGCCCGGCGCAATTCGCCGCAGCGCGGATTGCAGGAACGGCACGTTGGAGGAAAAGGGGGCGAGTTGCGTCACCGCGTCGGCAAATTCGTACACCGCCAGGCGGTCCGCGGGGCGCACCAGTTTCTGGATGAATCGGGAAGCCGCGTCTTCCTCAAACTCCAGTTCCTTGATTTCGCTCAGGCTCGAATCAATCATCAGGGAGAGGTCCAGGGGCTGCTGCGTTTCCGGCTCGAAGACTTCGATCTTCTGTTTGGCGCCTTCCTCGTACACCTCAAACTGGTCCGCGGTAAGCCCGAGCGCGGGGCGCCCGTCCTTATCCAGCACGCTGGCCAGCAGGCTGACCAGCGTGACCTCGGAGCGGATGCGCCCGCGCTGGTCCTGGTCATCGCCCTCGCGGGCCGACACAGGTCTTAGCGCGAATGCCCCAAGGGTTCCGAACGTTGAAGCCGCGCAGCCAAAGGCGTTGTGGCGCCGGCGTCCCGCCGGCGATTTTTCCGCTTCGACACAGTCCAAGTACGCCGGCGGGACGCCGGCGCCACGAAAAACCTGCGTTCCCCCTCGATTCAGCTGAATTTCATTTCGCGAGCCGGATCCCAAGCGAGAAAGTCTGGCTGGCAGCGCGGCCGCAATCAACGCCAGGAGACCGCAGCAGGATGCGAGCGCGGCTGCGGCGCGGAGGAAGTTCCCGCGACGCCCCGCCGGTGTCCCTGAAAATATGCGATGAAAAAATCTGGGAAAAGAAAGAATCGGCACAGAGATACGATTCCTGCGCCCGCGAAAAGGATTGCTCAGGCGGAAGGGATTTCTCCTTCAGCCCAGACGGCGCCGTCGCGGAAGAACTCCTTCTTCCAGATGGGCACGCTGCGCTTCAGGGTATCGATGCCGAACCGGCAGGCGTCAAACGCGGCGGCGCGGTGGGCCGAGCAAACGGCGATCATTACGGACGTCTCGCCGATTTCCAGACGGCCCAGGCGGTGAATCATGGCGAAACGCCGGATCGCGAATTTCTCCCGCATTTGCGCGCCAATTTCGCGCATTTTGGCGATGGCCATGGCTTCGTAGGCCTCATATTCCAGGTACAGCGTGGAGCGCCCGGCGGAATGATTGCGCACGATGCCCTCAAACACGACCACGGCGCCGTCGGGCGGGGCCTTCAGTTGCGCCACAATTTCCGAAGTCTCGATCGGCGTGCGCACCAGGGCGCACAGGTTTTCCTCGACCGCGGCATCGGCGGGAATCGCGCCCCCGCTGACCGGCGGAAGAAATGCGACCTCGTCGCCCGAAGCCAACGGCGCGCGCCACTCCGCGAATTCCTGATTCACGGACGCGGCGACTGAGTCGCGAAACTTGGAAAGCTCCGGGAAATTCCTCCCGTAGCGCTCGAACAAGTCTTCGACGCGCGCGCCTTCCGAGAGCTCCGCCTGCTCCTCCGCCTTGCCGACAATGTCTTTCAGCCGCCCGAAAAAAAGCACACGCACACGCATCGGAATATTCTATCCGCGCGCGCAGGAAAGTTCCACTCTGCGAATCTGCCGAGAATGATTCGTCGCAAGCGTCACTGGATTTTGAAGGCTGATCGGCGTACATTCCTGTCGGGTTAGATGCAAAGTTTTAGCGCCGATTTCAAAACACGATTTCTGAATATGGCACCAATGCAATGCGCGATGTATCGTGGCGCCGGCGTCTCGCCGGCGATTTTTCTGATCTCCCAACTTTGCAATAACGCCGGCGAGACGCGGGCGCCACGGCACATCGCACCCTCGGACTAACATTTGTGGGCAGACGCAGCGATCGAATCCACTCGGAGGTGAAACAAAAATGGCCAAAGTTTCAAGACGTGGTTTGCTGCACATGAGCGCCGGGACGGCGGGAGCGCTGGGCATCTCGGCCCTGGCGCCGGAACTCGGAGCGATGAGCATCCCCGCAAAAATTGATCCGGGAGGAGACGCTGCTCAGCCGCAAACGGCCGCACCGGCCGCATCGGGAAACGACCTGTTCTATAGAGACGACTGGCTCGGCGCCCCCTGGGTGAAGCCCGAAACCGCGCTGCTCATCCACGGCAACGACGAATCCAGCGTTTCCTGGTTCGGATGGATCCCGCGCATGGCTCAGGAGTTTCGCTTGCTTCGCCCGGACTTGCCTGGATTTGGCAATTCCCCGATTCCGCAGAATTTTGAGTGGTCCATGCCCAGCCTGGCAACCACGCTGGCGCGCCTGCTCGACCGGCTCGGAGTGGATTCAGCGCACATCATCGGCGCCAAAACAGGAGGCGCGATCGGGATGCAGTTTGCGGCCGATTATCCGCAGAGAACGCGCACCCTCACCATCGTCAGCGGCCCGGTAACCCGCGTGTCCTCAGGAATTGCGTTCTCCGCTTCGTCCTCCACGTCCCAGCAAAGAAGACTCGGCACATCAGCGTCAAAGGAACTGGTTGAATACTGGGACAGTATGATGGGTTCGACGAAGCCGCAAACCAGGACCGGCATTGCCAAAGTCGAAGCGGCGCTCAATATGGAGAGTGTCCTGCCGCGCATCGCCGCCCCAACACTGGTGATCACCACCGACCGCAGCGCGCTGCAATCCGTCGAGACCGTCCTGCGCTACCAGCAGAAGATCGCCAACTCGCGCCTTCTAGTGCTTCCGAGCGACGCATATCACGTCGCCGTCATCAAGCCCGACGAATGCGTATCCAACGTCCTCTCTTTCATAAAAGAAACGAAGCGGAGCGCTTGATACGCTGCCTGATATCATCGCTCTATCGGGGTTGAGCGCGTTCAACTGGCTCCCCTCAATCCAATGCCGGCCAAACGAACCCAGAGGCTGAAGGCCAGGCAAAATCCAAAACGCCACGCTTCCAATCCCAAAAGACCCCGTGTGATCGGAGTCCCTACCCTGGCAATTCTCCCTCGCGAACATTCTGCAAATTTGATCGCTTCAACGTTTGCGAAGGCGTCGAACCGTATGTTTCCGAAATTCAATTGACCTTGCCAGTATGCGCGCCGTAGCGTGGGAACAGGTGCTGGGAGGGCTTCCAGATGCGTATTTTGATTTCGGGCTCGACGGGTTTCCTGGGAACCGCCCTGGTCGAAACACTGGAGGGTCAGGGTCACGCTATCGCGCGGCTGGTGCGTCCCGGGACACCGCAGAAAAAACCAGCCGGAGGACGCTCGCAAACCGTTGCATGGGACCCAGTCGCGGGCCAGTTTGACGCGCCCGCGGCTGAAGGCACGGACGCGCTCATTCATCTGGCGGGAGCGTCCATTGCCGGGGGACGCTGGAACGCCGCGCACAAAGAACTGCTGCGGACGAGCCGCGTCTCGGCGACGCGGCACCTGATCGGAGAGCTTGCCAAATTGCAGAGGCCGCCGCACGTGATTGTGGCGGCATCGGCCATCGGCTATTACGGCAATCGCGGCGATGAAACCCTGACGGAGGCCAGCGCCCCAGGAAACAATTTCCTCGCCGGGCTCTGCCGCGAATGGGAAGCGGAAACGGCGCGCGGCGCCGAGTTCGGGGCGCGCGTGGTGACCCTGCGCTTTGGAATCATCCTGGCTGCGCATGGCGGTGCGCTGGCGCAAATGGCGCTGCCATTCAAGCTTGGCGCGGGCGGCCGCCTTGGCGATGGCCGGCAATGGATGTCCTGGCTGACTCTGCCCGAAGTGATCAACATCGTCCAATTCGTCCTCGCGCAATCGGGGCTCGCCGGACCCGTCAATGCGGTAACCCCAAATCCGGTTCGAAACGAAGAATTCACGCGTGTCCTGGCAAAAACCTTGCACCGGCCGGCTCTGTTTCCCGCGCCGGCATTCGCGCTGCGCCTGGCGCTCGGAGAAATGGCGGACGCTTTGCTGCTCATCAGCCAGAAGGTCATGCCGGCAAAGCTTGCGGATTCGGGATATGCGTTCTTGCAGCCCGACCTCTCGAGCACCCTCGCGAAAGTGTTTCGAAAGTAGGCTTGAGGGGAGGCATTTTGTTCGAACGGAAATTCTATAGTTTGATGAAAATATGCCCGCTTTTTCAGGATTGCGATTGACATCAAATGTGACACTTGCTAATATTCAAAGTAGAAGAATTGTGGCCCGCTTCCTGGCCTCCGCGCAAGGTTTTCGTGGCGCCGGCGTCTCGCCGGCGATTTTCCTGACCGCCGCATATCGCCAAACCGCCGGCGAGACGCCGGCGCCACAGGACATCGCGCGTCATGCTCAAAGATCCAATTCAGCTGAGAGAGCCTCAAGGTTCGACTCATCGACCAGGAGATCGGGAGTCTTCGCGGAAAACTCCGTCACTTCGTCAAAGGCCTGAAACAAACGCATCTTGGCCAGCGCGTATTCTTCCGTCCCGGTAAATTCCCTCCCGCTGCGCGCGGACCATTTTTCCAGGGCGTCTTTGTTCACAAAAATCCGCACGGGAAAGACGTGCTTGCGGTCGACGGAAACCATGTACACATACTCGGTCCCGGCCGCCGCGCCCCGTTTGGATTTCTCCACTTCATAAAAATAGTATTGGTACACGTAGCCCGTCGCGGCGGAATAGCTTTTGACGCGGTGCGCGGCTTCGGGACGAGGCATGCAAGGATTATTCAAGGCGAGGCCAGCCGTGTCAACCGTCCATGCCTGTCTGCTAGTGCGGGCGTCCGATCCATATAATAAAATGCGCGCCATGAAACCACGCCCTGCCCCAATTTGAATCGTGTTCCCGATTGCGTTTCCCAACTTGGCATGAACTCCGTTTCAGCGCGCAACTTCTTTGGCCCCGCAGGTACTCCATCCGCTCTCAGAATCTCGAACATCGAACCGCCCCAACGCGCTGAGGGCATAAGCTTTGCCAGAACTTCTCGGCGCCTCAAGCCTGAGCGGCAACGGATGCGAGAAGCGCGTTCTGGTCGCTGCACCACGCTGGCACAAGGCGTGCAATTGCCGCTGCAATGGAAGGAAGCACGAAACTTCGCGGACGCTGCTCACTGTCACGCATCCCGTTTCACTGGCGTCCCGCGCTGCTTCTCGTCGCGTCATTCCTGGGCTGTGGCGGGCTGGTAGGCCCGCCACAGCCCCCTCCTCCGGTGATCGTGACGGTCGCTCCGGATGCCGCTTCCGTCCCGTTGGGCGAGCCGCAAACTTTCACTGCCACGGTCAGCAACGCGGAGAACACAGCCGTAAATTGGAGCGTGAATGGAACACCCGGCGGAAACGCCACGGTTGGAACCGTCGACGCGAGCGGCATCTATACGGCTCCAGCGAATCTTCCTGCCCCCGCTTCCGTGTCCGTGCAGGCCACGAGCATGGCGGACGCATCCAAGAGTTCGGTCTCGCTCGTCAAGATTACGAGCGACATTTCCATCTCGGTCTCTCCCCCTGCGATGCCGCTCGAGCTCGGCGCCACGAGAGCGTTTTCAGCCGAGGTGAATTCGGCCGGCAATCCCAATCGATCCGTCTCCTGGACGCTTTCCGGCAGCGGATGCACCGCAGCGGCGTGTGGAACGGTGGACTCCTCCGGGACTTACACGGCGCCACAAATTTATATTTCCCCGCCGGGCATATCCCTGACCGCAACCAGCGTGGCCGATCCATCCAAGAGCGCCACTGGGGCCATTACCGTCACGAGTTCCTTTTCCCTGGCCGTAACTGGGCCATCGACGCTCACCGCGGGCAACACCGCCACCTACGCGGCGACGCTCACGCCCGCCAGCAACTCGAATCCAAGCCGCGTGATTTCCTGGAGCGTTGCGGGGACCGGTTGCGCCGGCGCGGCCTGCGGGACGATTTCCTCGAGCGGCTTGTATGCCGCGCCTGCGATCCCACCTTCCCCAGCCACGGTGCAAATCGTGGCCACGCCGCTCGCCGATCCATTGAAAACGATGTCCGCTTCCCTTTTGATACTTCCGGCCGTCAGCGTTTCGGTCTCGCCCTCCTCTGCAACGGTCGCGCTCGGGAGCCAACAATCCTTTCAGGCCATCGTAACCGGAGCGCAGGATGCGTCGGTCACTTGGGACGTCAATGGAGTCGTCGATGGCAACGCAACGGTCGGATCGATTCTCAATTCGCAAACCGCTCCGGACAATACAACGTACGCGGCCCCGCAAACCATGCGGGACGGCGGATCGGTGACCGTGCGTGCGCGCAGCAATGCCAATCCCAATTTTTCCGCAAGAGCCACGATTACGTTCACGGCTGCCATCAGCGTAACTCTAACGCCTGCGAGCGTGACGCTCGCGGTCAGTCACCATCAAACCTTCACCGCCCTGGTCAACAACACGCTCAATCAAAACGTGACGTGGTCGGTCAACGGAGTTTCCGGTGGAAATTCGGCGACTGGGCTGATTTGCGCGCAGGCGTCGAACCCGTGCCTGCCGGTTTCATCCAGCAACGGCGGGAGCGTCGATTATGTCGCGCCGGCGGGAGTGCCGTCTCCCGATCCGGTCACCATCACGGCAACGAGCCTGGCGATCAGCACCCCGAGCGCTTCGGCAACCGTCACCGTGCTGCCCCACGTTGTCGTCAGTGTGCAGCCTGGAAGCGTCACGATAGCCAGCGAGGGGCAGCTGAGATTTGCCGCTAATGTCATGGGTACTAGTAATCAACAGGTAATCTGGACGATCACGGGGATAGCCTGCCCCAATGTCGCGGTCTGCGGGTCGATTGATTCCACCGGGCTGTACACGGCGCCGCCCTCACCCGTCCTGCTCGAAGTGGTGGCCACAAGTTCCGAAGACATCACCCAATCGGGATCGGCAACCATCACAATCAACAATAGCCCAGGGATTTTTTCTCTTTCTCCGACGAGCGCCTATGCAGGCTCGGCGGGCGGTTTTACTTTGCTGGTTTCCGGAAACAATTTTTCTCCATCCGATCCCGGACCGGGTTCCATGATCCTTGTGACTGGCGCTCCGCGTGCCACCTCCTGTGTGTCGGGTACCCAGTGCATCACGTCGCTGAACGCGGCCGACCTGCAATCCCCAGCCATCCTTTCGGTGCAACTGCAGAATCCCGACGGATTGCTTTCCAACACTCAAACCTTTGTGGTGCTGGCGCCGGGCCCGGGGCCGGGCCCGATTCCTCTGACGCCGAGCGCGCCCTCGAGCACAGGCAATAACATCGTTGTGGTGGAGCTCAGCACCAACGGCGGATCAGGCGCCGCTGGAAATGTAAGTTTGAACATCGGAGCAATCGGGGCCTACAACGCGGCGACTTCGTCCTGCGTGCTTCGCGGGAGTCCGGTGATCATTCAACGGCCCGCTGTGGGAACGGGAACGGCGGACCTGTGCGTCTTTTCTGTGAGCGCCCTCGACCCGTCGTTCACCTATACGATTAGCGGGCCGCCCACGCCGGACATCACCGTCAGCAATCGCGAACCCCTAGGTTTGGGGATCCTGCACCTGACGCTGCAAGTCCCCGCTATGGCCGCTCCGGGCCCGCGAACTTTGTTCGTTGAAAATCCGGAGAAAGACGTGGCCGCCGGAACCGGCGGCATCGAGGTGCAGTAATGCGAATCAGAGTCCGCATCATCTTTGCGCTCTTGCCCGCTCTTCTATTCCTGCCCGCCATTCGCGCCGCCACGCTCGCGCGGCTCACCCTCGATCGGCTGGCCGCGGGATCCGACGCCGTGGCGCTCGTGCGCTGCGCGGGCGGGGAATCGCGCTGGGAAAACGGCTCGATCTGGACGGTGACCACTTTCGATGTGGTAGAGACCTTGAAGGGAAATTTGCCGACGCAAATTGCGGTGCGCCTGCCCGGCGGGCGCGTTGGCCATTTAACCGCCGCCGTGGACGGCGCGCCTAAATTCAATCCGGGAGCCGAGGCCGTCGTTTTCCTGGAACGGTCGCGCTCTGGAGGATTTACTGTGGCGGGCTGGGCCGAGGGAACCTTCCGAATTTCGCGCGATCCGCAAACCGGCGGCGAAACCGTGACTCAGGATTCGAGTGCCTTCGCCGTATTCGACACGGCGACTCGCGCGTTTCGCTCCGAAGGCATCCGCCGGATGCCCGTCGAGGAGTTTCGTGCGCGCCTTGCCGCCAGCATCGCGCGCAGCGGGGAGAAATCCAGATGAGCGCGAATCATCGCCGGCAATTCCGCAACATGTTTTCCATTGGCGTAGCCTGCATGTTCCTGCTCCAAATCACAGCCGCGTACACCGGAGCGTACGATCTGGGAACGACGGTCGCGGATATGACCCAGGTCGCCTCGCAGTCGGGCGGGACTTCCTGCCCGCAACTCACGCGCTTCGGCGTATCCACTCCCGGATCGATTAACCGCCAGTGGAGCACATCGCTCGGCACGAGCCCGGTCACGATCGTCACAGCGGACCAGACTCCGAATGGACGGCTGAACGAAATCGAAGCGGTGATCCGACAATCGCTCTCTGTGTGGACGGGTGTTTCCGGGACTTTGCTGGCTCCGTCGGTGCTCGGTTCTCTGCAGCGCACTTCGTCAACAGGGGCGTGCACGTCGGCCGACGGGCTCAATTCCATCTGCTTCGATCAGAATGACCCGGCCTTCGCCTTTGGCGTTTTGGCGTTCACGCGCGTCGTTTCGGCGGACACAATTGGCGAGCAGCTTCCTTCCGGCGGCGCGCCCTCCACATTTGTCGGACAGATCCTGGATGCGGATGTCTTATTGCTGCCCGGTGATCCCAACACGACTTTCGCGACTCCCGCCGCACTCTCCTCGAACCCAAACGCCTACGACCTCGCATCAATTCTGACGCACGAACTTGGCCACTCCTTCGGCTTCAATCATTCGGGCGTGTGGGGCGCGATGATGTTTCCCTACGCCCGGGCGCCAGGCCAATTCACGGGGACAAGGCCCACCGCGCAATCTCCCGACGCGCCGCTTTCCGAAGACGATCGCACGGGGCTCCGCGTTCTCTATCCCGACCCATCCGATTCCCTGCACATCGGCGCGATCAGCGGGCACGTGCTGCCCGCGAATCCCCTCGCTCTGCCCATTTCGCCCGCCGGAGTGACCGGAATATTTCCCGCTCAAGTCGTGGCCCTGGACGACGCCACCGGTACGGTGACCGAAGCCGTGATGGCCGGCTGGAGATGCGGCGACCCCGGGCCGGCGCAATTTGACGGCACTTTTTCCTTGCAGCGCTTGGCGGTGGGAACGTCGCAGAGTTACCGGATTTACGCCGAGCCGCTCGACGGACCGGTCGCCCTCGGAAGCGTGATTTCCAATTTAACTTCTCTGTGCCGCAACGCGGCGACGGATCCCGGCTGGCCGGCGCAATATGCGTGCATAGTGCCGCCATCAGCGTCGCCTTTTTCCGCGCGAATTCGGCCGGGGCCTTGAGAACTTGCCCGGCATCAGCGAAAGAAAGAAAGCGCACGAACTACGCATTTCCCTCCGGCCATCAAACCGGCGTCGAATCAGCTGACCGCGTTCGTCGTGGACGAGAATAAGTAGGACGGGCTTCAGCCTGTCTTCCTTTTCAATGTCCGATCGGAAAGCCGGAAGGCTGAAGCCCGTCCTACTTTGGGCTGGTCTTTGAATCAAAGGCCTGCATGAAGGAAACGATCGACTGGGCCACGGTATCGTCGCCGGCCGCCGTGTTGATCATGACGTGGTAAACGGAACGGTCCGGCCACTCCACGTGAAAATATTTTTCGATGAAACCTGCCCGCTCGCGATCCACGGTATCCACAAGTTCCTGTGCGTCTCTCTCACTTTTGCCGCGAGACAACAGGCGGCGCACCTTATCCTCCCTGGGAGCATAGAGAAACACGCGAAACGCGTCCGCGCGGCCGCTCAGAAAAAGTTGCGAACCTCTTCCGACGATCACGCAATTTCCTTTGCTGGCGGCATGCTGCACAACGCGTTCCGTTAACTTCAATATATTTTCACTGTCCACCAGATTCAATTTGTGCGCGTTGATGCTTCCTTCGTAGCTCCCGCGCAAAAACGATTTGAACAGCCGGTAGTACAGCGGGTCGGTTCGCTCCTCGCGCTGCTCCACGACGGCCTTGGAGCAATTCGCCAGGCGGGCGATTTCCTCCGTCAGCAGATGATCCCAGAGCTTCCAACCGAGATGGTCGGCAAGTCGCTGGGCGATTTCACCGCCGCCGCATCCATACTCCCGTTCGACAGTGACGATTTTAATCATACCGTCTCCAGAACGCCGTCCGCGATTCGCTCAGGCCCATACTATGCCACTTCATCTACTCCACCACCACATGGCCTCCGCCGCCGGGATCATTCTTCCTCAGAATAAAAGCGAGAAAGAACATGATGGCTGACCCTACGGCAAGCACCATGAAGGTGTCAATATAAGCCGAGGCGCTGGCCTGCGCCTGAATGGACTGGTAAATTCTGGCGTAGGCAGCGGCCTGCGCGGAGTGCTTGTCCAATCCGGAATTGGCCATCTGTTGCGATAGACCGTTGACCGCTCCTTGCAGGCGGGGATTCCCCGCGCGGATATGTCCGATAAGAATCTCCTGATGAAATTGGGCCCGCCGCGCAAGCAATGTCGTGACAATCGAGGTTCCGACGCTGCTGCCGATATTGCGCATGAAATTGACGATCCCGGAGACGGCATTATTTTTCTCCGGCGGAATTCCAATGTAGGCCACCAGCGTAATCGGCACGAACAGGAAGCCCATTCCGAAGACCTGATCCACGCGCAGCCACGCCGCGGTTTTGAAACTCATGGTCAAGTCAATCTGCTTTGTGGAATAAAACATCGCCGCGGCCAGGCAGAGCCAGCCAAAGGCGATGAGGTAGCGCGCCTGGAGTTTCGTGGTCAGCGTGCCCATGATGGGCATTTCAATGAGCAGGCAGAGGCCACCGCCGGAAATCGCCAAGCCGGCGACCTGGGCCGTGTATCCCGCCAAAGTCTGGAGGAACAGGGGCATCAGCACCAGACTGCTGAACAACATTATCCCAAGAGTAAACATCATCAGATTGGCGCTGGCGAAGTTAAAATTCCTGAACAATCGCACATCGATGATGGGCGCCTTCTGGCGCCACTCCCAGATCACCAGCGCGACCAGGCAAACCGCGGCCGTGACAATTAAGTTGGTGATGAATCGCGATCCGAACCAATCGTCCTCCTGCCCCTTGTCCAGCAACACCTGCAACGCGCCCACTCCCACAGCGAGCAAGGCGATCCCGATGTAGTCCAGCTTGACGCCCGCGGCTTTTATACGCGCCAGATAAGGCGGGTCTTCCACAAATTGGTAGACCAAAAATAACGTCAGGATGCCCACTGGCAGATTGATGAAAAAAATCCAGCGCCAGGAATAGTTGAAGGTGATCCAGCCGCCGAGGGTGGGACCGATGGTGGGCGCCGTGACGGCGGTGATGCCGTAAAGCGCGAAGGCCAGGCCGCGCTGTTGCGGCGGAAATGTGTCCGCCAAAATAGCCTGCGCCATGGGCTGCAGGCCGCCGCCGCCCGCGCCCTGCAGCACGCGGAAGAAAAGCAGCAGGCCGAGGCTCGGCGCGATTCCACACAGCAAGGAACTGATGGTGAAAATGAAAAGGCAAATCGAAAAAAAACGCTTGCGTCCAAGCGCGCCCGCCATCCAGCCGCTGATCGGCAGGACAATCGCGTTCGAGACCAAATAGGAAGTCAGCACCCAGGTGCTCTGGTCGTTGCTCGCTCCCAGATTCCCGGCCATGTAGGGCAGGGCCACGTTGGCGATGCTGGTGTCGAGGACCTCCATGAACGCGGCCATGGCCACGACCACGGCGATCAGCCAGGGATTGAATTTCGGCCGCCAGATGTCCTGATCGGCCGTGAGGGATGCGGCGGTGCTCATCGGGTGTATACGTTGGGCACGACGTTCATGCCCGGCCGAAGCTGGTGATCCTGGTTTTCTCCCGGATCGAGAACAATTTTCACGGGGACGCGCTGAACGATTTTTACGTAGTTGCCCGTGGCATTTTCCGGCGGCAACAAGCTGAACAGCGGGCCTGTGGCTCCGGCAACGCTGTCCACATGCCCCTTGAATGTGCGCCCGCTGGAATCCACATGGATCTCGGATTTCTGGCCTACTTTCATTTGCCGCAACTGCGTCTCCTTGAAGTTGGCGGTGATCCACACTTCATCGAGGGGAACCACTGTGAGCAATTGCTGTCCGGGCTGGACGTTCAGCCCCACCACGACGGTCTTGTTCACTTCTCCGCTCACGGGCGCCACGATTTGGGTGTATTGCAGGTTCAACTGCGCCTGCTCCAGGGCGGCGCGTTTCTGTTGCACGTCGGCGATCGCGGCGCGCGCGCGGGCCCGCGTGGACGACACCTGCTGCGGACCGGTTTCGGCGGATTGCTGGTTCGCTTCGGATTGTCCCAGACGGCTGCGCGCCTGGCGCACGGCTTGTTCCCCTGCGGCCACGTTGTCGCGCGCGGCCGCTACGGTCGCGGTGCTGGATTTTGCCGCTGCCAGAGCCTGGTCGTACACTTGCTCGGCCACTTCCTGCTTGTCCACCAGCGCCTTGTAGCGGCGGAGGTCGTCCTGGGCCTTCACATCATTGGCTTCGGCCGCGTCCAGTTGGGCTTGCGCGGCGGCAAGTTGCTTTTCGGCGTTGGTGATGCCGGCGCCCGCGTCTTCCACGCCGGAGGTGGCGAACTTTAATTGGCTGGAAGTACTCACGGAGGTAATCGGAACGTCGATATTCAGGGATTGAGCGGTGGCTTCCGCGTTGGCGAGATTGGCCTTGGCTTGCTCGACGGCAACCTCGTAGTCCTTCGGATCGATCTCGACGAGCACCGCGCCCTTCTGCACGTACTGGTTGTCATCCACATTTACCTTGACCACATAACCGGAAACACGTGCGCTCACGGGATAAAGGTGAGCGTCCACCTGGGCGTCGTCGGTGGATTCATAGCTGCCCAGATAGCGCCACAAAAAAAAGCCGCCCACGAGCACGACGAAAGCGATCACAACAATCAGAATGTTCCTGCGGCCTTTCGAGCGCTTGTAACGTGGAGAAGGTGGCGGAGGAGGAGTTGCGGATTCCCTGGTCGCGTCAACTGAAAAATCTGATGGATGCTCTTCAGCCATGGCTTAGGTTTCCTTTGAAGTAATCCTTGGCGCCCTCGTTGGAATCAGGGAGGGCGTCCGCCATCTGCGGTCCATTGTAAATGAAGTACGCCAGCCGGGGACGGATCTTTAACGGATCCGCCGGCACGCTGATTGGATGCTGCGTTGCGCTGCAGGTTTCAACGAAGGTGTTGGTAGCCCGGACGGGGGTCGAACCCGTAATCTTCGCCTTGAAAGGGCGACGAGTTAACCATTACTCTACCGGGCCACACGGAGTCACGCGAGGCCAGCCTGGCGTGATGGAATTCTAGCACACTCGCGCGTCTGGCATTGGTGCTTCGCTGAGATCGAGGCGGGAGTTGGAAGCTCAGTGTGGAGAGTCAAGAGTGGAGACTTAAGAGTTGAGAGTTGGGAGATGGGAGTTGGAAGTTCAGATTTGAAATTTCAAATCTGAGATTTCAGATTCGAGATTTCAAATCTGAGATTTCAAATTTGAGATTCGAGATTTCAAACCTGAAAGCGGCGAGGCAGCGCATCGGCAAAAGGTTTTCACCAGTCACCAATCACTAGAAGCTATCTCATAAATATGAAAATTTTACATGCCGCCCCAATGGAGTAAAACACGACGAGTCAAAAGGGCCGTAAAATAAAGCCTTTTCGCGTGCTGACGATCGATAACTCCTCCATTTGGAATGGCCTGAAACCATTTATGAGATGGCTTCTAGTCACCAATCACCAGTCACGCCTTTCGCTCATTGTGTTCCTCGAGCCAGGCCATCTGGATCGCTTCGAGCTTGCCCTCGTTGGATAGCTTGGGATCGCCTGTGAATCCGTCCAGGCCGGTGACCCACTTGTGCAGGTCCGTATAGCGCACCGAGAGCGGGTCGGCGTCGGGATATTTTTCGGCCAGCTGAATGCCGATTTCTTCCGCGTCGTCCCAATCAAATGTGGCGGGCATGTGTTTCTCCTGTCCCAAAATCGTCCGCCGGCCGAGGGCTGCAGCCACCCGAA
>Ga0210396_10000649_pt1 | contig 42573 bp, 40 predicted proteins | sample IncBWH17OmetaG_FD_155466 | JGI IMG/M metagenome (GOLD analysis project Ga0210396, IMG submission 155466) | Forest soil microbial communities from Barre Woods Harvard Forest LTER site, Petersham, Massachusetts, United States - Inc-BW-H-17-O ... | reverse complement strand
GGCTTTGGCGGGGGTGGCCACAGCGGCGGCGGCTTTGGCGGTGGCGGCCACAGCGGCGGCGGCTTTGGGGGCGGCGGCCACAGCGGTGGTGGCGGTGGCGGACATCATTAGCCGCCGCCTGATAACCAGAAGTCACAGCGCCGCGACGCGCAACTGAATTTTTACAATCCCCAGGGGGTCACGCGAGTAGGGTCGACGCATTGGGGGCTTTCCTACAGAACTTCATAAAGCGCAGCTAATCCCGGATTGGCATCGGCAGTGCGCTGCTGTGGCAATGAAATCCGGTCCTCGAATATTGGGCGGCGCAGCAAACTACCTGGAGGGAGCGAGCTTCAGCGGTGGTGGGCATCGTGCTTGGTGTCTCGATGGCACCGACCAAAGTCCGCATGGTCCTGGTCGAAGGTGAAAACGCCGACGGGGTCACCGTCGACCAGGACAACTTCGATGTCGCCGCTGATCGGTCGGCTCCCGCTGCACCCGCTCAGGTGATCTCGGCCATCTTAGGCACTCGGGAAGGCGCTACTGAGGGCGGCTTTCAACTGCTATCAACCGGCGTGACCTGGACTGATCCCGTCGAGGCCGCGGTGCTGCGTGATGCGCTGACTGCCCACAAGGTCGAAAACGTGATGCTGGTCTCGGCCTTTATGGCCGCCGCCGCGCTGGCTCAGGCGGTCGGCGATGCTATTAATTACGCCCACACCGCGCTGCTTTTTGTCGAGCCTTATGCCGCGACTTTGGCTGTGGTCGACAGCGCCGACGGGTCGATCGCGGAGGTGCACAAGGCGCTCCTGCCTGAAGACGAGGACCAGGCGGTGGCCCAACTGGTCGAGATGATGTCCTGCGCTGACTCGCTGAAAGCCCACCCAGACGGGGTGGTCGTGGTCGGTTCTGGCGTAGACGTCCCAATGATCAAGCCAGGTTTGGAGGCCGCGACTTCGCTTGAGCTGTCCACACCTGATGAACCGGAGATGGCGCTGGCCCGGGGTGCGGCGCTGGCGTCGGCGAATGCGCCGTTGTTCGCGTCGTCCACGGCGGCGCTGGCTTACGCGCTAGACCCCGGCACCGGTGAGGTGGACCCTCTAGTGCTCGCCGGATGCTTTCCCGGATACCTGCCCGAATACCGTGCCATTCCCCAGGTTCCCGTCAAGGCGGGCAAGGACTACGTCGCCTACAGCGCGTTCCCGGACGAAGACGCCGACGCCAACACCGGAATCGCAGAGGCAGCCGACGATGCCAGTCAGGACGAGATCGCGTCGCGGCGCAGGCCGATCCTGCTATTAGGTAGTGCGCTATCGGTGATCTGCATCAGCGCGGTTGTCGCGCTGGAGATTGCCCTGGCGATAAGTATCCGGCCGACAGTTGATTTGCGGCCCAACCCCAATGAAAACCTCATCGTCCCAACCCAGCAACCGCGCCCGCCTGCTCAGGCGTCCGTCCCGAAACCGCAAGTCCAATTACCCTCGCCTGTGGCGGTGCCCAGGCCGTTGAACCCGCCAGCACCCGCGCCGATTCCCAGGGCAGCGGCCCCAGTCCCGGTTCCCGTAGCCCCGGTGCCCGTGCCGATTCCCATGGCGCCGGTCCACGTGCCGGCCGCCCGACCACCGATGCGCGCTCCATTGGCGCAGCCGCGAGGGCCTTTTGGTGGCGAGCCCAGGTTCGGGGGTGGGCACGGTGGCTTCGGTGGGCCCAGGTTCGGGGGTGGGCACGGGTTCGGCGGCTTCGGTGGGCCCTTCGGCGGCCACGGGTTCGGCGGCTTCGGTGGTGGCCACGGATTCGGTGGGTTTGGGCACCGGTAGCGATCCCGCAGCATCAGCAAGTTGCAGCGGGTTAGGGTCGACACATCGAGCTGACCCTGTGGTCTGGAGGAGCGGTGGACGTTGTACTAGGTGTGTCTATGGCACCGAAGACAGTCCGCATGGTGCTGCTGGAAGGGGAAAGCGCCGGCGGGGTCACCGTGGATGAGGACAACTTCGACGTCGCGCCTGAATCGGCCGCGGCCGCCACCGCGGACCAGGTGATCGCGGCCATCCGCGGGACTCAGGAAAGCGCGGCTGAACGCGGACACCAGCTGCAATCGAGCGGGGTGACCTGGACAGACCCCGTCGAAGCCGACGTCCTGCGTGATGCGCTGGCCGCCCACAAGGTCGAGAACGTCATACCGGTCTCGGCGTTTATGGCTGCGGCCGCGCTGGCTCAGGCGGTAGGTAGCGCAACCAACTGCGCCCGCACCGCGCTGCTGTTCGTCGAGCCGACCACCGCAACGTTGGCTGTTGTCGACAGCTCCGACGGGTCGATCTCGGATGTGCAGCGCCAGCCACTGCCCGAAGGCGACGACGCGGTGCTGGCAGAACTGGCCGCCATGGTCTCCGGAGCACAAGCGATGGAAGCTCGCCCGGAGAGCCTGTTTCTGGTGGGCTCTGGCGTAGACATTCCGCTGATCAAGCCGGCATTGGAGGCGTCGACCTCACTGTCGGTGACCGCACCGGAGGAGCCGGAGACGGCGTTGGCGCGCGGGGCTGCGCTGGCGTCGGCGAATGCATCGTTGGGAGCACCTGCGACGGTCGCGATCCCTCAAGCGCAGCCTGCCGGCTCAGGCGCCGGGGAACTGGCCTACAGTGCCGTGCCGGACGACAACGACCTTTACCCGGAATTTGGCGCCCGCCTTGGCGAACATCGAAGCCGCGGGGCATTCCTGGTGGCGATTAGCGCAATGGCGATCTTTGTCGGCGGGGTGGTGGCACTGGCGCTCGCGCTGGCGCTCGGGATCCGGCCGCATGTCGAAGAGCGGTCGAGTCTCAGCAAGAATGTCGTGGCGCCGGCGAGTCAGGCGCGGGTGCCGAAAGTCCAGGTGCCTGCCCCGCCGCCGCCATCGGCAGTACCGGCCCCGGCGACTCAGGCACCATCGCAAGCGCCCGCACCGGTCGTGCAGCAACCGCAGCCGACCTTGGCTTCCCCGGAGCAGGAACCACCGGTGCATCCCAGGGAATGGGACCGCTGGGACCACCGCCGCTGGGAGCGTGGTGGCATCTGACCCTGAGCGGGCACGGATCTTCCGCACCAACCACGGACGGCAAAACGGGGTAAAATCGGCGGACACGGGGAATACAAAGGGGGTATACAAGGCGACGTAGATCGTCTATGGGCATAGCCGGCTGGCAATAACTATGGAGGGGAGCTATGGACACCGTTCTTGGTGTGTCGATGGCGCCGACGGCCGTCCGGATGGTGTTGGTCGAAGGTGAAAACGGCGACGGCGCCACCGTCGATGAAGACAATTTCGACCTTGCCGCTGACCAGGACACGGCACCGACGAGCGCAGCCAACCAGGTGATTTCGGCCATTTTCGGGACCCGGGAAGGCGCGGCCGAAGGCGGCTACCAGCTGACGTCGACTGGAGTTACCTGGACGGACCCGATCGAGGCCGCCGCACTGCGCGACGCGTTGGCTGCCCACAAGGTCGAGAACGTCATGATGGTCTCGGCGTTTCTGGCGGCCGCGGCGCTGGCTCAGGCAGTCGGCAATGCGACCAACTACGCGCACACCGCGCTGCTGTTCATCGAGCCCGATACCGCGACGTTAGCCGTCGTCGACACCGCAGATGGGTCGATCGTCGATATTGATCGGCGGCTCCTGCCTGACGACGACGACGCGGCGGTGGCCCAATTGACCACGATGGTCTCTGGCGCCGAGGGTTTGGAGACTCGCCCGGACGGCGTGTTCGTCGTCGGTTCCGGCGTCGACGTCCCGCTGATCAAGCCGACGCTTGAGGCGGCGACCACGCTTCCGTTGAGCGTTCCTGAAGAGCCCGATACAGCACTGGCCCGGGGAGCCGCGTTGGCGTCGGCGCATGCGCCGCTGTTCGTGTCGTCCACCGCGGCGCGCGCATACGCACAGGATCCCGGCACCGGTGCCGTGCTCCCGTATGCAGTCGCTCCCGAATACTTCGACGTCCCCGCCGGTGCGGAGGCAGGCGATGCCCTCGCCTACAGCGCTGTCCCCGACGAATTGGCCGACGCCTATACCGGCGAGCACACCGCCGGGATCCGCATCGCCGGCGCAGCCTATGGCGAGCGGAGGTCTTTCACGCTGATCGGTAGCGCGGTGGCAGCGATATTCATCGTCGGTGTCGCGGCGCTGGTGGTTTCGCTGGCGATCAGCATTCGGCCTACGGCGGGTGTGCGGCCCGATCCCGGACACAACATCGTTGCACCCGCCCAGCAGCCGGCGGTAGCTCCCGCTCCGGCTCCCGCTCCCGCTCAGGCGCCGGCGCCTGCTCCCGCGGCGCAGGTCCCGGCTCCAGCGCCTGTTCCGCAGGTGCAGGTTCCCGCTCCGGCGCCTGTTCCGGTGCCAGCGGCTCCTGCTCCGCTGCCAGCGGCTCCGGCTCCGGCTCCGGTCCCGGTACCTGCCGCTCCGGCTCCGGTGCCGGTGCCGATACCACTCCCGATCTTCGGCGGTCCAGGCGGGGGTCATGGCGACGGTGGGGGGCACGGCGGCGGCGGGTTCCCCGGGTTCCCCGGGTTCCCCGGTGGCGGCGGTCACGGTGGCTTCGGCGGAGGTCACGGTGGCTTCGGCGGCGGTCATGGTCGCTGAGTTCCCGGGCATCTAGGTCACCCGAAGCCACCTGTCACCTGGCGTTTGCCTCCCGCTCAGCGGCGCGATGCAGTTAGCTCACCGCGGCAACCTACACAGTGTGGTATGCGATGCACTGTGTTCGGCACTGGTTACCTGGGTGCAACCCACGCCGTCGGGATGGCCGAACTCGGGCATGAGGTCATCGGTGTCGATATCGACCCAGGTAAGGTCGCCAAGCTCGCCGGTGGTGACATCCCGTTCTATGAGCCTGGCCTGCGAAAGCTGCTGACCAAGAACCTCGCCGCGGGACGGCTGCGGTTCACCACCGACTACGACATTGCGGCTGAGTTCGCCGACGTGCACTTCCTAGGCGTTGGCACGCCGCAGAAGAAGGGCGAGTACGGGGCCGACCTGCGCCACGTGCACGCCGTCATCGATACCTTGGTACCCCGCCTGACCAGGCCATCGGTGCTCGTCGGCAAGTCCACAGTCCCGGTGGGCACCGCAGCCGAGCTGGGGCAGCGAGCCGCTGCGCTGGCACGCCCGGGAGTTGACGTCGAAATCGCCTGGAATCCGGAGTTCCTGCGCGAGGGTTTCGCGGTGCAAGACACGCTGGAGCCGGACCGCATTGTGCTTGGCGTACAAGATGATTCGCCTCGTGCCGAGGCGGTTATGCGCGAGCTCTACGCACCGCTGCTCGAGGCCGGCGTGCCGTTCCTGGTGACCGATCTGCAAACCGCCGAGTTGGTCAAGGTTTCGGCCAATGCCTTTCTGGCAACCAAGATTTCGTTCATCAACGCAATCTCGGAGGTGTGTGAGGCGGCGGGTGCGGACGTCACGCTGTTGGCCGATGCGCTCGGATACGACCCACGGATCGGGCGTAAATTCCTCAACGCGGGTTTGGGTTTCGGCGGCGGCTGCCTACCCAAGGATATCCGCGCGTTCATGGCCCGCGCAGGCGAGCTCGGGGCCAACCAGGCGCTGACGTTCCTGCGTGAGGTGGACAGCATCAACATGCGCCGACGCACGAAGATGGTCGAACTGGCTACCACGGCGTGCGGTGGCTCGCTGCTGGGTGCCAACATCGCCGTGCTGGGCGCGGCGTTCAAACCCGAATCCGACGATGTGCGCGATTCGCCCGCGCTCAACGTCGCGGGCCAGCTGCAGCTCAACGGTGCCGCGGTCAACGTGTACGACCCGAAGGCTCTGGACAATGCCCGCCGCCAGTTCCCCACGCTGAACTACGCGGTTTCAGTCGAGGAGGCTTGCGAGGGCGCCGATGCGGTCCTGGTGCTTACCGAGTGGCAGGAGTTCCTCGACCTCGTCCCCAACGACTTAGCCGACCAGGTGCGGGCCCGGGTCATCGTGGACGGCCGCAGCTGCGTCGATGTCGACCGCTGGCAGCAGGCCGGTTGGCGGGTGTACAGGCTGGGCGCGCGACGGCCGTAGAACGGGGTGAAACCCCGGCTTTTTGGAAGTGACGCTGCCGAACTGGGGACAGTAGGCCTGGATGGCAGCGCCCGTGAAGTAGGCAGCCTCAGCCATCGGCCAGTTGGTGGCGTCGGTGACCTTGGCGATCAGATCCGGGTTGCTGGTATTGGGGTTGTTGCTGAGGGTGCCGCAGACGACGGTTTTCGCGACCTGGATTGCCTTCTCGGCTGCGCCGAAATTCATGCCGGAGCTGTTGAGGTTGGCCATGAATGCGTCGTCCGTGGCGTCCGCATAGGCCGGCGCGGCGAACCCTACGGCGAGCACCATCAGCGCTATGGCTCTTACCACCATGACACCACCCTAGTTGAAGCCGTCAGGCGAACTGGGGCGCGATGACGTTGGTCAGGTAGTTGATAGCGGGCTGTATCGGGTAGGTGTAATGGTCGGCGTTGCCCTGGGCGCCGAGGAATTCAAAACCGTTGACGATTTCCTCCACAGTGCCAACCGGCACCCCCAGGTCCGCGGCGACGGCGACCACGTCCAGCACCGTGGCCTGTTGGACGACGTTGTAGATAGACGTACCCACCTTCCCTGGTGGCGCTTCTGCGGTCCACGGATTAGTCCCCACGGGACAGTTGGCGTATAACTCTGTTGCGCCATCGTCGCTAGTAGTGGTGTTGACGAAGTCCAGCCACCAGCTCGGGGTTTGCGCCGCGGTGAGGCAGTCCGGACCTGAGATGCCACCGGTGACATAGCCGTCGATCTTTCCCGGCATGGGCCAGCCGGCCCATGCGTTCCCGTTCGCGATTCCCGGGGACCTGCAGGGGTTTCCGAACGTGATGCCACCTATGACCCGGTTCTGCAGACTGTTCGCGATGATGAAGTTGCGCAGAAAGTGACTGGCGCAGATCGCTCCTTGGCTATAGCCGAACGGGAACAGCAGGTTGTTCGGGTGGACCTGCGTGGCGAGACGGACTCCTTCGTTGTAGCCGGCATTGACGCTAGGACCCATGGGATAGGTTGCGGCCGGCCAATTTCCCACTGGCTGGAAATAGAAGATGTCCGGAAAGGCTTGCGCCACAACGGTTGCTACCGATGCCGGTTGGGGCGGTGTGGTGTTCCACATGTCTGAGCCGGTTCCCTGCCAGCACAGCAGTATTATCGGCAGGTCACCGGCAAAGCTAGGCGTGGGGTAAATGCCGTCCAGGCGGTCAGCGACGTCCCCCCAGGTGTTCGCCATTACGCACCCGCGGCTTTCGTCGGGAGCCCCAAATGCGCCTTGAACAGTTCGATGATCATGTCCGACAGGGTCCACCGGCCGCCCTGCGGGTCTTGGTAAACGATGGTCAGGTCTTCGGCGAGCACGGTGGCCTGATCGAGTGTTGACGGGGTGTCCCAGGGCTGCGCGGCCGGCAGGTTGGTGCGCGGGATGTTACGGTCCTGGCTGTCGGTGACGGTCCGGTACAAGGTGACCGGGCGCCACACGGGCACGTTCTCACCGTCGAACACGACCGTCTGGTTAGGTGCGACGGGGGTGGTGCCGTCGAGGCGTTCGGCGACGTCGTCTGCGGTGTCGGACATTTCTTCTCTCCTTGGTTAGCGGCCATGGCGAGATGAATTTTAGTGGTTTCGGCCGTCAGAATGGCGGTGGCTCCTCGTCGCTGTAGCCCGGTGTTTGCCGGGCTTGCCGATTGTGTCGGCGTTCGGCCTCGATACGGTAGGCGCGGTCCTGTTCTCGGGTCCGGCGGCGGGTGGGCATCATGACGCCGCGCCCGCCGGTCGGTAGTTCTGCCGTTGGGGCGGTGGGTAATTCGCCGGTTGGCAATGACAATGCGGGAAACAGCAGCCGACTGCCTGGTCGGGTGATGTAGGTGTGTCCGCTGGGTGCCGTCCAGGTGATCGTGCCGTCTGGGTGTTGCTCGTCGCGCCAGCCGTTGGGTCCGCCCCAGAAAGTTTTGAGCAAGTGGTGTTTGCGGCACAGGCACTTGAGGTTGGACGGGTGGGTCCGGCCCAGCGGGTAGGGCACCGTGTGGTCGATGTCGGAGACTTCAGCCGGTCGATCGCAACCGGGGAACCGACATGTCATATCCCGCCACCGGATGAAGCGTTGCAGCTGAGCTGAGGGGCGGTACCCCGACTCTGGTGGGCTGTCGTCGGGGTGGCGCACTGGCATGACGGTGGCGCCGCCGGCGATCAGCTCGGCCAGCAACGAGGCGGGCACTGTGGCGCCGCCGACGATATGGGCCGAGGGCAACAGGACCGGCTCGGGTTGGGGGTCGGGAGCCAGCGCCTCACGCAGCGGTGTATCGGGCGTGATCGGTCGCGGCGCGGGCTCACCGGAAGTGCAGGGGTCGGGCTCAGCGCTGAGTGCTGCGGACTCGGCGACCACGTGGATGACCACGGCGGTGGCCCGCGCGTCGGCGTCGGCGCCGGCGGGGCAGTCGGTGCTCCCGCACCCACAGGCGAGCTGTTCGCCCCCGGCGGCCAGGGTCCCCAGTGCGTCGGCGCGGCGTTGGGCCAGGGTGCGTGGATCGTCATCGCAGACCTGGTGGGCCATTTGGGTGAGTTTGCGATCCAGGACAGCCGCGTCGGTGGCTAGCAGTGAGCCCCACAGGGCCGCGGTGCCGGACTGGTCGTCGGCGGGGGCGATCACCACGCCGCGCCCGCGGGCGCCCGCCCGGGCACGGCGCACGGCTGCGGGGTCATAGCGGTCGACGATGGCGTCGATGGCTTGTGCTGTCTTGGTCACCGACAGTGGCCCGAATTGTGCCGCATCGCCGGCCAGGCCGGTGTCGACGATCTGCAATATGTCTGGGTCGGTGATCAGGTCGGTGCGCCACACGATCGCTGCGGCCAGCCGGGCGCTGATGGTGCCCTCGGCGAACAGGGCCGCAACCCGGGGCAGGCGATCCCGCAACGCCACAGCCAAATACATCTGGCCTGACGCCATACCGTGGCCGATGTTCTGTGCGGCGGCTACTTCGGCGGCTATCGCGTCCCAGTTGTCGCACGACCAGTGAGCGTGGTCAACGGGTCCGTCAGCGCGGCGGGCCACCAGTTCGGCGGTCGCTGCCAGCCGGTGCGCCGCAGCTGCGGCCTCCACCCGCGCGCATTCGGCGATCGCGGCCACCACGGCCGCGTCGTCGGCACGCTGGAGTGCCTCCGCGCTCGGCAGCAAATCATCGAACATGCTTTCGACTATAGGAGAGACCCCGACACGGACACAGGCTCGAAATCACAGGCTGTGGATAAAGCCGCAACTGTGGATAACCTCGGCGGTAGCCTGACCAGGTGGACTACGCGTCGGCATTCCTCGAGCAAAACCGCGCTTTTTCGGATCTGATCTGCAACGCCGACGAGTCCACGGCGGTGCCCACGTGTCCGGGTTGGAGCCTCAAGCAACTGCTGCGCCACGTCGGCCGTGGTGACCGGTGGGCGGCCCAGATCGTCAGCGAACGACGTGACGGCTACCTCGATCCGCGCACCGTCGAAGGTGGCAAGCCGCCACCGGATCCCGACGATGCGATTTCCTGGTTGCAGGGCGGCGCGCAGCGCCTGGTCGACGCCGTCGAGCAGGCCGGCGTGGAGACGCCGGTGTGGACGTTCCTCGGGCCGCGCCCCGCGAACTGGTGGATCCGGCGACGGCTGCATGAGGTGGCGGTGCACCGAGCCGACGCCGCCATCGCGCTCGGAAGCGACTTCACGCTCGAACCCGACGTAGCGGCCGACGGGATCACCGAATGGCTGGAGCGCGTCGCGATCCAGGCCGGAAGTGACGGGGCAGCACTGCCGCTCGAGGAGGGCAACACCATGCACTTGCACGCCACCGATCCCGGGCTGGGTGAAGCCGGCGAATGGACGGTCGGCGTCTCCGACAGCGGGATCACGTGGTCACACGAGCACGGCAAGGGCGCCGTGGCGCTGCGCGGCGGTGCCACCGATCTGCTGCTGGCGATGGTGCGCCGCATCTCGGTCGCCGATACCGGCATCCAGACGTTCGGCGACGACGCCGTGTGGCAAAAGTGGCTGGACCGCACGCCGCTGTAGCCACGGGGTCGAGCTGGGCACGGTAATTTGCAGACCATGACCACATCGGAGATCGCCACCGTCCTGGCTTGGCACGACGCCCTCAACGCCTCCGACCTCGAGACCCTGCTGGCCTTGTCCAGCGACGACATCGAAATCGGCGACGCACACGGCGCCGCACAGGGTCAGGCGGCGCTACGCAGGTGGGCTGCCTCCCCACAGACGACGTCCGAGCTCGGCCGGATGTACGTGCACGACGGTGTCGTGGTCGTCGAACAAAAGATCAGCACCCCGGATAATCCAAGCGCCGTCACCACCGCCGCGTTGGCATTCCGGGTGGTCCACGATCACGTCACCTCGGTGTTCCGACACGAGGACTTGGCATCGGCGCTGGAGGCCACCGATCTCACCGAGGCCGACTTCGTAAGTTAGGGGTCGATTGAGGGATTAGGAGCCGCTCATGCGCGGGATCATCTTGGCCGGGGGATCGGGTACGCGCCTGTACCCGATCACCATCGGCGTCAGCAAGCAACTGCTGCCGGTCTATGACAAACCGATGATCTACTATCCACTGTCGACGCTCATGATGGCCGGCATCCGCGACATCCTGGTGATCACCACGGCTCACGACGCGCCCGGCTTTCAACGGCTCCTGGGCGACGGCAACCAATTCGGCATCAGCATCAGCTACGCGACGCAGGCGCGGCCCGACGGTCTGGCGCAGGCATTCGTGATAGGCGCCGAACACATCGGAACCGAATCGGTGGCGCTGGTGTTGGGGGACAATATTTTCTACGGTCCGGGTCTGGGGACCAGCCTGAGCCGCTTCCAATCCGTACGTGGCGGAGCAATTTTCGCTTACTGGGTGGCCAACCCGTCGGCCTACGGGGTTGTTGAGTTCAGCGCAGACGGCACCGCCCTGTCACTCGAGGAGAAACCCGCCACGCCGAAGTCTCAGTACGCGGTGCCGGGTCTGTATTTCTACGACAACGACGTGATCGAGATTGCCAGGGCGTTAAAAAAATCGGCGCGGGGCGAGTACGAGATCACCGAGGTCAACCAGACCTATCTCAACCGGGGCCGGCTGACAGTCGAGGTGCTCGCGCGCGGGACGGCGTGGCTCGACACCGGAACATTCGACTCATTGCTGGACGCCAGCGATTACGTGCGCACCCTGGAACGTCGACAGGGTTTGAAGGTCAGTATTCCCGAGGAAGTGGCGTGGCGGTTGGGCTGGATCGGCGACGACCAGCTGGCGCAGCGCGCACGCGGCCTGGTCAAGTCCGGCTATGGTGGCTACCTGCTGAAGCTGCTGGAACGGAGCTGATTTCGGCAGGTTTAGCCAGCACCGCGGCGATCGCCGTCGTCAACGGAACCGACAGCGCCAGGCCGATGCCGCCCACCGCCGAGCGCACCAGTTCGATGGCCACGCTCTCGCTCATCAGCACGTCGCCCAGCGATCGGTTGGCGACGCTGAACAGCAACAGCAGCGGGAGCGAGCTGCCGGCGTACGCAAGCACCAGCGTGTACACGGTGCTGGCGATGTGATCACGCCCCACCCGCATCGCACCCAGGAAAACGGCACGTCGGGAAGTGTTCTCGCTGAGATGGGCGAGCTCGAACACCGTCGACGCCTGTGTCACGGTCACATCGTTGAGCACACCGAGTGATCCGATGATGAATCCGGCGAGCAGCAAGCCGCTGATCGACACATTGCCCAGAAACGCGGCGACCTGCGCGTTCTGTTCGTCCGACAGGCCGGTTAGATGAGCTAGGTCGATTGCCGCCCAAGATAATCCTGCGGCCAGCAGCAACGATGACAAGGTGCCCAGCAGGGCGGCGCTGGTCCGCAAATTGACCCCGTGCGCGAGGTAGATCACCGCGTAGAGGATCGCCGCCGACGCCACCAGCGCTACCGGGACCGCGGGAGCGCCGTCACGCAACGCCGGCAGCAAGAACACCACCAGCACCAGGAAGGCGGCCACGATGCCGACCAGCGCCAGCAACCCGCGCCACCGGGCCACTGCGACGACCACCACCGCGAACGCGAGGGTGAGCGCAATCAGCGGCCAGCCGCGCTCGAAGTCGTAGAACGCATAGGTTGTGCTGCCTTGTGCGTCGACCGCCCGGATGAGCCGGATGTGATCACCCGCCGCGAGTTGCGGCTGGCCGGGGCCGGGGGAGAACTCGAGCAACGTGTTGGCGCCGGCGTTCGGTCCGGAGTCGATTGCGACCAGCGTTAATACGCACCGTCCGGCGCCCGGAGTTGCGGGCCGCGGCGCGGTGGTAAGCACCTGACTGGCCGACGGACTGCCGCAGTCGCCCAGTCCACTGGACAGCACGTGGCCGCGCTGGGTGCCTACCGCACCGCCGGCCGCGTTCTGATACGGCATCGGGATGTCAACGTGCTGCCGGCTTGGCCACAACCACACAGCACCGGCCACTACGGCCACACCGATTGCGGCCAGCAGCCCGACCACGATCTTGGCAGGCAGCGGGTCCAGGGAGGACGGGCCTGACGACAAGTTGTGCGAGTGTGAGTGCGAATGGGTCACGCGCTCGAGGGTAAGGCTCCTCGTCTAGGTTGGTTAAAGCGCGGAATTCGCTGCCCGGAAGGGGATACGATCGCTTGATTGGCGTCAGGAGGTGCGCGCATGTCGTATGTGGTTGCGGCGCCCGATGCGGTGGCGGCGGCGACGTCGAATTTGACGAACATCGGTTCGACGATCGAAACGGCCAACGCGACGGCGGCAGCGCCGACCACGGGTGAACTGGCCGCGGCCAGCGATCAAGTGTCGGCGGCCGTCGCGGCGCTGTTTGCCGGGCACGCTCAGGCCTATCAGGCGGTCGGCGCGCAGGTGGCGGAGTTTCACGCGCAATTTGTGCAAGCCCTGACCTCGGCCGGGCAGGCTTATGCCAGTGCCGAAGCCGCTAACGCGGCACCTTTGCAGACCGGCGTGCAGGACCTGCTGAGTTAGCGCCCCAACTGTTCACTGTCGATAGCTGGCCAGGAAGTTGCCCAGTCGGTCGATCGCTGCCGCGAGATCACGCGACCACGGCAGCGTCACCAGGCGCAGGTGATCCGGTTCCGGCCAATTGAAACCGGTGCCCTGGGTGACCAGGATCTTCTCCTGCAGCAGCAGATCGAGGACCAACTGCTCGTCGTCGGAGATGTCATAGACCTCGGGGTCCAGCCGGGGAAACACATAGAGCGCACCCTCCGGTTTCACGCACGACACCCCCGGAATCTCGTTGAGCTTGGTCCAGGCGATGTCACGCTGCTCGAGCAGCCGACCGCCCGGAAGTACCAGGTCCTCGATGCTCTGATGGCCGCCAAGGGCGACCTGGATCGCATGCTGCGCCGGGACGTTCGGGCACAACCGCATGTTGGCCAGCAGGCTGATCCCCTCGATGAAGCTGGCGGCGTGGTCCTTGGGCCCGGTAATCGCCAGCCAGCCGGCCCGGTACCCGGCGACGCGGTAGGCCTTGGACAGGCCGTTGAAAGTCAGGCACAACAGATCGGGTGCCACCGACGCCACGCTGATGTGCTTGGCGTCGCCGTAAAGGATCTTGTCGTAGATCTCGTCGGCAAGCAGCAGCAGCTGGTGTTTGCGCGCCAGGTCGACCATCCGGTTGAGGATTTCGCGGCCGTACACCGCCCCGGTGGGGTTGTTTGGGTTGATCACGACCAGCGCCTTGGTGCGCTCGGTGATCTTCGATTCCAGGTCGGCGATGTCGGGCTGCCAGTTCTGGGTCTCGTCGCACAGGTAGTGCACCGGTGTGCCGCCGGCAAGCGAGGTCGACGCCGTCCACAGCGGGTAATCGGGCGCCGGGATCAACACCTGATCGCCGTTGTCCAGCAGGGCCTGCAGCGTCATCGTGATCAGCTCGGAGACCCCGTTGCCCAGGTATACGTCATCGACATCGAATCGGGGGAAGCCCTCGACCAGCTCATAGCGGGTGACCACCGCGCGCCTGGCCGGCAGGATGCCCTTCGAGTCGGAGTAGCCCTGCGCGTACGGCAGCGCCTGGATCATGTCGCGCATGATCACGTCGGGTGCCTCGAAACCGAACGGCGCCGGGTTCCCGATGTTGAGCTTGAGGATGCGGTGCCCTTCGCCTTCCAACCGGGCGGCATGCTGGTGCACCGGGCCGCGGATTTCATACAGGACGTCCTGCAGCTTGGACGACTGCGCGAAGGCGCGCTGCCGGTGATGACCGGGGGCGTGCACGGGCAGCTGGTGAGTTGTCACGTCACCCATGGTGCCATTGCTGTCCACTGAAATTTGCTGATCTTGAACAACCGAAGCCAAACCGTTTCAGCGCTTGCCCGGGGGACGGGCTCCGCGCGCGATGCCGAGCCCCTTGACCGGCGCGGCCGGCGGAGCCGCCGGGTCGTCATCGGTTTGCCCGGACGGCTCCGGTTCCGGTTTTGCTTCCGCCTTTGGCCCGGGTTCTGCCGGAGCCTCGGCCGCCTTGGCTTGAGGCGCTGCCTTCTTAGCTCCCGGTCGCTTGGCGCCGGCGGCGATCCCGAGACCCTTCACGGGCGTCGCGGGTGCCGCAGGTGCCGGTGCCTCGGCAGCGGGTTGCGCCGGCGCCTCAGTTGTCTGGGCTTGCGGTGCGGCCTTCTTGGCGCCCGGTCGCTTGGCACCGGAGGCCAGTCCCAGCCCCTTCACAGGTGCGGCCGGTGCGGCAGGCGCTTCGGCCGCGGGGGCCTCAGTAGCCGGCGCCGCTTGAGCCGCTGCCTTGTTGGCGCCGGGTTTCTTGGCGCCGGCCGCCATACCGAGCCCCTTGGCGGGCGCGGCGGGCCCAGCGGCGGCCGGTACTTCGGCCGTCTTTGCTGCGGGTGCCGCCTTCTTGGCGCCGGGCTTTTTCGCGCCACCGGCGATACCCAGTCCCTTGGCGGGTGCGGTAGGTGCTGCGGCCTTGGTTTCCGTCTCCGGCTCTGGTGTCTCGGCGGGTTCTGCGGGCGGTGCCGCGGCCGGGGCTGCCGGCGCGGCGGCCTTGGGGGCGGCCTCGGCCCGTTTTTCGGCCTCCTTTGCCGCTGTGCCCTTCGCCGGCAGCGCCGCCTTGTCGTATTCGAGCGAACCGAGCAATATCTGGGCCACATCAAGCACCTCAACACCGCTGCGACCGGCTTCTTCCTGCCGGTCATTGACGCCGTCGGTGATCATCACCCGGCAGAACGGGCAGCCGGTGGCGACGGTGGCCGCCCCGGTGGCCAGCGCCTCGTCGACGCGTTCGTGGTTGATCCGCTTGCCGATGTGCTCTTCCATCCACATGCGCGCACCGCCGGCACCGCAGCAGAAGCTGCGTTCGGCGTGGCGCGGCATTTCGGTGAGGTTGGCTCCTGCGGCCCCGATCAGCTCGCGAGGCGCCTCGTACACCTTGTTGTGCCGGCCGAGGTAGCACGGGTCGTGATAGGTGATGTCTTGGGAGACGGGGGTAACGGGGACCAGCTTTTTGTCGCGTATCAGCCGGTTGAGCAGCTGGGTGTGGTGCAACACGGTGTAGTTGGCGCCCAGTTGCCGATATTCCTTGCCGATGGTGTTGAAGCAGTGCGGGCAGGTGACGACGATCTTGCGGTCGACGGTCTCCACACCTTCGAATAGCCCGTCGAGGGTCTGCACGGCCTGCTGGGCCAGTTGCTGGAACAAGAACTCGTTGCCCGACCGGCGGGCCGAGTCGCCGTTGCAGGTTTCCCCGGTGCCCAGCACCAGGTAGTTCACCCCGGCGATCGCGAGCAGTTCGGCGACGGCTTTGGTGGTCTTTTTGGCCTTGTCGTCGTAGGCGCCCGCGCAGCCCACCCAGAACAGGTACTCATAGCCGTCGAAGCTGTCGACGTCCTGGCCGTAGACCGGGACGTCGAAATCGACCTCGTCGATCCAGTTGGTCCGGTCCCCGGCGTTCTGCCCCCACGGGTTGCCCTTGGTTTCCAGGTTCTTGAACAGCGTGGACAGCTCGGAGGGGAACTCCGATTCCATCATCACCTGGTAGCGGCGCATATCGACGATGTGGTCGATGTGTTCAATATCGACTGGGCACTGTTCGACGCAGGCGCCGCAGGTTACGCAGGACCACAGCACGTCGGGATCGATCACCCCGCCCTGCTCGGCCGTGCCGACCAGCGGGCGGGCCACCTGCTCGGGACCGTGCCCGGGTACCCGGCCGAAGCCGGACTCGGGCACGTGGTGGCCCTCTTCCTTGACCGTTTCGAGGTCGAGACCTTCCAGCGGCTCTGTCTTCTTCTCACCCAGGATGTAGGGCGCCTTGGCCATCCAGTGGTCGCGCAGGTCCATGATGACGAGCTTGGGTGAAAGGGGTTTGCCGGTGTTCCAGGCCGGGCATTGCGACTGGCAGCGCCCGCACTCGGTGCAGGTGGCGAAGTCGAGCATGGCCTTCCAGGTGAAGTCCTCGATTTTGCCGCGGCCGAATTCGGCGTCGTCGGGCGGGTTTTCAAAATCGATCGGCTTGCCGTCGGACTCGACCGGAAGCAGCGGACCCAACCCGTCGGGCAGTCGCTTGAAGGTGACGTTGACCGGCGCCAGGAAGATGTGTAAGTGCTTGGAGTGCAACACGATCAGTAGGAAGGCGAGCATGACGCCGATGTGCAGCATCAGCGCGACGGTCTCGATGATCTCGTTGTTGTGTTGACCCAGCGGCTCCATCAGCTTGCCCATGAGGTGCGAGAAGAAAGCGCCGCGGCCATAGGGGAACTCGTCGCCCAGGGCATTCACCGATGCCCCGCGGAAGATCGCGTACGTCCAGATGACGTTGAAGATCATGAACAGGATCAGCCATGCCCCGCCGGTGTGCGAACCGTAGAAGCGGGATGCGCGGCCGTATTCCTTTGGCTCGCTACGCAGTCGGATGATCGCGAACGTGACGATGCCGGTCAGCACGGCCAGCGCGAAGAAGTCCTGCAGCGCACCCAGCGCGTCCCAGCGCCCGATGATCGGGAGGTGGAAGTTCGGCTGGAACAGCACGCCGTAGGCCTCGATGTAGACCGTGAGCAGGATGAAGAAGCCCCACATGGTGAAGAAGTGCGCCAAGCCGGGCAGCGACCACTTCAGCAGCCGCCGTTGCCCCAATACCTCAGCGATTTGGGTCCAGATCCGGGTGCCCAGATCGTCGGTGCGTCCACTGGTCGGCTGGCCGGACATGACCAGCTTGTACAGCCACAAGACCCGCCGCGCAGCGAAGGCGCCGACTACCACGGTCATGCCCAGGCCAAGCACCATTCTGATGAGCGTCTGCGTGGTCACAGAAGGTCTCTCCAATGCATAGTCATTCAGGTCATTCAGGTCATTTCAGCGAAATATTCGTTCGATCTTCAGCTTGCCCATAGTGACATCTGTGCGACTTTGAACGCGAGAAAGGCTGCCCTAACTTGCCGTTCGTCAGTGCCCCTGGCCTGCGGCTCAGTTCTCCGGGGCCAGCATCGCGCGCAGCATGGACAACATCTCCGAACGCGAGGCCGCGCCGAGTCGACGACGGATCCGCGCAACGTGGTGCTCGACCGTCTTCGCCGAGATAAACAACCGGCCACCGATGTCGCGGTACGGCATGCCCAACAGCAGCAGCTCGGCTACCTCGCGTTCGCGGTCCGACAGCGGTGTACCCGTCGCTGGCCGGCGAGGGGTGGGCGAGGCACCGGGCGGAGATTGTTCGACGGGCGGATCGCTTCGCCCCACGCCCAACTTGAGGTCGCGGGCCAGTTGCAGCATGGCCCCGGACACCCGGGCGTCGGGCGTTTGCAGTGCGGCCTGACCCGCCAGCCGCGTCGCGTCCGAGGTCAACCCGACGTGCGACAGCGACCGGGCAGCGGCGCTGACCTCGTCGACGTCGACTTGATTGGCCAGGACGCGCAGCCAAGTTCGGCCCGCACCTGACAGTGCCTGCGCAAGTGCGCTGTGGGCTGCCACCCGAGCAAGGGCCTGTCCGTGTGGGGCGACCGACTCCGGTGAGTTGGCGAGGATTCCCGCGTGCACCCCGGCCCAATGCAGCGGCACTGACCACAAAGCCGGGTTGCCCAGCGAGTCCAACAGGGCGAACGCCTGGTCGAGGGCGTGTCGCAGTTGGTCGACTTCGCGCATCCGGGCGGCCGCGACCCACAATTCGCCCAACGGCAGCAGAGCGAACAGGTCGACGGAGTACTCGGCGAGCACCTCCGTGGCTGCGTACCAATGCTTCTGCAGCGCACCTGTGTCTCCGCTGCGACGCGCGATCGCGGTCTGCAGTGCCGCCGCCCACAACGCGTCGCGTCGATGCAACCCCGCGGCGCCGACGGCGCCAACGTCCGCGCTGGCCGACGGCAACTGCCCGTCCTGCATCTTGATCCAGCCGGACAGTAGCGAGTGCCGACGATCGAACAGCGGGTCGCCGCCGGCGCGCACAGCTCGGCCGATCACGCTTCGCGCGCGGACCGGGTCTCCTCCGTGGATTGCGGCCAAGGTAAGCAGTGCGGCAGGGCTGTCCGGAAGGACCTCGCTCATGGATTGCTCCGCCACAATGGCCTGGCCGAGTTTTGCCATCGCTGCCGAATACGGCTGATCCATGGTCAGCAGCAGCCCTTGGGCGAGGCTGCGAGAGGTACGCGCGGCGATTGTCGGCGGACCGGCGTCCTTGGCGCGCAGGGCGGCACGCGCCATCGCGAGATCGCCCGTCGCGGCGAGCGTGATCGCCGCTGCCGCGCCGACCACCGCATCCGGATGGGGACCCAGCCAGCCGAACAATTCGGCGGCCTGACTTGCATTGCCGTCATGAGCCGCGACGCTGGCCGCAATCCGGACTGCCGCGGCGCGTTCGGCCGAGTCCGAGGAGCCGAGCAAATCGTCGGCCAGTGCTGCCGCGGTCGCGCAGTCTCCGGTGAGGGCAACCGCGTCGGCCAATCGGGAATTCAGACCGTCGGCGCCGGCGTCGACCGCTGCCCGGTAGAGCCGCGCGGCCCGAATGGTCTGGCCCCGCGCCTCGGCGGCATGCTGCGCGAGGATTGCCACCAGGCGGTCGTCTTTCAGCCCGTGTTCAGCAAGGCGCAGCGCGAGGTTCGGCGACACCGTCGACATATCGAGTTGTGAACGTAAGAGCGCGGTTTCGACCTCGTGGTGGTGCGCGTTGCCGACGATCTGCGCGACCGCGCCGTGCACGGAATCCAGGAATTCCGGGCTGTGCGAGGGCTCGGTGAGTCCGCTGGCGCGGACACGATCGACGAGCTGGCGCGCGTCGGTTGCCGAAATGTCTAGTGCGGCAGCCACATCGGCAGCCCCTAATTCTTGGGTCAACGACGTGATGAGAACAGCGTCCAGGGTGGACTCGTCGACCCGGCGCAAGCGCTCGATCAGCGCGAACTTGGCCGACTGCGCTGGGGTGTGCGCCCCGTCGGCTACCGCACGCACCAAGAACGGCAGTCCCGCGGTGCAGTCAACCAGGTCCGTTGCGACGGGCAGGGGGCCGAGCGTTATGCAGGGTCGGTCCCGTTCGATGGCCACCGTCAGTTCCCGCAGCCGCTGCTGTGGTTCGGCGGCCACCACGACCGTCGCGCCAAGATCCGCGACCCGTTCGGTGAGATCGAGCAGCTCAGCCTCGGTCAGCAAATGGGCGTCGTCCACGACCAACGCCGCATCCGGCGGATCCCCCACCCGGGGAAGACGCGCCAGCACGGTCAGACCGGCGCTGCGCAAGGTATCGCGGGCGGCGGTGAGAACAGTGGTCTTGCCCGTTCCGATGCCGCCGCTGATCAGGAGTTTGGCCGGCGCCGTCGCGGCGTTGGTCAGGGCCTGGATGGCGTCGCGCGTGGTGGCGGCCAGCTCTCCGCGTGAGCCGCTCACTCGCACGGTCCCTGCATTGACGATCCCCGCAACCCCATCTCGTTGTTCCCCTAACGCACCCCCTAATGCTGCCATGGGGAGGGCGGGTTTCGCACCGATCACACCGGTGGCGTCAGCCGATAGCATCTTGATAGGTAGGCGAGGAGGTGTGCGGTGGCAAACTCACTGCTCGACTTTGTGATCTCGCTTGTGCGCGACCCTGACGCCGCCGCACGCTACGCCGCCAATCCCGCCCAGGCGATCGCCAACGCGCATCTTACTGGCGTGACCAGCGCTGACGTCAATAACTTGATCCCCATGGTGTCGGATTCGCTGTCGATGGCCAACCTCGGCGGTGCCGACCTGGGAGCGCCCGCAGCGAATCATGGCAACGTCTGGGCAAGCGGCGCGGCCGCAGCCGCGCTCGACGCGTTTTCACCGCATACCCCTGCAAGCGTTGTCGACCCGCACCCTCCGGCGGGCGGTGTGATCAACCAACCACCCACCCCGGGACCTGAAGCGCCGACGGATCCAAGCCCGTTGGTGACCGCGCCACACGAACCGTCGGTGCTGCTCACCGGTGCAGAACTGCCTGACAGTATGGTCGACCACAGCGTTTTCCCGGCGGACGATCCGGGCGTATGGGAGCACCCGCACACCGTCCAGCCTGATCACCACGGCTTCGGGATCCACGGCTGAGTTCTATCCTCGTGGCGGGCGCCAAATAGGGTCTTGACGTGCTCAAATTCTGCAGTTGCAGGTCGGCTTCAACTTAGTCGTAGGGAGCCCTAATTTCCCCTAATCCCCTAATGCAGTGGGCTTGCCGACCCCGGTAGGTACTTATCTAGCCGGGGGATCCGACCCCGATTTCGGCTGGATGCAAAGTCCATAGCGTGGGTATAAGTACGCCGGTCGATCCGGCCTCCAGCTTCAAGGATGTTGAAGGGAACTGATCATGGAGTCGCTGATCCAATTCATCTTGGACCTGTTCACCGATCCCGCGGCGGCGCAAGCATTCATGGCCGGTCCTCAACAAGCCATGTATGACAACGGGCTGGTCAACGTGTCGCCCGACGAGTTCGCGGATGCGGTGGCCAACGCGCTGCCAGGTCAGGATTTCGGTGGTGACCCGATGGGCGGTCTGCAGCAAGTCCTGGCCGACCAGTACGGCTATGCACCCGATGACGGGGGCTATGGTCCCGATTACGGATATGGGCTGGACCCCGTTTCCGCGGTCGTGGATGACGGTGCGGCTTTGGTGGGCGACTTGGGTGCCGGACTGCTGGGCGCCATAGACCCTGGCTTCGGCTACGGCTGGCCGGGTTACGGATACGGCTGGCAGCCCGGTTTCGGTGGATTCGGCCCTGGGTATGGCTGGGGACCCGGCTGGGGTGGTCCCGGTACTGGTTTCGGACATCGCTGGGGCGAGTTCCGGCATGGTTGGGGGCCTGGCTGGGGTGAGGCCCGGCCTGGCTGGGGCGAGGCCCGGCCTGGCTGGGGTGAGTTGCGGCCCGGTTGCGGTACCGGTGAGTTCAGGCCTCATTTGGGGCCCGGTCTAGGCGGGTTCGGTCCCGGTGCCGGTTTCGGCGAACGCCTCAGCGGTGGGTTTGGTCTGGGCGCCGAGGTCGGCTTGAACCTCGACATTGGTATCGGTGCTGAGGCTGGTCTGGGCGCTCGGACTGGTTTTGGTCTCGGTGGCGAGGCCGGTTTGGTCGGTGGTGCGGGTTTGCGGGGTGGTGCCGAATTGGCCACTGAATCCCGCTTTGACGGCGGTGCTGGTCTGGGTCGCGAGGCGGGTCTTGGCGCCGGGGTCGGCTTGCGTGGTGGTGCGGGCTTGGCCAGTGAAGTCGGTGTCGGCGCCGGCGCTGGCCTACGCAGCGGAGGCGGTCTTGGAGACGGTGCCGGTCTGGGAAGCGGCGTTGCTTTAGCTGGCGGCGCTGGTCTTCGTGGTGACGCTGGTGTCGGCGGTGGCGCCGGCATCGGCGGCGCAGGTCTTGGTGCGGGCACAGGTCTTCGTGGTGGCGCTGGTCTTGCCGGCGAAGCCGGTTTGGCCGGTCAAGCTGGCCTGGCTGGTGCCGGCAACGTCGGTAGCCTCGGCGGTGTTGGTGGCAACGCAGGTCTGGGTGCCAGCGCGAGCGGTCAGGCGGGGTTGATCGCTAGCGAGGGCGCCGCGCTGAACGGTGCTGCCACTCCGCATGTGTCGGGCCCGCTAGCGGGTGTCGGCGCCGGTGGTCAGTCTGGCGCCGGTGCCGCAGGCGGCGCAGGGCTGGGCATCGGCGGCGAACGTGCCACCAATGTCTTGAGCGGCGACAGCACCGCGCTGGGGGGCCACGCGACTCCTCAACCGGTAGCGGGTGGGGCTGGGTTGGGCGCCCAAGCTGGAGGAGCCCACGGTCAGATACTCGGGCAAGAAGGTGCTGCGCTCGGCGGTGGTCCCGTGAACGGCGGTGGCGTCCCGGCTTTGCACGGCCCGACCGGTGCCGCTGGGCAAGGGCCTGTCATCCAGGGTGGCGGCGGCCCCGCCGGCACGGTTGGTGGCCATGGGACACCTCCGTCGAATCCCGGCTCCGTTCTTCAGGGGGGCGAGGGCGCCGGCGGGAACCTCCCCAGCCACGGCGGCGCAGGCGCACCGGTGATCCACCAGCCGGCACAGGCCCCGGCTCACTCGCCTGCCCCGGTCCAGCACGAGCCTGCCCCGGTCCAGCACGCGCCCGCTCCGGTCCAGCACGCGCCTGCCCCAGTCGAGCATGCGCCAGCCCCGGCACCGCACAGCCCGTCGGTGTTTGAAGGCACGCCCCATGCGCCGGCGCCGGTGCACGCGCCCGCGCCCGCCGCGCATCCCGCGCCGGCGATGCACGGTCCTCATGGGTGATGGTCCGGGCTGGCACAGCGATACGGCGGGGACCCTTGGTCTCCGCCGATTCGCGCGCATACCGTGATCGCAGTGCATCGATGCGAGAAAGTGGGGAAGCACGGTGACTCAACCCGATGACCCGCGACGGGTCAGCGTGATTGTCGAATTGATCGACCACACCATCGCAATCGCCGAACTCAACGACCGCGATGACCTGGCGCAGCGATTGGTCCGGGCCCGCGGGCGCATCATCGACCCGCAGATCCGGGTGGTGATAGCCGGGCAGCTCAAACAGGGCAAAAGCCAGTTGCTCAACTCCCTGCTAAACCTGCCGGTGGCGCGAGTGGGTGACGACGAGGCCACCGTGGTGATAACTGTCGTGAGCTACAGCGATCCGCCGTCGGCTCGGCTTGTTGTGGCCGCCGGGCCCAACGGCGAATCGGCGGCCATCGACATCCCAATCGATGACATCAACGCCGACTTGCGCCGGGCGCCGCAAGCTGGTGGCCGTGAAGTGCTGCGGGTCGAGGTCGGTGCGCCCAGCCCCCTGCTGCAGGGCGGACTGGCGTTCATCGATACCCCCGGCGTAGGTGGTCACGGGCAGCCGCACCTGTCGGCGACACTTGGGCTGCTGCCCGATGCCGACGCCCTATTGATGGTCAGTGACACCAGCCAGGAATTGACCGAACCGGAGATGTGGTTCATCCGCCAGGCGTACCAGATCCGTCCCGCCGCAGTGCTGGTGGCCACCAAGACAGACCTGTATCCACACTGGCGCGACATCGTCAACGCCAACGCCGCCCACTTGCAGCGCGCCCAGGTGCCGATACCGATTCTCCCGGTCTCGTCACTGCTGCGCGGCCATGCCGTCACGCTCAACGATTCAGAAATGAATGAGGAGTCCAACTTCCCGTCGATCGTCAAATTCCTCAGCGAGAAGGTGCTCTCCCGCCAGACTGACCGGGTGCGAGATGAGGTGCTGAGCGAAATACGTTCGGCCGCAGAGCATTTGACTATTACTGTGCGCTCAGAACTGTCTTCCGTCAACGACCCTGACTTTCGGGACCGGCTCGCCGAGGATCTGGAGCGGCGCAAGCGGGAAGCGCATGAAGCCCTAAACCAGTCCGCGCTGTGGCAGCAGGTGCTCAATGACGGATACACCGACCTGACCGCCGACGTGGACCACGACATGCGAGCCCGCTTCCGCATCCTGACCGAAGACATGGAACGTCAGATCGATTCCTGTGACCCAACCCGGCATTGGGCCGAGATCGGCAACGATTTGGAGGAGTCGGTCGCCACCGCCGTCGGGGATAACTTCGTGTGGGCTTACCGTCGTGCCGAGGAACTGGCTGACGATGTCGCCGCCTCGTTCGCCGACGCGGGTTTGGACTCGGTCCTGTTGCCAGATTTAAGCGCGCGCGATATGGGCGCCGATTTCGGCCGGCTCAAGTCGCTGGCCGGGTTGGAATCCAAGCCGGCCGGCAAGGGCCAGAAGGTGGTCACCGGCTTGCGCGGCTCCTACGGCGGCGTGGTGATGATCGGCATGCTGTCGTCGGTGGCCGGGCTGGGTTTGTTCAATCCGCTGTCGGTGGGAGCCGGGCTGGTACTTGGCCGCATGGCATACAAGGAGGACAAGGAGCAGCGGCTGTTGCGGGCGCGGGCCGAGGCCAAGACCAATGTGCGCCGCTTCGTCGACGACGTTTCGTTCGTGGTCGGCAAGGAATCTCGCGACCGGCTCAGGGAAATCCACCGCAAGCTGCGGGACCACTACCGCGACATCGGCAACGAGCTAACCCGGTCGCTGAACGAATCACTGCAAGCCACCATCACCGCGGCACACCTGGAAGAAGCCGAGCGTGACAATAGGCTCCGTGAGCTGGAGCGGCAGTTGAATATCCTGAACCAAGTCACCGACAACGTAGAAAAGTTGGAGCCAAGTTGCCCCCGGTGACCATAGGACAGGTGTGAGCACAAGCGATCGGGTCCGCGCGATTCTGGGCGGAACCATCCAGGCGTACCGGGGCGAGCCGGCCTACAGCCAGCGTCCCGACGTCTTCTACGAACTGGACCGCATCGGCGCGCGCCTGGCCGAACCGATCCGCATCGCATTGGCCGGCACGCTCAAGTCCGGAAAGTCCACCCTGGTGAACGCGTTGGTAGGCCAGGACATCGCCCCAACCGATGCCACCGAGGCCACCCGGATCGTGACCTGGTTCCGGCATGGCCCCACGCCGAAGGTCATCGCAAACCATTGGGGAGGAAGGCATTCCAACGTGCCGATCAGCCACAGTGCCCGACCAGAGGGCGGGCTGACCTTCGACTTGCGGATGCTCGACCCCGCCGACGTGGTCGACCTGTCCGTCGAGTGGCCCGCCGACGAGCTTGCCGAGACCACCATCATCGACACTCCGGGGACGTCGTCATTGACGCGGGATGCCTCCGAGCGGACGCTGCGGCTGTTGGTACCCGCCGACGGTGTGCCTCGGGTGGATGCGGTCGTGTTCCTGTTGCGCACCCTCAACGCCGCTGACATCGCGCTGCTCAAACAGATCGGCCAGCTCGTCGGGGGGTCCGCGGGAGCCTTGGGCATCATCGGGGTGGCATCACGGGCCGACGAGATCGGCGCCGGACGAATTGACGCGATGCTGTCGGCGGCCGACGTGGCTAAGCGGTTCACGATCGAAATGAATCAGACGGGCATCTGCCAGGCGGTGGTGCCGGTGTCCGGACTGCTGGCGCTGACCGCGCGCACGCTGCGCCAGAGTGAGTTCATCGCGCTGCAGAAGCTCGCCGGCGCCGACCCCGCCGAACTCAACAAAGCCATGCTGAGCGTTGACCGCTTCGTCCGGGCGGACAGCCCGCTGCCTGTCGACGCGGGAACGCGCGCGCAATTGCTGGAGCGGTTCGGCATGTTCGGCATCCGGATCTCGATCGCCGTGCTGGCCGCCGGTGTCACCGATTCCCCGGGGTTGGCCGACGAACTGCTGGAGCGCAGCGGGCTGGTGGCGCTGCGTGATGTCATCGATCAGCAATTCGCGCAGCGCTCCGACATGCTCAAGGCGCACACCGCGTTGGTGTCCTTGCGCAGGTTTGTGGAGGTGTTCCCCATTTTTGCGACCCCGTACATCATCGCCGATATCGACCCGCTGCTGGCCGACACCCACGCGTTCGAGGAACTTCGACTCCTCAGTCAATTGCATTCGCGGCCAACGACATTGAACGATGATGAGATCCCGTCGCTGCGACGGATCATCGGCGGGTCGGGCACTCACCCGGCCAGCAGGCTCGGCCTGAGCCCGGAGGATCCGTACTGGCAGGAGGGCCCGCGCGCCGCGTTCGCTGCGGCGCAGCGCTGGCGCCGCCGCGCCGAGCATCCGCTCAACGACCCGTTCACCACCAGGGCGTGCCGTGCGGCGGTGCGCAGCGCCGAGGCGATGGTTGCGGAGTTCGCCGCACGCGGTTACGACGCGTCCAGAGGTCAGCCGGGTTAGCGCCTAAACGGGGGCTCAAGGGGGCGGGGCAGCGGTCTCTCTCGCGTGGTCGTCGACGGTGCGGTAGTCGTCACCTGCGATGTTGTGGTCTGCTCGGTGGTCGTGGTGGTCGGTGGGGGCGTCGTGGTTGTGGTGGTCGGCGGCGCGGTTGTGGTCGTCACCGGCGGCTGCGTGGTGTTTGTGGGCGGTGGCGGTGGGATCACCGTCACGGTTGGGCTGTTATTGGGCCCGGTTACCGTAACGGTTTGCGGGGGTGCCGGCTCGTTCGGCGGGGTGGTGTTGACCGGGTTGGTTTTGGTGTTGCCAACGGTCAGTGCCAACACCGCTGCCACCAGCACAGCCACACCGGCGGCGGCCACGCTGACGATAAGGGCCGTGCGCTTGTACCACGGCAGCGGTCCAGGTTCGGCGGCGTAGCGCTCGTCATCCGCATCATCGAATCCTGGTGCTTCCCGGCCATACTCGCCGGTGTGCTCGGGACCGGTGTAGGGGATCGGCTCGCCCCCCGTAGCGGCGTCTTGTGACCAGGCCAGGGCGCGGAAGCTAGCCGATTTTTCGTCGCCGCCGGCTTGGGCGGCCCGCGCAGTTGGGGCGACCTGCGTCGGCGGGGTGCCGACCCACTCGGTCGGTGTCTCGACGACGGCCCCCGCGGCGGTCGCTGCGCCCGCCCACGATTGCTGCTGACTGAGCAACGTCGCGCCGATGGCAGCGCTGAACGCGGGTTGTGGGGTGGTGAAGATCGGCACCCGCAGGCGCCCCGACAGTCGGGTGGTGAGCAGCGGGATGCTGGCGCCACCGCCCACGGTCGCTACGGCCGCCAGGTTTGCCCTCGGAATTCTGTTGCGCTGCAATACTTCTTCGAAAGTGGAGATGAATCGGTCCAGCGGTTGCGAGATAAGTTGGTCAAATTCTGTGCGGGACAGCCGGGTATCTCCACCAGAACCCGTCGGGATGGTGGTCACCGTGGCCGCCGACAGTTCTTCCTTGGCGCGCCGGCATTCGGCGAGCAGGCGGGTCTGCGACCCCATTCGTGCGGTGCCGGCGAGGGTGGTGGTGGTATCGGTGCCGGAGGCGCTTGCCGGCAGGCGATTTGCGATCAGCTGATCGATCTCATCGCCGGAGAAGTCGGTGTAGCGGAATGAAGAGCCGATCTGCTGAAAGTTCGACGCCGCATTGCTCAGGGTGATGCTGGTGCCGCTCGCGCCGAAGTCGCACAGAGCCACGAAGCCGTCAGTCGGGAATCCCGGTCTGGTGCGCAGCGCTGTGAGCGCGGCGGTTGCGTCCGAGATCAAAAGCGGAGGCACACCTTCGCGCGCCAGGCCCGGTTGGGCAAAAAACTCGTCACGCAGCGCCGTGGACTGGCCGTCGGACCAATAGGCGGGGACCGCGATCGCGACCGGTGTTCCGTAGCCGACCGTGCGTGCCATCGCCTCGAGCGCTTCGACCGTCAGTGCCTCGCCGAGGTACTTGGTGCCGTCGGGCGCCACCAGCGGAGACCGGTCCCCGACCCGCTCGACAAATCCCCGCATCACCAGGCCGGGTTCGTTCAGCTTCGGGTTTTCTTCCGGCAGGCCAACTTCGCCTGCCCGGTGGTCAAAGATCGTCAACACGGATCTGCGCGTCACGGGAGCGCCACCCACCCGGGCCGCGACCAGGTTGGCCACCCCGATCGACAACCCCAGCGACTCGCTCATATCGCATACCCCTGTGTTTGTTGTGTCGCTGGCGATCGGCTAGCCGCCCTCACCATAGCGGGATCACCAAGCCGCTATCGCTGGCACGCGCGCGCCGTTACCGATCAAAACGGCAGTCTTATCCCCGGCGGCAGCTGGGGCAGGTGTGGGTGATGCTTTTGCGTGGGCTCCTGTGTCGGTTGCTGCTGTGTCGGTTGCTGCTGTGTCGGCGGCGGCTGGACTGCGGTGCTGGTGGGCGGCGTCGTCGGAGTGGTCGTGCTGGGAGGTGGCGTCGTCGTGGTCGCCGTGGTGGTGCCAGAGCTCGGCGCGGTTGTGGTAGTCGTGGTCGTCGATGGGGCAGGGCCAGTGCTTTCGCCCCCGCCGATCAGCTCGCCGATACCGTAGACGATCAGCGCGACCAGGATCAGGACAAGCAGGGCCCAGGCGATGAGCAGCGGGGGACTGCGATACCACGGGGCCGGCTCGAATCCCGCGTGGTGAGGTGCGGGGGTTTCGGATTGATCGGGCGGAATTTCGGGCGGTGTATCCGACGGCGCCCCGCCCGCGCCGAAGTCGGCCTTCGTGGTCGGCTGGTCGTTGAAGTCGTTCGGTGGGCCGTAACGTGCCACGGCACCGATGGTACTGACACCACCTGGCAAGGCCTCGCGGCGAGCCACACCGCGGGCGAGGCGATGCGCTCCCGGGTGAACACGACGCGGCCACCGGTCAGGTGTAGCGGCTCGGGCTACGCGCCGGGCTCAGCCCAGGCGGGCGGTGTCAAGATTGCGATGTCGAAAGTTGTGGCCGCAGACGCCAGCGCTAATTCCGTCGTCTGGCAACGCCGTTCATTGCAGCGTGACGGTCAATTACCCGTGCCACGGGCACAGGTCGCGGATAGCGATTCGGACGACCTGCGCCGCCCCGTCTCGACTCAGCGCCGGGTTCGCCGCCGAGAACTGGTTCACCATGTTCTGTCGACTGAGGCCGGCGTCCATCAGGCGACAGATATCCAGGCCCTGGTCCAGTGCCACCTGGTTACCGTTGCTGTCCCCGAAGCCAGCCGCGCTGATATCTGTCAGGAACGCACGCCCACCGCACCCCGGCCCCAGTGCAGGCCCTTGGGGGCATCCCGGTGTCGGAGCGGCGTTCGCATCAGGGTCGGCACCCAAAGCCATGGCCGTCAGGACGGCCATGGCAACTATCCCCACCCTTCGCGCGCCACCGTTAGCCCGCCTTGGCGCGGCCGCACTATCCAGAACTACGCGGGACAGAATTGACATTTATCACCTGCTCGGCTAGTAGTGGCCCGTCGGCATTAGAGCCGTCCGCGACCTTTTCTTTTTGGTCGAAGCCTGGGCGGGAGTGCTATAGAACGTCGCCGCAACGATGTCACGACCGCCTTGCTACGCCTATTCTATTCAGCGTGATTTTTATGATGATTGTGCAAACTTGTAGGAGGCTGTGTTTTGGTTAGGTGTTTCCTGTTTTTGCATGCACTTCACCGTTTGGACATCTCACCTACCAATCGCGAGACATGGGCACCGCCACCGGCCTCGCCAGCCGACATTCGACATCCCGAATCTTCTTGCGCGCCAACCCGGTAAGACGGATCCTGTCGACCTCCGTGATTGCAGAATTGAATTCGCGCGGATGTTCGACGGCACCCATGCCCGCGGTCCGACTGCGGTCCCAACCCGCGAATGATGGCATGACCTGCGCCTAGAACGTGTTGACCTTCTCGATACTGATGAACATCCCGTGGCCAGTGTGGCTGTTCGTGAACCGGGTGCCGTCGGCGGTGGCGTTTATCGTCCAGCCCTGCGCGTCGTAGGTCTGGTAGTCAATGGTGACGGTTGGGATGGCCCCCAGGTTGCCCAGCACCCACTGGACGGAGCCCCCAGCGGTGATGCTGACGCCGTTGGCGTGCTCGCCGTCTTGGAGGGGTGAGTTGGTGAAGGGTGCCTCGCAACCGACGCTGTCCTTGTTGATCTGGCAACGCGTCATGCCCGATTTGGTTTCGATGAAGACGTAACCGTTCTGGTCCGGCGGGAGGGGAATGGCGCCGGCCGGCGCGGTCGGGCTCGCCGGTGCGGTCGGCGGCGACATCCCCGTGGTGGGGATGGGGGTCTGTCTGGGTGTGGGGAAAGACGGTTCGGTTGGTCCCGTCCCCGGCGTGGCGACCGGCTTGCCTTCGATGATGTTGCTGCAGCCGGCGACCAGCGCAGCGCCAACCAGCATGGCCGCGAGCGGCGGCGACCAACCGGCCAAACCCCGTGCTTTTTGCGATAACCGCACGCGCTACTCCCAAATCTGAGATACCAGCAGTCAGATTACGCACGAGGTGACGCAAGTTACTGCAGTGACGCGCTTTTGGAATCGTGTCGATGGCGAAGCGTTACCGCTGCACGGACTGCTACGGCGCGGCCAAGCCGTCGGACAGCGCGCGCAGTTGCGCCAGCTGCTCGAGGGTTGGTGCAAGATTGGGTGTCCGGCCAATGGCTTGGAATTGCTCCTCTGCTGCCAATGCCGGAACGACGCAATCAGATTCGGTGAGGGCCGGGACCTGGCCGGCGTGCTCGAGCAGGTCACCACACAGAAGTGTGGAGGTGGTCTCGTCGAACCATAGCCCGCTCTCCCAGTTGTGCGGCACGTGCGGAGTGGGGATGAACTGCCGCATCAAGCAGCAGGTTGACCGCACCGCACTCGTCGGCCTCAACGTGGGCGAAGGAGATCCAGCGCAGCTGTTCGAGGTGGTTGAACGTATAGCCGTGTTCGGTGATGCCTGGTATCCAGGTGGAAAACCGGAAGACACCGTCAGCGATTTCATTGACCGTCGTCTCTAATCCACTGTTCACCCAGTGATTTTCCGCTTTTGTCAACCGCGATGTGGCTCAAGCGCAATGCCATGATAGGAGAGTGCCGTTAGCCGAGCCGATGGTCGTCGGAGTCTTGCTGGCCGCGGGTGCCGGCCGGCGTTACGGCAAGCCAAAGGTGCTGGTCGAGGGGTGGCTGGAGACGGCCGTCGGTGCGCTGCGCGACGGTGGCTGTGCCGAAGTCGTTCTGGTTCTGGGCGCTGCCGAGGTTCCGGCCCCACCGGGCGTTACCGCGATCACCGCGCCCGATTGGGATGAGGGCCTAAGCGCCTCGGTTCGTGCCGGCCTACTTCACGCCGAGGGTATGGACGCGGACTACGCCGTTCTGCACGTCATCGACACCCCCGATGTGGGTCCCGCGGTGGTGGCGCGGGTACTGGGCCGCGCGCTGGCATCCGGCGGCGGGCTCGCGCGTACATATTTCGGCGACCGTCCGGGACATCCCGTCGTTATCGGTCGCCAACATTTGCCCGCGGTGCTGGCACAGATATCCGGCGACCAGGGCGCGGGGTCGTATCTGCGGAGCAGGCGAGACGTAGAGATCGTCGACTGCGCCGACCTTGCCGGCGGTCAAGATGTAGACGAGCCGGGCTGACGAACCTCGCTGCGTGAGCGAAAACCGTTGGGCCGTAACGTCATCGACGTATCAGGATGACGCCGGTTCGGTGGTGTCTTGGGCGGCGGCCGTCACACGGTGGCGCACCAGATACCAGCCGCCGATGAGGGCGGGGATGCCGATCGCCATCGCGCCGAGCATCCAAGGACCTTGCACCTTGTCGAAGAACATCAGGGCAAGCACGCCCACCAGGAAAGCCAGCGTGGCATAACCGCTGTAGGGCGCGAACGGCATCCGGAATTTCGGCCGCTCCAGCTCCCCTTTCTTCACCAGCTGGTAGAACTTCAGCTGGCACGCCACGATCGTCCCCCAGGCCACCACAACACCCACAGAGGCGATGTGGAGCACGATTTCGAAGGCCTGGCTCGGCTTGACCGCATTGAGCACGATGCCCAGCAGGCCGATCCCGGCGGTGAGCAGGATGCCGCCGTACGGCACGCCGTTCTTCGACATCGGCGCGGTGAACTTCGGGCCGCTGCCGTTCATCGCCATCGACCGCAGGATGCGGCCCGTCGAATACAGCCCGGCGTTCAGGCTCGACAGCGCGGCAGTGAGAACGACGAGATTCATCAGGCTGCCCGCCCCGCTGAAACCGGCCTTGGAAAAGAACGTCACGAACGGGCTCACATGGTCTCGGTACGCGGTGTAGGGCAGCAGCACTGCCAGCAGGATGGTCGACCCGATGTAGAAGACCGCGATGCGGAACACCACCGAGTTGATCGCGCGCGGCATGATCTTCTCCGGGTTGGCCGTCTCCCCGGCGGCGATGCCGACCAATTCGATTGCGGCGTAGGCGAACACCACCCCGGAGGTGACGAGCACCAGCGGCAGCAGGCCGGTCGGCAACAGCCCTCCGTGGCTACTCCACAGCGACACTCCGGTGTCCTGACCGTCGACCTTGAAGCGCCCCGCCAAAAAGACAGTGCCGACGATGAGGAACGTGACCAGCGCCAGCACCTTGATCAATGACGCCCAGAACTCCAGTTCGCCGAAGACCTTGACCGAGATCAGGTTCATCGACAACACCACCACCAGCGCGATCAACGCGAGGGTCCACTGCGGGATGACGTGGAACGCCTTCCAATAGTGGCAGTAGTGCGCGATCGCCGTGGTATCCACGATCCCGGTCATCGCCCAGTTCAGGAAGTACATCCAGCCCGCGGCGAAAGCCACCTTCTCCCCGAAGAACTCGCGGGCATAGGAGACGAAGGATCCCGATGACGGGCGGTGCAGCACAAGTTCGCCGAGTGCTCGCAAGATCAGAAACACAAAGATGCCGCAGATCGCGTAGACCACGAACAGCCCGGGTCCCGCCGACGCAAGCCTTCCTCCGGCACCGAGGAAAAGGCCGGTTCCGATGGCACCGCCGAGAGCGATCATTTGTATCTGGCGGTTTTTAAGGGCCTTGTGGTAGCCCGCGTCTTCGCGCGTCAGCCGCTCGGCGGCGGTGTCTAGCGGTGGCATCGCGCTCCTGCGGTGGTGCTTCCCGGAACGCTCAGGCTATCCCACGGTTGCTACCAACAGGCCGACTATTAACTAACTCAAAACAAACCGCGACCCGGCCTGGCAAAGGGCGTGCGAGTCACAGGCCCAGCAATTGCTCGGCGTTGCGATGGCTGATGCTCGCCCGGTCCTCTTGGGTGAGGGGCAGATTGTCGAGGAACACGCGTGCGCCTTTCATCGAACCGAAGGGATGGTCGGTCGAGAAAGCCACCCGGCCGACGCCGACCTGCGCGACCAGGTTCGCAAAGGTCGCTTCGTCGTTGAAGTTGGCGAAGGTGTAGTGGAAGTTCTGTCGAAGGTAGGTACTGACCGGGTGCCGCAGGCCCGTCAGCTCGGGCTTCAGCGTGGCGTCGAACCGCGGCAGCATGAACGACGTCGCCTCACCCATGTGTCCGATGATGATTTGCAACGTGGGGTGGCGGTCGAAAACTCCACCGAGAATCAGGCGCAGCGCATGCGTAGCCGTGTTGATGTGCCAGCCCCAACCCACGGTCGCGAGCGCGAACGAGACGTCGGCGGCAAACCCCGCGTAGCAGGACTCGATGACGGCGGCCGGAGGAATCGTGGGATGAAGGTAGATCGGAACGTTCAGCGTGGCCGCGCGGTCGAGAATCGGTTCAAAGTGCGGGTCGTCCAAGTAGACGCCTTGACAGTGGCCGTTGATCACCGCGCCCGCAAATCCGTGTTCGCGTACCGCTCGCTCGAGTTCGTCAGCCGCGGCCTCGGGCGCGCCCACCGGCAGGGCGGCGAACCCGGCCAGCCGATCCGGGTATCGGCGCACCGCCGCGGCCAGCTCGTCGTTGCATGCGCCGGCCATGCGCACGGCCGCGGGGGCGTCCATTTGTTCCACCCCGGGCGCCACCAGCGACAGCACGGCCAGGTCGACGCCCGCGTCGTCCATCGCCGCGATGCGGCCGTCACCGAGGTCGTTGAGCTGTTCGGCCAAGTTGGGGCGTGATCTATGCCAGCTGCCCGGTCCGTTGAGGAATTCTGCTGTCGCGTAATGCTCTTCGAGCGCAATGGTGCGCATGTGATTCCTACCCTTCCAGCACTCTGTCGGCTGCGGCCCAGCGCGGCAGCTCGTCGCGCCTGTGGGCCAGCCGAACGGTTTTGTGGTATCCGTATTCGGCCAGCGTCTCCTGGGCGTGCTCGCGGCCGAAGCCACTGTGGCCGATCCCGCCGAATCCGGTACCGACGGCAACCCGGACATAGTTGTTGACGAACACCGTTCCGGCCCGGATCTGCCGGCCCACCCGCAGTATCCGGTCGCTGTCCTGGGTGAAAACCGCTGCGACGAGACCGAATTGGGTGCCGTTGGCGATCCGCACGGCCTCGTCCTCGCCGGAGAACGGGATCAGTGTGACGACCGGACCGAAAATTTCCTCGGTGGCTACCCGCATATCGGGGGTGACATCGGTGAGCAGGGTAGGCGGCACGTAGAAGCCGTTCGCCAGTCGCGGATCGCTGGGCAGTGGCGCCTGAGCGGCGATGCGAGCCCCCTCGGCCACGCCGATGTCGAGGTAATCCAGGACCCGTTTCTGCTGCGCGGCGGTTACCAGCGGTCCGACGTCTGTGGCGGGGTCGGCGCCATCGCCCACCCGCAGCCGGCTCACCGCGGTGGCCAGCCTGCTTTCGAACTCGGCAAAGATCGTGTCCTGCACCAGGATCCGCGAAGACGCCGTGCAGGCTTCGCCCTGGTTGAAGAAGCCCCCGTCGATGGCGGCCACTAGCGCATCCTGCAGATCGGCGTCGTCGAAGACCAGCAAAGGATTCTTGCCGCCCAGTTCCATCAGCGTCGGGGTGAGGTTGTCGGCCGCTGTGCGCAGCACCGCCGAGCCGGTCTGCGGGGAGCCAGTGAAGGAGACCTTGCCCACCAGCGGATGTCCGGCCAGCGCGGCCCCCACCGTGCCCGCCCCGGGGACGACCTGCACTAAGTCTTTTGCTAAATCCGAGGGCAGCACCGACTGGATAAGTTCCACCATGCGCAGCACCACTGACGGTGTCTGCTCCGGCGGCTTCAGCACGATGGCGTTGCCCACCGCCAGTGCGGGGGCCGTCTTCCCGGCGGTGTGGATGGGTGGCCAGTTGAACGGCACGATGCCGGCAATGACACCGAATGGCTCCAACGTGGTGACGTCGAAAACGGGGCCGTAGTCGCGCGCCTGGCTGGGCAGCACCTCCACCAGGCTGCCGAAGTACTCGAAGATGCTGATCGCGGCTTCGACATCGAACTGACGGGACTGAGTGATCGGCTTGCCCATCTCCAAAGATTCGAGTGCGGCGATCTCGTCGGCGTGCGCGCGAATGACCTCGGCCGCCTTGCGCAGGTAGCGACCGCGCTGGCGCGGCGGGCGCTCTTTCCAATCCAGGTGGGCGGCGTGGGCGGCTCGCACGGCTTGGTCCACCTGGTCCGGCCCGGCCCCTTGGACAACGGCTACCCGTTCACCGGTGGCCGGATTTTCGACGACGAACTGGTCGTTTGCGGATGCCGAAGACCAGCGGGTTCTGGTGACCGTCACGTGTCGACGCTACGCGGGCAGACCCGATCACGGCCAACGAAACCTTCTGATAGGGCCCAGCACAATCAGTGATAATGGCTGGGTGGAGCTACGCCACCTGGAGCATTTCTTAGCTGTCGCGGACACGCGGAGCTTCACCCAAGCCGCCGTGAGGCTGCATGTCGTCCAATCCGGGGTGTCCGCGACGATCAAGGCCCTCGAGCGCGAACTCGGCGCGGATTTGTTTGTCCGAGGCCCGGCGGGGGTGACCCTGACCACCGCGGGTGAGGAGCTGCGGCCACGCGCCCGCGCTACCCTCGACGCCGCCCGCGCGGCCAAGGACGCCGTCCACGCCACCCGCGGGGCCGTCCGCGGCACCGTTACCCTGGGCACCTTGACGTCGATCAGCGTCATAGACCTTCCGGCCCTGCTTGCCGACCTCCACGCCCGACATCCCGAAGTGCTGGTTCAGCTACGGTCCGCACGCGCCGGCTCGGCGGGGCTGGCCCGGCAACTCCGCGACGGGGATCTCGACATCGCATTTCTGGTCTTCACCGGCACCCCGCCGGCCGACCTGCACACTCGGCTCGTCGCCGCGGCCCCGTTGCCCCTGGTTGTCCCGGCCGATCATCCGTTCGCCGGGCGGGATTCGGTGCGATTGGCCGAGCTGGCCGGAATGTCGTTCGTCGACGCCCCGCCCGGCTACGGCACCAGGACCGTAATCGACAACGCATTCAGGGCCGCCGGCGTCGAACGGACCGTTACGTTGGAAGTCGCCGACCTGGGCACGGCCGCGGCCTACATTCGAAACGGGCTGGGCATCGGCTTTCTGAGCTGGTCCATCCTCGATGACATCGACGATTCGGGTCTGGTGACGGTCCCCGTCGCCGACTACGACCTGCGATGGCGGTTGTACGTCGCGACATCTGCGACCCGCCCGCCCAGCGCCGCGACCCGCGCGTTGCTGTCGCTGATCGAAGAATCCATCCCGGCTAGCGCGCGTCGATGAAGTCGCGAAACTTCTGCGGCACCTGGGATGTTTCGACCTTCGTGAAGAAATCGGGCGTCGTAACGGCGGTGTATGTCTCCTCGCCGGTGATGAAGCCATCGGCATCGAACGGCCAGACGATCAGCATGCGCAGCGAAAGGAGATAGAAGCTCTGCGGATCATCAACGGGAAAGCCTCTATTCGCGGCGTCGGCACCGTAGTAGACAGAGCGCATATCGCCTTCGGTGACGATCGTGTCGTCGTCAACGACGATTCGGTCCATGTCCATCTCGAGGTAGAACTGGCCGCCCTTCACGATCGTCTCTTCGTAGAAGTTTCGGACCGCCTGCCGTCCCACCGGGCTCAGATCCGCGGGCGCGCCCCAGGCGATATAGCGCGGGTCCGGGCCGAGGGTTGACATCACAAGGTCGACGTCCAGGTTGGCCTCGCCGATGGTGTGCTGCAGCAGCCGGTTGAGCATCAGGAGATGGCGCGGATTGGTGGTCTTTGCGATCCGCTGCTCGATCATCATCGATGTCTTGGACTGATCGATGATCTCGGTCATTTGATCCCTCCGGTAAGCGCGTCCACGGCCCGGGCGAACATAGTCTGCTTGATCGCGCCCAGCGTCTCCTGATTTTTCCCGCTGAGCGGGCGCAGCATGTCGACGGCTGCGTCGGTCACGGCACCTTCGGCCGCGGTGGCGTCAACAATTCCGATGCTCGCGGCGTCGCCGCCCCCGAAGCGGCGACCGGTAGTCATTGAGGCTATTGCAGCATGTGGCGCAAGCTTGGCTTGGATCAGCGCGGCCATGCCGGGCGTGAATGGGATGTGGATGTCCACTTCCGGAAAGCAGAAAAAGCCACGGTCAGCGCGCATCACCCGGAAATCGTGAGCCAGGGCCAGCATCGCTCCGGCGCCGAACGCATGGCCGACGACCGCTGCCGCCGTGGGAATGGGCAGCGTGAGGACGCGAGCCAGTAATGCCTGAACCCGGCCGACGTACCACTGGTGCTGCTCAGCATGGGCGCTGAGCCAGTCGAGGTCCAACCCGTTGGTGTAGAACTTGCTGGCCGCCGTCGTTACCAATCCATGCGCACCGCCGGCGACGATCTCGTCGAGATGGGCGTCCATCTCGTCGAGAAAGCCAGGCGAGAACCGGTTTTCGTCGGCGCCAAGTTCAAGGATGGCGATCTTGTCGTTGTACTGCAGGTTGATTGTCATGCTGCTGTTCCTTTCGTGGCTTGGTTCGGGGGCGGCGGCCCGACGTCCAGAACCGCTTTCACGGCGGCACGGAGTTGCTGACGCGCTGTCGCGTTGCCCAGGCGGTCACGGCGCAGCAGGATCGCCGTCGGCAGGTCGACGATGCACATAGTGATCGTGTCCACCGCGCCCGCGTCTTTGCGGCCCCACACGCTGACGGCGAGCCGAATCATCAAACCGACCAACATCGCTTCGAGATCCCTGATCTCAGTAGTGATTTCGCTGGGTAGGTCCGGCTGGAGTAGTTCGTCTCGACGTACCGTGAGCAGCAGCAAGGACGAATTTGGATACCGCTCGGCGAAAACCACCGGCGCGTCAGCGGCAGCCACCACAGCCTCGACTCCAGCCTGCGGGCCTGGTGCCGACAAGGCCTGATCAACCAATGCGGTTTGCGCCTCGAGGAAACGGTGTCCCGCCCGCAGCCAAGTCCGGCCCAGCAATCCCACCCGGGATCCGAAGGTGTGATACACCGCGCCGTTGGAAACTCCGATCGCCGAACCGATCGCGCGGATGGTCACCGCGGCCGGTCCAGACGCGACAGCCAACGACTCGGCGGCGTCGAGGACGCGATCCGGGTCGTGCACACGAGGACGGGGCACGCCAGTCAGAGTAACAGAGCAGATGCTCTAATATTCTAGCGATCGAGCGCTGGTCGGCTGGGGTGTCCCCAGGACAACCAACTGCTTGACACTCTGTCAAGACAGTCTGCTTGACAGAGTGTCAAGCAGCCGCCACAATGCCTTCATGACAAATTTCGTGACGGCTACTTTCCACCGTCGACATGCGCTTTTGTACGTCACCGCCTGGCTTGTCGGTCTGGTCGTCGCGGGCAGCGAGCTGTCGCCACGGCTCACCGGTTTCGGCCTAGGGCTGATGGTTCCCGGGGGCGGGTTGGCCTTCTATGGCCACTGGGCAGAGGCGGCGATATCGCTCGCCGGCGTCGGCTACGTGATCTTGATGCGACGGATTGCCCTCGGGGCGCTCGCCTGGCTTGTGGTGGCGGCCGCTCCGCTCACCCACGATCCGCATCACGGGTATATGTGGATGGCCGGCCAATGGATCGTCCCCGTCCTCTCCGCGACCGTCGCGATCGCCATCGCACTCACAGCGCTTAGCAGCCGGCGCGCGTGGGTTGCCGCGAGGCCACGATGACGGCGAACCCGCTCTCCGGTCAGGTCGTTGTCGTCACCGGGGCGGGACGAGGCATCGGACGTGTCATTGCGCAGTCGTTGGCGTCGCGCGGCGCCCGCGTCGCGATCGGCGACATCGATGAAGCGGCTCTGCCGACCGCCGCGCGGAAGTGCGGAGCAGCGTTCTGGGCTCGCCTCGATGTCACCGACCCTTGTTCGTTCCGCTCCTTTCTGGCCGAGACGGAGGAACGGCTGGGGCCGATCGATGCGCTGGTCAACAACGCCGGCATCATGCCCGCCGGTCCGCTTCTCGACGAGGACGACGCGGTGACCAAGCGGATCTTCGAGATCAACACGTACGGCTTTGTTGTGGGCACCAAGCATGCGCTGGCCCGTATGGTGCCCCGGGGCCGTGGGCACATCATCAACATCGCTTCGACAATGGGTGAGTCATCGGTGCCCGGGCTGGTCTCCTATAACGCGAGTAAGGCCGCGGTTATCCGGTTCACCGACGCGGCGCGGCTGGAGTTCCGGCGCAGCGGCGTGAAGTTTTCCTGCGTACTGCCCGGTGCGGTGAACACCGAACTTGCCGCCGGTATCACGCAACCTCGCCTGATCCGCAAACTAGAGCCGGACGATGTTGCAGCGGAGGTGGTTCGGGCGCTGGAGTCGGGGCGGTCACACCGGCGTATCTACGCGCCAAGGAGTTTCGGCTTGCTGCTGATGGGGTTGCGTGTGCTGCCGTTGAGCGTAGGCGAGTTCGGTAGCCGGATGCTCGGCGCCGAACGTGCAGTCCTTCGCGATTCCGACCTTGCCGCCCGCCGCACTTACCAAGAACGCGTCAGCCACAGCTGAGCTGAAAGGACCCCGGAATGCAAACTTGGCACATTCCTCCGGCGCTGATTCCAGAGCGCAGCACCCCGGACGGGCCGGTGACGACACACCAGTTGCGCCGCACAGTAATTGGATATCTCACGCTGGTGGCAACCGGCACCGCGATCGCACGGTGCGCCGCCAACGGCCGCGCCGCGAATCTCGGTGTCGGATTGATCGCCCCGGGTGCCGGCTACCTCGGCGCAGGCAAACCCGTGCGATTCTTGGCTAGCGTGGTCGGCTTCGCCACTTCGCTGGTGATGTGGTTGGGGAGCGGAAATGTTATGGCGCCCGTTACGGTTTGGCTCGCCACCGCGTTGGGGGCACTGCGTCACGACGTCCGCAGACCCTTGGCCAAGGTGATGGTTCCGCTCACCGCGCTGGCGACAGTCTGTGGCGGGATCGCGCTGCGCCGCAGTGCGTTCCAGAAGGCGGTGAAGCGGCGGACGGCGCGTAATGAGTTCCTGCAGACGTTGGGCGCGACTAACTGTGTACCGATCACCAGGTCCGAGAAGCGCGAATCCACGCCTCCAGTACCAGAATTAAGTACAGAGCAGCTAGAACTTGTTCGATTCGCACTCGAGCGCGCGCTGCAGCCGGTCAGCGAGTTCAAGGGCTATGACAAGATCGAGCAATTCCAGCTCTCCTCGATTCGTTATCAAGTTGCGGTGAATGGCTACGGCCTGACCGCGGTTCAATATGCCCACACTCCGGCATTTCACGGTTATTTGTCGTTGGCGCAACGCAACACCATCGCAAAGTGGCAGGAGCGGATCTGCTGGGCATTCTGGTCCAAGGAGAGCATGTGGGGCCATCTGCGGTACAACCCCGATCCCATTCCCCGGGACGACATCATGGTGTCGGGATGGCTGGGCAATCAGATTGCCGGTTACGTCGCGGCTACCCGCGATCAATGTTACAGCGAACCCGGCTCCATCAGCTTTCGCCATCCTCGCGGGATGCGGTATGACTACGACCTGCATTCGTTGACCGAAGTTCTGGCGCGGAATTTTGCGGCAGCGAAGTATGGGCTGTTTCCGTGTGAACCGAATTGGATCTACGCACTGTGCAACGGCTTTGGGATCCTGCCACTGCCGATCCATGACCACCTCTACGGCACCAGCTACGTCGAAAGAATCATGCCGAGCTTTCGCCGAGGGTTCGAAAACGAATTCCTGAGCGCCGATGGCCGCACAATTGGCATCAGGTCGAAGTGGACCGGATTCTCGATTCCGGCAATGACTTCGATTCTTTCCGATGCCTCGGTGATCTGGCAGATCTATCCGGTGATGCCCGATATCGCGCGTCGGCAGTGGGAAATCCTCAAGCGCGAAATGCTGACGCTGCGCGACGACGGGCGGCTGGACGTGAAGATGTCCGGCTGGGATCGCATCGACACCGGTAATTATCGCCGCAGCGGGGTCAGCGCCCTGTTGTGGGTACAGGCCGCAGCCACCGAACTCGGCGACGCCGACATCGCCGCGGCCGCTGGAGCGAGGATTGCCGACGAAGGCCAAGCGGTCACCGAAGGGGGAGTGCGCCGACTCGCCAACGGCTCAACACAGGCCAATCTGGCGTGGGTGATGTCGAACTGTGGTCGGGCGAACGCGCATTACGACCGAGTCAACTACGGAATTCCCGACGCTTGGGCGCGCGGCCCCATCCTCGATGTCGCCGAATACCCACACGTCTTGGTGGCCCGTGCCGTAACCGACGGTGAGGCACTCGATCTGGTGTTGCGTCCCGGCGATCGTGGCGGGCGTCGTCGACTCGGGTTCACCCGATTGCGACCCGGGGTCACCTACGCCGTGCGTGGTGGCGTGGAGGACCAGATCGTCGCGGCTGCCGACGGAACTGCCTCGGCGCATGTCGATCTCGAGGGCCGACTCGAAGTTCGCCTTATGCCGACCCCCAACTGAGGATGTCGCCGTGTGCCCATTGTGTTTCAGCGTCGCCGCCGCCGTCGGCATCATGGTTAGCCGGGTGCGGCGTCGTAAACAAGCGCCCGACCCGACCCGGTGGCGGCTGAGCGTCATGCCGGATTGAGCGGCTCCAAGTACAGGGTTCGCCAAATGATTTCGGCGAGCGCGACGGCGATCTGGTCGTCGTTGTCGGGTGGTGTGCTGCGCACTGCCTGATAGCAGGTCCGCTCCACCATCCACACCAGCGCGCGGGCGACTTCACCCGCGGGGAGATCGCCGATGACCCCGGCTGAGTGACCCTGCTCGATAATTTCCCGGGTCGCCGCCTCGAAATCCCCCATCAGCGCCTGGAAGTCGGAGGCCACCGAGGGGTCGTAGCCGGCGGTCTCAACGACGGCTGACATCAGGGCCTGATGTCTGCGGTAACTGGAAACAACCGCTTTCACGGCTGCCAGCAAGTCGTGCGGATCGCGTCGCGCTGCGGACTGCCACCACTGTTGAGCGGCGTCTTGAAGCTCGACCATGACGTGTCTGCTGAGCTGACGCAGCAGATGTCCCTTGTCCTCGTAATAGACGTAGAAGGTGGCGCGGGTGGTGCCGGCTGCGGCCGCCAAGCGATCCACGCTCAAATCGGTGAACGCATTGCCCTCACTCAGCAGCTTTTCGGTGCCGGCCAAAAATCGGCCCTGCCACTCGCTGCGTCGATCGCTTCGACTCCGCTGAGTGGTGCGGGTTACTGAAGCCATACCCCGATTCTACCTTGCAGGATGTCTTGACAGACCAGCTGACAAGATGTCTTGTGGCGACCGCGTGCTGACGCTGTGGACACCGGTTCGCCATTGGCGGCATCCACAGCGTCAGCGGTCACCTCGCTGCTAACTGAACCGGTCAGCAGGAAAGGAACGGAAGACAGGGTCCCGGCGGAGGCGGGGGTGGTCCCCAAGCGGGTGGCGGTGGCCCCCAGGCCACCGGGCCAGGCGGTGGCGGCGGCGGAGCCCCCCAATCCGCGCTGGCAACACCCGCGCCAATGCCTGTCGCGGCGATCGCCATA
>Ga0210396_10000648_pt1 | contig 42633 bp, 35 predicted proteins | sample IncBWH17OmetaG_FD_155466 | JGI IMG/M metagenome (GOLD analysis project Ga0210396, IMG submission 155466) | Forest soil microbial communities from Barre Woods Harvard Forest LTER site, Petersham, Massachusetts, United States - Inc-BW-H-17-O ... | reverse complement strand
TCCAGAATCTTGTCTCCCTGAATAAGTACCGTCTGGTTCGTCAGCACCCTTTGCTTATCCATGGGGATTACATTCACTTCTGTGAAGGCTAATAATGCAGCTTCTTTTTGAGCCACCAGATCCGTTTCCGCGGAAATGAATAAAATAACACTCAGTAAACGATAGGTTATAAAACGCATATAGAATTGTTTTGAATATGAAATTTAATTGTTTTTATTCCGGCTAGATTGCCAAAGTCACTTTCGGCCTCACTCCACCATTTGGGCAAAAGTAAAGAGGGGGACTTTGCATATCATCGGGTAAAACGCGTATTCTTCCTACGTATTTATACCGGGGGCCAATAGCAAAGGGAATGCCAGAAAGCATTCCCCTGCCGGAATTAAGGTGGTAATATCTACAATTTATTTTTTCTTACACTCTTCCAACAACATTTTGGCACGTTCCTTACCCCAATCCGGGTGTATGGTGCTGGCTGGATGGAATGCCTCATATTTTTTCACGGTTTCTTCCAATAAAGGAAGGGCTTTATCTTTTCCTCCGCCAAACTGGGGAGGAGTATAATACATTCCTTGAGCCTGTAATAAATAAGGACGCGGATTATTCGGGTCCAGCTCTTTTGCTTTAGAACTCATCTCTCCCGACATTCCTCCAAATTTGGCACCCCTGAGCATGGGGTTAACACTTATTCTGGACGAATAAATCAATGCTCTTAACGCATAAACTTCCGAGTTATTGGGACTGAGCGAATCCGCTTTGTTTGCATACTTTTCGGCTATATCACAATATTCATCAATTTTATCTCCCTTCATCGTAGTCGCCATAAACACATTGCAAAGTGATACATAGTAGGAAGGAAGCCATTCCTTTTTTTCCGCATTGGCAATACGCTCAAACCCATTTGCGGTTTGCTGATAGGACGGAGCTGACTTACAAGTATCCATCATCTTCAGATTCTTCTCCATGGATGAGACATACCGCTTATTTTGGGCACTAACCTGCAAAAAGAACATAAAACCGAGAGAAAAAAGAATGCTGTTTTTCATACCTACTATGATTAATGCGTTATTGATTTATTTAATTATTATTCAATACGTCTTGTGTGCGATCTATTCCAAAGCTCATAAAAATACCAATAAAATACATTCGGGAAGCAGTAGCCGTAATAGGGGCCGATCGGGTACCATCCGTGGAATAGCGATATCCATATATATTGTTTGTGCCCAACACATTATCAACCCCTATGACAAAGACAGAAAATGCTTTTCCGAATTTTCGCACATAGCTGGCCGTAAAGCCTAATTTACTGTAGTCCGGGGTCCTGTCGCCCAGAAAAACAGGATTGTTTGGATTATAATAAGGGCGTCCGGTGGCATATGTATAGGTAGCACCCAGATTAACAAGTATGGATGGAATAAACCGCTTAACCACCAGAGATGCTGTATGTGGAGTTGCAAATATAGGTTCGGCCACTTCCGGGTAATTAATGTATTGTCTTTTTGTATCCAGATAGGAGTAGGATACCCAATAGTCCCAGTTTCTGAATGTTTTTTTATCCCTCCAGAATATATCTATCCCTTGTGCATAGCCACTTCCGTTATTATGCAGAGAGTCCTGAAGGTTTTGCAGATTGGTAGGAAGGGTGGTAACAAGGTCCTGGTATTTCTTATAGTATGCCTCTATACGGAACGTGCGCTGCTCCTGCACCACTTGATAATTGACTATATAATGCGTGGCCCGTTCATAATTAAGACTGTTTTTTTCCAGCAAATAACGCGTTTCCGGACGCTCATAAAAATCTCCATAGGCAACTGATATCTGACCATTGGCACTTGTTTTGAAAGCAAGCGAAGTACGGGGAGCAATATTACTTTTTTCCTGTAGCGAGCTATATTCATACCGGCCTCCTATACGGGCTACAATTTTTGAACTCAGAAAAATATCGGTTTCTACAATCCCCGCAGTATACTCATCCCGGATATTGTATACGGAATGATAAATTCCATTTTGAATATCGCTGATATCATGGTTATCCTGATATTCTCCTCCAAACCTAAGCAATGAAAGGTTTCCAATGCTTCGTGTAAAAAGCACTTTACCCTGTGCAAGTTCATTGCTATTGAGCACATGCAAATTATCCGGTTTTATATCATCCAGATTGTAACTATAAGAAGCACCGAGGTAATACTTCCATTTCCCGTTCAGGTTGTCTTTGAAGGTAAGATTAGTGTAATAGTTCTGATTTTTGAGAATGAAATTATCCATATACCCATTAGTACTATCCAGATTAGGCCGGCTCACACCCAATTGGCTGGTGTTTACATATCCATAAAATTTCAGGATACCGGTGTCATCCACTTTTTGCCGGAAGTTGAGCGAGCCCCCGGTAAATATAGGAGTCAGTGTCATCTTTACATCCTGAGGTACCAGGTTATAATAAGGTCCAAGATTGGTATAATTGAAATCACCTCCTACCGAGGTAGTACTGTCTTTAAATAATTTATTGATTCCTACCCCAACACCTACGGAAGAGATGGCTGCAGTAGCTGAAGAGCTTTCGGGCAGATCCTGTGTTTCCAAAACCAGGGCAGATGACATGGCTTGACCATATTGAGCCGAATAGCCACCCGTGCTGAATACGGTTCCTTTAAATAAAAATGGAGAAAAACGGCCTCTTGCAGCAATATCAGGTGCCCCTGAAAAATAGGGGTTGGCCACCACCATGCCGTCAATAATCGTTTTCGTTTCGTTCCCGGTTCCTCCTCTTACAAATAATCCAGCCGACTCTCCTACCTGTTGTGTTCCTGGCAGCGTCTTTAAAGCTCCTGTTATATCACCCTGTGCTCCTGCCGTTGTTACAATATCAAGCGGTTTTAAAATCGTTACTTTCTTCTCATCGCTGGCCTCCATCGTACCCGCTGAGATAACAACGGTCTTTAGCTGATTAGACGACTCCTTTAATACGAGATTGATCGTTATGTCTTTCCCTTGCAGGACTATCAGTCTTTCAATTTTCTCGAATGTAATCATACTGGCCACGAGCGTTACCTTTCCGGTATCGGCCGCGGTAAAAGAAAACGATCCATCGGCCCCTGTACTCGTTCCATCATAACTGTCCTTAATATAGACATTTACACCCGCCAGAGGATGTTTGGAGGCATCTATTACTTTTCCGGTAATTTTTGTCTGGGCTATAGCCTGCTTGTTTCCCCAAAAAAGGAAAAAGAGAAGGATGATTTTTGAAATGGGGTAGATTGATTTCATGGGGCAAATGTAAAATCGTTTCGGTTAGAGACCAAAATACCCACCGATTTTAAGCCGAAAAAAAATGCGCTTTTACCGGTTCTTTCACCGGCAAAAGCTTCAGAAATCTGATAAAGTCAACAGGGATTTACTTAGCGGTAATCTTATACTCTGTCCGGCGGTTCATCTGACGATGTTCATCGGTATCGTTGGCAACAACAGGTTTAGTGTCTCCAAAACCTTTGAATGAAAGCCTTTCTTTTGCAATTCCATTGGTTATAAGGTATTCCATAACCGTTTTGGCACGGTTATCGGAAAGTATTAGATTTTTCTTTTTATCACCTACATTATCGGTGTGACCTCTCAGTTCTATTTTGAGAGTCTTATTACTATTCAAAAAAGCTACCAACTTGTTGAGTTCGGCTTTTGATTCTGGCTTCAATTCATATTTGTCAGTTTCAAAAAAAACATTTTTCAAGGGTTGTACCGAGTCCAAAGCAATAGGCTGAAGCGGAACATCTTTCAGATAAGGTTTTGTTTTGTCCGTTGAATCTTTCATGAAAAAATTTCCTGAATAAAAGAGATATCCTGGCCTTGACACATTTAACATATAATTTTTGTTGGAAGACAAGGTCATAAAGAATTCTCCGCTACCCTTATCAGAGATGGATGTATATAATGACTTCTGTGTATCGAGGTCAATCAGTTCAAAACTTGCTTCCAACGGTCTTTTGGTTACAGCATCGTACACTTTTCCTTTGAAATACGTGATTTTTTCGGGGCGCAAATTTTCCGGCAATTCGAAGGTGTAAAAATCAAGTCCTCCGAATCCTCCGGGACGTTCTGAAGAGAAATAAGCAATCTTGCCAGTTGGATCAACCAGGAAACTGTTTTCATCAATACACGTATTGATAGGATAACCCAGATTGACAGCCTCCCCCCAATCTCCATCGGGTTGACGTCTGCTCATATAAATATCAAGACCACCCATACCGACATGTCCATTAGAAGCGAAATATAAGGTCATATTGTCAGGGTGGATAAACACACTTTCTTCGCTGCCGGAGGAATTCACATTGTCATTCAGCTTAACAGGGGGCATAAATTGACCATCATCACTAATATGGGAAACATAGATATGTCCATTTTCCCGCATATGATTTTTCCCTACATGTCCCCTCACAAAATAAAGATCCTTTCCATCCGAAGAAAAAGAAGGTTGCGTTTCCCAATCAGCAGTACATACAGGGGGACCTACATTCTGAGGCTGGGACCAATGTCCATTTTGCCAAACACAATAAAATATGTCACAACTGCCATAACCCTTCCGTGTAGGGCCGTAATCATTATCCCCACGTCCCTCTGAACAGGATGCGAAGAACAGAATTTTTCCATCGGCCGAAAAGCATGGAGCTCCTTCATTATAAGGTGTATTCAGCTCCTTAATGGGTTGAGCCATTTGCCATTGTCCGTCTTTCTTTTCACTGCAATAAAAATCTTCCTGAGAAGCCTGGCCATTCACTCTGAAGTTTCGTGTAAAAAGAAACTTATTCCCATCCACCGTTATTGCAGGGAAATATTCATGATTATTGGTATTAATACTGGGACCCATGTTTACCGGATTGAATTTAACCGGCTGTTTTATCGCTTCACCAGCAAACTTGCAACTGGCCAGGTTCTGCCGCGTCAGCAGTTCCATATCAGGATCCATATTAGGGGCTTGCAAAAACCTTTCATAATGTGCTTTTGCTTCTTCGTAGTGGCCCGTATGAAACTCAATATTGGCGCAGGTAAAAAAAGTTTGCCAATGCGGGTGGGGATTGTGCGCAAACAATTTTTGATATTGCTCTATGGCCTTTTCATTCTCCCTGTGATCGACATATATATTGGCCCGCAGTTCATATACTTCTGAAAATCCCGGATCGCGTTTTTCTGCCTTATCCAAATCTTCCAGTGCTCCTTTATCATCCCCTCCTTTGTATTTATTCAGAGCCGACTCAAAATGCTTAATCGCCTTTTCATCCATGGTATTGTACTTACCTGGCATAGGGCCTTGTGCCTCTGTTTTAACAAAAAACAAAAACAAAAGAGCAAACAAACTGAACAATCGTTTTCCATCCATCATGGGATATGCATGTATTTATGAGTCTGCAGGGAAATATTCCAGTTGGGATGAAGTAATACATAATCTACAATGTCCTGCATAATGTGTGCGGACTTGCTCCATTCGGGTTGAAGAAACAATTTACAATCTGGCCTTACCCTGGAAGCATGCGTTGCGGCCCACTCAAAATCATTCTTATTATATATAATTACTTTAAGTTCATCTGCCTTTTTAAGACTTTCTTCCAGTGGAGCCATCGTCTTTTTGGGGGACAGACAAATCCAATCCCAGGTTCCTGTTATTGGATAAGCACCCGATGTCTCCAAAAAGGTAAGGATGTTTTTTCGCTTCAATCCTTCAGTAAGATAATCCAGCTGATACATGGCAGGCTCCCCTCCTGTTATGACCACCGCTTTGGCTGATTGCGCTGCGGCATGTTCAATAATCACGTCTGCAGAAGTAGCTGGATGCAAATCAGCATTCCAACTTTCCTTTACATCACACCAGTGACAACCTACATCACATCCTCCCACTCTAATAAAATAGGCAGCCTTACCAGTATGGAATCCCTCCCCTTGTATGGTATAGAATTCCTCCATGAGTGGTAGCACCTCTCCCCTGCTTAATTGATCCTTCTCTTTGTCGGTCATTTCCAATTCAATTCATTCCAGGCTATCCAGGCCAACAGCCCCATTCCCGTAGCAAGCGCCTGTTCGTCAATATCAAATGTAGAGGTATGCACCCCGCTGGTAATTCCTTTTGATTTATTCCCGGTTCCAAGCCTGTAAAAACAAGCCGGTACGTGATGTGAATAAAAAGCAAAGTCTTCAGCAGTCATCCTAAGCGGCAATTCCTCAACTGATTGTTTACCCATATACCTTTCCGCACAAGCTATGGCCCTTCCGGTTACTGTTTCTTCATTCGCCAGATAAGGATATCCGTCACGTACATCAAAAACACAGCTACCCCCTAATTGAAGGGCCTTTTCTTCTGCAATTCGAACCATTTTCAGCTTCGCCTCTTTTCTCCATTTCTCATCTAGTGTACGGAAGGTTCCTTCAATCTTTACTTCGGCAGGTATTACATTAGTAGCCCCGTCAGCAATAAAACGGCCGAAGGCAAGAACAGTAGGCGCAGGAGGGTTTGCGTTAAACTCCTTATGCAACTGTTGCAGAATTTCAGCTGCAATAAAAATCGGGTTGTTATAATCAGCCGGCATGGCTGCATGTCCTCCTTTTCCTCGAACGGTAATATACAGCTCATCGGTTGATGCCATGTACATCCCTTTTCGGAAACCAACTTTACCTGTCTCCATGGAAGGGAATACATGCTGGGCAAAAATTGCGTCGGGGCGCGGATGTTCCAGCACACCTTCTTTGATCATAAGAGAAGCGCCTCCAGGTAGTTTTTCTTCTCCTGGTTGGAAAATAAGACGTACTGTTCCTTCAAAAGTGTCTTTCAGCTCTTCCAGAATTTTTGCAGCCCCAAGCAAGGATGCCGTATGAACATCATGTCCGCATGCATGCATAACACCAGGAACTGTAGATCTGTAGATTGTTTTATTTTCTTCCTGAATAGGTAAAGCATCCAGATCTGAGCGCAGTGCAATCATCCTTTTTTGAGGGTTCTTTCCTTTGATCTCTGCTACCAATCCGGTACCGGCAACACCTTCTTTAAAGGGTATGCCAAGTGCCTTTAGTTCAGATGCAATAAATGCCGCGGTATGGACTTCCTCGAAAGAAAGTTCCGGATGAGCATGTATTTGGCGTCTGATGGCTATTATTTCCGGCAGCAAGGCTGCTGCGCGGTTCTTTATATGATCCTGTATATCCTCCACTTACTTTCCTAAAAACATTTTCACACCAATCGCCACCAACATTGCGGCAAATATCTTTTTCACGGTTTGCTGATCAAGTGATATGCTGATTTTGGACCCAATATACCCGCCCACCACAAAAGTGGCAACAATAATCAGGGTGGCATAAATATTTACATAACCTGACTTATAATAATTATTAACGGCCAGAATACCAGCGGGCAACAACAATACCGCCAGCGAAGTGCCTTGAGCCATATGCTGAGTATATCCTAAAAAATAAACCAGGCATGGTACAATAATAATACCACCGCCAACACCAACCATTCCGCTGAGCACACCAGCAGCTAGCCCTACCAATAAGAGGATGAGCACTGAAGAAAGTTCCATGGGTTTCATTTTCATTGTTCAGAAAAATCAGAAATCCTGAGTGAGAGACAGGTAAGTAATCCTTGGCAGGATAACCCCATCTTCCACACCATGAGCAAAATCAAGCCGAACAAAATATCCGAATATTCTTGTTCGCAATCCTATTCCATACCCTCCCACAATAGGGTTCGTATGATTTTTCAATGTTACTGTTATCGGATTTCCAACATAGCTTATGATAGTGGTATTCAGCGAATTCTCTTCCGACCAGGGGGAAGCTCCATTCCAGGCTGTACCAAGATCACCAAACCCGATAATCTGGAAATTATTAATGAAATCGGAGCGGATAGGGCGGCTTATCAGGTATTTGAAAATAGGCCAGCGAACTTCACTGTTAAGCAGCATAAAATTATTTCCATTCCTTGTATTCTGATAGAACCCTCGCATAGGAACGGCAAGAGTTTGGAATGCATAGTTCTGGTCGGTAGCTATCGGTATAGAGTTATTGAACTTTGGTGTAAACCAATTATCCACCCCTCCCATATAATAGATTAATTTCTCCGCACCAAATGAACTGCTGGCAGAGAAACGGTTACACCAGATCAGGTCTCTGTGTATTTTTTGATAGTATCTGAAATCGCATCCTATTACAGACATATCCGTTGCTTTCGCATCGATCTGCTTGTAATATTCATAAAACACCTTGTATCGCAATCCATTGTACAGGTTAAGCCCCCGCTTAATTGTATTATCATAAACATATTCCAATTTGCCGATGGCCCAGTTTTGATAATCACTTGGCTGAGCAAGGTGCGCGTCATCCGTCGCCAGATATACTGTTTGATCATTCCGATAACTCATGCTTCCCCCGATACGGGCAACTTCACTCAATGGCCAGCGAAGCCGGTAAATGGCTTCATCAGTATGTACCTTAATAAGCGACCCATCACTCTGAGCAACATCAAGCAAAGATTCCCTGTGTAACACAAACTGCTTGTCAAGACGTTTGGTTCGGTCATCATAACTTAGAATGTATTCATTACTGCTCAGGTCTCCTGCAATACGGAACCCTCCAACAATTTTATGATCTTCCAGCAAATCTGTCATTCCGATCTTAAAAGTACCATCGATGCCAGGGTTTAAATAGACTGGACTTCCCCCACCGGTAAATTTCTGATAACTGGCGTTGAGAAAATCATTCCCGAGCTGCGTCACCACATATTCTGTTGAATATTGTATTTTATAATTCCGTTGCATCGGAAGAAAAAATCCATCTTTAGGCGTTTTTGTAGAATCGCGTTTCGCTACAGTATCTGTTTTAGCAACTCCAGAAGGGCCATATGGCAACTCCTTCTTGGTCGTTTTATTGAAATTGTAATTATTGATATTTAAAGACGAAGTGTCCTTGGTTGAATTATATTCTGTTACATGAACCGTTACCTTATCCATTCCTCCTGTTACGGGCTTGGTGTTGGTTACAATCTCCGTTTTGGTATTATTCTTCTTTATTGAATCGGCAGCGCCAATCGATTTGGTAGTTCTTATTACTTCATTGCGGAACGGCGTATTCTTTAGCTTAGGGGGCGTATTAAAAGCGGCATCATCAGTACTACGTATATACATGTGATATTTCCCTTTTGAATACACGACTTCAGAATACTTATTGGCTTTAAGACTAAAGTCTTGCTCCAAAATGTTTCGGTTGTAATTAGATACTGGTTGAGAAGTAACAAAATAACTGTAATGAGCAGCCGTATCCACATATGAGATAGCGCTGTCGAACCGCGCGACATACCGATTCATAATTCCGTTCGCATCGCTGAGATAGGTAAATTTATCACCTTGAAAATCGGAAGGCCAGGTTTCATTTATTGTAGGGGTGTTGGTTACCCTTCTTAATACATTGGATTTGGTTTTCAGATTGTAAATAAACAAGTCGCTAAAATGGCTTTGATTGGAAGGAGCGTCGGAAACATTACCCCTGATTGTATCGTTAGTACGATTGGAAGCGAAAATAAGTTGTGTAGAGTGATTAATGAAGCGGGGATGTAAATCATCATAAACATCACGGGTAATTTGCTCCGATGAATTGCCGGCAACAGTATATAGATAGATATCGCTTTGCCCTTTGGATGTTGCAGAAAAAACTAATCGTTTCCCATCATCGTCATAAGCCATGTCCAGGATTTTCTCATAGCTATCCATAGATCGCGACTCTTTCTCATGTGTTTCAAGTGTATAGAAGGTAAGGAAATTCCTTCCTTTAACTTCAGACACATACGCAAATAATTTACCCGACGGATGCCAGGCCACAATGGGATATGTGTAATCATTAATACGATCCATCTTATGCCCGTATTTCAGAATGCGGGTCTTTTTATTTTTTGCAATATCATAAAGATAGAATTTCACTTTCCCCATTTCGTTCGTCACATACGTCACATAGTTTCCATCAGGGCTTAACTTCAATTGACTATAAACCCTTGCCGCTTTTACCTTTTTAGGTTTGAGAAGCTCCAGATCGAGAGGTTTTACAGAAGCCGAATCTGAATAACGGACCCTATCGGCATAATAACCATACCAATCGCTGGTCAGATTATTGATATTGACTCCCAGAACGAAAAGCATGGAATTTTCTACATTTCTGCTCACTTTGGTCATGTACAGAATATTCGACACAACACCATCTCCATAAGTTTCCACAATATAATTCCAGATGCTTTGACCTGCAAAGGCTGCATCATCACCACTTAGCCTGTTAAATGATTTATATTTACCACTTGCTATCCCATCCTTTACCCGGTTATCAACATCTGTATCCCATTTTCTAGAGCAGTAGGCGATAAAACCTTTTGTATACCATTCCGGAAGATTCAGCAGTGTTGAGTTTTTCAGTACATCTTTGAGATCTCCTCCGTACATCATATCATTAAGCAAAACCTCGGCAATACCCGCCTTGATTTGTTCATCCAGTTTTTTATGATCTCCGTCAAAATAAACAAATACTTTGCGCCCCACAATGTGAGTCACCCCTCCAACATTAGCCTGGGCCTCGCCTTCCAATCCTACATTGCTCTGACGGTAATCTTCGTACTTGTTATATATGATGAACTGGATTTTTTCATCCATGGAGTGATCCATGAATTTTTCCGTTTCCTCAATATATTTCTTAGCTACCTTGGCGGTATATACGGCTATTTCACGCCCCCCTACATTAAAATAGGTTTCGTATTTTTCAAATCTGAAAACGGACCAGATAAAATCTTTGTATTGCACCCTGTTTTTCCCAAAATCCATTTGAGAGCCGCTATAGAACTGAGCCTGGAGAAAAAAAGGAAGAACCATACTCAGGCAGAGAAAACTTGCTTTACGGAACAAACCACCTCGTAATGTGTTCATAGGAAGTAAAAAAATATAATAAAGAGAGCTAAGTTACAATACTTTGACTGATTTGGGAAACGAAATACTGGAACAATTTGGTATTTTTACTGGTAAATAATCCCTGAGATGCTCCAAGTCAAAAGCTTCTGCTTCAACCCCTTCCAAGAAAATACCTATATTTTGTATGGTACTTCAAAAACCTGTGTCATTATCGACCCCGGTTGTTATGACAGTTCGGAACAGGAAAAACTGTCTGGCTTTATTACTTCGGAGGGGCTAAGGCCTACCCATTTATTAAATACTCACGGTCACGTAGATCATGTATTTGGCAACAAATATGTTGCGGAAAAATACAAGCTCAGTCCTGAAATAAACCAGAAAGATGTTGTTGTGCTGGAATCATTATTACAGGTTTCCCGTTTATATAACCTTCATGCAGAGGCTTCACCTACTCCAAGTGTCTTTCTCAATGAAGGGGATCAGATTTTGGTTGAAAAATCTATATTAGATATTGTCTTTACCCCTGGACATTCTCCAGGAAGCATCTGTTTTATCTGCCATGACGAACATTTTGTAATTGGAGGAGATGTGCTTTTTTACGAAAGTATAGGTCGTTCTGATTTGCCTGGCGGAAATCATGAGACACTGCTTCAAAGCATCAAAGAAAAGCTTTTTGTTTTACCCGATGACTACAAGGTTTATTCCGGACATGGACCTGTCACAACGATCGGACATGAAAAAAAGCACAACCCATTTTTGCGGTTTTAAGCTTACGAGTTGGGAGAATTAGGCAGTAGAAAGCTACGGTTGCTTAATCCTACAAAAGAGACATTAACATCCCTGTAATAAAAAGGGAGCTTTACATCTACACCGTAACAGATTTCTTTTCTTTTAGTTTCTGGAGGGAAATTTTTAGTGCATTCAGAAACTGGCGTATGTCGGCCTCCGTATGCTGGCCCATAATAGCTATCTGAAGTTGATTTCTCACTTTGAGGTAACCACTATTATAACTTGTTTCTACACCAGCAGCTTTAATTTCATCACCCAGTTCAACAGAGCTTATTCCGTCTGAAGGAACCACAGTAGTAATGTGTGTAGGCAAAAGATAATTTTTATTTACCACAGTTATACCGGGCATAGAAGAAATTTCTTTTAAAAGCAATCGCGACAGAGCTTCCACATTTTCCGTTTGACCTGGTTTAAGCGAGTAATCAACGGCACGATTCAACGCCATGATAAGATTGGAAGAAATAGTAAACGGAATTCCATTATTTTTAAAATAATGCCCTAAATCAATATAGGTAGGGATCGCAGGACTGGGCTCTATTTCAGCAGTAGTGAAAACAATAGCGATTCCGGCAAAAGAAGCCAGACCTTTCCCGCTTGAACAGGTAGCAAGAAAAGTATCACCAAGTGCCAATGGAATATTGCCGATTGTACTCATAGCATCAAGGCATATTTTGACCTCGTATTTTTTTGCCATGGTACTGAGTCCTTTCAGATCGGCAATACAACCCGTTGAAGATTCACAATGTGTAAACAACATCCAGGAAACACGCCCTGTTTTTAAAATCGACTCTATCTCCTCCAGCTTGTATTCCTCCCCCCATTCCTTCCGGTAAATATCAAAATCGACTTTTTGCTTTTCACACTGATTGATAAGGCGGTTCCCAAATTCCCCATTGGAAAGGATAAGCCCTTTTTTTCCCATTTGTTTAATCTGGGCGATCATTGCTTCATTCGCAAGCGAGCCCGAACCTGTCATAAATACAACATGACGGGCACCAGTAGCCACACAAACCTTCTGTTGAAGGTTTTTAAATGCTTCAACAAAATCATCAGACCGATGAGATATGGGTGTTCGCCCGAAAATCTCTCTCACGTCTTCTGGAATGAAGATTGGGCCGGTAGTTAAATTAATCGGCCAGGAATTTTTCTCCATAAGTTTCAATGAATTTGTTCACATCGAGATACATCGGTTGGTACAACGCATCATCTTTGCCCAACAATTTATAAAACCCTGTAAACCCAATTTTTTCGTACAATTTAATTTGCCTTGTTGTACCTGATATCAATACCAGGTTAAAATTCATCTGATGTCCCCATTCTACAATCTTACGGGCTAACATAAAAAACACCTTCCCTCCTCTTTTCGTCGGTTTCACTGAAAGAAGTCTGATTTCCAACGCCTTATCAAATGGAGGCAAATGCTTTTCTATATCCGGGATTTTCGAATCCAGTGAAAAAGGGCGCTGGTCGTTGACCGCTACCATCCCAATAACCTCCCCTTGAAAAAGGGCCACAATGTATCGATTTTTTTCGTGTAGTTTGTCAACCAATATTTTGCTCTGATTTTCAGAGTGTTGCGGAATTTCTTCCACAAAAGTTTCATAATTAAGCTTATGAACCTGCCGAAGTTCCTCTTCTGTTTCGGCAAATTTGACAATGATCTGATCTTTCATGCGTTTAACAAAAAGCGGTCTGAAATTGGCAAAATCAAATTATTGGCCTATTAGCAATATTAATTTAATGCTGATAATTCGCTAATATAGCAAAAATATAAAAATCATGGTAAAAAGACACCTGATAAATAGAGCTGGAGCAAAAAAAAGTACAGAAGTGCAAAAAAGTAAAAAATAAGCTTGTATTTAAACAAGAAGTCATGTCTGGGGCCAGAAAATGGATCTGGATTTATTCTTCGAAGATCTCGAGGACGATCGCTTTACCTACTTCATCTAATCCGTCTTTTATTGTCAAAAGGGTTCCTGTCTTTAAATTTTTGCCAAATCCAACAGGAGCTTCAATTACTGCAGGCATTACAATCTGATCCCCATACCCTATTTCCTGCTTAAATTGATCCAGGCGTATATTGCTGGAGTAATTTTTGACCCCTTTTATATATGCTTGGGGCCGGAATACTCCGCTTATCGGTTTCTTTCTGAAACTGACGAAGAGAATACTTATTTCCAAAAGCGGTTTACTATACAGCATTACCTAATAAAAGTAGTAACAAAGCGATATCTCAGCATCGGTTCAGTTTCCCAACAACTTTAATATTTCCATTTCAACTTCTTTACTGTCCCAATTTACCTCTATACCCGGTATTGCCATTATCTGCTTCATAATAGCTTCCTGTCGCTGGCCCTCCTTTAACGCTGTTGAATACCGTATTTGTGGGCTATAAGTTACCATAGAATAAAGAGGTATCCATTTCTCTGGATATTTTTCATAAAAACGGGCTTCAATCCTTTTTTGAAGAAGAAAAAGAGGATCTGCCGTTTTATCTCTCATTTCTACAAAATTGGCGATGGCCAAATCAGCAATTGCATCCCCATCCGGTTTACGCATCGCTTGATATTCGGTAAAAATGCAAGGCCAATCCTCTTTGTGCTTATCAATTAATGCATCAAGTACTACACAATCTTCAAAGCCGCAATTCATTCCTTGACCGTAAAACGGTACGATAGCATGAGCTGCATCCCCAATGAGTGCTATTTTATTGTCAAATGTCCAAGGCCAGCATTTGACCGTAACCAGTGAGGCTGTTGGATTTTCAAAAAAATCATTCAATAGCCCGGGTATAAGGTCTATCGTATCAGGAAACTCTATTTTGAAAAAATTGGCCACTTCCTCTTTCGTTTTCAGTGAATTGAACGACTTATCACCTTCGAAAGGCAGGAACATGGTGACGGTAAAACTGCCGTCAAAATTTGGAAGCGCGATCATCATAAAACTTCCTCGAGGCCAGATATGAAGTGCATTTTTTTCTATCCTGAATTTACCGTCAGCAGAAGCAGGAATATGTAACTCCTTGTAGCCGGCTTCTATATAATGCTGGTTATATTCAAACCTATCAGATCCCATCTGCACACTTAAACGAGTGGCGGAAAATGCGCCGTCCGAGCCAAAAATAAGATCACTTTCGGCCCTGCTTTTCTTACCCGTTTTGGTATTTTCAAACAATACAGCATTCGAGTGTGGCTCTAACCCACTGCACCGTTCATCAAAAAAAATATTAACTCCTGGTTGCTGCTCTGCTAAATCCATCAGTTTCATATTGATCTCTCCCCTCGAAACAGAATAAATGGCTTGCTCCTTTTTGCCATAAGGCTGAAAAACAGTGGATCCATCTTTATGATGTATGCATCGACCGTACATTGGAATTGCAATCTTTTTTATTTCATCCGCTATGCCAATCCCTTCCAGCCCTTTCCAACCGCGATCGCTCAGAGCTAGATTAATAGATTTACCAGCTGAAATACGTGTTTTTCGCATATCCTGCCTCCGCTCAAATACATTCACCTTATAACCTCTCTTTGCCAGGTAAATGGACAACAAGGAGCCCACCAATCCAGCTCCGACAATGCTTACTTTCTTTTCCATATGCTTATTTAATGTTTTTCGTGCCTATTAATTCCTCTTGTCCAATCCCCACATGAGCTTATTACGAATTGTATTGAAGAAATTGGTATTCTTCAGCTTTACAAGATTAAAACGAAAGTCTTCACGTGTAATAGTCAGCTCTTCGGAAGAAGGAAAAACTGCGGTACGCGAATCAAGAGTTGCAAGATACTCACTGCTCCTGCCCTCTACCCGTATTGTTACGACATTATCGTCTGAAACGATGAGTGGACGGACATTGAGGTTGTGAGGAGAAATTGGAGTAATGATAAAACTTTTTGAATCCGGAACCACCAATGGCCCTCCACAACTCAACGAATATGCTGTTGAGCCAGTAGGCGTAGCTACTATCAGACCATCGGCCCAATAAGAATTCAGAAATTCTCCATTTATATAGGTATGGATGGTCATCATTGCCGAAGAATCCTTTTTCAATACCGTTAACTCATTCAATGCATAATTCACCTCTCCGAACAAATCATGCTTGCTGGACACTTTAAGCAAACTTCTCTTATCAAGTGAATATTTTTTAGTCACCAATGCTTCAACTGCTGCTTTTACTTCATTGCTGGCTACGGCAGCCAAAAAACCCATTCGCCCTGTATTAATACCTAACACCGGAATACCGGAATTACGGATCAGCCCCAGCGCATCCAGCATGGTACCATCTCCTCCCAAGCAAATCATAAAATCTACTTGTCCTCTGATCTCCTCATATCCGGAAAATTGTTTGGTTTGATTCGGGAAAGGGAACTCGCTACTGATATATTCGTACAAAGAGGTGTGCACAAAAACATCCAGTGTATGTCGTCCTAATTCTTCAAACAATTCCTTCACACAGCTTGTGCGGTTTTCAGGTACCGTCCGGCCATAAATTGCAATTTTCATTTCAATATCTTATAAAGGTGAATTCAGGTGGAGAAAAAAACCACATTCTCCCATTTTGTTTAAGGCTACTTCTGCTCGTAATACAAAATCATAATATGTAACAAAATCGATTCCTGCCCCATAGCCATAAAGCATTGTATTGTCAAGGGTGTTTCCCATTTCAGGTTTATTATTCAGATTTTGGATATAGCCCAAATCTGCAAATAAATCAGCATAAAATGCATAATGAAAGGTATTGAATTTTTCCCAGGGAAGGTAGGGTATTTTCCGAATATGGGGTTTCACAAGTTCATAACGAACTACGTTTTTCAATAGGCCAAAGCTCTGACCTTCCATAACATAATATTCATATCCTCGGACATAGTCTTTATAACCAAGCGTACTTTGAAGATAAAACGGAACCTGTTCGTTTCCAGTATACCGACCCTTGAATGATGTTCCCGCATAAAACCGCCCTCCCAAATGAAGATATTTACGCAACATCAGGTTAAAAGACCAGATATCTGCATTTTGACCTGGCACCAAGCCCAATGTATAACAAGTAAGGGACGTGTTAATATAATAACCACGGAGGGGATAAGGTTTGGAATCACGTAAATCACGAACAAACCCCGCAGAAAAAGACACATACTCCAAACTGCTTTGATTATTGCTGAAATAATTTTCATTCAGACTCTTCAATGTATCTTGAATCTGAGCATGAACAAATCTCGTTTCTGCAAACCAAGTATTGTAAAAACCCTGACGATACGTGTATGTAACACGTGTCCCCCAGTCCTGACGTACCGGGTTAGCATCATCTCTATAAAACAAAAATTCATTATTCTGACTTCCATAAGGTATTTCCCTTGCACGGGAATAAGAGACCCCAAAAACCAATCCACTCCTTTTTGCTTTATCGATATATGGAATAGTATATGTGATTCCATATTGCTCTACATAACCCAACCGAATGGCAAAACTTAATGTTTGTTTACGCCCAAGAAAATTATATTGATTAAGATACAACCCGTAATCAAGCCGATACAAGGTTGGATTCAGCCACCAGGTATTGAAATTCTGCTCATATAATTCAAAAATAGGAATGGGCCACGTATACCATCGTTCACGAAATGTGATTACGATACTGATATGTCTGTAAAGGCCTACTTGAGAAATACTTCCTGAAAGCGAAGCCGGTGAAACCGTACCGATATCCCGGGAAACGATATCCACATAATTGAAAAGGGAGGTATTCAGCAGATTTTTCTTGCTCGTCTCTGTTTTTTCCGTAAACAGGTCGGCAGACAGTGTATCCCCTTTTTTTAGTGCAAGCTCCCTTAGGATAATATCGCCTCTTGTTACCTTGTTTCCCTGAAAAGTCAAGCTGTCAATGATAAGGCCCCGAATATGAAGCGAATCATCGCCGGCATAAAGAATGTTCGGCAAGACCGAACAGAAAGCAACAATAAACAGGAAGGGCTTGAACTCAAAAGGGAACCGAAAACGGGACAATCGCTTAGAGATTGATATAATGCATCAGTTGATCAAAACGCTCTTTCATATCTTCCGAATAACCGCTTTGATGGAAACTTGCTTTGACAGTATAGTTGTAACGGAAAAAAGTTTGTAGGATAGCTGCAAGATCTTCCTTATTAATTTTAAGCGTTACCTCTACCAATGTAGACTCCGTATTGGTTGTAAGGTAACAAGCCAGTATTTTTGCATCATTACCCTCAACGATCTGGCTTATTTGTGTTAAAGAATAATTGTTAGAAGCCATTTCGAGAATAATAATACCTCCCGGATCTTGTATCGCAGACAGTTGAGCCAGTTTTTCAACAAATGACTTATAGGTAACAACACCCAGATAGGTATACTCCTCATCCACAATACCTACAGCAGTAAGATTGAGCTCTGACATTATTTTAAGAACATCAAAAGCGTGTTGCCCTTCCGTAATAAAAGGTCTTACCAGCGGTATTTTGAGCTTGCAGATTTCCTCTTCAGGAGTATTTAAATCAAAAATATCGGTATCGGCAATCATTCCCATGAAGGTTTTACCTTTGACAACAGGCAGATGGGAAACTTTAAATTCATCCATCCAGCGTAATGCTTTGCTCCCGGAATCCGTTGTCTTAAGCGGAGGGACTTCTTCTGTTATCAGGTCTTTAGCAATCATAACAAGGGCTATTCCGTGTTGAGGGATCGATTATTCTTTATCAAAGTTAGTAATTTTTTTAGCTTTACATACTTAAAAACCACAGAAGTATCATGACACGGCTAAGTGTAAACATCAATAAAATAGCGACTTTGCGGAATGCAAGAGGCGGTAACGTTCCGGATGTGCTAAAGGTGGCAAAGGATTGCGAGCAATTTGGTGCTGAAGGTATTACTGTTCACCCACGACCTGATGGGAGACATATACGTTATTCTGATGTAACTGCCCTCAAACCACTTCTTACAACCGAATTTAATATAGAAGGCTACCCTGAAAAAGCTTTTATCGATCTCGTACTACGTATATTACCAGGACAGGTAACACTGGTGCCTGATCCTCCTGGAGTATTAACCTCTAATGCAGGATGGAATACGGTGAAAGAAAAAGGGTTTCTTAAAGAAATTATTTCAGAATTCAAAAAAGCCGGAATCCGCTGCTCTTTATTTATGGATCCGGATGTCCGTCAGATAGAATCTGCTCCTGAAACAGGGACTGATCGGATTGAATTATACACTGAAGCTTATGCGAAGGAGTTTTCAACGGACAAAAAAAAGGCAATCCAGCCGTATTTGTCAGCTGCACGCTGCGCACAACAGCTTGGCCTGGGGCTGAATGCGGGACACGATCTGAATCTTGACAATCTCGCCTATTTCAAACAAGAAATTCCAGGCCTGCTTGAAGTATCCATAGGTCATGCCCTTATCTGCGATGCGATATATTATGGGCTCGAAAATACAATTCAGATGTACCGTCGCCAGTTGAAATAATATTCTTTTTAACATAACATTGTTTGTAGCATGAAGCTTTTTTACCGTAAGTATGGTGCAGGAGAACCATTTCTTATCCTCCATGGTTTGTTCGGTCAAAGTGACAACTGGAATACACTCGCCAAACAGTTTGGTGGCTCGGACCTGGAAGTCTATGTGGTAGATATGCGGAATCATGGCTTATCACCACACAGTGAAGTCTGGAATTATGATGTGATGGCCGATGACATTCTTGAGCTGGCTGATGATCTGCAGCTAACCCGTTTCACTATTCTGGGCCATTCTATGGGTGGTATGGCTGCGATGAATTTCGCATGCAAGTATGCAAATCGCTTGAATAAATTAATTGTCGCAGATATAGCACCCAAACCATATCCTCCCCACCATGATAAGGTATTAGCAGCACTACTCGCAGTTGATTTTTCAAAACAAAAAACGCGTAAAGAAGCGGATAATATTCTGTCGGCTTATATTCCCGACGAAGCTACCAAACAATTTCTGCTCAAAAATTTGTTTTGGAAAGAAGATGATTTATTGGCCTGGAGGTTTAATCTGGAGGTCATTGCCAGAAATATTGAAATAATCAGTTCCACTTTCTCGTTACCTGATATAGCTTGTCCTATTCCGGCCTGGTTTATAAAAGGTGAACGCTCCGGATATATAAGCAATAATGACCTCCCGCTTATCCATCACCTGTTTCCTGTTTCAACACTCGTAACAATACCGAATGCAGGGCACTGGATTCATGCCGATCAACCTGTATTGTTTTTTGAAAAAATTATGGAGATAATTAGAGGATGAAAATGAAGTCAATAGTCCCAGGATTTCACTTTCTTATGTTCTCCTCGATAAGCCCCCGAAAAATAAAGTTCCATCCTAAGGCCTCCTACGGTTTGTCTTGAATTTGCATCAACAAAGGCGGAAACCCCTATTCCCAGATCATATGCGATTTTGAAAATCCACTGTCCTTCGGCATACACCCCAACTGCTGAATAGCTCCCCTCACTATAATTGCCAGCTCCCAGATATGGAAACCCCCAGGAAAATGAAGGTCCTATACAGATAAATTTATTCACTTGCTGGCTTTCCCTTCGAATTCCATAGCATCCATGAATATTGTAATTATTGAAACTTAGGAACCTGTCTCCACTTAGAAAAGTGCCCAGTTGAATATATTTATCCTTAATGTGAAAGTGAAGGTTTACATCAAGGATAGACTGTGAAGTGGGCAAAGCTGAATTAAACCCTTGCCCCGTACCTATATTCATCCAGTTATTATACACCCTGAATCTTTTTCCGTTTATCAGAATTTCCTTCTTACTGTTATATGTTGTATCCCTTTTTTGTTTTTTTACACGAAGGCTCTTCTTATATGCATTATACAAAGAATCCTTCTGATGTGCCATCAAAAGAGAATCCTCGTCCTGAGCTGAAGCTGAAAAAAAAAGTAAGCCAAAAATAAACACCAACAAACTTCGCTTACCCAATAAGAGAAAAATAGGTCGCCATGAGAACGTTGCTCTTTTGCACTCCATAAACTTATACATCTCAGGAATCATTGTCGGGCCAGCATTTATACTAAAATAGAAATCCCCCGTACTTTCGAAAGGGGGACTTCACTATTAAGCCAAAGTTAAGCAATTTATTTCAATGAGCCCGTCATATCTTCGGGTTTGACCCATAAATCAAACTGTTCGTTTGTTACCAGGTTTAAAGCCAAAGCAGCCTCACGCAACGTTTTGTTTTCCTTATGCGCTTTTTTTGCAATTTTAGCCGCATTTTCATAGCCAATATGGGTATTAAGCGCAGTAACCAGCATCAGTGAATTTTCCATATGCTGTTTTATAATTTCCCTGTTGGGTTCAATTCCCTCTGCACATTTATCATTAAAAGAAACACAAGCTTCACCAAGCAAACGTGCCGACTGTAATACATTACTCGCAATCACAGGTTTGAACACGTTGAGCTCAAAATGTCCCATTGATCCGCCAATGGAAACAGCTACATCATTGCCCATGACCTGAGCGCATACCATAGTAAGAGCTTCCGGCTGAGTAGGGTTTACTTTACCCGGCATAATTGAAGAGCCAGGTTCATTGTCCGGAATGATAATTTCGCCGATGCCACAACGGGGACCAGAGCTAAGCATCCGGATATCGTTGGCAATTTTCATCAATGCTACGGCACTGCGTTTAAGGGCTCCACTAAGTTCCACCATTGCATCATGAGCTGCCAGCGCTTCAAATTTATTAGGCGCTGTTATAAATGGGTATCCGGTGAATTCAGCAATTTTCTTGGCAACTAATACATCATATCCTTTTGGTGTATTCAAGCCAGTACCTACAGCCGTTCCTCCGAGAGCCACTTCCCGAACTGCTTCAAGTCCATTCTTAAGAGCACGTATACTGTTTGCTATTTGCTGAGCATACCCTGAAAACTCCTGACCTAATGTTAGTGGTGTAGCGTCCATAAAATGAGTCCTGCCTGTTTTTACAATCCCGGACCAGTCTTTGCTTTTTTTGACTAATGTAGTGTACAATTTTTCCATCCCAGGAATCGTAATCGCCGCTACTTGCTTATAGGCAGCTATATGCATAGCTGTTGGAAACGTATCATTTGATGATTGAGATTTGTTCACATCGTCATTTGGATGAAGCACCTTTTTCGCATCCCCCAAATGCCCCCCCTGCAACACATGAGCCCTATATGCGATTACCTCATTTGCATTCATATTACTTTGTGTACCCGATCCTGTTTGCCATATGACCAATGGGAATTGATCATCCAGCTTACCAGCCACAATCTCATCACATACTGCTGAGATCTGATCCCGTTTCTCCACACTTAGTACCCCAAGCTCAAAATTGGCATGAGCAGCTGCCTTTTTCAGATATCCAAAAGCATAAATAATCTCCTTTGGCATACTTCCTTCCGGGCCAATTTTGAAATTGTTTCTCGAGCGTTCTGTTTGTGCCCCCCAGTATTTATCTGCAGGTACTTTAACTTCGCCCATCGTATCATGTTCGATTCGGAAATTAGATTCAGCGGTTGTAGACATACGATTAGAATTTTTGTTCTTTTTTTGTTTCCTGGTGGAGCAATTACCATCCAAGCACCCATGAAAAAATCAATGGTGCTACAATGGTTGCGTCGGACTCGACAATAAATTTCGGGGTTTTAATGTCCAATTTACCCCAGGTTATTTTCTCGTTCGGAACGGCTCCCGAGTATGAACCATAGCTGGTGGTAGAGTCGGATATCTGGCAGAAATAAGACCAGAAAGGAACATCATGCCATTCTAAATCCTGATACATCATTGGAACAACACAAATCGGAAAATCACCTGCAATACCTCCTCCTATCTGAAAAAAACCAACACCTTTTCCTGACGAATTCTTCTTATACCAATCGGCTAGCCACACCATGTATTCAATACCCGACTTCATCGTAGAGGCCTTCATTTGCCCTTTAATACAATACGACGCAAATATATTACCCATGGTAGAATCCTCCCAGCCAGGAACCACAATTGGAATATTTTTCTCTGCTGCTGCGAGCATCCATGAATCTTTTGGGTCTATCTCATAATAGGGCTTTAATTCTCCGGAAAGCAATATTTTGTACATGTATTCATGCGGAAAATATCGCTCTCCGCTATTTTCCGCATCTTTCCATATTTTGTGAATGTGTTTTTGCAAACGACGAAAAGCTTCCTCTTCCGGTATACAGGTGTCCGTTACTCGATTATAATGATTTTCAAGTAAATCCCATTCATCTTCAGGACTCAGATCTCTGTAATGGGGTACTCTTTTATAATGCGAATGTGCAACAAGGTTCATGATATCCTCTTCCAGATTAGCCCCTGTGCAGGATATGATATCCACCTTACCTTGTCTAATCATTTCAGCAAAGGATTTTCCAAGCTCAGCAGTACTCATTGCTCCAGCAAGAGTAACCATCATCTTTCCGCCTTCCAGCAAATGCGTTTCATAACCTTTCGCTGCGTCTACCAGTGCCGCTGAATTGAAATGTTTATAATGCTTTTCAATAAATTGAGAAATAGGTCCTTTGTTCATAGTGAAACCGGTTAGTGCTGTTTTTTTTATTGTTCTGCAAAAATATAAATAAACTCCCCTAATCAAGAAGCGGCACCGTAAAAAAGTGCATTTCCCTACCTTTCCAGGCCGTACATCCTAGCATGTAAATACCACCATTATCTACTCGGATGTAGCGTCCGTAAAAAGGACTTATTTTACCCTGATAAATATTAACATACCTGAACAGCAGCAAAAGCAGCCTTTAGTTGCTATATATCATCTAAAAATTGCATATTTTTACAATTCTCTTCTTTAAGAGAGCATTTTTGAAAGCCTTATGTTTGTCTAAAAATATAAATATCTTCTTTGTCCTTTTACTTCTTAAGATTCAGAAAATATTCACTTAATAAAATGGTTATCTTGGGAAAGATTGGCTTCTAAAAAACTGTCACTATTCTCAATGTGGTATAATGCTAACCAGCCCCCAAAAGCAATACATCAACGCTCATTCCTAAATATGGAGCTTAATAACATCTCCTCTGAATTAGTTGAAACGGAGTAATTATAATCTACTTTAAAATAAAACTGAAAACTGTGAACAAATCAGATCTTGAAATTCTGCTTGTTGAAGACAACCCGGATGATGCTGCATTAGCTATACGGGCGCTAAAAAAACAAAATCTCGCAAATAAACTAGTTCACCTAAAAAACGGAGTGGAAGCGCTGGAGTTTATTTTCGGAAAAAATGAGGAATCGGTGCTTAGTCCGGAGAACCAACCAAGGGTTATATTGTTGGATCTTAAAATGCCTAAAATAGATGGTATGGAAGTTCTTGCCAAGCTCAAATCCGACCCTCGTACAAAATCTATTCCGGTCGTAATTCTCACTTCTTCTGCTGAAGATCCCGATATTAAAAAATGCTATGAGTTGGGGGCAAACAGTTATATAGTCAAACCTGTTGAATTTGACAATTTTTCAAAAACAGTAGTTGATCTGGGGTTCTACTGGATGTTAATGAATCAGGTGAGTAAGTAATGAGATCCTAAACAAAACGGTCCCCATGTTTCACTTTTACATCGTTCACAATATTCCGTATCTGCTGCTCTTCTTTTTTCTTACATATAAGCAGAATTCCATCAGATTCCGCCACAATATATCCCTCCAAGCCTTCTATAACCACTAATTTATCTTTGGGCACATGGACAATACAGTTTTTCGCCTGATAAAGCATTACATTCTTACCTACTACAGCATTGGAATCTTCATTTTTTCCAATATGATCATAAAGCGAGCCCCATGTACCCAAATCGCTCCATCCTATAATAGACGATCGTACATATACATTTTCCGCCTTTTCCATTACAGCATAATCAATTGAAATATTTTTGCATTTGCTATATGCTTCTTTGATAAATGCTTTTTCTTTTGGTGTATTATAGAAAGCTATACCTTCACTGAAAAGCGAATTAATTTCAGGCAAATTACGCTCCAGTTCTTTCAAAATACTTGGAACACTCCAAATGAAAATACCGGAATTCCACAAAAAATCACCGCTATCCAGAAACGACCTTGCCATTTGCTGATCGGGTTTTTCGGTGAACGTTTTAACTTTTTTAATTCGATTATCCTTTTCTTTTACATCAGATTCCTTAAACTGAATATAACCGTACCCCGTGTCAGGGCGAGTAGGGCTAATGCCCAATGTTACAAGACAATCCTCTGAAGCTGCTTTTCGAAAGCAGGAACGAATAGCCTTAAGAAATGTTTCTTCTTTAGTAATAAGGTGATCGCTCGGTGCCACCACCATTAATCCCTTTGGATTAATAGAAGCTATACGATATGCGGCGTAAGCAATACAAGGCGCAGTATTTTTACGTGCTGGTTCACTCAATATATTTGAAGCATCTAAGTCTGGTAATTGCTCCTTGACCAGTTTAACGTACGCCTCATTCGTGACAACGAGAATGTTTTCTTTCCGGCAAATCCGTATAAATCGATCATACGTTTGCTGTAATAAACTTCTACCCGTGCCCAGTACGTCAATAAATTGTTTCGGATGATCAGTACGACTCATTGGCCAAAAACGGCTTCCAACGCCACCTGCCATGATCACACAATATTCATTCTTAGATTTTGATTCTCCAGCCATTCTGATTCACAAGCTAATTGATGGGATCTTTATGAGAGTTTTTTTAAAGCATTACGCAGGTTGGAAATAATGGTGTCCACATCTTCCAGTTTACAAGTGCCAACGGATAGACGATACCAACTGGAATCATCAGAAGCCCCAAAAGCATAAAACGGAACAAGTGCAACATGCGCATCCTCCAGAATGTATTTAGTTACAGCCCTTGTATCAGACAGTACACGTCCATCCTCTGTTTTCTGACCATGCATATAAAGACGAACTGTAAGATAAATAGCTCCTTCTGGTGCGATGGATTCAACCCGATAGCCCTCCTTTTTCAACAACTGAAAGCCTTCGTGAAAAGCTTTTAAACGTGCATTGATTTTGCCTCTTATATCCTCCAGATAGGCATCATACGCTTTTTCATCTTTCAGAAAAGAAGCAGTAGCTACTTGTTCTGCCTTTGGTGCCCAGGCTCCAACATGCGTTAAAATGGATTTTATTTTATCCGTAATCCGTTTCGGCCCAAAGGTCCATCCGACCCTTACCCCTGTAGATGCAAGTGATTTGGATATCCCATCCACAAAAAGGGTATAGGCACGCATTGCCGGCCTCAGGCTTACAGGATCATAATGGCGTGTTGCCCCAAAAGTAAGGTTCCAGTATATCTGATCATACATCAGATACAGCGGTTTTACCCCTTTTGCTTCCCGCACTTTATTTTCTTCCAGAATATCATCACAAATATGCTCCAGATCCTCTTTCCCAAAAGTAGTTCCGGTAGGGTTCAATGGAGAGCACAATGCAATAAGATTAACCTTACTCAGATAGGGCTTAAGCTCTGCAGGAGTAGGCATGAATTTATTTTCAGGTCGAGTTTCCACAACCTGCTGCTTAGCCCAATTGAGATAGCTGTAGTGATTATTATTCCAGGAAGGGACAGGAAACAGAACGGTGTCTTCCGGATCAACCAATGCCCTAAAAATAGCATAAATTACAGGTCGGGCACCACCAGCTATTACAATCTCATCGGCAGCATAATCCAGTCCCCCCTTACGTTTCAGAAAAGACGATACGGCCTGCCGTAACTCTGGCATCCCTTCGGCTACAGGGTAATTGGTTTCATCATTTTCATATGCTGCAACGATTCCTCTCTTCAACCCTTCCGGGATTGCAAATATTTTTGGATTAAAATCCCCAATGGTAAGGTTGTAGATTTTTTCCCCTTTATGGATCTTTTCGTTGACTTCAGCAGCCAACTTGATAATTTCTGACCCAATGATATGTTCCGCAATATTCGAAACAATCATATCTTTTTTCGATTCCATAGTCGTTGTGCTCATAACCAGGCAGATTGTAAACCTTGTAAAAGTAATAAAATGATATTACAAGATAGATAAAAAAAATGGTAATATCCGGACTCTAATTGTTTTAAAAAGGCAGGGCTTCAGCTACAGGATGTACCTCACTTAACGGATTGAAGAGGTATTTACGGTGGGTATCCAATTCCAGGCAGCAAAATCGTTTCCGGATTTTTTGCCCTTTTCTGAAATGCCTACCTCTTCCAAACAGGAAGATGGTGCCATCCGGGATATCTTCCAAAAAAACGGAAGAAGAGGGTTTATCATATTTTTTGAGGACTCGCAACAGATGTATATCAGAACAGCTGGATGCTGCCGGATTCTGGAGGTAACGTGTGAGGGCAGTATGAATATCTTCCGGAAAAATCTGGAGATTAAAAAACGGCTGCATATGTTTTCTGAATTCCTGTTTCCACTCTTCTCCATGCGGCTTGTTTTTATCGCGATGTTTTTGCCAATTCGCTAAATGAGCTATTTCATGCACCAGCGTAACCAGAAAAGCATAAGGGTTCAAATCCCTGTTAACCGATATGTGATGATTGGTATGCGGCAATGGAGGGCGATAATCCCCGTACTTAGAGCTTCTTCCTTTTTTTATCTTAAGCTTAAAGTCATATGCATATATCCACTCCGAGATTAGCGGCACAGCAGGTTCCGGAATATATCTGGCAAGGATGGACTTGTTCCGTTCGATTTGTGTCATACGCTATCACTCCTGGTGAAACACAAAAGTACGATGGAGGGGTTAATTATTTTAAGCAGTTTATGAACAAAAAATGCTCATTTTAAAAGCTGATATACCACGAAGCTTGAAACATATGCCAGAATACCCATATAAAAAAACTGTACCAGCGGCCATTTCCAGTTCTTTGTTTCGCGGTACACGACAGCAAGCGTGCTCATACATTGCATTGCAAAAGCATAAAAAATCATCAGTGAGAATCCTACAGCTACGGTATAAACATGTGCTCCTGTAACCGGGTCCTTTTCTTCAATCATCTTTTCTCGGATTGATTTAGTGTTTTCCTTGTCACCTACACTATAAATGGTAGCCATTGTTCCTACAAAAACTTCGCGTGCAGCAAACGATGTAACAAGCGCAATTCCGATTTTCCAGTCATAACCCAACGGCCGGATAGCCGGTTCCAGCACTTTACCGAGAATTCCTGCATAGGAAGCTTCGAGTTTTTCGGAAGCTTTTTTCATTTCCCGTTCTGATGCATCGCCGGCAACAGGTGCCGCCATTTCCTCATACTTTTTGTCAATTCTTGCAAAAGAACCAGAAGGTCCATGATTAGACAGAACCCAAAGAATAACTGAAATGGCAAGTATCACTTTCCCTGCATCCAGTAAAAACACTTTTACTTTATCAAAAATGGTATAAAACACCGAACTCCACTTAGGCATACGGTATATTGGGAGCTCCATAATAAAATAACTTTTTTCTCGTGCTTTTAATATAAAACGCAGAACAAGTGCGGAAAAAATTGCCGCCAAAAAACCTATCAGATACATCCCCATCAATATAACACCCTGCATACTGAAGAAGAAAATTTTCTTATCTGATGGGATGACGAGCGATATCAAAAGGGTATATACCGGTAATCGGGCCGAACAGCTCATTAGCGGGGTAACCAAAATGGTTATCATCCGTTCTTTCCAATTGCTAATGGTTCGCGAACTCATGATAGCCGGAACGGCACATGCTATTCCACTTATAAGGGGTATCACAGATTTCCCATTGAGTCCGAATTTGCGCATCATTTTATCCATCAGAAAACTAACCCGTGCCATATAGCCCGTATCTTCCAGAATAGCAATAAAGGCGAACAAAAGGGCAATCTGAGGAATGAATACTACAACTCCACTCAAACCAGCCAGCACACCATTTACAAAAAGAGAGGTAAGTTCTCCGGGCGGTAAATGATAGGCACTCCACTGAGATACTTTTACAAAAAGCCCTTCTATCCATTTCATCGGAAATTGAGCCAGAAAGAAAATAGATTGAAAAATTCCAAAAAGAACCAGCAGGAAAATAACGTATCCCCAGACAGGATGCGTCAAAACACGATCTATTTTTTTTGTTTGTTTCTGTTTATCAATGGGAATATGCTCAACACATTCATCCACAATATTTCCAATGGTTGTAAATCGTTCTACACTCTCCTTTGCCTGGAATGCGGTAGCATCAAACCCATAAGTGATTCCGAGTTTATGTATTTCTATTTTTTGCGCTTCGCTAATGGAGCTGAGCTGGGAATAGTTGCTCAATACCTGCCATGCCGCATATGGCGCCCCGACAGGGACAATTTTCCTTAATGAATCAAATAAATCGGCCGCAGGAAGTTGATTGAAAAAAGTTTTAGCCGAAGCTTCCACCCCATTTTTTAGCTGATTTTTTATTTCCTCGAGACCTTCTTTTTTTCTTGCATTGGAATAAATAACAGGAATGCCTAGCCGGTCGCAAAGTTTCTCTCTGTTAATGATTGTACCCTGACTACGCATCACATCAGCCATATTTAACACCAGCAAAACCGGGCGACGTAATTCTATGAGCTGTGTAACAAGAAACAGGTTACGTTTAATATTGGAAGCATCTGCCACCACCACGGTAACATCAGGATAATCTTCATTTGAAGGATCACATAGTACCTGATAAGACACAACCTCATCCAGCGATTTGGGATAAAGGCTGTACGTACCCGGCAGATCCACAAATTCAAACTCCCAGCCGTTTTTTTTACCCGGCTGAGGAATACGTACAATGCCGGTTTTCTTATCAACTGTTACCCCCGGAAAATTACCGGTACGCTGATTAAGACCAGTGAGTGAATTAAAAAGGGTAGATTTTCCGCTGTTGGGGTTTCCCACCAGGGCTATTTTCAAATTGAGTCCTGAACTTGATCGGCTGATCCCATTATGTTCCATCAGGGGTAATAGTCAGGCAGTTATTGGTTCAGCGGGCAAGCAGATGAATTAATACGGTCGATGCTTCCGCTTTTCGAAGACTAAGCAGATAGCCTGACACCGAAATCGCTATCGGATCTCCCATTGGGGCTATCTTTATCAGCTCCACCATTTCCCCCGGGGTACAACCCATCTCCAACAATTTTAAAGACATCACTGGATCCGTAAATGAATCAATGATAGCCTGTTGGCCTACTTTAAGTTGAGAAAGATTTTGCGCTGAATGTTTCATCTTGTGTCAGCAACAAAGATACACATCGGAGCGGAACAGGATGTTCTGGCATCTACCTAAATATAGGTATTTTAATACGCGTGCTGACGGGCAAGTACATGCTTATTATGTCCCCAGGTAGGGCAATCTTCGCACCTGTTTTTGTGGTGAAAGATAAAACATCCTGAAAAGGAAATCAAGCCCCAAAAAAGGAATGTGATCAATAAAACGTAATGAAACCGGCTTCTCATCGAAGATTTATTTTAACAAAGGTAAGGATTTTGTCTCCATGCCGTTCCCTGCATTAAAATCCGTAATTTTACGGCGCTTAATGAACATATTCTTCCATATTGGTCGTTACTATCAGCTCTTAACCAAGGTTTTTTCCAAACCGGAAAAAATGGTTATTTATCGCAACCGCTTTTTTTCGGAAGTCAATTCCCTTGGCATCGGATCGCTGGGGATCATCGCCATTATTTCAGTCTTCATGGGAGCCGTTATTACAATTCAGGCTGCTTTTGGATTTGAAAGCCCCTGGATACCTCTTTACGCAGTTGGATTGGCATCCCGTGACAGTATTATTCTTGAGTTCTCTCCTGCCATTGTAAGCCTGATACTGGCAGGAAAGGTTGGGTCGAATATTGCAGGCGAAATCGGAACCATGAGGGTTACCGAACAAATCGATGCCATGGAGATAATGGGTGTTAATTCAGCAGCTTATCTTATCCTGCCAAAAATTGTTGCTTTTGTCTTTATCCTTCCTTTCCTTATTATTATCAGTATGTTTCTTGCCATGATCGGAGGGCTGGTATTTGGAACTCTTACTCATGCCGTTACTCCTCATCAGTACTTATATGGCATACAATACGATTTCCGTCCGTATAATGTGACATACGCTCTTATCAAAACCCTTGTTTTTGCTTTTATTATAACTTCTGTCAGTTCCTATCATGGTTATTATACCAATGGCGGAGCACGTGAAGTGGGGCGTTCAAGTACAAAGGCTGTTGTTTATGGAAGTGTCGTATTGTTGTTCTTCGATCTGTTACTGACCCAACTCCTCCTGGCATGATAGAAGTTCGTAGTCTTTATAAAAGCTTCGGTGAAAGGCAGGTATTAAAAGATTTCTCGTTCACCTTTGAACAGGGAAAACCTAATCTTATAATTGGAGAAAGCGGAACCGGAAAATCAGTTCTGCTTAAATGCATGGTAGGGCTATTAGGGCTCGATTCCGGTCACATTTATTATAATGGTAAGGAATTTTCAACCATGAATTTTCATGAGAAAAAGGAAGTACGCAAGGAAATCGGCATGCTATTTCAGGGCGGAGCCCTTTTTGATTCAATGACCGTAGAACAAAATGTAATTTTCCCCCTTTCTTTTTTCACTACTAAGTCGGCCGAAGAGAAGCGAGAACGCGCCAATTTTTGTTTGCAACGTGTAAATCTCGAGAATGTAAATGCGTTATACCCTTCTGAACTTAGCGGAGGTATGAAAAAAAGGGTAGCTATTGCACGAGCTATTTCTATGGAACCCAAATACCTTTTTTGCGACGAGCCCAATTCCGGACTCGACCCCAAAACATCCATTCTTATTGATGAACTTATCAATGAAATAACTCACGAATTCAATATTACAACGGTGGTTATTACCCATGATATGAATTCGGTTCTTGAAATAGGTGATAAAATTGCATTCCTTTATAAAGGAGTAAAAGCGTGGGAGGGGAATAAAAAAGAAATCCTTCGCACCGACAATAAGGAATTGAATGACTTTGTATATGCCACCAAGTTTCTCAAAAATTTCAGAGAGAAACTGATCTGACCTTTATTAAACATCAAAAAAAATCCCGGTTCGTATATACGAACCGGGATTTTTAATGCTTATTATGATTATTCTGTAATGATCATTTTACGGCTCAAAGAAGCTCCGTTTGCTTTGATATTATAGAAATAAACACCTTTTCCGAAATCGGCTGCATTCAGATTGATGCTATGTGCACCGGCAGATACGTTACCAAGTACATTGTGCATTACCACACGGCCTGTAACATCATATACAGTGAAAACTACGTTAGACTCATTAGCCAGTTCATAATTCACAGTAGATACAACTCCGAAAGGATTCGGGTTGTTCTGAGAAAGGCTAAGACCATTCTGAGTCAATTCGTTAATACCTGTTGGAGTATAGGAAACTGACATGGTCCAGAGGTATCCATCATTTGTGTATGGAAGCATAACTCCATCCAGGAAGCTCTGAGCAGATGGCCATATTCCATAACGGCTTGTCTGGTTCAATTGTCCGCTTGTTCCATCAGAAGAAGCATCATAGAAATAGTTCATACCATTGCTGGAAGTCAGACCAGTTTGCTCATCTAACAGACCCAGGAAAGAGTTCATGGTAGATGTGTTAGGTGCTGACGTGTAGTAACTCTGGTTAGCAGTATAAGCAGCTTTGGGACTGAAAGTATACTGGATACCTACGATGCTGCCGGCAGGCACATTAAGAGCCGCAGGGATAGCAATGTATGGGTAGTTAGCGTTACCAACAGAAACAGTATCGAGAGCTGTCAATACATGTTTAATCACCATTAAGTTTGTGTTAGGCGCTTTATCAAAGCTAACGTCACCCTTAGCTAAAGAAACTGTATTTGTCGGCATGTTCCATTTCTCAGGAGGAGTGGTAGTTGGAATCTGAAGAGCAGAATACCAAGCTGAAGCTTTAGGGCCATAGCTCAGTTCCACTCTTAATGTATCGCCAGGAGTTGCACCACCACCGGTGATGTTGTAGTAACCTGCAATCCAAACTGTGTCAATCATATAAGGCTGAGCAGCAGAAATAGAATTTACAGCTGGGTTACCAAGTGGGTAGTTAGTAGAAGTTGCATCAAATACGCCACCCGCTTTCATGGAAGTTACATTTGTTGCTCCGCTACCAAAATTGGTTGTTACCGTTGAGTCAACAAAAATAGGATCAACGTAAGTAGTAAAGTTACCAGCGTTTGGTCCTGTAGTCACCGCATCATGCGGGCTCATCATTTCATAAACTGTATTGCTTCTATTGTTTTTGTATTCTGCGTTTTTACGTGCAGTAAAACCGGCAGCCTGTGCAGCCTGTGCTGGCGTCACTTTCGCTTTTCCAAGCGGAGCAGTTTGAAAAGGAACCGTTGATTGCTGTGCAATCATAGATCCACCTAGCAAGCCTGCTACAAATAGAGTATAGATTTTTTTCATCGTGTAATGGATTAAGGTTTAGGTTTGAATTCCAAAGATAGGGGATTTTTTTTAATACAAAAAAAGAAATGGGCTCCCAAACCGGATATTTGTTAAAATACAAACTCATCCTGTAAGGGACAGGAGCCCTCTTTATGCTGTTAAAAACAGCGAATAGGTAATATTCAAATTGGGATAAGCAAGCAGATCATCTGCACAAATCCACGCATGGTCTCCAAAAACGGCTTATACCACCGCTTCTATATAATCTTCCAAAGGAGGACAGGAGCATATCAGGTTACGATCTCCGGAAGCATTATCAACCCGTGCTACCGAAGGCCAGAATTTGTTTTCTTTCACCCATTTTAAAGGGAAAACAGCTTTTTCTCTCGAATAGGAATGATTCCAGTTGTCATCAACCAACGCCTTTGCTGTATGCGGAGCATTTTTTAGAACATGATCTGCTGTATCAGTCTGACCATTTTCAATTTCCCTTATCTCCTGCCTGATCGAAATCATGGCTTCACAAAAGCGATCCAGCTCTGCAGTAGACTCGCTTTCTGTAGGTTCAATCATCAGTGTATCATGTACCGGAAAAGCCACCGTAGGCGCGTGAAAACCATAATCCATCAATCGCTTGGCTATATCTCCCACTTCCACTCCGGCAGTACGTTTGAACTCTTTGCAATCGAGAATCATTTCATGCGCCACCCGGCCATTTTTGCCGGTATATAATACGGGATAATGTTCCTGCAGTATTTCCTTCATATAGTTGGCATTCAGAATAGCTATTTTAGTAGCTTCTGCAAGTCCTTCAGAGCCAAGCATTTTTATGTACCCATAAGAAATCAGGAGAATAAGAGCGCTCCCCCAGGGTGCTGCAGATACGGCACTGATCGCTTTTTCCCCACCAGTATGTATAACCGGATGAGATGGCAGAAAGGGAACCAAATGTTTGGCAACCCCGATCGGTCCCATACCAGGTCCACCTCCACCATGCGGAATAGCAAACGTTTTATGAAGATTCAGGTGACAAACATCGGCTCCAATATTTCCAGGGCTTGTTAATCCAACCTGCGCATTCATATTCGCCCCATCCATATACACCTGGCCACCGTTGTCGTGAATTATTTTTGTGATTTTTTTGATGCTTTCCTCATACACCCCATGTGTAGATGGGTATGTCACCATCAGACAGGAAAGTTTCTCTTTGTTTGCTTCCGCTTTTTCCTTCAGGTCTTTTACATCGATATTGCCCAGCTCATCGCATTTAACCACTACAATTGTCATTCCAGCCATAGAAGCACTCGCAGGGTTTGTGCCATGCGCAGACGAAGGAATGAGCACTACATCCCGATGCAGATCACCGCGGCTATGATGGTATTCGCGAATAACCATTAATCCGGCATATTCTCCCTGAGCCCCTGAATTGGGTTGAAAGCTCATTGCTGCAAAGCCAGTAATCCTAGACAAATCCCTATCCAGTTCCTTGAATATCTGCTGATAACCCTTTGTCTGGTCCACGGGAGCAAAAGGATGAATATTGGCAAATTCAGGCCATGTAATCGGATATAATTCCGAAGCTGCATTAAGTTTCATGGTGCAGGAGCCTAAAGGAATCATTGAATGTGTAAGCGAAAGATCCTTATTCTCCAGGCGTTTCAGATAACGCATCATTTCACTTTCCGAATGATACAAATTGAATACCGGATGAGTAAGAAAGGTGGTAGAGCGTTTCATTTCAGAAGCATCAATCGGCAATTGCTGCCTGTCCCACATTTCATCCGTAAAAGGAGCAACTGTCTTACCTGAGGCGGCGGCAAAAACCTGTATCAGCTCCTGAAGGTCTTCTACAGAGGTTGTTTCATCCAACGCAATTCCAACTGCTTCCGTACCAATATAACGAAGATTAAAATTATTTTTCAATGCATGCTGTTGAATGTCTGCAACAGAAACTCCAGTCGGTGGACTTACACGAATGGTATCGAAAAACAAGGGTTCGGCCAAATGGTAACCCATTGTTTCAAGAGAAGAAGCGAGCAGTCCGGCAGAACGGTGTATATTTTCAGCTATCGCTTTGATTCCTGAAGGACCATGATATACAGCATACATACTTGCCATAATGGCAAGCAATGCCTGAGCGGTACATATATTGGACGTGGCTTTATCTCTTCTTATATGTTGTTCCCTTGTCTGAAGGGCCATACGTAAAGCCGGGTGCCCCTGTGCATCCACAGAAACTCCTATAATACGACCCGGCAGCAGTCGTTTATAATCCTCTTTGGTAGCAAAAAATGCAGCATGAGGTCCTCCATAACCCATTGGAACACCTAAGCGTTGGGAATTTCCAAATACGACATCTGCGCCCCATTCACCAGGAGGGCTTAATAAGGCAAGGGCCATCAGATCTGTTCCTACTGCCACACTTACGTCTTGCTGTTTGGCACGTTTAACAAATTCAGAATAGTCCTTTACTCCTCCATTTAGATCAGGGAATTGGATAATAGCACCGAATACTTTATCATGAAATTGAAATGTCTTCCAATTACCGACCTCGAGCTTAATACCGAGCGGAGCAGAACGGGTATGAAGCAATGCCAGAGTTTGAGGAAATACAGCATCCGAAACAAAGAATACATGCGCCTCGCGTTTCTGCGCTTCTCTTGACCTACCTGCATGAAGCATGGTCATAGCTTCTGCTGCAGCCGTAGCTTCATCCAGCAGGCTGGCATTAGCGATGGGCATACCTGTCATGTCCATCACAAGTGTCTGAAAGTTCAGAAGAGCCTCAAGTCTTCCCTGAGCAATTTCTGCCTGATAAGGCGTATAGGCTGTGTACCAGCCCGGGTTTTCAAGAATGTTACGTTGGTTAACCGGTGGAATTATCGTTCCATAATACCCCATTCCTATACAGGAACGAAACACTTTATTCTTAGCTGCTATTTTGCGAAGATGTTTCTGATACTCAAACTCGCTCAGAGCCCCATCAACCTTCAGCGGTTTTTTGAGACGGATTGCATCCGGAATTGTCTGATCAATAAGCTCATCCAGAGACTGGAGGTTCAGCTTTTTTAACATTTTTTTTCGCTCTTTCTGAGCGGGTCCGTTGTGTCGGTCTGCAAACTTATCTCTCAGCATATTATTTCATTTATAATAAGAAATTCAGAAGGGAGAACAAAGGTACGAGAAAACCGAAATCCTTGGACTGATTTTTATCATTATCTTTGAATCGCACCAAGTCTTTCAGTATGAAGAGGATCCTTTGCCTATCCGTGATCTTTTTGTTTTTTCAGCTTAGCCCCTTTCAAAGCAATGCTCAGTCGGCAAAAGAAGCTTCAAAAGATACCGTTTTGTTTATGAATGGAGGCAAACTTGCAGGCGAAATTCTGGATACTTCCTTCCGCCTGGTCAAGTTCAAATACATTAAAAAAAATGGGAAAGAAAAGACTATTACCATAGAAAACGACCTCGTCTTTTCACTGACCTCAAAAAATGGCACGGAAAAAATAATTTACGAGCAGGACACCATTTCAGGAAATTATTTCAGTCAGGATGAAACCCGACTGTTTATTTATGGGGAACAAGATGCCGAAAAGCATTACCATTCTCCTTATGTAACGGCAGCCAGCATTCTGGTTGGGGTTGCCTCCGGGGCTTGGGGAGCATTTATTTGCCCCATCCCCCCCTTCGTGTTCAGCGCGCTTATGCTTCTTCCGAAAATAAAGATCAAGTATAAAACAGTTTCCAATCCCGCGTTCCTCAATTACGACACCTATGTGCTAGGCTATGAAAAGGTGGCCCGAAAGAAGAAGCTTTTCCACTCGCTTATTGGCGGTATAGGAGGACTGGCAGGAGGCTTTCTCGCATTCCATGTTATTTACAACCCATCATGAAACGGTCGGTAATCGGGCGTTTTTTTGATTTTCTGGCATTCTCCAATATTTTTCTCGCTATTGCTGTTACCTCACTGGCCTTTGAAACCGAGATGGTTTTGAATAACCCTTTCAACGATCTGCATTATCCTTTCTTTCTTTTTTGTGCAACGCTTAGTCTGTATTGTTTTCACAGGCTTTTCCGCTTCGATTTCCGGGCTGCATCAGAAAAAAAAAGCCAACGTCATCAATGGCTCCAGACTCATCAACCATTGTTTTATTTTCTGTTTTTCCTAGCGGCAGGCTGTACTATTTATTCCATTCTTTTTTTTGTTCCCTGGCGTCTGCTTATTCCTTTACTCCCAATCGCTCTTGTATCCGTTGGGTATACGGTCCCTTGCATTCCGTGGAATGGAAAGTTATTAAGACTTCGCGACATTCCTGGCATCAAAATATTTTTGATCTGTATTGTTTTAGCACTTACAACGGTGCTGATCCCTGTTCTTGGAAATGCTGATATCAGGGACTTTTTTCACCCTGAAGTATTATTTGTTTTCTTCCGGCGTTTTTTTTTCATCTTCGCCATAACACTCCCTTTTGATGTCCGGGACAAAGCCTTTGATCAGGAACACCATACTAAAACCATTCCACTGTTGTTGGGCGACAAACAAGCCAGAAGATTAGCCTATCTGGCACTGATTATATTTACCGGTCTTGCTTTTCTGCAGTTTTTCTGGATTCATCATATGGCTTTCACCTACCTCTTGGCCTTATTAATTTCTGCCATTATTTCGGGATGTGTGATTTACCTTTCGGGACAACAAAGGGGGGATTTTTTCTACACCTACCTGCTCGAAGGCATGATGCTCGTACAATGTATCCTTATTCTGAGCGCGAATAGACTTTCGCTGTAAGGAGGCCTGAACAAAAATAATGCTCTTTCCGGAGGTTCCAGGATGAAGAAGCAAATACCTTGTCAAAAGCAGGTAAGCGATGCACCTTTAACCCACATAGGATATTAAAAAAGAAGTACAAAGGGCGAACTATAAACCGGGACAATAACCTGGGGAAACCGGATTCAGGAGTATTAAAATCGACAAACAGCCACTGTCCTCTTTCTCCAATACGTTTAGACAGGTAAGGAACCAGTAGTTCCAGTTCTTTCTGTTCAAAACAATCCAGCACATATGGGGTTATAAGGAGGTCAAATGCATAATCATGAGGAATCTGCAGATAAGAACCACAAACAAAATCTATATCATGCAATCGTTCCGGGCAAATATGCACAATCCTTTTCCTGGCTTTCCCGATCATTTTTTCCGAGATATCCACATAACATATCCGTCGAACATCTGGATTGTTTAACAGCTCAGGAACGAGATAGCCGGTACCTCCGCCAAATATCAATACATGGGGGCAGGAAGAAAATCCGGACAGAAAAAACTGCTGTGAATATTCTATTTTTCGTCCTAAAAAGAGATGAACCCCTGCATCATAAAAAGGGGCAAGCAGATCAAATCCCTTTTTTACACGCTTGGCGTTTTGCATGTGCTTACAGCACTGATTATTTCATAATAATATCCAAACAATCCATAATCACCCGTTGGCATCCATGCAGAATCTCGCGTGTATGGGCGTGGCTTACAAAGCCAACTTCGTAACCTGATGGCCCGAGATAAACACCCCGCTCCAATAGTTCATGATGCAGCTTTCGGAAATAATCCATGCTGGAGGGATCAATCATATCGGCCGACTGTACACTTTTCAAATCAGTAAAAGCAAACCAGAAAATTGATCCGATTGAAAACACTTTAAAAGAGTAACGTCTTGTTATTGCAAATTCATTCAGTGCATTTACAAATTCGATGGTCATGCTTTCCAGGTTTTCGTAAAAGCCTGGTTTCAGACATTCTTTTAGCTGAGCAATACCTGCAGCCATCGCAACTGGATTCCCGCTAAGGGTTCCTGCCTGATATACATTTCCTTCGGGCGAGATCTGGGACATAATAGCTGCAGAAGAAGCATACGCCCCTACCGGCAAACCTCCTCCGATAATTTTTCCATACGTAATGATATCCGGCTGTATATCATAATAACCGGCAGCACCGGTAAAGCCAAGTCTAAAACCACTTATTACTTCATCAAACAACAGCAAGGTTTTGTTGGAAGAACAGATATCACGTAAAAATTTAAGAAACGACTCATCCTGAAGCAGCAAACCGTTATTTGCAGGAACAGGTTCTATGATTACGCAGGCAATCTCATTTTTGAACCGTTGAAAAGCTTCTGTAACGGCTTCCTTATTATTTAAAGAAACTACGATAGTTTCATTAACAAAAGCTTCGGGCACCCCGGCAGAAGAAGTGTTACCAAAGGTTACAAGACCAGAACCCGCTTTTACCAACAGAGAATCGCTATGCCCATGATAACAGCCTTCGAACTTTAATATTTTGTTACGACCGGTATAACCTCTGGCCAGCCGGATTGCACTCATTACCGCTTCCGTACCGGAGCTTACAAATCGAAGTTTTTGTATGTATGGGTTGTTGCGAAGAATAAGTTCCGCCAACTCATTTTCCAACTCCGTAGGTGCGCCGAATGAGCTTCCATCGGCAACCGTTTTCTGAATCGCTTCTACCACCGTTGGAGGAGCGTGGCCCAAAATAAGCGGTCCCCAGGAACAGCAGAAATCAACGAATGTGTTACCATCGGCATCTTCTATCCGGCACCCTTTTCCTTTTCGGATAAACAAGGGACTTCCACCTACCGAGCGAAATGCCCTTACCGGAGAATTAACACCACCTGGAAAATAATTTTTTGCCCTTTCAAAAAGTGCATTTGATTTGTCTCTTTGCATAAAAATAGATTCTTTTGCAAAGATAACATGAACTACCTCAACTCCTCCGAATTTGCCAAACAACTCGATGCGGCCGATCCGCTCGGAAAATTCAGGCAACAGTTTTATATCCCCAGACATAACGGTAAAGAGGTTGTTTATCTCACCGGTAACTCCCTCGGGTTACAACCTCGTGCCACCCAGGATGCGATCCTGAATGAGCTGGAAGACTGGGCTAATTTTGGTGTAGAAGGACATTTTCATGCCCGTAACCCCTGGATGCCTTATCATGAACAGTTTGCTAAACCCGTCTCCATTTTGGTGGGCGCAAAAACCAGCGAAGTGGTGGTTATGAATCAGCTTACCGTTAATCTTCATCTGTTAATGGTCTCCTTTTACCGCCCTACCCCATCCCGGTTTAAAATTATTTGTGAAGCAAAAGCTTTTCCGTCCGATCAATATGCTCTGGAGTCACAGGTTTGTTTTCATGGTCTGAACCCGGACCAAACAATTATTGAAGTAGGTCCCAGGGAAGGGGAGCATACCATTCGGCAGGAAGATCTGTTATCGGCTATTGACAAACATCGTTCTGAATTAGCGCTCGTATTAATCGGAGGTGTCAATTATTATACTGGACAGGTGTTTGATATGCAAGCCATTACAAAAGCGGGCCAGGCCGCAGGTGCATTGGTTGGATTCGATCTGGCTCATGCTGCAGGTAATATAAATCTCCATCTGCATGACTGGAACGTTGATTTTGCCTGCTGGTGCTCTTATAAGTACTTGAATTCCGGGCCTGGTAGTGTAGCGGGGGCGTATATTCATGAACGCCATCATACAGATCCGGCTATTCCACGTTTTGCAGGATGGTGGGGACATGATAAAACTTCCCGGTTTAATATGGAAAAAGGATTTATCCCTATTCCTACTGCCGAGTCCTGGCAGATAAGCAATGCCCCTATTCTTTCGATGGCGGCTCATAAGGCATCCCTTTCTGTTTTCATGGAAGCAGGGTTTGATGCTCTTGTAGCTAAAAGCAAGAAGCTTACAGGTTATCTGGAATTTATTCTGGACGATATCCAAAACAGGCTCCTTACCCAATCTGGAATAAAAGATAAAAGACTGGAAATCATTACTCCCCGTGATCCGGCTCAAAGAGGTTGCCAAATCAGCCTACTTGCGCACGGTTATGGTAAAGCCTTATACCACAAGCTATTAGAAAATGGCGTAATAACTGATTGGAGGGAACCGAATGTAATACGCTGTGCTCCTGTTCCATTGTATAATTCGTTTGAGGATATACAGCGTTTCGGTCAGATTTTGGAAGATGCAATGAAATAATCGCCCCCCTGCTTTCAGAGGTTATTTGCTGATTTTCAACCATCCTATTGTAATATTTCTAACTTTGTATGAAATAAAATGAATACCTGGCCCGTTTAAGGGACAGGTTTTTTTGTCTAATACAATTAACAAGACGCTCATTTTGAAAAAATATTTGATACTTATTGCTGGGTTGTCGTTTTTCACGGCTGTTTCCGCGCAAAAAATTGTCAAAACAAGCGAGTTAGGTATTTTTATTGGTTGCTCTTATTATATAGGCGATCTGAATCCTACCGGCCATTTTGGTCCCATGACTCAGCCCGCCGGAGGTGTTTTATACCGCTACAACTACAATCATCGTTTCAGCTTCAAAGGGTGTTTGCTACTGGGCAATATTCAGGGTGACGATGCCCGTTCAAACTCTCCTTCCCAGCAGGAACGTAACCTCAGCTTTAAATCATATATCCATGAATTATCGGCAGAAGCCGAATTCAATTTTATGGAGTATAAGACGGGCAGTGCCAAATTTCCTTTCACGCCCTATATTTTTGGAGGTATTGCAGGCTATATGTTTAACCCGGAAGCCGAATTAGGAAACCAATGGATTGACCTTCAACCATTAGGTACCGAAGGAGAAGGAACAAAAGGTGGTCCCAAGAAATACCGTCTTACACAAATTTCTATCCCTTTTGGAATAGGAATGAAGTTCAGTATGGCGCGGCGGATTTGCCTGGGGGTGGAATGGGGTATGAGAAAAACCTTTACTCCTTATCTGGATGATGTAAGTGGAACCTATGCTTCTCCTGCAGCCCTTGCTCAAAACGGCAGTCTTGCTGCAGTCATGGCCGATCGGTCTATCAGCACGGATCCGCCTGCGAGCCGTGTAGGAAGTGAAAGAGGCAATGGAGGCAGAAATGATTGGTACTCTTTTGCCGGTGCCACTATTTCATTTGAATTCAAGCCAAGGGAAAAACCTTGTTATTCATATTACTGAAAATTCATAGCTTGCGCTTTATCGTCCGCCCTAGGTGGACTGTTTTTTTAAAGAACGATACCGTTGAAAGAAAAGATTGATCTATCCCGCCTACCTGAACATATCGCTGTGATTATGGATGGGAATGGAAGATGGGCAAAGCAAAAAGGAAGACTTCGTGTCTTTGGCCATCAAAATGGAGTTAAGGCCGTAAGGGAAACTGTTGAAGCCGCTGCTGAGCTGGGTATTAAATACCTTACTCTCTATGCGTTTTCTACAGAAAACTGGAACCGCCCTAAGCTGGAGGTAACTGCTCTTATGGAGCTACTTATCAGCACCATCCGAAAAGAAACAAAAACCCTTACCGACAATCAGATCCGGCTTCAAGCCATTGGCGACATAGAAAGCCTTCCGGCAGGCTGCAGAAAAGAACTGCAGGAAGCTATGGCTATCACAGCCGGCAATACCCGCATGACCCTGGTTCTTGCCCTCAGTTATAGTTCCCGGTGGGAGATTATTCAGGCTGTTAAAAAAATAGCCGAGCGTATTA